>Ga0306925_10003636_pt1 | contig 13732 bp, 11 predicted proteins | sample flu12Cox44000176_FD_203755 | JGI IMG/M metagenome (GOLD analysis project Ga0306925, IMG submission 203755) | Lab enrichment of tropical soil microbial communities from Luquillo Experimental Forest, Puerto Rico - flux8day.12C.oxic.44.000.176 (v2)... | ecosystem: Environmental > Terrestrial >... | reverse complement strand
CAATGACAAGCCCGCAGGCCTCTACCGCGAAACAATTCGAATCTCTCTGGAGGCTGGGAGGGCTGACTCTTTCCCACCTGGGTCGCGACGTTTTCGAGGAGATGATCGCGAATAATGTCTTCGGACGGGCCGCCGAGCTGGCGTTCTATTTCTTATTCGCTCTTTTCCCGCTGCTTCTGATAATGATGACGCTGTTCGGGCTGTTCGCCTCGCACAGGGGCGAACTTCGGTACGAGTTACTGTCTGATTTTGCAGATGTTCTCCCGCCGGCGGCATTCCAGCTCCTGGGAAGGGTGGCCAGTGAGCTGGCCGAGCACGCTAGCGGAGGAAAGCTGACCTTTGGCATGGTCTCTGCCCTCTGGTGTGTCTCCGGGGGTGTAACCTCAATGATCTCCTCCTTGAACATGGCCCACCGCGTCCGCGAGACCCGGTCCTGGATCCGAGTTCGCGCGATAGCGCTCGGATTGAGCCTGCTGCTCTCGATTCTGCTTCTCGCTGCCCTGTTTATCGAGCTGGTTGGCAGCCATTTTGTTCGCTGGTTGGGGACGGGACTTCGCGGGCATCCCGGGATCGTCCTCGCTTGGAAGGCCATTCAGTGGCCGGCTGCTATCTTCTTCGTCACCATAGCTTGTGCGTTGATTTATCACTGCGGTCCCAATTTGAAGGAACGGCGTCGCTGGCATTGGCTTACGCCGGGTTCAGCATTTGGTGCGCTTATATGGCTGGCGGCCTCGTTTGCATTCCGCACATATCTGCATTTTTTTAACAATTACAGTGCCACCTACGGGTCACTCGGCGCGGTCATGATTCTCCTGGCCTGGCTTTACGTAGCGGGACTGGCTTACCTGATCGGGGGACAGATCAACGCAGAAATCGAGCGCGCGGGAAAGCGAGGGGGGGTGGAGCAATCTCCGCTGTAAAGCTGCGGAGGCACGCCTGTGCTGGCGCTGCGCGCCGGTTCCTTACGATACTGAAGGATGGCATCTCGGGTTACGTTTCGTGCACAATCGACGATCTGGTTCGACACACGCCCGCAACCTTCACATTTCCCCGGTTGAGGCGAGGCGGTACGCCGAAGAACGCTTTTCGAAGGAGCAAATGGTGAGAGAGTACCAGGCTTTGTATGCCCGAATACTCAGCGGCTCTCGCGAACCGAGTCGCCAGGCCTAAGAACGTGGCGTATGCCATACCCCTCTTCTTACTTACCTCGCGGTGTGGGGCGATCGCGCATCCCCATGTCGTGGCTGGCCGCTCACCTCTGTCACCGGATCTTCGGGTTCGTGGAGGAAGCTTTTGCCGTGGTTCTCGCGGCCGAAGATGAGCAGCAGGGACAGCCCTGCGATAACAATCAATTCGAAGGACGTCAATGCCCAGGGATAACCGAAGCGGTCCCGGAGGGCGTATTCAACCGTCGGCGTCGAGGCGGCCAGCAAGATTCCAATCTGATAGGTAAACTCGGGCAGCAGACCGCGGACGGGAGCAGGAGAAAGCTCGTTGAGATGAACGGGGATGATTCCCCAGGCGCCCTGGACTCCCATCTGCATCACGAAGGCACCGAGTGCAAGCATCGGCAGGGATCCCCCAAAGGCCCATGCCGGCATGATGAGCAGTGATAATGCCATACCACAAAGCATGCTGTAGCGGCGGCCGATCCGTTCGGACAGGGAACCGAAGATGACGGCGCCCACCAGGGCGCCGAGGGTATAGAACATGGTGACGTAGGCAGCCGTGTTCGGCGCAATGCCATGTTGATGCTGGAGGAAGTCGGGGTAGAGGTCCTGAGTTCCGTGCGACAGGCAGCTCATCAGAAACAGGAGTGCAATCAGATAGAGGACGAGGCGCTTGTGTTGCCACGCGATCCTGGGACTGTCGATGGTTCGGGCGAGACGGTTCTGCCGCCAGGCCTCCGACTCCGGAACCTTGCTACGGATGTAGAGCGCCAGAAGCGCCGGAACGCCGCCAATCCAGAACATAGCCCGCCAGCCGAGAGTGGGCAGAATTACGCGGGCGGCAATGGCTGCCAACAGGTAACCGATGGCATATCCATTCTGCAGGATTCCGGAGAGCACACCACGCCAGCGAACCGGGGCGTGCTCCATGGCGAGCGACGCGCCTACTCCCCACTCGCCTCCCATGGCGATGCCGAACAGAAGTCGCAACGCGAAGAATACGGTGTAGGTTGACGCGAAACCGCACAGCACCTCCACCGTAGAGAACAACAAGACATTGGCCATCAGGAGGCGGCGGCGACCGTAGCGATCGGCCAAGGCTCCGAATACCAGCGCGCCGACCGGGCGCATGGCCAAGGTGCCCGTGACCGTCAGAATGATGGCGGTTTTGGTAACGCGGAAGTGGCTGGCGAGGACATCGAACAAGAAAATCACGACAAAGAAGTCAAAGGCATCAAGCGTCCAGCCCAGGAAACCGGCCAGCACAGCGTGCCAGCGGTCGGACGATTGCGCGGCTTGAGAGGTGATCAAATCAGCCATGTCGTTGCGCCAGCGGCGCAATTAAGAATTGAGAGAAGTTAGCAGAAGGGAAAGGTAGTTGACTACCAGTGGTGTGGTTTCAATCCCAGGCAAACTGGTTTTCGGAAACCCGTTCTCGATTGCGGGTGCTAGTAGCCGGCATGTTTGTCGACGGTCCAAAGCAGCGGCTCACCGGCGAGGTAACGGCGCAGGTTCTCGGTATAGTTAAGGTAATGCCGCTCCCACATTGTTTCCGCGAACCCGGCGATGTGAGGGGTGATGAAGACGTTGTCCATCGTCCACAGGGGAGAGGTCGTCGGCAGGGGTTCCTCAGCCGTGACATCGAGGGCGGCACCCGCCAACCGCTTATCCCGCAAAGCGCAAAGCAAGGCTTCTTCGTCGATCAGGAGCCCTCTGCCAACGTTGATCAGGTACGCGCCGGGCCTTAGCCGAGCGAGACGATCGGCGTTCATCAGCTGACGGGTCCTGGGGGTCACGGGAGCGGCAAGGACAACAAAGTCTGCCTCGCCGAGCGCCTGTTCAAGGCGGTCAAACCCGTACATCGCACAGGCCAGGTCACTTCCCTTCTCCGGGTGCTGGCGCACGCCGATCACGCGCATGCCAACCGCCTTCGCGAGCCTGGCAAGCGACGTCCCTATGGCCCCGAAGCCCACGATCACGATGGTGGCGTCCCGGAGATCGCGGGGAAGAGGTGGCGTTTCGCAGATCTCCTGCTGCGCCCAGTGGCATCGCGCCTGGAACCGGGCTGCCTCCGGCAGCCGTTTAGCCAGGGCAAAGACCAGGGAGATGGCGTGCTCGGCGACCGTTGGCCCATGCACGGCGCGGGCGTTGGTTACGATGATGTCGCTGTGTTGGAGCTCGGGAGTCATCAGAGCGTGCACGGCGGCAGCAGTGGAGTGAATCCAGCGGAGCCGTTTGGCGGCTTTAATCTGGTCGCCGCGGATAGACCAGGCGATGGCGAGGTCGGCATCGGCAATCTCGCGGGTGAGGCGTTCGTAGCCGGGGAGTTGCACGACCTCGACCTGGGGAAAATGTTCCCGCAAGCGGAGGGAGAACCACGGCGGGGCGACCCAAGGCTGAAAGCGGTGATAAAGGACGATGAGGAGTTTCATCAGAACAGCTTCAAACTTTCGCTTTCGGGTTTCAAGCGGAGGAAGTGGGGAGCCGCCGGTTGGAGGCCGGGCAGAACCAAGTCTTGGTGGAGACTGGAAACAGGACGTTGCGGCACGGCTAAGCTAAGGGCCTAAAGTTGGATCTTCTCGAAACGCCCGGCAGTGCTGAGGTTTCCTCAGCGCTTGGACTCGTCGGCGACGACGCGCAGGTCATGGCCCGTCATCTCCTTGGGCTGGGGGATGTCGAGGATAGCCAGCATCGTCGGAGCGATGTCCTGCAACGCCCCGTCGGGCTTGAGGCTGAAGCGCCGGCCGTCTCCCTTGAAGCTAGCAGCCGGGACTGCGTCTTCGGAGGCGACGATGAAGGGCACGGGATTCGTGGTATGCGCTGTCTGAGGACCTCCCGTGGCAGGGTCGATCATCTGCTCGGCGTTGCCGTGGTCGGCGGTGACGATCATCGCCCCTCCGGCCCGCCTGAGGGCGGCACGAATCCGGCCGAGGCAGTCATCGACGGTTTCCACCGCCTTGATGGTGGGCGGGATTTTGCCGGAGTGGCCGACCATGTCGGCATTGGCAAAGTTCACCACCATGACGTCGAAGGTCTTGTCCTCGATTGCCTTGACTACGGCATCTGCGATCCCATGGGCGGACATTTCCGGCTTGAGATCGTACGTTGCAACTTTGGGGGATTGAATTAAAACCCGATCTTCGCCGGGAAAGGGCTTTTCGACTCCACCGTTGAAGAAGTAGGTGACATGCGCGTACTTCTCGGTTTCCGCGACCCGCAGGTTGCGCATGTTCAGGTCGGCCATGATATTGGCGAGGATGTTGCCCAGCAACTCGGGCGGGGACACGATGGGCAGAGTGAAATGCTTGTCGTATTGCGTCATGCACACGTAGGTCAGATCCCGGGGCACGCGATCGCGGGGGATGGTGTGGTCGAGGCCGGCAGCGCCTTGCAGTTCGGCGCCCTCCTGGGCGGTGAAATGGCTATTGCGCGCCAGACAGCGAGTGATCTGGCGGGCGCGATCAGCACGGAAATTGAAATTGATGCAGACATCGCCGTCGCGAATGGTGCCCACGGGTTCGTTCCGGCTGTCGACCACCACGAAGGGAACGATGAACTCATCAGTCACACCGCGGTTGTAGGACTGCTTTACGCCTTGAACTGGGTCGGTGTAGCGGCCGGCTTCTGCATCGCCGGACACCATGGCGTCGAAGGCCTTTTTTTCCCGATCCCACCTCTTGTCACGGTCCATGGCATAGTAACGTCCGCTGACGGTGGCGATCTTCCCCACACCGTATTGCCGCATCTGCTGCTGCAATTGCTCGATATACATGGCGCCGTTGGTGGGGAGCGTATCGCGCCCATCCATGAAGCAGTGCACGAAGACGCGTGCCACGCCGATCTGCTTGGCCATGCGCAGGAGTGCATAAAGATGGTTCTGATGGGAATGCACGCCACCGTCGGAAAGCAGACCCAAGAGGTGCAGGCGACGGTCACCGGTGCGCGCCCTGCTCATAGCATCGACCAGCGCCGGGTTTGTCTGAAACTCGCCGTTCTCGATCATCAGGTCGATCTTGGTGATGTCCATGTAAACCACGCGCCCGGCACCGATGTTGAGATGGCCCACTTCGCTGTTGCCCATCTGCCCGGTGGGGAGACCGACATAACGGCCGCTGGTATGAATCAGCGTGTTAGGGAAATCGGCCAGCAGCCGGTCGTAATTCGGTTTGCGGGCAAGGGAGATGGCATTGGAGTCCGACGACGGAGCGTAACCCCAGCCGTCCAGGATGATCAGAACCAGCGGCTTCGGTCGCATTATGCCGGCGCCTTTTCCACCAGCTCGCCGCGGTAGTTCAGCGCTTTGAGCCCGTTGAAGCGGGCGGCCGGCCCCAGCTCTTCTTCGATACGCAACAACTGGTTGTACTTGGCGACGCGGTCCGTCCGCGAGGCGGAGCCGGTCTTGATTTGTCCGGCGCCGGTGGCGACGGCGAGGTCGGCGATGAAGGAGTCCTCGGTTTCGCCGGAGCGATGCGAGATGACGGCGGTGTAGTGGTTCTCGCGCGCCAGGTTGATGGCGTCCACGGTTTCGCTTACCGAGCCAATCTGGTTTAGCTTGATGAGGATCGAATTAGCGACGCCGGAATCGATACCGCGCTGCAAGATTCCCATATTGGTGACGAAAATGTCGTCACCCACCAGCTGAATTTTGTTGCCCAGTTTGCGGGTGAGTGTCTTCCAGCCCTGCCAGTCATTCTCATCGAGGCCGTCTTCGAGCGATACGATCGGGTATTGGCGCACCCACTCGGCCCAGAAGTTGACCATCTCCTCGCTGGAGTGTTCGCTGTTGTCGGAACGCTTGAAGACGTACTTCCTTTTGTCCTTGTCGTAAAACTCGCTGGCTGCGGGATCGAGCGCAATAGCGATCTGCTCTCCCGGCTTGTATCCGGCTTGGGTAATGGCCTCGAGCACCAGGTCGATGGCCTCGGTGTTGGACTTGAGCGAGGGAGCGAATCCACCTTCGTCGCCGACCGCCGTGTTGTACCCCTTTTTCTTGAGTACGCCCTTGAGAGTGTGAAAAGTCTCGACCCCCCAGCGCAGCGCCTCGCTGAAGGAAGTGGCGCCCACCGGCATGGCCATGAACTCCTGGAAATCGACGTTGCTGTCGGCATGCGCACCACCATTGAGGATGTTCATCATGGGGGTGGGCAGCAGGCCGGCGGTAAACCCGCCGAGATACTGGTACAACTCGACACCGAGATGATCGGCCATGGCACGCGCCGCCGCCATGGAGACAGCCAGCACGGCATTGGCTCCCAGCTTGCCCTTGTTTGCCGTGCCATCGAGTTCGCGCATGGCGGCGTCGAGCTCGCGCTGATCACTGGCATCCATACCTTCGAGTTCGGGGGCAATGATCTCGTTGACATTGTCGACGGCCTTGAGAACGCCCTTGCCGACATAGCGCGACTGGTCGCCGTCGCGCAGCTCGACCGCTTCATGTTCGCCGGTGGAAGCACCACTGGGAACGGCGGCGCGGCCCCGGGCGCCGCTGGCGAGTATGACATCCGCTTCGACGGTGGGATTTCCACGGGAGTCGAGAATTTCACGGGCGATGATCAGTTCGATATCAGTCATAGGTATGAGTCTTCGTCTCGCACCGTCGGATTTGCGTTCCAGCTGGCAATCCCCAAAGGCGACCTTCACGAACGCTGGGGCCCAGACCACCCTTCTCCGGAAACGAGGAATTGCACAACGAGAATGCGGCGGAGACTTACGAGACGTTTTATTATACGGGACACCATCCCTGGCAAGGAGTTAGCGCAAACCCCGCCGGGCGTCAGAGGCGGCGGAAACCCCGGAGCGGCGGCCAGTTAGTCACTCCCTGGAGCGAGTTATGCTGTGGAAAAATGTTGGCCGTCAGCCAGTCCTTCGGTATTCTCTTGGGAGCAGCTTGGGGACGTCGCCAACTGTCCATACACCAGCGGTATCGCTGAGTTACGGGCGCCACGGAGATTAAATTTATGTGGAAAGCACGCAAGGAAGACGACATGCCCCCCTCCGCTGCTGAGCCGACTCCCGTCAGGGCGACACAGGTGGTGCCGGCTGCCCCCGCAACGGAGTCCCCCGGTGGGGAGGTCGCCACCATTGGAAAGTCGGTGGTGGTGAAAGGCGAGTTATCGGGCAGTGAAGATCTGTACGTCGATGGCGAAGTCGAGGGCTCAATCTCACTGCGCGGGCAGAGCCTTGTGGTTGGCCCCAACGGACGGGTGCGTGCCAACATCGAGGCCCGCGATGTGGTCGTGCAGGGCAAGGTGGATGGAAACATCATGGCCAGCGACCGGGTGGACCTGCGCCAGAGCGCGTCACTTACCGGCGACATGACCACGGCACGGGTGGCCATCGAGGACGGTGCCTACTTCAAGGGCACCATTGACATCATGAAACCCGAATCGGTTGCCCGATCCGAGGTAAAGCCGCAACCGGTCCCCGCGTCCACAGGGCCGGCAAGCGTTGGTTCTTCGAATGTCGAAGGCACGCTACCGAATAAGTTTTAGCCTTCGAACCGCGGCAGCTCCTGCTCGCCTGGCCAGGTTCCGCGGAAGACAACATAATTCAGCAAAAATGCGTGTAAATTGGCGCGGGGACTTCACTACCCTTAGAATAGGGTCTAATGTCGCCGAGCATGTTCAGCAGAATCTTCGGCAACTCTGGCCAGCAAGATCCTGCAGGCGGAGCTGTGCCTGGCGAGCGCGTGCACCGGCGCTCTACGGGATTCAGCGAGTTCATCAAGTGGCTGGTGCGAGAGGAGGACCTGCGGGTTCTCGATCTCGGTTCGACGTCGCCGGCGAACATCACCTTCTTCATCGGCCTGGGACACCGTTTTCACCAGGAAGACCTGTTACGTCTGGCATCGGACCGCTCGCTGCTGGTGTCTAACGGCAACGGAGGCACGACGATCGACGTGGACCGCTTCCTGCGAGAGAACCTGCGGTTCGAACGTGACCAGTATGACGCGGTGATGTTCTGGGATTTGGCTGACTATCTGCCGGAGCCGCTGGTGAAACCGGTGATCGAGCGCATTCAACTGGCCATGCGGCCGGGTGCAATTCTGTTTTCCTTTTTTCACACCAAGGATGCCGGTCCGGGTGCTCCCTTCTACCGTTACAACATTGCCACCAGGGACACCCTGGAGTTGCAGCCCTCCACTCCCTACCGGCTGCAACGGGTGTTTAACAATCGCCATGTGGAAAACCTCTTCCGCGATTTCAATTCGATCAAATTCTTTCTGGGGCGCGACAACATTCGCGAAGTGCTGGTGATTCGCTAAGAGGCCTTAAGCGGCTCGGCGGGTACGGCGGACGAAATAGGGGAGAATTCCGGGGGTTCGCAGTAATTCGAAGACCATTTTTTGTGCCGGCTGGGGCCACGACAGCAGGGCGCGGATGCGTGACGCGGCGTCGATGAGGGGCACGAACTGCTGTTTGTATTGGGCCCGGTAGCGGTCAACAGCGGACGGCAATGAGACCGTGCCGCGAACAAAGGACGCGAGCTCGAAAGCGGCCAGCCGCCCGCTGCGAAGGGCGATGGAGATGCCGTCGCCGACAAACGGATCGATGAACGCCGCCGCGTCGCCCACCTGGATCAGGTTGTCACGGCCGGGCTGGGGAACTCGATAGATAAGGGGCGCCGTAGATATGGGCTCGCCAACCGCCTGCCAGGCGAGGGCCCGCTCGGCAAGCTCCGAGTGCTGGGCGAAGACCTGGTTGAGCGAAGTAGCCACGTCGGACCGGATCATGGCGCACACGTTCACCACATTCCCTGCTACCCTCTGCACCCCGCAGTAGCCCAGGCGGAAGAAGTACAGGTCGGCGGAGGCAGGAGGTTGGCATTCATAGTAGTGGGTTTTCAACCCCAGCCACTTTGGCCCTTGCGGCTGCCGGGAAGGGGTGAACCTCGACCAGCGCCCCGCGGCGATGATCACCGAAGATGCGCCAATTTTTCCCCAGGAGGTGTCCAGGCGGAAGGGCCCTTTACCTTCCACCGCCCGAACCTCGCAGCGGGGATAGGTGCGGGCCCCTGACTGCGACGCCGCCTGCCACAACAGGAAGTCCAGCCGGTAACGTGTGATGCTGAGTCCGGTGGGCGAGATGGCTATGCGTATCGACCGGCCGGAAAACAATAACCGTGCCTGGTCGATGACCGGGGAGGCATCGACCACGGGCCTGGCCGCGGGTTGAAGAAGATCACGCAGGACATCAATCGATTCAGCAGAGACGAACTCCCCGCATACTTTCTGACGCGGGAACTCGCCGACATCGAAAAGCGCGACCCTGGCGCCCAGGCGCGCCGAGGTAATGGCCGCCGAGGATCCAGCCGGTCCAGCGCCGATGATTGCGATATCGAAGTCGGTTCGAGCACCGGGCATGGTTCGCTACTTCCAGATCAATATTCCCATGCGAAACAGAAAGTGGCGGGAGACTTCGACGCGCGATGTGGGAAGCCGCGCCAGCAGGGAGCGCATTTCAGCCACGGTATAGGCACGGCGCACGGAAGCGGGAGCATCCTTCCAGGTGATGCTGCTGCGAAACAGCGGCAAGCTTAGATAGACCAACCCCAGATGCAGCCGGCTGCGGAGCAGATCGTTGATGAGGACAGCCTGCCGCGAGACGCGCAGAGCCTCGCCCGCTACCACCGCCAGCTCCTGGGGATCGAAGTGGTGAGCGAACAGGGATGAACTTACCACATCAAATGTGCCATCGCCAAAGGGCAGGCGCAGTGTATCGGCGGCGACCGCCGACACACCGTCCTGCGGCAGGTGCGACCACATGCGGTCGAGCAACGTGATCTGCAAGTCGATACCCAACCGTCGCAGGTTACGCTTGGCGGCAAGGGGCACATCGCCCCGGCCGGAGCCAACCTCCAGCACAGAAAGGCAGGAGGTGTGGGTTTGCTTCGCGATCCGACCGAGGAGCGCAGCCGTGGTCCGGGTTCCGCCAAACCAGTCATTGATGTGCCGCAGGTCGCGGAGCGAGAGGGCAATCTCACGCGGCGTGCCCTGGTCGGAATCGAGCAGTTCGTCGGTGACGCGGCGCTTCATCTAAGCTCTTAGGGTCTGCTTGCGAACCGTCAGTTTCTCGATGAGGTGCGGGCGCAACTGGTAGCCGCGGCCGAGCTTGTCGGAAACCGTGATGCTGCCGCGGGGCGACACCTCGACCTCGGGCTCGATGATGTCTTCCTTCCAATAACGCCGGGAGGCGGAAACGTCGCCCGGCAGCTTGAAATTGGGCAAGGTGGAAAGTGCCACATTGTGGGACCGCCCGATCCCGGATTCCAGCATGCCGCCGCACCAGACGGGCACCCCAAAGCGTTGCGCGACGTCGTGCACGGCGACGGCATCGCTAAAGCCGCCAACTCGTCCAACCTTGATGTTGACGATGCGGCAGGCACCGAGCTCGAGGGCAGCTTCGGCATCGCGCGCACTGCGGATGGCTTCGTCGAGACAAAGTGAGGTCTGGATGGCTCTCTGCAGCCGGGCGTGGAAGTAGATGTCATCGTTCCACAGGGGTTGTTCGATCATCAGCAGGCGGAAGCGGTCGAAGCCCTTGAGATGCTCCAGATCGCCCAGGCTGTAGGCAGAGTTGGCATCGCAGCTCAGCAGAATATCGGGCCAGCGGGTGCGCACCTTTTCCAGCACCTCGACATCCCAGCCCGGCTTCACTTTCAGCTTGATCCGCTGGTAGCCGGCGGCGAGCTCGGTTTCGATCTTTTCGATCAGCTGCTGGTGATCGTCCTGAATTCCGATGCTGACGCCGCAGGCGATCTCGCGCCGGGTGCCGTGCAAAAGCTTCCACAAGGGGAGGCCCTTTTCCTGGGACTCTGCATCCCATGCCGCATTCTCCAGGGCAGCTTTCGCCATGCGGTGCTCGCGCACGCGCGCCAGCAGGGCGGGCACGTCGCTTCCCGCCTGCAGGGTCTTTCCCAGGAGCAAGCGGCCGAGATAGCGGCAGATGACATCCCAGGCGCCGTCGATGTATTCCTCGCAGTAATAGGGACCTTCGCCGGCGACGCACTCGCCCCAGCCTTCCAGCCCGTCACTATGCAAGGTGACGAGTAAGACGCGGCGATCGTAGGTGCGTCCGAAACTGGTTTCGAAGAAATGGACCAGGGGAATGTGTAGCTCGCGCAGGGTGATGGCTTCGACTTTCATGGGTATTTGCCGCCTACGAGTTTGGAATGTATGAGCAGTCTTCCTCCCAGCGGCCGATCAGAAAGCGGCCGTTGCCTTCCGGGTCGCGCTCGTAACCGAGACACGAAAGACCGCGGGCGAACAGTGCCTGCAGCGCCTCACGGTTGCGCGACTGCACGCTTGCTGCCCGGTCGCGGAGCGCGGGATCCGCTTTCCAGGCATAAATCTCCTTGGGAACGTCGACCTGCGCTTGGGTGTCAATTTCCGTCCGGCGCCCGGTCGAAACCGCCGTCTCGACGCGCCTGGACGTCATCCACCACTCGGCGACCAGGCGATCGGTGGGCAGAAATCCCTGTAACGGCGAGTGAGTGATGCCGTACTGGTTGACGTTGTAGCGCCGGGCGATGGCGCCCAGACGCTCCAGGTTAAAGTAGGCATTCTTGATTTCCAGTGGATCGAAGGTCCACTCCATGAGTTCGTAGCCCCGGGCCAGGGCGTCCTGGCGCTGAAAAAGCTTGAGCCTGCGTCCCAGCCCGGTGTTGCGGTAGCTCTCCCTGACCGCAACCATATGGGAATGGAGATACGGGTGGCCATTGCGATTGCCGGGGATGGCCATCGCGTAAGCGACCAGGGTGTCACCGTCCCAGGCACCCACGACCTGGCCTCCGATCTTGGGCGCCAACGAGAAAATGCGCAGCGGCACAAGTTCGGCGTCGCTGAAGCCCCAGACTTGCTGCTGCAAGGCGACGCACCGACGAAAGTCTTCTAATTCCGTGCAATTGCGAAGTACGACAGTCGCTACGGCCGCAGTTTCTCCTGCTGCTTCGACTCTTGCCACAGGTTCTCCATTTCTTCCCCCGACGCGTCGGATGGTTTGCGGCCCTGCTGGCGAAGCCTGCCTTCAAGGTATTCGAACCGCCGCCGGAACTTGCGGTTTGTCTTGCGCAACGCCGATTCCGGATCAAGCGCCAGGTAACGCGCGATGTTCACCAGCACGAAGAGCAGGTCGCCAACTTCATCCTCCAGCCGGGCACGAAGCTCTTCGGGGACCTCTTCCCCCCGGGCGCCGGCGGCAGAGGCAGGTCGCGGTCCGGGCTCCGGGTAGTCTTCCAGATTGCGGCGCAGTTCGGCAGTCTCTTCGTCCAGCTTGTCGAACAGGCCGTCGATGTGGGGCCAGTCGAACCCGACGCTGGCAACCCGTGAGCTGATTTTGAAAGCTTCCAGGAGCGCGGGGACGGCCGAGGAAACCCCGTGCAGGACGGAGTCGGGATGGCCCTGCTTCGTGTCGTCGGAGTTTTTCCGCTGGCGCTGCTTGTTTTCCTCGGCCTTGAGTGCCTGCCAGTTGCGCGACACATCGCCGGCGGTGTCGGCCTTGGCCTCACCAAAGACATGAGGATGGCGGGCAACAAGCTTGTCCGATAAGCGATCCAGCACGTCGTCAACGTGGAAATACTTCTCCTCGGCCGCCATCTCGGAGTAGAACAGGACCTGCAGAAGCAGATCGCCCAGCTCCCCGCAAAGTTCGTCCCAATCGCGGGCGTCGATGGCCTCCAGCACTTCGTAGGCTTCTTCCAGCGTGTAGGGCTTGATGGTGTCGAAGGTCTGTTGGCGATCCCAGGGACAGCCGCCCGGGGCTCGCAGGCGCGCCATGATGGAGACGGCGCGCTCGAATCGCTCGCCTGTAGTTGACATCGCCACCAATGTAAATGACGGCGGTGGTTTTCGCTATTCGTTGCGCAAGGCCGCACACAGGAGCCGCGGGTCGTCGGAGATCAGGCCGTCGATTCCCCAGGCGGCGAGGCAGCGGATTTGCACCGCGGAGTTCACGGTCCACGTCATGATCTGCCGGCCCGCGTTATGCACCTGCTCAATCAGCCGCGGTCGTATCAAGTCATGGCGAGGAAGCAAGACCCGGAGGGGAAGGTCTTGCCAGGCGCTCAGGGCGTCGGGGCGGTCACAGATGTATCCCAGGGGCAGGTCGCTTTCGAGGTCGTGGAGGCGAACGAGAACCTCTGTCAGAAACGAAGACACGATGAACCCCCGCCGGGGAGTATTCGCCTTAAGAGAAGCGACGACGGATTCTTCCCATCCACCTGTCTTCAGTTCCAGGTCAAGGTAGGCGCGCTGCCCAAATTGCGCCAGGACCTGGTCGATGGTGGCGGGACGACGGCCATCACGATCAGCCAGACCAGCGTAATCGGCGGAGACAATCTCCATGCCCTTCCACTGCGGATCGTGCCAGATCACGTTGTGCCCGTCGCGGGTGCGGCGGCCGTCGCACTCGAAGCCGTCGCATCCCTGCTCGAGTGCATAATCAAAGGCGGCCAACGAGTTCTCCAGCGGCAAGTCAGGGCGAGGCGAGATCCACGGTGAAACCGCCCGAACCCCGCGGTGTCCCAGCAACAGGGGTGTGCGACTCGCCAAGGATCTCAGTCGAGGT
>Ga0306925_10003629_pt1 | contig 13741 bp, 13 predicted proteins | sample flu12Cox44000176_FD_203755 | JGI IMG/M metagenome (GOLD analysis project Ga0306925, IMG submission 203755) | Lab enrichment of tropical soil microbial communities from Luquillo Experimental Forest, Puerto Rico - flux8day.12C.oxic.44.000.176 (v2)... | ecosystem: Environmental > Terrestrial >... | reverse complement strand
AGAATGAACGTGACATAGCGGCGCCATCCATCGCTTGCGGTATCCATCGTCGGCAGGACGCTGTGGAGCATGGCGATGATCCGCGGCAGGTCCTCCGCGACGATGTCCGCATTGATGAGTCCGGCCTTCTGCGCGCGGCGGGTGAGTTCTTGGAGAGTCTGGTAAAGCGGCGTCGGAAAGTCATCACTGAGCGGTCCCAACCGCCGCGCCGCGGCCAGGATGTTGTGTTCTCGCGCAGCCAGCGAGATCGCTGCCTCCAGCAAGTTGGCGATGCCGCGCACGGGATCGTCGTCCTCGCGGGCCTTTTCGATCGCGGGCGAGAGTTCGGCGGCGACGCTGTCGAGCGCGGCTCGAAGTAGGTCTGCCTTGGTGGGAAATCGGCGGTAGAGCGTGCGTTCGCCCACGCCCGCGCACCGCGCGATGGCGTCGGGTGAGGCGTCGGGACCGACGTCGGCGTAGACCTTTCGGGCGGCGGCCACAATGCGTTCGGCGTTGCGCGCAGCGTCCGCGCGTAGCCGCCGATCCGTGAACGTCGTCACCCCCCGAGCGTACTAAGTGTCAGCTTGACTGTCATTACTCCCAGGCTTACAGTCGGTCTGAAGTGACAGTTCCGCTGTCGGATATAACCCTCTCGAATCAAAAAGGAGCGGCGATGTCGACGCCGAGCATTGGCGACAGCAGCGAGCTTCCCCTCCTGCCGTTAAAGCGCGATGCACGATGCCCATTGCATCCGCCGGCCGCGTTCGCCCGATGGCGCGAATCGCAGGGGCTGCAACGGGCGTCATGGCGCGGCGAGCCGGTCTGGGTGATCAGCCGCTATCAAGACATCCGAGCGGCCTTAACCGATCCGCGGGTCAGCGCCGACGTCCACACGTTCAACGAGCAGCCGGTCGGCGAAAACATGCCCTTGATCTTTCCGCGGATGGACGACCCGGAACACAACCGGCTACGCCGCATGATGACTAAGGACTTCACCGCACGACGGGCCGATGCCATGCGTCCGTTCATCCAGGAGACGGTCGATGGGTTCCTCGACGCCATGGTCACCAAAGGACCGCCGGCTGATCTGGTGCGCGACTTCGCACTGCCGCTGCCCTCGCTGGTGATCTGCGAACTCCTCGGCGTGCCCTACGAAGACCACGAGTTCTTCGAAGAAAAGAGCGCCAAGTCGCTCGACGCGTCAGCCAGCGCGGAAGAGCAGGGCGCCGCCGGCGCCGAACTACTCGGCTATCTCTCCGAACTGGTGGACCGCAAAGCACGTGAGCCAGGCGACGACCTGCTCAGCCGATTGGTCACCGACCATGTGGCCACCGGCGCGCTCAACCACGCGACGGCGACGATGAACGCGCTCATCATGCTCTCCGCCGGTCACGAGACCACCGCCAGCATGATCGCGCTGGGAACGGCGGCTCTGCTCGAGCACCCTGACGCATGGAATCGGCTGCGCGACAACGATGATCCGACGTTCGCCGCCAATGTTGTCGAGGAGCTGATGCGCTACCTCACCGTCGTGCACAGCTTGGTGGACCGCGTGGCGCTTGAGGATCTCACCATCGGCGGACAACTGATACGTGCCGGCGAGATCATGCTCATCAACCTGCCCGCCGGGAACTGGGACCCCGATTTTGCGGACGGCCCCGAGAACTTCGATATCGGCCGCAACACCCGCGGACACCTCGGCTTCGGCTACGGCGTGCACCAGTGCCTGGGACAGAACCTCGCCCGCGCCGAGATGCAGATTGCGTTCACGACGCTGGCCCGAAGATTGCCCGGGCTGCGCTTGACGGTTGCCCCTGGAGAGCTGAAGTACCACAACGAAAAAGAGATCTACGGCATCGGTGAACTACCAGTCACGTGGTACAAAACGAAACGGGAGAACAAATGACCGTCGGCACCGCAAGCCCGAGCGTGTTCGACGCCGGCTTGCCGACCCTCGATTACGACGTCACCGCAACACCACAGCAGATCTACCCCCATCTTTCGTCAGCGCGACGACAGGCACCGATCGCACTGGGACCGCTTGGACCCGAAGTGCTTTCATACGAGCTCGTGCGAGCTGTGCTTCGAGACAATCGGTTCCAGATACCACCCGGCTACATTCTCGCCGTGCAGGGCATCACCTCCGGACCCCTCTGGGACAAGGTCGTCAACTCGGTGTTGGGGATGGAGGGCGCCGAACATCAGCGCGTCCGCAGCGTCGTGTCCAAGGCATTCACCCCGCGGGCGGTTGCGCGCCTGCACGCCACCATCGCGGAAGTGATCGATGAAATCGTCGAGCCGATCAGCCGCCAAGGTCACTGCGACGTTGTCACCGACATTGGGGTTCCCTACCCCGTGCCTGTCATTTGCGCCCTGCTCGGCGCGCCTCGCGAAGATTGGCAACAGTTTTCACTCTGGACAGACCGGATCTTCAAAGCCTTCAGCTTTCCGTTCACAGTCGACGACGTGCCCGAAGTGATGCGCGCTTGGGGCGAACTCGACGACTACGTCGACGCCATGGTCGCCCGGCGTCGTCACACCCTGACCGAAGACTTGCTTTCCGACCTCATCCGCGCCGAGCACGACGGTGACCGACTCAGCGCCGAAGAGCTGCGCATGCTCGCCGCCGCTCTGTTGCTGGCCGGCACCGACACCACGCGCAACCAGGTGGCCGCCTCCATCGGCGTTCTCTGCGATCACCCCGATCAGTGGGAGCTGTCGCGAGACAAGCCCGCCTTGGCTCAGGCCGCGTCAACGAGACCATGCGCCACTCCCCCATCTCCAACTCCCTATTACGTACCGTGACTGAGGATGTCGAATTCGCAGGGTTCGTCTTTCCCGCGGGCACGATGGTCATGGCCAATACCGCTGCGGCCAACCGTGATCCGGCGATCTACGATGACCCCGATCGCTTCGCCATCACCCGTGAGGGATCGCCGCCGATCCTGACCTTCGGCGCGGGCGTGCACTTCTGCCTCGGAGCGAATCTGGCCCGGCTGGAAATCGCCGAAGCGCTTACGGCCGTCACTCGCCGGATACCGACCCCCCGCCGGAACGGGCCGTCGCCGTGGAAGCCATTTGTTGGACTGAGCGGGCCAACGACCCTGCCCATCGCCTTCGACACGTAGACCAGCGCACAAGAGCGGATCATTTCGGCGTCGACTTATCGCGATGCTCCTGGTCAATTAGTCGCCGCCAGTGTTCGTTGATGTGGTCGGACTGACGCTCAAGCGGGGGTTTGGGCACGCCAGCGGCGTGCGCGGGATCAGCGCCGAGGAACTGCAAGACTCGCGCAATCTCACCGCGAAAGTTCGCGTCGAGCTCTTCATAGCGGACCGTCAGAACCTTAAGACGCCGGGTGGTGAAGTGATTGGTCCACGCTGCCTGTTCGGCGTCGAGACTCCGTTCGATCCCGATAATCTGCTCGTACGTCGGTGCCACGCCCGTGAGATCGGCCGCGGCCTCGCCGGGTGTGGGCCGGGCCAGGTAAAGCCCCCACGGGCGCGCACTCCGCGACGAACCTTGAGAACGAAACCACTCGCCGGTCGTTTCGGCACGAAACAGCGATATGGCCTGCGCGCGCCGATCATCACGGACGATATTGACGAAAACTGCTGCCGGAAAAAGCGCTTCGAGAACAACCCCGGGATCGCCGCGAAAACCCAGGGCTCGCGCAAGCGAGACGACATGCCGCCAATGAATTTTGACACCCCGAACACCGTTCTCCGTCGCCGCGACCGCCATAACCCTTGCCAGATATTCGGCCCATGAGCAATCCGCCGGCAGTTTCAAATCTTCCTTATAGGACCTGATGTAGTCGGGCGTGAAGTACTCTTCGGGCCGCCCGGCAACTCCAGTCGCAACGAGGCCAGCGGCCAGAAGCGAGCTACCTGAACGGGGAGTGGAAGCGATGACATACGTTGCATGTCTCATAGCCTTCGACCCCTTTGGGATTGCCCCTGCGCTCGCACGCCGCCACCCAGAAGTTTCGTGGTGTCGTTGCCATCGTGTCCAGCAGCTCGGCCATGGCCCTAGCCTGGCACCTAGCCGATCGGCTACGCTCGTTGCCGGCCGTTCGGCCATCGACGAATCGGGCCACTGCGCTCATGCGTAGGTCCACAAAGGGCATGGTGGCGGGGACGAAGGAGCCCTACGAATGTTTACCGGGCCCGCCGAAGACAGGCTCAAGATCCGGGAGAGGATTGACAGCTACAGCGACGCCGTCTGCCGGAAAGACCTCGACGACTATCTCGCCTGCTGGACCGAGGACGCGGAACGACTCGGCGACGGTGGCGAGTGTCACGGCATCGAAGAGTTGCGCGTGCACTGGGGAGGGATCTGGCAAGCGCTGGAGCGTATGGCGTTTCTGACTCAGCTCGGGGCGATTGAGATCGACGGCGATCGTGCTCGCACCCGCTCATACTGCCGAGAAATCCTGCGATTCAAGGACGGCACGACACGCCGTTTAGTCGGCATATACGAGGACGAGCTGCGCCGAGTCGACGGCACATGGTTATTCAGTCGGCGGAATTACCGTGTCTTTTTGCGCGACACATCGGGGGACGCTGCCGGCGGCGGCCTCCCGTTAACGGTCGAGGAGACCTGACGATGCCCGGAATCCGGCTCGGTGTCATGAACAACACCAGAGGAGCGAGGTCGCCGAGCGAACGACACTAGGCGCGTGAGTGCGACAACTACGGCTCCGACGACCAATCCAATCAGCGCAGACACCCCGGTGTTGACCAACCAGGCCAGGACGCCACCGACGGACTCGGCAAGGTGGCGAACCTGATCCTCGACATGGTGAACCAAGCCGTGCGGGGTATGCCAGCCGAGGCGGTCGCTCCCCGCAAGCAATATGTGGCCGCCCACCCAGAGCATCGCCACCGTCCCGACCGCCGAAAGCGCTGAGAGCAATTTGGGCATCGCGGCAACCAGGCCCCGGCCGACCTTCTGCCCGATTTGGGATGCGGTCTGGGTGAGGTGGAGGCCGACGTCGTCCATTTTTACGACGACGGCGACGACGCCGTAGACCACCACGGTGAGGGCTACGGCAACGACGACGAGAATGACGAGCCGCGGCACGAACGCCTGGTCGGCCACTTCGTTGAGGGCGATCACCATGATTTCGGCGGACAGGATCAAGTCGGTGCGAATAGCCGCGGTCACCACGTCGTCCTCGGCGGCTGGCGCGGCATGGGCGTGATGACCGCGAATGCTGCCCCAAACCTTCCCGGCGCCTTCGTAACACAGGTACACGGCGCCGAGCATCAGCATCGGGGTCAGCAGCCGCGGCGCGAACTGACTGAGCAGCATTGCGACGGGCAGGATCACCAGGAGTTTGTTTCGCAGGGATCCGATCGCGATGCGTTTGATGATGGGCAACTCACGCTCGGCAGCGATCCCGTGGACGTATTGCGGTGTGACCGCGGTGTCGTCAATGACCACTCCGGCAGCCTTGGCGGTCGCGCGTCCGGTGGCGGCGGCCAGTCGTGCGAGAACCGCGACGTCGTCGAGGAGTCCGAAAAGACCCGCACTCATCGCGTCTCCGCCATGGCGTTGGAGGGTACACCCGCCTGAACCCTCCAAGTGACTAGCTGTTGCGGGCCACCACCCGCGAGAGCGGCAGGAGTATTAGCAGACTTACCACCGCGACGACGACCACCATCACGACCACACTCGGGTTGCTGAAGCTTTGACCGCCCACCACCAGCGCCGCGGCAATGTTGCGCTGCGCCGTCCCCAAACCCAGCACGAGCCGCGTGTCCGCCCCCGGCCCGCCGAGCGCCCATCCGACGGCATAACCCAACGCAATAAACAGCAGGCCGGCCAAAATGGCACCTGTGCCGAATAGGGACAGCACATTGCTGAAATTGACCACTACCAACAGCAACACCACCAGAACGAGGCCGAGAGTGGAAAGGCGATCGACGACCGGTTTGACGCGCGCGGCCGCTGCCGGCAGCTTGGCGTTAACTACAAGCGCGCCAGCCAACGGGAGGAGCATCAGCAGAACCAGCGAGACGCCGATCTTCGCCGGGTTGACCGACACGCCCGGTAGAAAGAGCGGCAACACCAGTGGCAGGTAGGCGACCGTGATGACCGTCAGCAACACCATCAAGGCCACCGCGAATGCCAGATTCCCTTTGGCGATCTGCGCCAGCTTAGGCAGGAAAGGCGCGCCGGCGGCCACGCCCAACAGCAGGAGCCCCACGGCCAGCGGTTCGACGAGTCGCAGCGCACGGGCAAGCACGACGGCTCCCACTGGCATCAGCACAAAATTCGCCAACAGCGACATCGCCACCAGGCGAAGGTTGCGTAGCGGCGCCGTGATTTGCCCGACGTTGAGCCCCAATCCCACCGACAACATGCTCGACACGACAAAGACGAGCGTCGCGACCGGGACGGCCCGGTCCAGTGCTCCCATTAGCGCCGTCGTTAGACCTCTATTCGGCTCGTACGCCGACAGCGTGTGACGCCCGCCGCGATCTGCGGTCCTTGCGGGGTGCGGTTGCCCGGCGATGCATGGCCGGATCGTATCCCGAGTTTCTTAATACTGATGGCCACTCAACTGGCCCGAAGTGGTGGAGCTGCGTCAAGAGCCCAACGCGGGGGATCTACTGCTGGTCGGCGGAATTCGCTCCCCGGCCGTGCCGGTTTGTAGGCTTTCGGACATGCCGTTCAACAACGGCGAGGTCTTCGCTGGCTACGTTATTGAGCGCTTGCTCGGCACGGGTGGTATGGGCGAGGTCTACCTCGCCCAGCACCCTCGTCTGCCTCGTCACGACGCGCTGAAGATCTTGTCGTTGGCCTCGACAGCCGACGAGGAGTTTCGCGCGAGATTCAATCGCGAAGCCGAATTGGCAGCGACGCTGTGGCACCCACACATCGTCGGCGTTCTCGACCGTGGCGAATTCAACGGCCGGCTCTGGATCTCGATGGACTACGTGGACGGCACTGACGCGGGTCGGTTGGTTCGGCAGCGCTACCCGCGCGGCATGCCAGAACAGGACGTCTGGGAAATCGTCGCAGCTGTGGCCGATGCGCTCGACTTCGGTCACGAGCGTCGTCTGCTCCATCGCGACGTCAAGCCCGAGAACATACTCGTGACCGATGGCCGCCGTCGCAGGGTGCTGTTAACCGACTTCGGCATCGCTCGCAGAATCGATGACGTCAGCAACCTCACTGAGGCCAACGTCGCCATCGGAACTATCAGTTACGTGGCCCCCGAGCAACTTTTGGGCAAGCCGCTTGACGGCCGAGCGGATCAATATGCGTTGGCTGCCACGACCTTTCACCTACTAACTGGCGCCCCACCTTTTCAGGACTCAAATCGCGCTGTCGTGGTCAGCCACCATCTAAGTACGCCACCACCGCGGATATCGGAGCGCCGACCCGATCTCGCGCACCTGGATGCCGTGCTGGCAAGGGCGCTGGCCAAAGACCCGAACGAGCGATACCCGAGTTGCGTCGACTTTGCCCGAGCCCTCACGCAGCAGAGTCCGGGCCGCGATGCCCCCGCACCGCATCTGCAATCCAGCTCGCAGACGTCGGCGTCGGGCTCCTCCGAGGAACTCGGTTCCGGCGAACGTCCACCCACGCAGCGTCTCGAGCGGCTGGTCGTCACTGGGACGATACGCGGCCTACAGCAAAGCGCGGTCGGTGCTCAAAATCACGTCGGGATCTGGTCTTTCCAGCTGGTCCCATATGAACCACTAGACAACGGGCGGGCTCATGTTCCGGTCGAAATGCCAACTGATCTCGTAGCGGATCAGCTCGCAGATGGGGACGAGGTCGAGGTCAGCGGCGCCTGGGACGGCGACACCCTCGATGCCGACAAAATCATCAACTTTTCAGTTGAACCTCCGCCGAAGCGACGGCGGGACCGCGCCAAATCACCGCAAGACCAAGCACCGAAAGGCAGAAAGGTCCGGATCGTCGCAGTCCTCACCGCCGTCGGTGTGATCGCGTTGACCGCGGCTGCGGTTCTGTACTTCACACAGGGATTCGGCGTCTGGACTCGCCCCGGACCAATCGTCAAGCCGGTAAGCGCAACGGTGTTTTCACCCGATGGTGCCCCCGACAATCCGGAGGACGCCAAGCTGGCGATCGACGGCAACCCAAACACGGCGTGGTCCACCGTTACCTATAAGGACGCCGTCCCCTTCCCGAAATTCATCGAAGGAATGGGTCTGTTGCTGCACCTGTCCGAACCGACCGCACTGAGCGCCGTGACGCTCGACGTGCCCAGCACCGGAACCCAGGTGCAGATCCGTTCATCGCCCACCGAAACCCCAGCCAAATTGGCCGACACCGTCGAGCTGACCCCAACCACGTCGCTGCACCCGGGGCACAACCGCATAGCGGTGCATAACCGGACCAAGACGTCCAATGTGCTGGTGTGGATCTCCACCCTCGGCACTACCAATGGCGAGAGCCGGACGGCAATCTCTGAGATCACCCTGCAGGCGGCTGCGTAAGCGATCGCGCCATCACCTGCCGTCGGCGATGGGCTCTCAATGCGCTAATTTCCTGAGGTGATGTTCTCAGCTGCCGGTGCAGTCGCGCGATGGATCGCCCCCTTCCTAACGGTTGCGGCCGTTGCCGGCATGTGGTTTCTTGCCGACCCGGTTCAGGTCGGTCCCGCCCCGGCGGTGCGCTTGGCCGATGACGCCAATCCGTTGGCCGGCATGCCCTTCTATGTCAATCCCAACTCGGCGGCTATGCGCGCCGCGCAGCATGCCGATCCGCCGAGTGCCGAGTTGGCGGCCATCGCCAACACGCCGCAGGCGTACTGGATCGTCCCGGGCTCTTCGGCCGGTACGGTCGCGAAGTACACCGGCGACGCCCAGGCCGCCGGCGCCATCCCGCTGCTGGCGATTTATGGAATCCCCCACCGCGACTGCGGCAGCTTCGCCGCGGGTGGCTTGGCGACGGCCGACGACTACCGCGGGTGGATCGACGGAATCGCAACCGGTGTGGGCGCGACGCGTACGGCGATCATCCTCGAACCCGATGCACTCGCCATGGCCGACTGCCTGTCGGCTGACCAGCGCCAAGAACGCTACGACTTGATTCGCTACGCCGTCGACACGCTGACGCGCAATCCGGCCACGGCCGTGTACGTCGACGGTGGTCACCTGCGCTGGCATAGCGCCGAGGACATGGCCGCCAGGCTCAACAAAGTCGATGTCGCCCGTGCGCGGGGTTTCAGCCTCAACACCGCGAACTTCTTCACCACCGCGGACGAAATCGGTTACGGGGAGGCGATTTCGGGGCTCACGAATGGTTCGCACTACGTGATCGACACGTCGCGTAACGGCGTCGGACCAGCGCCCGACTCCGGGCTCAACTGGTGCAACCCCAACGGCCGAGCACTGGGCACTCCGCCCACCGCGGCTACCGCGGGCGCGCACGCCGACGCCTACTTGTGGATCAAACGCCCCGGTGAATCCGACGGAACATGCGACAAAGGTGATCCGCCGGCGGGCACCTTCGTGAGTCAGTACGCCATCGATCTGGCCCACGCAGCGGGCTAGTAGGAGGGCCTCGGGGCCGAAGCTCGCGGTGGTCACCGTCGCACGAGACTGTTAGTCTCGGTCGAAGACGGGGAGTCTCGAATTTCGATCGTATCCGCCAAGGGGGTGGCGCGTGGTCGATACTTTGGCCCGGCCAAGCGAAGTAGCAGAGTTTGCGCTCGCCGGTTTGTCGACGCGCGCACGGATCTGGTTGCTCACCGTGGCATCCCTTGGCGTGTTGTTGGTCATCTCCTCGATGGTGGCGCTGAACACCGCGATCCCCGACATGGCGACCGCCATGTCGGCTAGCCAGACCCAGCTCACCCGGGTCGTGGACTGCTACACCCTCGTGCTGGCCTGCCTGCTACTACCGGCGGGAGCACTCGGCGACCGCTACGGGCGCCGCGGCGCCATGTTGGTGGGGCTTGCGGTGTTCGGCGCGGCATCGGTGGTGCCGGCGATCTGGTCTAACCCCGAGATCGTCATCCTCGCCCGGGCGGTCGCCGGAGTGGGCGCGGCGTTGATCATGCCTGCCACCCTGTCGTTGATTACGGCGGCCCATCCAAAGGATCAGCGCAATAAGGCCGTCGGTATCTGGGCCGGGGTTGCCGGCGCGGGGGCAGTCGTCGGGATGCTCGGGTCCGGGGCGCTGCTGCATTTCTGGTCGTGGCATTCCATTTTCTGGGCCTTCGCGGGCGTCGCGTTGACCTTGTTCGTCCTCACCTTGACGATCGCGAGCTCAAAGGAAGCCGACGCCAAGCCTCTGGACTGGCGCGGTGCCTTCGTCATCGGCGGCGCGGTGGCGGCACTCGTCTTCGGCATCCTCGAGGCGCCAGCGCGCGGCTGGACCCACCCGTTGGTCCTCGGCAGCATCGGCGCCGGATTGGCCTTGAGCGTGGCATTCGGCTTTGTCGAGGTACGACAGCGTTACCCGCTACTGGACGTGCGGTTGTTCACGGTTCCGGCGTTCGCCACCGGCGCCGCCACCATAACGGTTTTCTTCATTTCGATGTTCGGCTACATGTTCCTGCTGATGCAGTACATGCAGCTGATCCTCGGCTACAGCCCGACCAAGACCGCGTTTGCGCTGAGCCCCATCCTGGGACCGATGCTGGTGCTGTCACTGCTGTCGTTCTGGTACCTTCCCCGGTTTGGGCTGCGCGCGGTCGTTTTCTCGGGACTCATGCTGATCGCGTTGGGGTTGGTCTGCCTGCTCGGGGTGAAGCTGGGTTCGCCCTACTGGAGGGCCGCCTGGCCCATGTTGGTGCTGAGTACCGGCATCGGACTGTGCACTGCACCGACGACGTCGGTCATCATGACGACTGTTCCGGACGACAAGCAGGGGGTGGCTTCGGCGGTCAACGACGCGACGCGGGAAATCGGCGCCGCACTCGGCATCGCGCTGGCCGGGTCCATGTTGGCCGCCAACTATCCGAAGATTCTGGCCCCCAAGCTGATTGGGTTCCCCCGGCAGGTAAGCGACGCCGCCTCCACTTCGGTGGGGCAGGCCCTCGAAGTCGCCCGGCGGCTTGGGCCCGCGGGTGCGCGCCTGGCCGAGGTCAGCAAAGTTGCCTTCATCGACGCCATGGGTTCCTCGCTGCTGGTGCTGGCCGTCCTCGTGGCCGCCAGCGCCGTCCTGATCGGGCTTTGGGCGCCCGGACGCGACGACCGACAATTGCGGCTCGTATGCGCGCTCGGGGCCCGCCGGGCACAAGGCCGGCACCGCGCCTGAACAGGCCGATCACCTCGCGGTCGTCGGCCACACCGATGGCCTGAGTGGGCAGCATGCGCAATCACGGCCAGGCGCGCGCGTGGGGGCAAGCCAGCTGTCGGAGGACGCAAGGCCTCCATAATTGCGACTAGGGACTAAGGACTCTGCCCGTTGCTCGGGTGGGTGCAGCAGTGTCAACGGTGATTTAGCACGTGATGGTGAACCTGGTGAGGTCGATGACAACGGTGGCTACGGACACCCTGGCACGCACGGTGGCCCTAGCCTGCCGTGCCCCCTCTTACCACAACAGTCAGCCCTGGCAGTGGGTCGCTGACCGCGGCAGGCTCCAGCTTTATTTGGATCCAGACCGGGTAGTGCAGACCGACTTCACCAAGCGCCAAGCGCTGATCAGCTGCGGTGCCGTCCTCGATCACCTACGGGTCGCGATGGCTGCTGCCGGGTGGGAAACCATTATCGATCGCCTACCCGACCCCAATAACCTCGAGCACCTCGCTTCGATCGACTTCACCGCGACGACCATCGTCACCGACGAACATCGACGTCGCGCCGAAGCCATGGCAACGCGCCGCACCGATAGGCTTCCCTTCGACCCTGTCTCGGATTGGGACGGCTTCGAAACCCTGTTACGACGCCGGATCGACGACAGCGTCGCGCTGGTGGACGTCGTCAGCGACGCCCGTCGCCACGAACTCGCTCAGGCTAACGTTTTGACCAACGCATTACGGTTCTACGACTCCACCTACTTCGAAACGTTGCGCCGCTGGACCGCGCCGTACGAGGCAAGCGAGGGCATACCCTACGACTCCCTGGCGTCAGCGACGGAAGGGGACCGCGTCGACGTGGGACGCGCTTTCCCGATCAGTCATCACCCGGAACGACGTGAGCAGGTGCCTGTAGATCTGTCCACGATCCTGGTTATCTCCGCGCATGACGACACCCGGCGCGACATGCTGGGCTGTGGGGAAACGCTGTCGATGGTGCTGTTGGAGGCCACCGTGGCCGGGCTGGCCACCTGCACGCTGACCCACCTGACGGAACTGGCGACCAGCCGACACCTCGTCGAAGAGCTGACCGGCCGGGCGCTGCCGCAGGTGCTGGTTCGCGTCGGCGAAGCCCCAGCCAATGAACAGCTCCCGCCGACAACTCCGCGCCGGCCACTGGCCGACGTGTTGACGGTCAACCTTTAACCAACGACGCACGATAGAGCCGGCTGCGCCACGCGCTCGCCAGAATATTGCCAATCCGATGGACAGACGAAGGCGCCGCGACTCTATAACGGCGGGCAGATGCGTCACAACGTCGTATCTGAGGGTGGCTTCCAGCGCGAGTGATACCGGCGATCAAGCACATGGGCCTCGTGCAAAGCGTCCGTTGGCTCTTCCGACCACTCATTGGTGTTAGCCGCCGAACTTCGTGACCCGGCACGCGACCATGCCACCAGTTCCGAAATGAGGATGAGAGCACCGATGGCCGTCACCGGGATCAACCATTCGCGTCGGCGTGCAATCGCATTCATGCACCGATCGGCGTAGCCGGTGGCCGGCCGGATAGTCCCCGATTTGGATTGCGCGTCATCGGCCGTCGCCTGCAACAACTCGGCGTGATAGCCGTTGCCGCACTTGACCTCGATACCCGAGCTGTCGTAGGAGTCGAGAAAGACGGGGAAATACAGGCCGAATAGGCTGCCGGCGAGCAGAGCGATACCGATCGACGCGATGAGCCAGCCGCGGGTAATCGTCCTCGGCGACTCGTCCATGACTTGATGATGGCCCGCCGACCGCGCTTTCGCGCCTTAACAGCCGGAATTTCTCTATCGGTCGCCCCGCCGTGGCATGCGTCAAACGAGTAGATGGCGCGCGCATCAACGGGTGACATCAAGCGCCCGGGTTGCGCCCCCCGGAGTGGTGTAAGCCGAGCAGGCTTTTCGCTTGAGGCTCAACGGGTTTCCACTATGCCGTGATTGCGCAGGTCTCACAATATTCTGGTTGGGCTTTTGTCGCTCGGATTGGGCAGCGCGAGGGGTGTTTCGGAGAGGCAACGCTCATGCTCGTAAGCGACCTGGGATTTATCGTGCGCGTTCACCAAGGCGGTACCGGCCAGGTTCAGCACAGCGACCGGGCTCGAAGATCCCGACGACGTTTGTCAGTGTGCGATCTGAGCTGAGTCGGGAGCGAATTGGTCGACCTGGCAAGCCAAATCTGTTTCCCAAGCGACGCGCTCGGTCAAGCTGTCGGTATGCACCGGAGCACCGGAATCTGTCGTTCGCCGGCCATCTCTTGATACTTCCTAAGTGGTGGGTACCGCCGCATCGCCAAGGCCCACAGCTGCTCGCGCTCGGCGTTCACGGCTTCACGAACGGCATACCTGCCCTCCCGCCCCCGTGCTTGGAGAGTGACCTCGGGGTGGGCTTTCACGTTGTAGTACCACGCCGGATGTCGTGGAAGCCCATAATTCGAGGCGATAAGAACGACATCGTCGCCGTCGGTGAAGTATGTCAGGGGCGTGATCCTCG
>Ga0306925_10003626_pt1 | contig 13748 bp, 16 predicted proteins | sample flu12Cox44000176_FD_203755 | JGI IMG/M metagenome (GOLD analysis project Ga0306925, IMG submission 203755) | Lab enrichment of tropical soil microbial communities from Luquillo Experimental Forest, Puerto Rico - flux8day.12C.oxic.44.000.176 (v2)... | ecosystem: Environmental > Terrestrial >... | reverse complement strand
ATGTCGGTCGCAGCGTGCACGACGCCGTCGGCGATGTGGGTAAGGCGGTTGCCGGTAACGTCGATCACCCCCCAGCCGGTGTGGCGCAACCCGGGATCGAGCCCCAGAACGCGCATTGCTGGTGCCGTGCCGATCTGCGCCCGAACTCAGGCGCCGAGCCGCGCCATCACGTCCTCGGCTACTTCGAAATTGGCGTACACATTCTGGACATCATCGCTGTCCTCGAGCGTCTCGAGCAGCTTGAACAGGGTCGCCGCGTTCTCTTCGTCGATCGGTGCCGTTGTCTTCGGGCGCCAGACCAGGCGCGCCGACGCCGCCGGCCCGAATCGACTTTCGAGGGCATCGCGAACGGCGTTGGAATCTTCGGGCGCACAGGTCACGAGGTGCTGCTCGGCATCGCTCTCGACATTTTCCGCTGCCGCCTCCATGACGGCCTCGAACATGTCATCGGCACTCGCCGTCGCTGCCGGATATGAGATCTCGCCGATGCGCTCGAACATAAAGCTGACACTGTTGGTTTCGCCGAGCGCGCCGCCCGCCTTAGTGAAAGCGGCTCGGACCTCGCTCGCGGTACGATTACGGTTATCCGTCAGCGCTTCAATGATGACGGCGACGCCGCCCGGACCGTAGCCCTCGTAGCGCACCTCCTCATAGGCCTCACCGCCCTCGCCGCCGGAGCCGCGCCGAATCGCCCGCTCGACCGTGTCCCTCGGCATATTGGCTTGACGGGCAGCGAACACGGCCGCACGCAAACGCGGATTGGCCGCCGGGTCGGGCAGTCCCGAGCGGGCCGCGGTCGTGAGTTCCCGGATGATCTTGGTGAAGACCTTGGCGCGCTTTTTGTCCTGCGCGCCCTTCCGGTACATGATGTTCTTGAATTGCGAATGGCCAGCCATCGATCTCTGCGCCGCTTTCCGTCGGCATTGCGGCCGGACGCCCGTCGGAAAGTCGGGGCTAACAATCCAATATGGCAGGATTGGGGCATCTCGGCGCCCGATCGGCGAGCCTTTAGCGGAGCTGGCGAGCCGCCCGAGTGACCTAGGAAACCGTCGCGATCCGCGCTCAGCGCCGGGGTAGATACGCGGCGAGTCGACCGCCGATTCGCACCGGCTCCACCATTCGGGCTAGCCCGCTGCTGTCATCGGTTTCGAGCAGAATGCCGCACAACGTCCCTTCGCCCTCGGCCGGTTGCGGGCGTTCGCCCGGCATCTTAGTCACAAAGCGGCGCGTCGCTGGCTCCTTCTGCATGCCGATCACCGAATCATAGTCGCCGCACATGCCGGCATCGGTCTGATAGGCAGTGCCGCCGGGAAGGATCTGGGCGTCGGCGGTCGGTACATGAACATGAGTGCCAAACACGGCCGAGACCCGGCCATCGGCAAAATGGCCGAGCGCCATCTTCTCGCTCGATGCCTCGGCGTGAAAATCGACGACGATCGCCGCTGCGTCCTCGCCGAGCCGATGCTCGGCGAGAATATCGTCGAGCCGGGTGAACGGATCGTCGAGCGCGTCCATGAAAAGGCGGCCCATCAGATTCACGACCAGCACGCTCTGCCCGCCGACCCGATGGATCCGCCAGCCCGCACCCGGGGTCCTTTTCGGGAAGTTTGCCGGCCGCAAGAGGCACGGATCGCGGTCGATGTAGGGGATGATCTGACGCTGGTCCCAGACGTGGTTTCCAGTCGTCAGGATGTCGACGCCGCAATCGTAGAGTTCGCCACAGAGACGCTCGGTCAGACCAAATCCGCCGGCCGCATTTTCCGCGTTGACGATGACGAGGTCGATCGCGAATTCCCGCCGTAAGACAGGCACGTGCTTTGTGACGGCGCCCCTTCCCGAGCGGCCGACCACGTCGCCGCAAAACAGAATGATCACGATGCGCCGTGCCCTGACGCTAGGGAATTGAAAGTGCAGGGCGAAGCCGCCTCGGCCGTCGGCATGCAAACCCTCCGTGGCCCGCCGTAGCAGGTGGGCGCCATATGCCGAAGCCACGACTCCGACAGAGACGGCTCCCAAGAGGTAGGAATCGGCCCCGGGGCAACATGCGGCCTAACGAACCGCGCAGCTCCGCCCCGCTGAGAAGCTAGGAAGTCTCCACGCGCGCCGCAATAGCTTCGACCCGCTGTGCGATGCCGTTAACATTGTCGGCTGCGGAATCGGTGGCGGCACCCGCCTCGGCAGCACTCGCTCCGCTGCGCTCCAGCCGCAGCGCCTCGTTCGCATCGGCCAGTTCGTCGGCGACCACCAGAGCGGCGAGCAATAATAGCCGCGCTTCGCCCACCTGCCCTACGCTTCCGACGAACTCCGCAACCTTTGCATCGACATATTGGCCGAGGCGTCGGATGCGCGCTTCCTGCCCATCGTCGCAGGTGACCGCGAACGGGCGGCCGTTGACCGTCAAGCTGACCTGTCCCACGTCATTCCCCTTCCCCCAGCACGCGATCGATCCGGGCGAGCGCCTGATCGACCCGCTCCGCGATCTCTTTGAGCCGCGATCTGGCGACCTCGCGACGGCGCTCGCCGAACCCGCGGGCCGCCTCGAGCCCCGCCACGGCTCTCTCTAACCGTTCAATTGCCGCTTTGAGCTCGGCCATCGCCAGCAGCGACGAACTGCGGTTTAGCGCACCTTCTCGAACTTTCGCAATGTACGCATCGGCTCCGGCCGGGGCTCGTTCGGGAAGAGGCCTGGCCACAATGTCCAGGCGACCTCGCCGACATAGACGCCGCCGCGCGAATCAACGGCCATGCTGTGTGGACCGAGGAACTGGGTCGGTCCCGGGCCGGGGCGAGGATCGCCGATGCGCGCCAATAGTTTGCCCTCATGGTCGACGATGCTAACCCGTGGGCCTAGATTGGGGGAGTTGCGGTTCACCGCCATGCTCGGGCCAAGCTCGCCGATATAGCACACCGGATGATGGCTGTACGGCATGTAGAGCCCGCATGGTCGGTGCAAGTTGTTCCACTGGGTCTCATATTTGCCGTTGCCGTCGAATACCTGCACCCGATGGTTTTCGCGGTCGGCGACATAGACCCAGCCGTCGGCATCGGTGCAGATATTGTGGACAATGTTGAATTGACCGGGGTCGGTGCCGGGCTCGCCCCAGGATAAAAGGAGCTTGCCGTCCGGTGAATATTTATGAACGCGGGCGTTGCCATAGCCGTCGGAAATGTAAATCTCGCCCTTGGGTGATAGGGCCGTATGAGTGCAACGATGGAACGGCTCGCCACTCATATACGGCGCCGGTTTCCCGGGGATGCCGATTTCGAGTAGCACTTTGCCGTCGGGCGTGCATTTGCGGACGCAATGGGCGCCGTCGTCGGTCATGTAGAGGCTGTCGTCCGGACCCATGTGCAGGCCGTGCGCACGCGGCCACAGCCCCTCTCCCCAGGAGCTCAAAAAATTGCCGTCTCGGTCGAACACCATCATCGGGTGCTCGCCGCGATTGAACGCATAGACGCGGTCCTTGCTGTCGACACCAACGGCAGCGACCTCTTTGAAGGACCAGCCGTCCGGCAGTTTCGCCCAGTTGTCGACGATGCGGTACCTGAAGTCGCCACTGCCAACGATGTCGGCCATTCGGGTTTCTCCCAGATGCGGTTAGTGCACTCGCTCGTATTTCTGCAATGAACGGATGTAAGCGGGCCGCGGCGTATCCGGGTAGAATTGCGGCCACTGGGTCCACGAGACCTCACCCACATAGAGGTCTCCGCGCGAGTCGACACTGAGCCCGTGCGGACCGAGAAACGCGGTTGGCGCTGTGCCGGCATGAAGATCGCCAAAGCGCGACAACAGTTTGCCCTGGTGGTCGACGATGCTGACCCGCGGGCCGAGATTCGGGCTATTGCGGTTGACCGGCTGCACTGGTCCGAGCTCGCCGATGTAGCAGACCGGGTGGCGGGTATAGTCCATGTAGAGCCCGCATGGCCGGTGCAAATTGTTCCACTGGGTCTCGTATTTGCCGTTGCCGTCAAACACCTGGATGCGGTGGTTCTCGCGGTCCGCGACATAGACCCAGCCATCGGCATCGGTACAGATATTATGCACGATGTTGAACTCGCCAGGGCTAGTCCCGGGCCCACCCCAGGACAGCAGTAATCTGCCGTCGGGCGAGTATTTGTGCACTTTGGCGTTGCCGTACCCGTCGGAGACATAGATCTCGCCTTTCGGCGACAGAGCCGTATGGGTGCAGCGGTGAAACGGCTCGCCACTCATATAGGGCGCCGGCTTGCCCGGTACGCCGATCTCGAGCAGCACTTTGCCGTCGAGCGAACATTTTCGCACAAAATGCCCGCCGTCGTCGGTCAGATAGATCGAATCGTCCGGCCCCATGTGGACGCCGTGAGCGCGCGGATACTGGCCCTCGCCCCACGAGCGCAGAAAATTGCCTTCGCGATCGAACACCATGATCGGGTGGTCGCCGCGGTTGAAGACATAGACGTTGTCCTTCGTGTCGACCCCGACCGCACCGACTTCCTTGAACGACCAACCGTCAGGCAGCTTCGCCCAATCCTCGACGATGCGGTACTTGAAGTCGCCAGTGCCAACAATGATCGCCATTTCCGGCCCTCTGCCAATGTGCAGAGCCCAAGTTAACGAAGCGACCGGCACCAAACAATCCCCCCGCCGCCAGGCGCTCAACCTTACAAGCGTCTTACATCCGGCTATCGAAAGCGCCCTGCTGAGCCATAGTTCCCGGTCGACGCCATATCGGGGCCGGGCAATGAGACGCCGTGATTTCCTGATCTTAACCGCCGGCGTGGCTGGCGGACGCCCCACCCTCTCGCGCGCGCAGCAGAAGGCGATGCCGGTGATCGGCTACCTTAACAGCACCTCGCCCGACCCAAATGAACCGTTCGCGGCTGCCTTCCGCCAGGGATTGAGCGAAGCCGGCTTGGGTCGTGGGACAAAACGTGGCGATCGAATACCGCTGGGCGGGCGGCAATTACGATCTATTGCCGGCATTGGCTGCCGACCTCGTCGGCCGCCATGCTGACGTGATCGCAACAAGCGGCGGCGACCGCTCCGCGGTTGCTGCGAAGAAGGCGACCGCGACGATCCCGATCGTCTCGGTGATGGGCGACGACCCGGTGGCAGCCGGATTGATCGCTAGCCTCGCCCGGCCGGGCGGCAATCTCACCGATGTCAGCTTCCTGACCGCCGAGCTGATCCCCAAGCGGCTGGAGCTGCTGTCCGAGCTGGTCCCCAGACCCGGGTCCTCGCTTTGCTCGTGAACCCCCGACAACCCACAGACCGAGGGCGTCATCAACGACATGCATCAGGCGGCGCGTGTTAAAGGGGTGCAGCTTCATGTCTTGAAGACCAGCACCAAAGATCAGATCGACGCGGCTTTCGCCTTCCTTCCTCAGCCGCAAGCGGGTGCGCTTGTCGTCCAGGCGGATCCGTTCTTCATAGACCGGCGTGACCAGCTCGTAGCGTTGACATCGCACCATCCCATCCCGGCAATCTATGAGTGGCGCGGCTTCGTCGTTGCTGGCGGGCTGATCAGCTACGGGGCCGGCATCACCGGTGTTTACCGACAGGTCGGCGCTTACGCCGGACGGATCCTCAAGGGCGTTAATCCGGCCGATCTGCCGGTTCAGCAACCGACAACATTCGAGCTGGTCGTCAACCTCAAGACCGCCAATGCCCTTGGCCTGACGATCCCGCTTTCGATCCTCGCCCGCGCCGACGAGGTCATCGAGTGATCAGGCGTCGGGATCTTCTAAGCAGCGCTGTCGCTGCCGCGCTTGGACCGTTTGCGGCCGCGGCGCAGCCGGGCCTGCCGGTCATTGGATACCTCAGCAGCCGCTGCCTGGTCTGATTGCCTTTCTCGTCGGTCTGGAGACGCCAGTGACGCCGGTGGCACTGCGCCGGGTGGGAGCAGCCGCCCAGACGGTCGGAACAGCCCATCCTGGTTCTGCACGGCCGCAACGAGGATGAAATCGATAAGGCGTTCGCGACCATGGCCGAACGCCAGTTCCGCGGTCTTCTTTGTGGTCCGACCACGTATTTTCAGGTGATCGCCGACAAGCTGATTGCACCCGCCGCCCGCTACCGCATCTCGGCCATTTACGAATGGCCCGAATTCGTCGCCGTCGGCGGGCTGATGAGAAACAGCGCGAATCGCCGCGAAGCCATGCGGCTCGCCGGCGATTACGCCGGACGCATCCTGAACGGGGCCGCCCCCGCCGATTTGCCGGTCATCCAATCAACGCGCTTCGAGCTGGTCATCAACCTGGAGACCGCTAAGGCGCTCGGACTGACGATCCCGCACACGGTGCTGCTGCGCGCCGATGAGGTCATCGAGTGAGAAGGTGCCTCGTACGGGCCCGACTGATCCGCCCTTGACGGCGCCCGCCAATGATATACTTGAACAAGCGGCTATCAGGAGCGGATCATGCGCGTTTCGAAATGGGGAAACAGCCTTGCCATTCGTCTTCCGGGTTCCGTTGTCCAGGCGCTGGAGCTCAAAGAAGGCGACGAGGTCGAAGTTCACGTCGCCGGCGAGCGGGCTTTTGACATTGCGCGAGACCGCAGCCGTGAGCGTGCGCTCGAGCGCATCCGCGCGTTTCGCAAGCAGCTTCCTGCCGACTGGAAGTTTGATCGCGAGGAGGCCAACGCCAGGTGAATCCGATGGCGGGCGAGTTCCTGGACAGCAATATTCTAGTCTATGCCATTACCACCGATCCGCGTGCAGCGGCAGCACAGGTTTTGCTCGAACGCGGCGGTGTTGTCAGTGTGCAGGGTCTCAATGAATTTACCAATGTGGCGAGGCGCAAGCTCGGCATGACGTGGGAGGAAGTGCGAGACTCGCTCGCGGCGATCCGCACGCTGGTCGGTACTGTTCTGTCGATCGACATCGACACGCATGCAGAGGGGCTCAGAATCGCCGAACGCCACGGCTACGGTATCTTCGATGCGCTGATGGTTGCCTCGGCTTTGCGCGCGGGTTGCGGCACCCTGTGGTCGGAAGACATGCAGGACGGGATGGTCATCGACGGGCGCCTGCGTATCGCCAACCCATTCCGTGCCGCCAATTGAGCGTGGCCAAGAAGACCGAAGGCACGGGGCGCACGCAGCCTTACCATCCCGCCGTCGATCCTCGCCCGGGCCGACGAGGTTATAGAGTGAACCGCCGCGAGCTCCTCGCGGTCATCGGCGGGGCGGCCGCGCTCGCGCCGTTTGGCGCCACGGCGCAGCCGGGACTGCCGGTCATTGGCTATCTCAGCCAACGCTCCGCGGGGGCCGAAACACCGCTGCGGACCGGGTTCCTGGAGGGATTGGAGCAACGGGGCTTTGTCGTTGGCCGGAATGTCGCGATCGAATACCGATTCTCTGAGGGAAGCGTCGATCGTCTGCCGTCTCTCGCGGCCCAGCTGATCGGGCTTCCGGCGGCGTTGCTGGTCGCGACCGACCTGATCTCGGCAGTTACAGCGAAGAAGGCGGCGGCAGTCATCCCGATTGTGTTCTTCGGCGCCGGCGGTGACCCGGTGCAGCTGGGCCTCGTCGCAAGCTTCAACCGGCCGGGGGTAACGTGACGGGAGTGCACAGCTTCGGGATGGAGGTAATTCCGAAGCTGGAATTGCTGCGCGATATCCTCCCACAGCCCGGTCTGGTCGCTTATCTCGTCGGTCCGCAATCTCGCTGCCGATCTCGACCCCGCGGTTCATTGGGCCCGGATGCATGATCAGCGCGTCGGGCTTGGCCGCGCGCAATTTGTCGTAATCGAGCCCGAAGAAGTGAAAATACTCGCGCGTCGACGGCACAAACGAGCCGTGCATGCGCTCGCTCTGCAGCCGCAGCATCATGACGATGTCGACATCGGCGAGGCCCTGAGCCATGTCGTGGAACACCTCGACACCGAGCCGCTCGATCTCGGCCGGCAACAGCGTGCGCGGTGCCACGACCCGCACCCGCGCCCCCATCGTGTTCAACAGCGCGATGTTCGAGCGCGCCACCCGGCTGTGCAGGACGTCGCCGCAGATCGCCACGGTCAGCCCGCCGAGCCGGCCCTTGCGCCGGCGGATCGTCAGCGCGTCGAGCAAGGCCTGGGTCGGGTGCTCGTGGCTGCCGTCGCCGGCGTTGACGACCGCACAATCAACCTTCTCGGAGAGCAGATGCACCGCCCCCGATTCGGGATGGCGGACGACCAGCACATCCGGGTGCATCGCGTTCAACGTCATCGCCGTGTCGATCAGGGTCTCGCCCTTGACCATCGAGCTCGCCGAGACCGACATGTTGATCACATCGCCGCCGAGCCGCTTGCCGGCGACCTCGAACGAGGTGCGGGTGCGTGTCGAGCTCTCGAAAAAGCAGTTGATAATCGTGCGGCCGCGCAAGGTGCCGCGTTTCTTCTCGGCCTGCCGGTTTAATTCGACATAACCGTCGGCGAGATCGAGGACATGATTGATGTCGTCGGGCGACAGTCCCTCGATCCCGAGCAGATGGCGGTGCGGGAACGGGGCCTCGGAGGCGCCTCTTTGCATGAGTTCGGGACTATAGGGGGCGTCCTCTCGCACGGCAACACCGACGCCGGCACTCCAGGGTCGATGGCAGGTCCGTTTACCGACACTCAGATCGTCGCCCGAGCCAATATAATTCGGATCTCAAATTTGGATCCAAATTTCGCTGTCGACTTTAGGACCCACATCTAGGAGACTGCTTGGCAGACGCACATCAGTGCGCCTCATGCTCCAGGGGCCGTCCCGAAATGGAACGAGCCCCACCGGCTGGTACCCGGGGGGCTCGCCTCCAAAATCGCACCCTATCGCAGAAAGGAGTGCTTCGAAATGTCTACCACAACTTGGCCCCAGGAAGCCACAGCCATGGCCCCCGTGCGCACCCCGATCCCGCGGAGCGGAGATGCCTCTTCGTCCACGATGACGATTTCTGTAGTACGGGGGCAGAACCTTCGCAATGGAGTTCCGCTTGTTGCGGGGTTCATGCCGGCGGGCGCTCTCCTGCCCCACAATTATGAAATCCCATATCACAACCCCAATACGCTGAGGGGCTACCAACGCGCACCCCAGGAGGCGCGCATCAATGAGCTCGTGAGCGACATGCGCAGGGGTCTGACGGACTTGCCCACCGCCGTGCTTCTGAACCTGAGAAATCGGGACGCACGGCATGTCCTTCAGGACGGGGTTCTCAACCTGGCGCTTTTACAAGACCCTCACGTCGGCCTCACTTCCGCCGCTGCACGCGCAGCGGTCCTCAAGTTTTTTGTTGTGGATGGACAGCACCGCATTCTGGCCCTTCTGAAGCTTCTAACTGAACACCCCAACGAGAGTTGGGCCAGCTTCCTGATCCCGTTTGTGTGCATGCTGGGAGCAAACGAAGAAGAGGAGATGGAGCAGTTCTACATTGTAAACTCGAAGGCAAAATCGGTGAGGACAGACCTCGCGCAAGAACTGCTAAAGCAGCTGGCCGAGAGCAACCCTACCCTGCTCGAGGCCCTGACGGAACGGGGTAAGGACTGGCAGGTTGCCGCACAACAGCTGGTCCGCGAGCTTGCCGGAGTTAGCCCGATCTGGCGAGGACGGATTCGCTTTGCGGGGATGGAGAAGGGCAACACCACGATGCCATCGGCGTCGATGGTGACTTCGCTAAAGCCAGTTCTTGCTTCGCCCTACTTCAAGACGCTCCAGATGGGAGACCAAGTGAAAATCCTAGACGCGTTTTGGCGTGGTTTGCGCGACGTAATGCCGGAACCTTTCGATTTTCCTGAGGACTACGTCCTACAGAAGGGCATCGGCGTGATCGCACTTCATGCCGCCTTAGTCCAGGTGATCGAAATCGTTCGCGCCCGCAGCGCTTCGGTTATCGAGCCAGAGTCGTACGCAACGGTGCTTCACAATCCGCTCGAAAAGTTGCAGGGCGAAGATCGGAGTGCCAATCCGGTGTACGGTATCGACTTCTGGAAAGCCGGCCCGGAGGGCGCCGCGGGTATGTATAGCAGCAATGCGGCACGGCGCGTCCTGGTTGCCAAGATTCAGGCGCTGCTGCCTAGGATTGAGGTAGTGTGACTTAGCCGTTCCTTACGAGCTTAGGCCGCGGCGGAGACGTCGCGGCCATTCTCGATCGGCCAGAGCGAACCGGCTGCTGATTGACAGTAGCTATGGGGCTAGCCGGAGTGAAGGTTCAAATCGCGATGTCCGACCTACGGCCCGCCTAGGGTCGCTTTCAGCCGCTCGCGATCGTAACCATCTTCGGCCCATTGTTCTAGCTTCGATTGTATCGGATTCGGCTAAGTAGCAAGGGAACCATTCATTTGACCGAGATTAAGCCACAACGAGTTAGGGACCCACTCCACGATCTTATCGAATTCGACGCGAGCCAATTCGAGCACATGCTATGGCGCGTGATCCAGACGCCGCCATTCCAGCGGCTTCGTCGGATCAGGCAGCTCGGCTTTTCCGAGTATGTATTCCCGGGAGCCACACACACCCGCTTCGCTCATAGCGTCGGCGTGTTTCATGTAGCACGGCAGTTGATGCGCCTGATCGGACGGCACGTGGGCGCTTCCGGAAGGCAATACAAAGAGCACCAAGCGCAGGTGGCTCTCGCGGCTGCCCTCGTGCACGATGTTGGGCACGGCATGTTCAGCCACGCGTTCGAGAAAGTCGGCAAAACCCTTAACTTACCTTTGGCCCACCACGAAATTGTGAGCGAACGGCTCATCCGGGAAAGCGAGATCGCCAAAGAATTCGAAAGGGAATTCGGTGTCGGATTCGCCGATCAGGTTGCAAATGTGATCTCAGCCGGTAAGCCCGGCAACCTCTATGACGCTGTCGTATCGAGCCAATTCGACGCCGACCGACTGGACTACATGCGTCGAGACCGTATGATGACCGGCGTCGAGAGCAGCGGAATCGATGCGACTTGGTTGTCGGCAAATCTGGAAGTGGCGTCGGTACCGACTGGCGCGGACGACGAGGCTGCGGGCAGCGTAGAGACCCTCATTCTTGGTCCAAAGTCATTCTACGCTGCCGAAAATTACGTATTGTCGTTGTTTCAACTCTACCCAAACGTGTATTTCCACAAGGCGACGAAGGCAGCGGAGAGGGTGTTCTCGGCGCTAATTTTGCGTGTGGCTCACCTTGTCCGAAATGGGGACGGAGACAAAACTGGGCTCACAGCCCAGCATCCGATTCGGCGCTTTGTTATGGAACCCGACAGCCTTACGAGCGTCCTTGCTCTCGATGACACCGTATTTTGGGGGGCGCTGCCGACGATGATCGACGCAGAGGACGCGGCAATCGCCGACTACGCGAACAGACTTTGGCGGCGGCACTTGCCGAAATGCATTGATGTTCGGCAGCGGTTCGAGGAGAAGATTCCGTTGGCGCCAAACGCTAGCCGGGAAGAGAGAGCGGAGAGAGCCGCGAAGATCCAACTTCATTGCAACAATGTTGTCTCATCTTTTGACGAAACGTCCACGAGTAAAATGATTACTACATTCATCGATCAGGATCGGCGGACACCGTACAAGAAGTTCCAAGAATCCCAAACCTTGCTCAATCAGATCCTCATCCGGTCGGGACCAAAATACGTGGATATGGCAGCGATCTCCCCGGTGGTCGCCAGCGCTGAGACGTTCGAGGTTTGCCGTGTGTACATCACAGATGGTGACACCGAAGCCCGGAGTATGTTAGAGAACATAATAGGAACGGAATGCCTGGCACTGGAGTAGAATGATGCTGCGTTCCCGAGACGCGCACCTGAAGGCCGCCAGAATCGTTCGCGATGCGGGCGGTGCGCTTGTGGGGCGGACTCGCTTGCAGAAGGTTGCGTATCTAACGCAGCTTGCGGGATTCCCCGGAGGATTTGAGTTCGAGTATCGGCATTACGGCCCATTTAGCGAGGATCTCGTTACTGCAATGGAGATAGCGACAGGTCTAGGACTGGTTGCGGAGGAGGAGCGGCGAGCCGAGTGGGGCGGGAGATATTCGATTTATCGTTCTACCAACCGCACGCCGCCTTCAGTCGACAGTTGCCGGGTCCGGTTCGTTACAGCGGCCGCGCAAATCGGGGCGATCGAGTTGGAACTGGCCGCAACCGCCGCGTTTCTCTACGCTGCTGAAGGAATTGGCCGAGACCGAAGCAGCGACCCGTGGGCTGAAACTGCGCGACGCAAGCCAGAGAAGGCTGGGGATGGGCGTCTTGAGCACGCGCGGGCAGCTTATGAAAGGTTGCAAGCAATTGCGACGCCAGAGCCCCTGCCGCCGATCGTATGAACTGACGCTGGCCCTAACTTGGCTAAAGAAAGCGACGTTCGACTCCCCTGGATTCGGCCCTTTGCCCCGGCGGATCGCTAGCGCGTCGAGCAGGGCTTGTTGGGTGCTCGTGGCTACCGTCACCGGCATTGACGACCGCACAGTCGACCTTCTCGGAGAGAAGATGAACCGCCCCTGATTCTGGGTGGCGAACGACCTGCACGTCGGGGTGCATCGCGCTCGGGGTCATCGCCGTATCGATCAGGGTCTCGCCCTTGACCATCGAGCTCGCCGAGACCGACATGTTGATGACATCGCCGCCGAGCCGTTTGCCGGCGACCTCGAACGAGGTGCGCGTGCGCGTCGAGCTCTCGAAAAAGCAATTGATAATCGTGCGGCCGCGCAAGGTGCCGCGTTTCTTCTCGGCCTGCCGGTTTAATTCGACATAACCGTCGGCGAGATCGAGGACATGATTGATGTCGTCGGGCGACAGTCCCTCGATCCCGAGCAGATGGCGGTGCGGGAACGGGGCCTCGGAGGCGCCTTTTCGCATGAGTTAGAGACTATAAGGAGCGGGCTTGCGAGCTGCAACGGCGATGCCGACGTCAATGAGGCAGAGCACCTGCGGGGTCGCCGGGAGGCCGCTTGTCGGCACAAGTCGCCGTGGGGCGGTCCATACTTCAGCACTGATTTTGAACCCATAACTGTCGGATTTTTGGGTGGACTTTCACCGAACTCAAGCATTGCTGTGTAGGGTCGACGGCAGTTACGGGGTCGGCTAGTTCTGATCGGCGTGCGTTCGTCAATTTCGCGTCCTTTCGGCTGCCCAAATAACGTCATAGCGCCGATGTTTCATTATTAAGTTTGCTTTTGACGGTATCCACGAAACCTGTGGATAACCCTGTTGAAAACCTAAAATGACAAAGGTCAATCAGCGGTCGATCTTGGTATTTTCAGCATTTGCCTAAAATTTAAGCAAATATGTCAAGATTTTGATTTAATTTGTCTTTCTCACTTATGAGCTATCGGTTGCCGATTATTGGTCGTTGTCGCGTTACCGTCACAATTTCTGTGAACAAATTGCACCTGCGCCAGGGATGCGAAGCAAACCCTGTCGTCAACCGAGAGACGACGTTGGGAAGACCTCTCGCGTCGGCGAAAACCACCCGCGCAGCAGATCGAGCTAGAGCCGTGCAAGCGGTGACCGACGGAATAGCCTACCCCTTGCGAGAGACGGAGCCGACCGAAGTAGACTTCACTGCCGCCGGTATCGAGCTGCAAAGCTAACACGGGCATGTTCCCATCTGTGGACGCACAGATCGCAAATCGAGCGTGCCCTCGATGTAGTGCCCCGTAGACGCGGTTCGAGATTCACAAAGCTCGCCCTGCTAACCGATGTTCTGCCGCACGAAGGACCACCGTCCTCAATAAAAGCGGCTAGTCGTCGGCCGCCCCAGTCGCGACCGCCGGGGCCGGCGGTGGCCGCCGGCGCGTTTCGCGCAACAGCAGCAGCAAGGGTATGGAACCGAGCG
>Ga0306925_10003624_pt1 | contig 13750 bp, 12 predicted proteins | sample flu12Cox44000176_FD_203755 | JGI IMG/M metagenome (GOLD analysis project Ga0306925, IMG submission 203755) | Lab enrichment of tropical soil microbial communities from Luquillo Experimental Forest, Puerto Rico - flux8day.12C.oxic.44.000.176 (v2)... | ecosystem: Environmental > Terrestrial >... | reverse complement strand
GCGCTTGGCGATCATCTCGAGTCCGTGGCGCTGCCCCACCACCCGCGCGTTCAAGGTCTCGGCGAGATTGAGCACCGCCTCGGCCTCGTTTTTCACCATGCGGCCGACCGGAATCCCGGTCCAGTCCGCGACCACCGAGGAAACCGCCTGGGCATCAACGCTCGGCAGGATGAGGGGTGTCTCGCCCTGGAAGGTCTGAAGGCGCCGCTGCAGTCCTCGCAGCTCATCGAGCAGTTTTCCCCGTTCCTCGACCCCGAGCGTCTTGGCGCGATCGGCGGCCGCAGCTGTCGTGTCGCGCACGGATGCCGAGGTGTCTGGCGCCGGGTCCCGCGACGCATCGGGCGCCGAGTCCGGCGCCGCGCCGCCCTCGCGCAAGCGCCGCCGTAGCTCCAGGATTCGATCGACCAGCGCTTTCTCGTCGCTCCATCGGCCCTCGAGCTCGGCGAGCCGCTTGCGCTCGATCCCGAGCAGCTCCTCGGCATTGCTGCGGCGTGTGCCCACATCAAGACCGATGGCCTCTTCGCGTCCGATGATCTCGAGCTCCACATCCAGGGCTTCGATGCGACGGCGGCTATCCTCGACCTCCGCGGGTATCGCGTGCTGACTGATCGCGACGCGTGCGCAACTCGTATCGAGGAGGCTGACCGCCTTGTCCGGAAGCTGACGCGCGGGGATATAGCGGTGGGACAACTTCACCGCGGCTTCGACGGCCTCATCGAGCAGCTGCACGCGATGATGCCGTTCGAGCGTCGAGGCGACGCCCCGCAGCATGAGAATCGCCTTGGTCTCGTCCGGCTCGGCCACCTGGACGACCTGGAAGCGCCGTGTGAGCGCCGGATCCTTCTCGATGTACTTCTTGTATTCGGCCCACGTGGTGGCGCCGATGGTGCGCAGCGTGCCGCGCGCCAGGGCGGGCTTCAGCAGGTTGGCGGCGTCACCGGTTCCTGCAGCGCCGCCGGCCCCGACCAGTGCGTGTACCTCATCGATGAAGAGGATGATGGGCTTGGGGCTCGCCTGCACCTCGTCGATCACCTGGCGCAGCCGCTGCTCGAACTCGCCCTTCATACTGGCCCCGGCCTGCAGCAGGCCGATGTCGAGAGTGAGTAGTGATACGCCCTGCAGCGGCGGCGGAACGTCCCCGCGGGCCAGGCGCAGCGCAAAGCCTTCGACGACCGCGGTCTTGCCGACCCCCGCCTCGCCGGCAAGCAACGGATTGTTCTGCCGGCGACGCATCAGAATATCGACGATCTGGCGGATCTCCTCATCGCGGCCGGTAATCGGGTCGATCTCGCCCTTGCGAGCCTTCTCCGTGAGGTCGGTGGTGAAACGCTTGAGCGCCTCCTGCTTGCCCAGCGCGGCAGGCGCCATCGCACCGCTCGCCTCACCGGGAGATGCAGCGCCGGCATCGCTGGCTCGCAGTTGATCCTCCGGAGAGCCGGCAACAATTCTCGAGAGCTCCTCGGCGAGCACGTCAGGCTTGATGCGCTCAAATTGCCGCGAGATGCTGAATAAGGCGTTGCTGAGCGAGCGCGTCTTCAGCATGCCGACCATGAGGTGACCGGTGCGTACTTGTGTGTCGCCGTACTTCAGTGATCCGTAGACCCAGCCACGCTCGGTCGCGTCCTCCAGGCGCTCCGAAAGGTCCGAGATGGAGGTAGCCCCGCGCGGCAGCCGGTCGAGTGCCTCGGTCAGGTCCTTCGCGAGACGTCCGTTATCGATATCGAATTGTTTGACGATCCGATGCAGGTCGGAATCCTGATTGGAGAGAATCTGTTGCAGCCAGTGCTCCAGTTCGACATACGGGTTGCCGCGCAGCTTGCAGAAAACCGTGGCGCCTTCGATGGCCTTGTAGGCGAGGCTGTTCAGCTTGCCGAACAGTGCGACGCGACTGATCTCTGCCATGTGATTCACACCCCTCGTTAATTCCGCAGACTTTCAAGCTCCAGAAGGAGCTCACCGGCATCTGACTTCCCAGCACGATTTCCGAGCCAGCTGGTCCAACCGAGCCGCGCGGGCTGCGCGGGGTCCCCTCCCAGTTGCAGGCACGGCACTTCGGTACGTGCCAGAACGAGACGCACGTCCCAGGCAAACTCGAAAGTGAAGTAGAAGCGCAGCCAGCTCACCAGCCGTTCCGCTGCCGCGCGGCCCGGCAGGAAATCCTCATACTCGGCGCGTGTGAGCGGCCCGAGGTGGAGGCGAATCTTGTACTGACGATCCCAGACCGAGGAGCCGACGATGGCATCACGGCCGAGTCGAGCCCAGCTCCCGCCCAGGCGCGTGCGCTCGCTTTCGGGCAGTCGCATCCAATGGCCGACGAAGGGTTCGACTCGCACGGGTACGCGGAAGTAGGCGCGGAGGATCTGTGCCAGGCCGTCGCTGTTGCGGACCTGGCGCGCGAGCAAGCCGGCGAAGTGCAGTTTGGCGAAATCTACGACCGAGTCACGGTCGCGCGAGCCTGTCGAGCTGAGGCCGACGAGCGCGCCGAGGTAGGTTTTGAAGCGGTCCTCGCGGGGCCGATCGAAGCTGACTGTCGGTTGGGCCTGGGCCCACGCGCGGTAGAAGAGGAGCAGGAACCGGTGGTGGAAGATATCGAGAAAGCGCGCGAAGGTTCGATCGCGGTTGTGCAGGATGCGCTGTCGCGCGAACTCCGTCAGATGCAGCGGCAGCGGGCCGTTGGGTCCGAGCAAACCGAAAAATCGCACTTGCAGCCGCGGCGGCCGTTCTTCGCGGGCTGGCTCGAACGCCGCAAGAGTTGATATCGGGAAGCTGAGCGATGGTTCCTGCGCGAGGCGCACCGGTTCATCGACCGGCCGGCGCCCCCGGCCGAGACGCGGCTTGGCGGGATGGAGCGCTTCCACGCGGCGCAGCGCCTGGAAGAAATCGAACTTCCATGGACGCTCTCCGAGGCGGCGGAAAAATTCCTGCGCGCTCATAGCACGGCCCGCGTGCCAATGCGCGGCGGCCAGCGCATGATCTCGCCGCGCGCACCCGAGCGCAGCACGGTCTGAGTGAAGCTATTCATGGAGACGTGCCGGGCGAAGAATCGCTCCATCACCGCACTGAACAGGAAGGCACTGTTTCCCTGGAAGGCGAGCTCATCCAGCTCGAGCAGAATCTCCAGGCCCCGGCCCACCGCGATGGGGCCCGGCAGCGGCAGGTGGCGTACGACCGGACTCACCGCGACGCGCTGCAGGCCTTCGACCTGAGGGGCCGCCGAGCCCTCGCCCAGCGTGCCATAGAGCTGCAACATCTCGCGCAACGCGGCCGCCGCTTCGCGCCCGCCGGTATCGAGGAGAGACAAATAATTAAGCGACAGGTGGCTGATGAACCGCCATGGCGTTTCTCCCTCGAGCGGGGGCGCAAGCGGTTTCGAGGGGTTCCCGATGCACCGGATCGATTCAAGTGGCGCCGCGGTGTACAGCACGAAATCCGTTGTACCCGCAGCTAGCGGCATGAGCAGTGGCAAGTCTCGATTGGTGCACAGCGTATCGATCGCGAGCTGCCGGAGAGTTTCGGCATACGGCGCCTCCTCAGCATCAACGATTGAGATGAACACCTCGCTCGCGATGTAGCTCGTGCGCGTCCCAACCTGCTTTTGGGCGCTGGACAGCAATCGCGGCAGGCGCTGTTGAGTGAAGTACGCCTGCTCAGGGCGCTGCTGCGCATTCCATGCCTTGTAAAAGGGCAGGAAATCGCGTTGCGGTGTCTCGGAGCTCTCTCCGTGACCGGTTACCTCGGTCACCTCATACACCTCGAAGTCGAGCGGCCGCGTACGATCCGGAACCACGTGGTATTCGTAGTCCGCGTCACTCACGTGTATGCGGTCGGCGCGATGAGGAAAGAGATTGACCGCGGGCACACAGTGCAACGCGAAGTTCCCGGCATCGACGACGCTTTCCAGCTGCGGCTCACTGCGACCAAAGAAGATCACGACCTCGAGCTCATCGGCTGTTAGGCGCCGTACCGTTGGCCCGAGGCCGCGCAACTCGATGAACAGAAAGCGCTGCGGAAAGGCGAAGTACTCCTGCAGCAGCCGATAGCCTTGGAAGCCCTGCGTCGACACCGGCAGCAGCGCCTGCCCGTCCTCAAAGCCAAAGGGAGATACCGCCTCCGGCTGCAGGAAGTGATGCCAAGGCATCGGTTTCTCCACAGGCCCGGCGAGCATTCCGACAGTGTGTCCAAGCAGGAGCTCGTGCAACTTGTAGGCGATCTCATCGCCGCCGGTGAGATGCAACACGAGGCGCTCGAGACTCAGCTGCGAAAATTTGAGGCCTGCGGTTGTCTTCAAACGCAGGCGCACGCCGCCTTTCGCGGCTGCGCGCAGCGGCAGGCGCGAGACCGGCAGGTCAGGTGCATAAGAGAAAAAGCGGGCTTCGACCAGCTCGAGGGGCCACAGGGCGACGTCGTGCGCGGTGCGAAACTCGCAGGCGGTACCCTCGCCACGCAGTGCAACCGTTTTCATGCCGCTTCCACGCGGGATCAGGAAGCCGCTCGCGAGGTTGGTTTCGCTTGCCAGCGGCCGCAGCTGCGCGATGAGCATCGACGGGATTGGCGCCAGGAAGTTGGGATAGACCATCTCCAGCAGCCGCCGGGTGAAGCGTGGAAACTCGGCATCCAGCTTGATCTGGACGCGCGCGGCCATAAACGCCACGCCTTCGAGAAGCCGCTCCACGTAAGGATCGCTCACGTCCAGCCCGTCCATGCCCAGGCGGCCGGCGATCTTGGGAAACTCGCGTGCGAACTCCGCGCCGGTTTCGCGCAGATGCTGCAGCTCCTGGTTGTAGTAGCGCAGCAGCCGCGGATCCATGGCTAGGGCACTCCGGAGAGGTCTTTCAGCTCCATGTGTCCGGTCTCCAGGTCGACCTCGGTGCGCAGCAGCAGCTCGAGCGGAGTCGGCTGCGCCCAAAGCAGCCCTCGGATCTGGATGCCGATCACGTTGTGCTGGTGCATCCACTCATCGGAGAGAATCACCTCGACCTCGAGCGACCCGCGATCGATGCGCGGCTCGAATTCGAGGATGGCATCCCGCACCCAGGTCTCGAGTGCTACGGCATCGAGCGTCGATGCCGTTTCACCGGCCAGCACCGGCATCCCGAAATTGAGCACCGAGTGTGCGGCCTGGGGAAAGCCGCCCAATCCCTCGCGATTGCCCGGCCGGGTCGCGTTGAACAGCCAGACGAGATCGCGCAGCACCGCTTCGCGCAGTTGAGTTCGGCTCAGTATCCGGCGCTCGCGCGGTTCGACTGCCTTTTCCGGCTCATCGTCACACAGCCGGTCGAGGAGTGCCGGTTGCAGGCGTTCAAGTGGAGTGAGTTCCGCCACGAATTTCGACCTCTGAGCCTCGCCGGTGAGCCAAACTCAGGCGCCCGGGTGTGCCGCGGCACCATCGGCCGCTGAGGCACCGGATTCCTCAGCGGGCCTCGCCACTAACAGTTCGCGGATGTCCATGATCGAAGCCTCCCCCGAATCCGTGGTGAGAAGCCGCTGACCCAACCCGCAAAACACCCCTGGACGGGGCTCGGTCCACTCGGTGCGGCGAGCAAGCAGAATGCGGCCATCGCCGGAGCTTTCGGAGCCTGGGTAGCGGGTGGGAATGACTCCCACCGATTCGCCGCCGTTGGCGAAGGTAAAGTGCGCGGGCATCCACACCGTATCCCGCAGGTCAGTCGGTTGTTCGACGTGCAGATGAGTGAGGCAGTCGAAAGGTATCCAGTAGTAGCGACCGTTGATGACGCCCTCGATGACAGGCCCGAGCCGTGAATCGGCATCGGCTATCCAGTCGAATGGCTGACCGTCGAGCGTGCCGGGTGATGCGGGTGCTTCCTCGAGAGCCCTGGCGCGTAACGCAGCACCCTCGGCGAACCTTCCCCGGCCTTCCTGCAACAGGGCCTCCACCAGCAGCGCCAGCCATTGCTCTGGCGCGCCGAACACCATCGGAGCGGTCTTGCCCTCGAAGACACGCGCGCGCAGCACTTCACAACGGATGGCTTCGCGGTACATCTGCGCCATCGCGAGCGCGCCCGGGTCGAGTGTCGCAGCCACGTTGAGCTGATTGAGGGCCCGCTCCCACTGTCCGAGAACCGAGAGCAGCTGGAACAGGAATACTCGCAGCTTGGCATCGGCGGGCCGTGCCTTGACCTGTTCCTGCAGCAGGCGCAGCGCCGCAGCGGTATCTCCGTCACGCAGAGACTGCTCTGCCGTTGAAAAATCGCTCATGGGAAGACTCCTTAAGCGGAAGTGTCGAGACTCACACCTCCAAAGTATCCTCGTACACGATTTCGGGCCCGAGGCTGCCATCGGCCAGCTGAGCGTTGTAAGCGATTTGCACCTTGCGGAAGGCAAAGCTCATGCGGTCGAACAGCTCGTGCGCCTCTTCACCCTCACCGGGACTGGTGGCCATGGAGGTGATCCGCGCCTCACTGACCGTGAGAATGAAGTAGGGCAGGTCTTCGAGATCCGAGCCCGCCTTGAACACCGAGAGCCGAACCGACTTCAGCGGCTCGTTGGTCTTGAGAACGCTGTAGAGGATCGGCGTGGAGGTATCTACCCGCTTGCGCACCTGCAGCTCGAGAAACTGCCGCCTGCCGGTGGCTGTGCCTTCCCACGTATCCGTCGGGCTTCGCACACCCCAGGACCACGACAGGATCTGGATATCGCCGACCTTGAGCGACTGCGAGTCCCTGTCCCACTCACCTTTGACCTTGCCGCTTCGGCTCCCTGTCACCCGGATGAACATATCGGGCTTCAGGAGGGCGGCACTCACCGCGGCGAACGCACTCCCCAAGCCTCCAAATGCCCCACCGCTCGAAGGGCCAGCTGAATCTGATGGATCGGCCATGGGGCACCTCTTGGACGCGATATCTGTCGAGTCGAGTGTCTCCCTCTGCGGGAGCAGGGGCGGTCCCAGAGCCTGCCACCCCCGCTCCAAGGGTGCCCGTCACATCTTCAAGTTCTTGGCAATGTGGAAGGTTCCCTCGACGGCCGCATCACCCGAACCATCCGGCTTCTGCGGTGTGTACTCTGACTTGAACTTCGCGAAGTTCAGCGTAACGTTCTCCGTCAGCCGATCGTCTGAGCCTTGGCCGCCCATCGAGACGGAGCTGACGAGAACTTCCTCGAGCGTCAGCTTGTAATACTCGACTGGCTTGTCGCCCGCCTTGCGAATCGTCAGCAGCGCCTGGTCGTAATGCTTGCCGGTGCAGCACGCGAGGTGCAGATTAGGCGAAGCCTTGTCGACGTACTTGGTGATGTGCAAGTCATTGACGGCGACCTTGCCGGCGCCGCCGCCGCTACCCAGATGCGTGGTGCCGGATTGGCTCATGCCCCAGGACCAGCTCAACACATCCCATTCGTCCTTGTGCTTATCGTCTTGCGACTCGCCCTTGATGTCGCCCAGTTTCAAAAACATGTCCACAGCCATTTTGGCGTTCTCCTCTACAGCAACAAACAGTTAGGTTTCACGGTTTGACACGCTACCTGCCCGCGGCGGCGGACCCGCCGCCCTGTCCGCCGCCGTTGACTCTTCATGGGATCTCAATCGTTAACGCGTCGATTTTTCGGAAATGGGCTCAGTCTGGTTGGAGCGTGTGACGTTTCGATAGCCGCCGCTGCCGCCAGGGCCCCCTCGCGGCGTGGGCGGCGGCTACAGAATCTTCTTCTTCCTAGGCAGTCTTGGCAGAAGGAAGCTTTGAAACCAGGCGTAACGATACGGTCAGACCTTCCAGCTGGTAGTGCGGTCGCAGGAAGAACTTCGATGTGTAGTAGCCCGGGTTGCCCTCGACCTCCTCGACGACCACTTCGGCCGCGGCTAGGGGCTTGCGCGCCTTGGTGGCCTCCGAGGAGTGCGCCGGGTCCCCGTCGACGTAGTTCATGATCCAGTTCTGCAGCCAGACCTGCATGTCGTCCCGCTCCTTGAAGGAGCCGATCTTGTCGCGCACGATGCACTTCAAGTAGTGCGCGAAGCGGCAGCACGCGAACAGGTACGGCAGCCGCGCCGCCAGGTTAGCGTTCGCCGTCGCATCGGGGTCGTCGTATTCGAAGGGCTTCTGCAGCGACTGTGCGCCGATGAAGGCGGCAAAATCGGAGTTCTTGCGATGAATGAGGGGCATCATGCCGTTTTTCGCAAGCTCCGCCTCGCGCCGGTCGCTGATCGCGATCTCGGTCGGACATTTCATGTCAACGCCGCCGTCGTCGGTGGGGAAGGTGTGCACCGGCAGGCTTTCCACCGCACCGCCCGATTCAACTCCGCGAATGCGCGAGCACCAGCCGAACATCTTGAACGAACGGGTGACGTTGACCGCCATCGCGTAGGCGGCGTTCGCCCAGGTGTAGCGGCTGTGATCGGCCGCGCCGGTATCTTCCTCGAGGTCGAACTCCTCGACCGGGCTCGTCTTCGCGCCATAGGGCAGGCGCGCCAGATAGCGCGGCATGGCGAGGCCGATATAGCGGGAATCCTCCGATTCCCGCAGGCTGCGCCACGAGGCGTAATCGGGAGTGGTGAAGATCTTGGTGAGGTCGCGCGGATTCGCCAGCTCCTGCCAGGAATCCATCTGCATCACCGTCGGTGAGGCGCCGCTGATGAAGGGCGCGTGACAGGCGGCCGACACCTTGGCCATTTCGCCCAGCAGCTCGACATCGGGCGGACTGTGGTCGAAGTAATAGTCACCGACCAGGCAACCAAACGGCTCACCGCCGAACTGGCCGTATTCCTGCTCGTAGACTTTCTTGAAAAGCGGACTCTGGTCCCACGCGGTGCCCTTGTAGCGCTTGAGCGTCTTGCCGAGCTCCAGTTTCGAGATGTTCATGAAGCGGATCTTGAGCATCTCGTCCGTCTCGGTGTTGTTGACCAGATAGTGCAGGCCGCGCCACCCGCCCTCGAGTTTCTGGAAATCCTCGTGGTGGAGGATGACGTTGATCTGGTCGGAGAGCTTCCTGTCGATGACCGCGATCATCGACTGGATGGTCTTGACCACATCTGTGCCAATGAGGTTCGTCTGCGCGAGCGCCTGCTGGGCGAGCGTTTGCACCGCGACCTCGACGGCGGACTTCACCTCTTCGGACTTGGGCCTGAATTCCTTTTGCAGCAGTGTCGCAAACTCGTTGCCTTCCAATTGCACGCCGGCCAGGGCGGACGGTTGCGATGCGGTTTCAGCCATGTTCGCTCCCCAGATGAGTTTGGGTCAGGTGTTCGGTTATGCCCCGTTGCCGGTGTCGCTCGGCTTCCTGGTGTCAGCGAGCGACTTGAGCAGCGCCGGATCTTGCAGGACTTTGGCGATCAGCTCCTCGGCCGCGCCCTTGCCATCCATGTAGGTGACCAGGTTGGCGAGCTGCTGGCGCGCCTCGAGCAGTTTGTTCAACGCATCCACCTTGCGCGCGACAGCGGCGGGGCTGAAGTCATCCATGCTCTCGAAGGTAATGGCTACGTTCAGGTTGCCTTCGCCCGTGAGCGCATTGGGAACCTGGAAGGCTACGCGCGGCTTGATTGCCTTGAGGCGGCTGTCGAAGTTATCGACATCGATATCCAGAAACTTGCGATCCGCCACGGGAGGGAGAGCCTCCTCCGGTTTGCCGGAGAGGTCCGCGAGCACGCCCATGACGAACGGCAACTGGATCTTCTTCTCCGACCCATAGATCTCGACGTCATATTCGATCTGCACGCGCGGGGCGCGGTTGCGGGCGATGAATTTCTGACTGCTTTCTTTGGCCACGTTACACCTCCACACGCCTGTCGTTTAGTCGCGATAGCGGGTGCTCCCGTCTCGCGTACAAGTGGTTACTTCTTGTCACGGATGCCACCGGCGGCCTTCGCTGCGTTGAGCGCATCCGGCACGATGTCCTGCAATACGTCGAGAAAATTCTTGGCAATGAGCCGCTTGGCGCGCTCGATGAACAGCGGCACCGGGCTCGATGGCTCGGTGTTCTGAAAAAAAGTGATCACGGCGTCGAGCGCGCGGATCGCATCCTCGCGCGTGCGGATTGCGCCGACGCCGCCGGCCGCGGTCGCACCGTTGCCGCCGGCTTCAATCTCGCTCGGCGCGGCGTCGGGCCGCGCGGCGATCTGCGCGCACACGATCTCGTGAATGCGCTTGAGCTGGTGGCGCAGGCTGACGAGCTTCTCCTTGTCGCCGTGGCCGTCAAAGTTGGGCGTGGCATCGAGACCGCCTGCCGCCAGCATCTTTGTGTCGATCTGCGTCAGGGAATCCAGTGCCTTCTTGACCGCGTCCGCCTCCGTGCGCAGGTCCGCGAGTGGTGCCGTGGCGAAGGCAACGCTGATTTCCCCTTCTTTGGTTGGCGTTGCATCCTGCTTCGTGACCGGGACGATTCCGGAGGCGAGCTCGATGTGTCGCAGCGAAATTGGCCCGGTGCCCCGGTTCGACACCAGCGGCGCGCGCCGCACCGCGTCAACGATAGCCAGGCGGTCGTTGAAGTTGTTGAGCGCGTTGGTGCGAAAGTAGATGTCCCCGTCGGATCGCGGGTACACCCCATCGAACCAGTTCTCGAGCCAGCCTGCTGCGACGCGCAGCGTCTCGCAGAACGGCACGAGTCCGCCAGTCCACAGCTGCGCTGCACCAAAGTACGCGAGCACGCGCAGGTCCTTGCTCGTTGCCAGCGCGGCGGTCGATTTCTCGAGCACTTCGTTCCAGTCCGGAGGCGTCGGCGGCTCGTCCTCTTTTTGTCCGGGACGTCGCGAGCCGATCGCAAGCTGCTGACCGAAGAGCTGGTAAGCATCGAACGCGGCGAGCACCGTCGTGTCCTCGAGGCTCTGCCCGCACGGCTCGGCCTCCGACAGCGGTCGCAACAAACCATCAAACACTGATGTACCGGTCATGCTCCACGTCCCTCGCCGTCTCGCTGCGCGGACGGCACGGACATTTCTTATCGTTCGGCGCGCGTCCCTATACCGCTCTCACGGGCGCGTTCCTCGGGTGTGCGCCAGGGCAGTTTCAATCTCCTCCAACGAGATGACACTAAATCAAATATCGCTGAGAAACCAGTTGAGTTGTACGGGGTATTTCACCCCTGTCGCGCGTAGCAACGACGTAAATGTTGCCAGCCGATGAACGCCACGGTATGGCGCAATGCAACAAGCGCACCCAACATTCTGCGCGCGAGTGCCCGAGGTGATTATTGACTGCGCCAGGGGAGACTCTCGGTGGCATACTTCAACACGCCGAGAGAATTTCGAATTGCTCGGGTCAAGCTAGCGTCGTAACAACATGAACGAAGCTCCCGACGGCCGGGTAACACAGCTTCTCATCGACTGGTCTGCTGGCGATCAGCGCGCTTTGGGGGAGCTGATGCCGCTGGTGTACTCGGAACTGCGCCGCCTTGCTGAGCGTCAGCTCCGCGCTGAGCGCCCGAGTCATACGCTGCAACGCACGGCATTGGTCCACGAGGCATACCTTCGGCTGATCAACCAGCGCAACGCGAATTGGCAGAATCGCGCGCAGTTCATCGGACTCGCGGCACAGCTCATGCGGCGGATTCTGATCGACCACGCGCGCGCGCGCCGCCGCGCCAAGCGGGGTGGGGGGATCACTCCCGTCAGCCTGGAGCAGACCGGTGTGATCCTCGGCTCACCGGAACAGGAGGACGCTCACGTCGAAGCGCTTGAATTTGCGCAGGATCCGACGGTGGACCTGTCAGCGATCGACTCGGCGCTGACGCGGCTCGAGGCGCTCGATCCGAAGCAGGGCCGGATTGTCGAGTTGCGCTTTTTCGGCGGACTGTCCATCGAGGAGACCGCCGAGATCGTCGGCGTTTCGCCGGCGACGGTGAAACGTGAATGGGCGCTGGCACGAGCGTGGCTGCGCCGCGAGCTGATGTCGGAAGCTTCGACGTGACAGTACCAGACTGGCAGCAGGTCAAGTCCATCTTTCACGGTGCGATCGATATGCCGGCGGAGGAGCGCACCGCGTACCTTCAGGAAGCGTGCGCAGGCGATGCGGCATTGCGAGGCGAGGTGGAGTCGCTTCTTGCCTCCCACCAGAACTCGGAAGGTTTTCTTGAAAGCACTGCCGTCGCCGAGGCAGCACAGATGCTGGAGCGCGATCTCGGCAAACGGTGGATTGGCCGACTGATTGGTCCTTACGAACTGGTTGCGGAGATCGGTCGGGGAGGCATGGGGCAGGTTTTTCGCGCACGTCGCGCCGATGGTCAGTATCGCTCCGAGGTCGCGATCAAACTGGTACCGGCGGCATTTGCATCTCCGTCCGTCGACCGGCGATTTGCCGCTGAGCGGCAGATCCTCGCTGGATTAGTGCATCCTGGTATCGCGCGGTTGCTCGATGGCGGAACGACTACCGATAAGGTTCCTTATCTCGTCATGGAGCTCGTCGAGGGGCAGCCGATAGACCAGTACTGCAAGGCCAATGAGCTGTCGGTCTCGTCACGATTGCGATTGTTTCTGGCAGTGTGCGAGGCAGTCAGCTACGCCCACCGCCATCTGGTCGTACACCGCGACCTCAAGCCGAACAACATATTCATTACCGCCGACGGTGCGGTGAAACTGCTGGACTTCGGCGTCGCCAAGGTTCTCGACTCCGTCGCGCCGGCGACCAAAGCCACCGTTACGCTCTTGCGAGCCTTTACGCTTACGTTCGCAAGCCCGGAGCAGATTCGCGGTGAGCCGGTTACGACGGCGACCGATGTCTATTCGCTTGGCGTACTCCTCTATCACCTGCTCACTGGCGCGAGCCCGTACCGGTGTGCGAACGGGCCGCTCAGCGCGCTGTCGCGCGAAATCTGCGAGCAGTCACCCTCGCCGCCCAGTGCCACCGCGGCGGCGCGGGGGGCCGGGGTGCACCATCGGGCTACGCGCATCAATGCGGACCTGGATAGCATCTCGATGCTGGCGCTGCAGAAGGAGCCGGCGCGCCGTTACTCCTCGGTCGACCTGCTCGCGGAGGACGTGCGTCGCTACCTCGAGGATCGGCCGGTACTGGCGCGCGGTAATGCCGTCCCCGCCCGCGTCGCCAAGTTCGTTCGCCGGCATTGGTTCGCGACCGCTGCTTGCATAGCCGCGGCCCTCGCCTTTGCAGCGACCGTCGTGCTCACCGCTCATAACGAGCGCGCGCTGGGTGTGCAATCCGCCCAGCGCTTTGCGGCAGCGCACCGGACTGCACGCTTTCTGCTGCGGCAGCTCGAAGAGCGCACCGGTGCGGCAGGAGCGGAAGTAGGAAGCTCAGAGGAGGAACAGGTCCTCGAACGCCTCGAGTCGATCGCAGCGCGGACTCAGGACGAACAGACCTTGCGCCGTGGATTGGAGTCAACCATCCCGGCCCAGGCGCCGGTGACGCCTCCAGCACGCTAAGTCAGTGCGCGTCTAGACGGAGCGCTGCTTCACTTTGCGGAAGAACTGCGCGCGCTCGTCGGGGTCCGCGAGGTGCGCCGCCAGCAGCTCGAAGTACGCGCGCTCATCATCCACATCGTGTGCCGCTCGGCGGCTGAAGACTATCGCTATTGGGCCGATGAATTGAGCGAGCACGCGCCCGCCATGCGCAATGGACGCATCGGTCAGCGGGATCACTCGCTTGAACGACGGCAGCGGCGAAGCCCGAGTCGCTGGAGCAGCTGCGCTGCCTACAGGCGCCGGGCGCTCCACGCGCACCCCCTCACTCATTGGCACGGCGGCTGGAGAGTCGCCCATCGGTGGCAGTCTCGAGCCAGCGGGCTGAGCGGGGTGTGGTGCCGCGGATGCCATCGCGCTCTCCGACCGTTCGGTCTGTGCGGGCGGTGGCATGGGCTCGTG
>Ga0306925_10003622_pt1 | contig 13755 bp, 10 predicted proteins | sample flu12Cox44000176_FD_203755 | JGI IMG/M metagenome (GOLD analysis project Ga0306925, IMG submission 203755) | Lab enrichment of tropical soil microbial communities from Luquillo Experimental Forest, Puerto Rico - flux8day.12C.oxic.44.000.176 (v2)... | ecosystem: Environmental > Terrestrial >... | reverse complement strand
ATCAACAAATCGTATTCGTCCAGCCCGGCCGTGGCGGGATCGGCCTGCCGCCAATCGACATTGGCGATACCCGCGGCGCTCGCGCGCCTTTTACCCTCAGCAAGCATCGGCCCTGAAATGTCCAACCCCGCCACGCGGCCGGAGGGACCCACTGCGCGCGCAAACTCCAGCGTGGGCGCGCCACAGCCACAGCCGATATCCGCCACCCGTTCGCCAGCACGCGGCGCGGCAAAGGCGAGCAAGGCGTCCGTCACCGGCGCGAGCGTGATGTCGGTATGCTCCTGTCGAGCCACCCAGATATCGCCGCCTTTCGCGTTCCAGAAGGCAAGCATGTCGGCGTTGATTTCCTCGGGCGCGGCCATTCGAGTCCTCCTGCTGAGCGCCAATTACAGCAGGGTTTCCCGGCCGTCGAAATGGGTTCAACTATGATTTTGCGGAGCAGCAATTCAGGAGACCAACCTGTCGAAATGGGTCAAAAGCGACGCTTTGGATGCCCTGGCGCGATGTCCGCTCGTCCCTGTTAGCGACCTGCTGGACCGTGAGCTTAATGCGGCTGGGAGCGTCATAATTATGCTTGTACTCCGGGCGCAAGCTCGTCCAACCCGGAGACCGAGTAATTCAAGGGAGGCGACGATGACCCGGACAGCCCGGATTGCTACCACATGTCTCGCATCAGCATCAGTGATCGCGCTCGCCGGACTCGATGCGAAGACGCGGGCGGTAGCCGACGACAATGGCATCCTGCATACCCACTATGACGGTGTGACCAATGATCTCTTGACGGCCGGGCTCGGTCGGACGGGCCTCGGCAGCGCGGCGCAGCCCGGGTTCGTCGATCCACTGCATCCTACGGCTGAGGAACTGCGCCGGCTCGCGATTTACAACAATTACCGTGCGCTGGTTGATCCGACGCCGGGCGGCGGGTTCGGCACGCTCTATGGTCCGAACGTGACGGCGGATGGCACCGTGACGACGAACGAGGGCCTTATCGCGGGCGACGAATACATCACGTTCCAGAATGGCGACGGGCGGACCCGCGTAACCATCATGGTGCAGGTGCCAGACAGTTTTAATCCGGCGGCGGGCTGCATCGTCGCGGCTCCCTCATCCGGCTCGCGCGGCGTCTACGGTGCGATTGCGACCGCCGGCGAATGGGGCCTGAAGCATGGTTGTGCAGTCGCCTACACCGACAAAGGCTCCGGCACGGGCGCCCACGATCTGCAGAACAATACCGTGAACCTGATCCGCGGTGAGCGCGCTGATGCGGAACTGGCCGGCGACGACTCGAATTTCACGGCGGCCATTTCCGACAACGAGCGCGCAGCATTCAATGCGGTGACACCCAATCGATTCGCCTTCAAGCACGCCCACTCGCAGCTGAACCCCGAAAAGGATTGGGGTGACAATGTGCTGCGCTCGATCAAGTTCGCGTTCCAGGTCCTCAACAAAAGGTTCCCGGGCCGCGGGGTCGTGATTAACAAGCGCAATACCATCGTGATCGCGTCGAGTGTGTCAAACGGAGGCGGCGCGTCGGTGCGCGCCGTGGAGCAGGATCACGACCACCTCATCGACGGCCTCGCAGTTGGCGAGCCGAACGTCAATCCAAAATTCACCTCGAAGTTCACGATCGTGCAGGGCACCAATCCGCCGTTTGCGGCGCACAGCCGGCCGCTGATCGACTACATCACGCTCGTCAACGTGTTTCAGGGTTGCGCCGACCTTGCGCCTGCCAATGCGACGGCGCCGCTCAACCTCGCACCCAGCGCGGCGCGCTGCGATAGTCTCCATGCCAAGGGGCTGCTCACGTCGACGACAACCACCGCCCAAGCCGCCGAGGCGCAGACGATCATCAACAATTTTGGCATCTTGCCGGAGCAAAACCTGGTCCAGCCAGGCTACTGGTTCGCTTACGTATCGCAGTCAATCTCGGTGACCTACGCCAATACCTATGGACGCTTCAGCGTACTCGACAATCTGTGCAACTACAGTTTAGGCGCCACGACGGCGGGCCTTCCGGGACCGCTTGCGGCTGGCAACGCGGCTCAGATTTTCGGCACCAGCAACGGCATTCCTCCAACCAGCGGCGTCATCAATCTAATCAACAATGCCGCGCCAGGCGGCGCCAAAGAGGACCGCGTCTCGACGCCGGATCAGGACCTCGACGGCGCGCTATGCCTGCGTTCCCTCGCGATCGGCCATGATGCCGTTACCGGTGCGCCGCTCGGCACACCAACGGCGGACCAAGCACATCGGATTGTCGAGGGCGTTGAGGACATCCTCGCGTCAGGCGATCTGCATGGCGTCCCAGCGATTTTCGTCACTGGCCGCAATGACGGCATTCTTCCGCCGAACTTTGCCTCGCGCGCCTATTTCGGACTCAACAACGTGATCGAAGGATCAGTGAGTCCGTTGCACTATTACGAGGTGACCAATGCGCACCACCTCGACAGCTTCAATCAATTTGCCACCTACAATGCCATGTTCATTCCGCTGCACCGCTATTTCATCGAGGGAATGGATCTAATGTACGACCATCTGCGGCACGGACGAGCGCTGCCGGCGAGCCAAGTTGTCCACACGACGCCGCGCGGCCTCGGCGCACCACCAATCACGCTTGCCAATGTACCTCCCATTGCCGATTCGCCCCCGCCAAGCGCGCAGATCATATTCATGAGCGGGCAGGTGAAAATTCCGAATTGAACTCTATCGCAAATCGTGAAACTGCGGGGGATCAGCACTCGAACCAGGTGGTAAGGTCGCGCTGAGGGTAATTCGCTCAAAATCTCTATCGATAACGCCGAGGTAAGCAGAAATACTGTTGCCGGTATCCAGGCAAGTCCGCCGGCAATTGTTGGCCTTTCCCGGTCCGTGATCAAAGGTAATGGCGACGGCATAGAGAACTTTGTGTCGACGTTCTATATCTACGGAAACAATCTGATCGATTTCAACGCGTTCAACATAACCGCTGCCCTGAATACATCGGTGACGTCGCGATGACGGCATGAAACGCGCTGCTCGTGTGACGACTGGGCCAGCAATCGCGCCAACCCCGCGCTGAAACTTTTGATGTCCACTCGACCTCCGAAAGCGACCGCCTCAAGCGGCTCGTCGATACTTGATGCTGATGGACAACAACTGTTCGCCGAAATGCCGATCCAGCCAGCCGAGAAAAGACGACATAAGTCGCGCTTCGTCCCCACGCTCGGGTGATTGGATTGTAACCTCTACTGCCTCCAACGGACCGGGCTCAAAACCGATCGACCCCTTATAGCGGACATGTTTCCACCGCGCGGAGTTGCGCCTTCGTGCTCGCACGCGCAAATACGTGCCGCGTCCTTTGCGATGGATTTCCGCTTGCTTTCTGATCATGGCGCCATAGAGACGGGTACCGTGATCAGGGACGACCTCAAGTAATTTCATAACAGGCCCCAATGAGTCGCGTAGAAATAGTATTGCACCCCAATGGGCAGCTGTTGAGTCGTTTCGGAACCCAATGTCGCTTTTCGTTCGGCGCTATCATGAATGCGCTGCGACAGATTCCGATGGGGCAAACCCCCGCTTAACGGTTCGATAAGAAGTCCGACCACCATAATCGCCGCGCGTACCCGTCAAGGAAGGGGCGGCGCTGTTATGGTTGAGCCCAAATTCAAGATCGGTCAGTCGGTCTACCTTCGACTCAAGGTATCCAGATCAAAGGAGCCCTCGGGAAAGCCCTATTTGGTAATTAGGCACTTGCCCACGTCATCCGGCAAAATACGGTACAGACTTAGAAGCGTAGACAACGACGAACGTGTTGCAAGTGAGCGTGAGTTGCGACCTTCTCCCAATTCTGCCGGAGGACGGCGAACCCATGGCCGGGCATCGGTTTAAGGTCGGTCAGATGGTGTTCTATCATCCCAGGGCCACGGTCATCGCCGCGCCCATAAGTCGGCCCTATCAAATCGCAGCGCGACTTCCGTCGCCGGATGGCGAGCCTCAATACAGAATTAGAAGCCCATACGAAGAGCACGAACGCGCTGCTAGCGAAAGTGAACTACGCGCGGTGTAAAGTTTTTGCCGCGCGGTACAAATTACCTAACAACTCGTTAACAGTTCTGAAAGTCCTTGTCGGCATGATCGGATTGCTGGGGACCGCGTGCCCATGTAACCCGGCAAAGCCCAAAAGGGGCGGTGCTGTGTGCGAGCGTCGCCGCCCCTAACTCTATTTGGGATTCGGCGGAGGTCTTCATTGATGTCCGAGCATCGATTTAAGCTAGGACTGATGGTGTTTTTCCATCCCCGGCTTCGTGAGGGCGACCCGACAGGCCAGCCTTTTCAAATTACGGAACGGCTGCCCCCAATGGACGACGAACCTCAATACCAGATTAGATCACCCCTTTATAGGCATGAGTTTGCGGCCGGCGAGAAGGAACTGCGGCCGGTACAAGTGTGTAGGTTCTGAGGAAGAAACCCCCGCTCCATTTTTCCCAAGCGCCGTTATCCTCGGAAGCTAACCTGTAGGCCCGATGCTATTTGGCTCCGGTCGCGTCACCGGTTGGAAAACCCTTAATCCCGGCGCGAATGCCGGGCCGCATCCGCCACCCCTTAAAGCCTCCAGTCTGACCCGCTACGATGCCTTGTCCTAGGCGACGGCAAGGCCATGAAGCGGCGCTCAAAAACTGGCGGCAAGGCGGTCAAGGCGGCGACGCCAAAGCGTCCTGTCCAATCACGGGCCATGCAAGGTCGTCGTACTGGAGCGGCCAGCCAAACGGAAATCGCTCGCCTCACCCATGAGCGCGACGAGGCGCTGGAGCGAGAAGCCGCCACCTCCGAGGTCTTGCAGGTCATCAATTCTTCGCCCGGCGATCTGACACCGGTGTTCCACGCGATGCTCGAAAGGGCGATGCGGCTGTGCGAGGCCGCATTCGGCAGCCTATGGACGCTGAACGGTGATCGTTTCCAGCCCGTGGCGCATCACGGCGTTCCAGCCCACTATGCCGAATACCTAGCACGTGAGGTGCCGGCGGCCGGCCCTGGCACCGGTCGGGCGCGGCTCCTCGGCGGGGCGCCCTTCGCTCATATCGTCGATCTGGCCGACGAAGCACCGTATCGCGAGGGTGAGCCGCACCGCCGCGCGCTCGTCGATCTCGGCGGCGCCCGCACTGGACTGCTGGTGCCGCTGCGCAGGGACGAAGCCGTCATCGGCTTCGTCATGATCTACCGCCAGGAAGTTCGCCAGTTTACCGACAAGCAAATCGCCCTACTGCAGAACTTTGCCGCCCAGGCCGTCATCGCCATCGAGAACGCCCGGCTGCTCAACGAGCTGCGGGAGTCGTTGCAGCAGCAAACAGCAACGTCCGAAGTTCTGGGTGTCATTTCAAGGTCACCGGGCGAATTAGAAGCCGTCTTCCAAACGATAATGGAGAACGCAGTCCGTATTTGCGGGGCCAAATTCGGTGTGCTCAACCTATATGACGATGGGAAAGTGCGCCCGGCGGCGATGCATAATGTGCCGCAGGCGTTTGGTAAATTCTTGCAAGATCAGTCTGATGGCTATAGGCCGCTTGCCGAAAGTTTGCTCGCTCGCGTCATACGAACAAAGCAAGTTGACCACGTGCTCGACAACGCTGCCGAGGCTATCGGTAGAGCAGCAATACTTGGAGGGGCGCGATCCTGTGTGTGCGTGCCGATGCTCCAAGACGACGCTCTGATCGGCGTTATCACAATCTATCGTCAGGAAGTACGTCCATTTACCGATAAGCAGATCGAGCTAGTAAAGAACTTCGCCGCCCAAGCGGTCATCGCAATCGAGAACACGCGGCTACTCAACGAATTGCGGCAGCGCACAGATGATCTTTCCGAATCCTTGGAGCAACAGACCGCCACCTCAAAGGTACTTGATGTCATTAGCCGCTCGGCGTTCGATCTCAATGCAGTCTTTGAGACCGTGGCGGAAAGCTCGGTTCGACTTTGTGGCGCGGACCGAGCATTCATCTTCCGATTTGACGGCGAACTGCTGCGGATGATGGTTGCATACAATTCACCCCCGGAATTCACAGCGTGGGTACAACAACATCCAATTCGTCCGGGCAGACACAGTGGTTCTGCCCGCGCTGCGCTGGAACGGCGGACCATCCACATCCCCGATGTCCGGGAAGATTCGGAATACACCTACGGGGCGAAAGATGCTGAGGCGATACGGACAATCTTAGGGGTGCCTATCCTCAAAGGCGATGATTTGCTCGGCGTCATGATGATATATCACCTGGAAGGCGTCAGGCCCTTCACTGAAAAGCAAATCGCGCTGGTTGAAACGTTTGCTGATCAGGCGGCTATCGCTATCGATAACGTCCGGCTATTCGAAGCCGAGCAGCAGCGAACGCGCGAGCTTTCGGAATCGCTGGAGCAGCTCACCGCGACGACAGAAGTGTTGCAGGTCATCTCCAGGTCGCCGGGCGAATTGCAACCGGTGTTCCAGGCCCTGTTGGAGAACGCAGTGCGCATCTGCGAAGCTAATTTCGGCTCGCTTTTTCGCTTCAACGGAGAAGAAATTCAATTTGCGGGCGAGGTCGGCACGCCACCTGAATACGCTGAATTCCAGAAGAGCCGCAGGTCCGTTAAGCCGAGGCCGGGGACTCTGCTGGACCGCGCGCTGCGGACAAAGCAAGTGATCCATACCGCCGACTATGCCGCTGAGCCTTTTCCCGGCAACGCAGCTACGCTCGGTGGCGCACGATCCACCTTGTGCGTACCAATGCTCAAGGACGAAGCGCTGATTGGCGCAATCTTCATCTACCGTCAAGAAGTCCGGCCATTTACAGACAAACAGGTCGATCTCGTCAAAAACTTCGCCGCCCAAGCTGTCATCGCTATCGAAAATGCGCGACTGCTGAGCGAATTACGCGAGTCGCTCCAGCGGCAGACCGCTACTGCCGACGTACTCAAAGTCATAAGTAGATCGACCTTCGACCTTCGAACGATACTCGATACTCTCGTCGAATCGGCCGCGGGACTGTGTGAAGCATACGATGCGGTTATTTTCCTTCGCCAAGCCGACCGACTCCACACCAGGGCACATTATGGCCCAATCCAGCCGGGGTTCACGGACTGGCCGCTTGAACGCGGCTTGGTGGCGGGGCGCGCGATCATAGATCGCGCCGTCGTCCACGTTCACGATCTCCAGAGCGCCACCCAAGAGTATCCAGCCGGTAGCGAAATGGGCGTGCGCATGGGCTACCACACGACTTTGGCAGTCCCACTCCTGAGACAAGACGAGGCCATCGGCGCGATCGTGATTCGTCGTACCGAGGTGAAGCCGTTTACCGAGAAGCAGATCGAGCTGGTCACCACCTTTGCCGACCAAGCGATGATCGCTATCGAAAACATGCGGCTGTTCGAGGCTGAGCAACAGCGAACGCGTGAGCTTTCGGAATCACTGGAGCAGCAGACGGCGACGTCTGAGGTATTGAAGGTCATCAGTTCTTCGCCTGCCGATCTCTCATCGGTATTTGTCGCAATCCTCGATAACGCACTGCAACTTTGCGAGGCCGCATTCGGGTTCGTGACCACGTATGACGGAGAACGCTTTGAACGGGCTGCGGAGCGAGGCGTTCCGGGTGCTTTGGCTGCCTATTTCGATGCAGGCATGGACGAGCCTCGGCCAGGAGACGCACACTGGCGACTGGTAGCGGGCGAGGAGCTTATTCACATTTCGAATCAGATGGATGAAGAAGCGTACCGCGTAGGGAATCCGCTTCGTCGAGCAGTTGTGGACTTGGGCGGTGCTCGGAGCGCCCTTGTTGTGGCACTTCGCAAGGACAATGTGCTGCTTGGCGCGTTAACGGTCTACCGCAAGGAGGTTCGTCCGTTCTCCGACAAGCAGATCGAGCTGCTGCAGAACTTCGCAGCTCAGGCAGTCATCGCCATTGAGAACGCACGGCTGCTTAGCGAATTGCGCGAGTCTCTGGAGCGACAGACCTCAACTGCTGATGTGCTCAAGGTCATTAGCCGCTCGGCTTTCGATCTTAAGGTGGTCCTGGATACGCTGCTGCGGTCAGCTGGCAGGTTGTGCGAAGCTGATATGGGTGTCATTGCCCGGCGTCAAAATGAGCGATTTTATCGAACGGTCGCCTATGGTCTACCGAACGACCTCAGCGAGCTTATCGAAGACCAGCCCGTAGAACTTAGCCGCGATAGTGGATCGGGGCGAGCGCTGCTGGAGGGCAAGGTTATCCAGATATCCGACATCGAGGCAGACAAGGAATATACACATGCATCGCGTGGAACCGGCGCATTTCGCACGCTACTCGGAGTTCCGATGATGCGAGAAGACGAGCCGGTAGGCGTTATGACGCTGATGCGAAAGAACGTGCAACCGTTCACCGATAAGCAGATCGAGCTGGTGTCGACTTTTGCCGACCAAGCGGCAATAGCGATCGAGAACGTCCGCCTGTTCGAGGCCGAGCAGCAGCGAACCAAGGAATTGGCTAAGTCATTGGAAGATTTGCGTACAGCTCAGGACCGTCTCGTGCAAACCCAGAAGCTTGCCTCGCTCGGACAACTGACCGCAGGAATCGCCCATGAGATCAAGAACCCGCTCAACTTCGTTAACAACTTCTCGGGCGTCTCGGTCGAGCTGATCGACGAATTGCAGGAGGCAGTCAAACACGGATCGTTCGACGACAAGACGCAGGCGGAGGTAGCCGAGCTGACAGGGACATTACGCGACAACCTCGACAAGATCGTGCAACACGGCAAGCGGGCCGACTCCATCGTCAAGAACATGCTGCTGCATTCGCGCGAAGGGTCAGGGGAGCGCAGGTCAATCGACGTCAACGCCCTGGTCGAGGAAAGTCTCAATCTCGCCTATCACGGTGCCCGTGCCGAGAAGCAGGGCTTCAACGTCACCTTGGAGCGATCCTTCGACCCGTCTGCTGGCGAGATCGACGTTTTTCCCCAGGAGATTACCCGAGTCCTCTTGAACCTGATCGCCAATGGCTTCTACGCGGCAACTAAGCGCCAGGGACAGGAAGGCGGCAACGGATTCGAGCCAACCATCGCCGCCGTGACCAAAAGCCTCGGCGATCGCGTGGAGATCAGGATCAGGGATAATGGTATTGGAATTCCGCCTGAGGTCCGGGAAAAGATGTTCAACCCTTTCTTCACCACCAAGCCAGCGGGCGAGGGCACCGGCCTTGGCCTGTCGATCAGCCACGATATCATCGTCAAGCAACATTCCGGGTCTATAGAGGTCGACACCGAGCCCGGGGCATTCACCGAATTTAGGATCACTCTACCTCGGACTGCGGCGTAGCTCTCGTTGCAGCTAGAGGGGGCGCGAGCTAAGCCTACTTATTCTCGTGGTTGACGACGAGCCTGACGTCGAGATGCTATTTCGCCAGCAGTTTCGGCGCGACCTCCGCATTGCGCCTTGCAGATGCTCACGGCATTCTCCAGCATGGCTCGAAACGCGGGCTCCAATTTCGAGAATGCGCGGCTGCTCAATGAATTGCGGTGCTCCCAGAAGCTAGCTCGCTTGGTCAGTTGACGGCTGGTACCTCCCGCGCTCAGGTGACTTCCATCAAAGGGATTTGCGCCAGAGAAGTTGTGCCAATTCGTAACTAGATGAAATTGATCGCGGTGTTTCCAAATAAACCCCATGCCATGTGAGAAGCGTGCGCCGCCAAAAAAGTTCGACCGGGTAACTGCAAAGGACAGGCCGTCCGACTGCATGACGTGAAAAGGTGAGTCCGCCATGTCGATCCATCGCCACGTGGCCTAACTACTTGCGAGGCACACATCATTTCTCTCAAAAAATAGTATAGTAATTACAATAGCTTGCCTCAATAATGTGGCGGAGAGGGAGGGATTCGAACCCCCGATACGGTTGCCCGTATGCCGCATTTCGAGTGCGGTGCATTCAACCACTCTGCCACCTCTCCAAGAGCCTGATCTCGTTGAATTATTGGCAATTTCAGTACTTCATCAGAAGGTGGTTGCTACCGAAATTGCTACCGAAATCTCTCTGCGCTCTCACTCCTCATTACCTGGATTTGCGTTTCCTTCTGACCGCCTGAAACGCGGCTTCCACTTTTGCCGCGGCCTCGGTTTGCATAGTTGGGGTGACGTGGGAATACAAGTCCATCGTCGTTGTGATCGTTGAGTGCCCGAGCCGTTCCTGCGCCACCTTTGGATGAACACCGGCGCTAAGCAGTTGGGTAGCGTGCGAGTGTCGTGTGTCATGAAAGCGAAGGCGCGGCAAATCTGGAAAGCGATTTCGCAAAAGGGTGAACTGCTGGGTGACACTGCGGGGCTGCAGGGGTTGCCCATCGGCCCGGCAACACACAAGCGTCTCGTCGGACTGCCGAATGCCCAACGTGAGCAGTTCCTCGGCCTGTTTACTCTTGAGCCGACGCAACTCCTTGATTGCGAACTTTGGCAGAATAATAGACCGATTTCTGCTACGTTTTGTGTCTTTGAAGCGAAGACCAGCTTTAGTTTGTTCGAGACTCTGCACAACGCTTATTGTACCGCGATCCGAATCAACGTTTTTCCAGCGCAATGCAAGAATCTCGCCGCGTCGCATGCCCGTCGCGAAAGCAAGCATGACCGGCCAATACGTCCGATTGCTTTTAATGTTCTCCAATAGGCGCGCTGACTGCTTTCCGCACGGGCCCGTCGCGTGCGGTGACCTAGGACACAGCCGTTAGGGTCCCTAGGCGAATAGATTTCTAGACAGCTTCGCCGTCGCTCCGCGCGCAATGCGATCGCTCACTGCCGTCCAACGACAAATGGCGACTCCGAAACGGCCTCCAGCGACGTTACTTCCGCGTCGAAAATGGCTGGAAAGTTGAGGGATTGCAGATTACAATTTTCAATAATTGACCGCCTATCAGTGTGAATGAGGGGTAGCGTCATGGCCGATGGACGGGAAGCCGAGCACAAATCGACGCTTGAAGTCTTCGTCAGCTACGCCAAGGAAGATTTGTCCTTGGTGCGCGAGATCGTAGAGGAGCTGAAAAAGCCGTTTGGATACGCGCTGCGATTTTTCATCGATGATCGATCCATCGACGACGGCGATGATTGGCGCGACAAGATTAACGATGCGCTGGATCGGGCCGATATCTTGCTCATCGTTTCTACCGGTCACCGGAGAGAGAGCCATAGCTTCACCGGCTATGAGGTCGGCTGGTTCTCCAACTCGAAAAAAATTCGCCCCAACTCGGGGATCGTCAAACGTCAGATCATTCCGCTCGTTATCGGAGACAGGCTGCCCGGCGCGGTCGCCGATATTCAGGGCATCCTGGTGCCGAAGGAGAACGTGTTTAATTTGGAGGTCAAACCCGGCGATTTATCGACTGAAGGGAAATTCGCGCAGATCACCGCCGTGAGCAATCCATTCAAAAAATTATTGATTCATATTCGCAATATCATGTGTGACATGTTGAAGATTCCGAATAGTGAACTCGATGACTTGAATGCCAATATCGAAGAGTGCGCGGACCGGCTTTACAAGAAAATCTTCGTCTATCTCCGCGGCCGCGTCTATCGAGAGCTGTACCCCGAAAGAAAAATCATCATTCGCACGGCGGCGCCCGGCGCGTCGCGCGACGAAGCAGGCATGTTGAACGCGTCCACGATCGATCTCGTCGGCGATTCCTTCGAAATGTTCGGTTTCCGGGACCGTCCCGCAAACATGCCGTGGCAATCGTTCATATCGGCAATCAGCCCTCGCGCTTTGGCCACGCAGTGGCAGGACGCGATTCGGACGCTCGTATCCGATGCGTTCAACGGCATACCGATCGAAAACTATTCGTTCGTTCGCTCTCCACAGACCGGGCGGTCGTTTCGCTTGTTTGTGTCGTTGGTGCGCACTTACTACAGCGAGCAACAGGAAGTTCATATCTACATCGTCGAAGTGGCGCCACCGAACGAATACGGCAATACGCTGACGACGAAACTCGCCAAAGCCGTGGATCTTGGCCTGAGATATCGGTCGTTGTTCCTGGAAGACAAAAGCCCGTTCTCGCCCCGGACGATCGCGCTATTGTTCTCGCCGGACAAGTTGCAAACCGCGGTCAAGGACATGTGGCGCGAGCTTCAACATTTGCTGACCGCAATGAAGCAAGCGAACCTCGACGATCCCGAATTGTTGATCGCGATCTACGGCCATGACGGCCACGAAGATCTCGATGAATTGGCGAAAGTCTGGCTCGAGGCGGAAGCCAGTCTGAGCAGCCTCACCCTTGACGTCATCGCCGCCCCTGATGACAAGATCATGGAGATGAAGCCCAAGATCAGGGCGGCGTTGAGCGATTTTTGCAACAAGACCGAGCAGATGAACCGGGAATATACGGCAAAGGCTCTGCTGGCGCTCGAAGGGACCATAACCTTGAAAGTCTCAAGTCCGGGTGCGCCACTCGTGGTAGTCGGTGGCCAATGATAATCCCGCCCGACGACATTCGCCGATTTCCTTCAGCCAACTAGGCATGGTGCAAGCCAATATCGCGCGCATCGGCAACTACGGCGCCACGATCAAGAATTGGTGCAAGCAGCAATTCGGCCGACAAAGTGTCGCTATGGGTCAAAAGCGTCGTTTTAGACCCCAACCCGCCATGTCCGTTGTTACCCCGAAAGCGACCGCAATAGCGACCAGTGAAACGGTCGCTACAATCCAGCGGTTTCAATTTAGCCGGTTTCGCCGCTTGGTGTGATTGCCTGAGCAGGATCAGGCGATGGCGCCATAGAGACGAGCCAGGACTCCACTCCCTTTGAGCGGACCGGCTTCCGATCGCGCGATGAGGCCATCAAGCCCCAGCGTCTTGCCCGCATCGGTCACGAAGAAGAAGCCCTGGATGAATATCAAAAATACATAGAGCCAGGGCCATTCCTCAGGCTGGCGATAAAGTCCGAGCCAAAGCTGGGCGACGAACAGCATTCCGATCACGGCCATCGGCCGCACCAGGAAGCCGAGGATGAAAGAAATCGCCAGGAAAAGCTCCGTGAAGTAGGTCACGGGATCGAGAACGGGAAGCAGCGGTATGAAGACGTTCGTTGCAATTTCTCTGTGGAACTCGAACGCAGCATTTTCGGCGATTGAACGCACCGACGCGGCGAAACCGCCATTGACGGGAAATGGCAACTTCCAGATCGAACCCTGATAGAACATGATTCCGATCATGACGCGCATGAACCAGGTGGCGACGCGCTCCTTCGTCCGCTGTGCTGCGTCTTGTCGCCAATTGGTCCAGGCGATGAAGACGCTGCCGGCGAACAGCGCAAGAAACAACGCAGTTATGAGCCAGCCGACACCGCTCGCCCGATGCTCGTCGGTGTTTCCGGTTAAGAACAGCCAGGCATCAATAAAGGGGTGATAGCGCATCGAACGTCTCCTCCGACCGGCAAGATGTTTGGCCGTCGTGTAAGTGCACAGACTGCATCGTACCGGAGGTCAATCTGGCATGCGGGCAATTCTGGCTTCAAATCTAAGTGGCGGCAGTGGAGTCCAACGTCACTGCACCACGTCAGGTAGAGCCATTGTGCACCACAGCAAATGATTGGGCTTAAATGTCGCTATGGGTCAAAAGCGTCGTTTCGGGCGTCCGAGCCGATGTCCGCTATTACCCCAATACCGACCGTTTGCTGCGCTGCCGCGAAATGACGCTTTGTGCCATGTATGGACGGCGCCCGCGGTGCAAGGGAAAAGTCGGACATTTTAGCGAAGCGTTCGGGTGCAGCCATGTATTCGGCCTTTGGATGCAGCCGCTATGGCTGCCG
>Ga0306925_10003620_pt1 | contig 13759 bp, 10 predicted proteins | sample flu12Cox44000176_FD_203755 | JGI IMG/M metagenome (GOLD analysis project Ga0306925, IMG submission 203755) | Lab enrichment of tropical soil microbial communities from Luquillo Experimental Forest, Puerto Rico - flux8day.12C.oxic.44.000.176 (v2)... | ecosystem: Environmental > Terrestrial >... | reverse complement strand
CAATGCCGACCCCAAGCCCTTCGTCTGGACCAAATCGGCGGAAGAAATCCTCGCAAAAGTCACCCGTGCGCGAAATGCACTCGAACAGCTTGCTGCCGGGAATCGAGCGTTAAATCCGCTACACTAGCGGCTGCGGTGGTGCAGCATCAAGCACCAGCGGTGCCAGGCTCACCCCGCAATTCCCGGTCACGACGGTGGTCACACCCTGGCTCACCTTTGCCGCCATAGCCGGCGTCGCGAACAGCGCGCGGTCTTCATGCGTGTGCACGTCGATAAAGCCCGGTGCCACGATCTTGCCCGCGACATCGATCTCGCTCGCGCCCGCCGCCCGGGCGACGACGCCTATCGCAGCAACGCGGTCGCCGGTAATGGCGACGTCGGCGCGCCGGCGCGGCCCGCCGCGCCCGTCGACAACCTCGCCGCCCCGCAGAATCCAATCAGTCATCTCCCGTCCCTTTCAATGAGTATGCTATTCTGCCTCATCCGCCGCCGAACGCTAGGAGGATCGGGGATGCTGTCGCGCGAGGAAAACGAGCTGATCACCCGGGTGGGGAAGGGCACGCCGATGGGCAACGCGATGCGAAGGTACTGGATCCCGGCGCTGCTGGCGCGCGAGATCAGCGAACCCGACGGACCACCAGCGCGCGTGCGGCTCTTGGGCGAGGACCTCGTCGCCTTCCGCGACACGGAGGGCCGGATCGGGCTCTTGGACGAATATTGTCCACATCGTCGCGCCTCGCTGTTCTTCGGCCGCAACGAAGAGTGCGGGCTGCGCTGCGTCTATCACGGTTGGAAGTTCGATGTCGCCGGCACTTGCGTCGACCAGCTCAACGAACCTGCGGAGAACCAGTTCCGGCACAAGGTCCACATCGCCGCCTATCCGACGGTCGAGCTGGGCGGGATCGTGTGGGCCTATTTGGGGCCGCCCGAGCGCCTGCCGGCCGCCCCGAAATTCGCCTGGACCCAGGTGCCGCAGACGCATCGGCACGTCACCAAGGTCATCCAGGAATGCAACTGGCTGCAAGCTCTCGAAGGCGGGCTCGATACCTCGCACGCGCCGATCATGCACCGGCTGCTGACCGATAGCGCCAGGCGCGGCGGTATCAAACCATCGAACCCCTATGTTCAGGCCAAGGCGCCCAACATCGTCGTCGACATTACCGATTACGGCTACCAGTACGTCGGAATCCGAGCGCTCGGCGCGGCCGAGATGCACGCGCGCACCTACCATTTCATCTTGCCGTTCCATCAGATCCGCGCCTCGTCGACCGAGCGGGGGCTTCCGGCCGATGCGGGGCACATTTGGGTGCCGATCGATGACGAGACCACGATGGTCTACAATTGGACCTACAGCCGAACCGACGAACCACTCAACGACGAGGACCGCCTCGAGCGCGGGCTCGGCAACGGGCCGATCCATGTCGATCAGACGACGTTCCGCTCCAAGGCTAGCCGACAAAACGATTACCTGATCGATCGCGAGGTTCAGCGGACCGAGAGCTTCACGGGAATTAACGGGATCAACGTGCAGGATCGCGCGATCCAGGAAAGCATGGGCCGGATCGTCGACCGCAGCAAAGAGCATCTCGGTCCGGCCGACAAGGCGATCATCCAGATGCGCCGCCTGTTGCGCCAAGCGGTGAAGACGGTCGAGGAGGGCGACAACCCGGCCGGCCTCGGGCCGAGCTATTACCCCTTGCGTGCGGCCCTGGAGGTGCTGCCGCGTGACGCCGACTGGCGCAGAATCCTGGCGCCCGACATCACGCGGGAGAAGATCCTGCAGACAGTCTGATTCCCGCACGGCGGGGATCTAGATCAGGCTCGCCACCTATAATATCGGCTGAGTCTGTGGGGGTGGCGCCTGGTTCGGTTGACGTAGTTGCTCTCCCGTGATCCGGGCCCTAGGTTGCGGACCCGAGCAGAGCCAGAGCGTTTCTGGCCGTTTCGGTTGTTGGCTGGAAAGGTGCCGATGCTTCAGAGAGCCGTCTCCCAGGTCGCCGATCCGATGATCGACGCGATTGCGATTCTGCGCGATCCGCTGCGCGCAGACCAGCTGATCGCTCGCGCGCGGCGCCGGACCGGTCTGGTCGACTTCGGCAGCACGGCTTTCCAGGAGCCGCTGCAGAATTTGTTGCGTGCTTGCCGCGAGGAGGCGGAACTGAGTCTCTTCGGGCGCTTCGCGACGCATTGGGATGCGGTGCGATTTCTCTCCAACCTGCTGCGTCTGCGCGAAGAAGAGAGACGCGCGCCCAAAATACTGGAGCACCGGATCGAGCGGCCGATCTTCATCGCCGGGCTGCCGCGCTCGGGCACCACCTTCTTGCACAGTCTCCTAGCGCAGGATCACACGAACCTCGTCCCGCGCGTGTGGCAGCTGATCCATCCATATCCGCTCGACGGACTCGGTCCCGGACCCGACGTGCGGCCGCGGCGGGTCGCCCGGCAGCTGCGTATGTTCGGCATGCTGGCGCCAGAGTTTCGGCGCATGCATCCGATCGATGCGTCTTCGCCCCAAGAATGTTCCGAGATCACGGCGCATGTCTTCGCCAGCCTGCGCTTCGACACGACATACCATATTCCGGGCTATCGCCATTGGCTCGATGAGACCGGACACCTTGACGCCTATCGGTTTCACAAGCGCTTCCTGCAGCACTTGCAGCATCAGGCTGTGGTCGCCGGACGTTGGGTGCTCAAATGTCCCGACCACATCTTTGCCCTCGGCGCGCTTCGCGCGGTCTATCCGGATGCAGGCGTCGTGTTCGTCCACCGCGATCCGCTCGCTGTTCTGCCGTCGGTCGCGAGGCTAACCGAGGTGCTCCGGCGGCCGTTCACGCGCTACGTCGACAAGCTCGAAATCGGCCGCCAGGACAGCGACCGCTGGCTCGCGGCCACGGAGCTTATGATCGAGGCTGCGGACGAAGAGAGGTTTGAAGAGCCGATACTCCACATCCATTATTTAAATTTGGTCAGCGACCCGTTGGAGACTGTGGGGAGCCTTTACCGGCATTTCGGTCGCCGGCTCGATCCGCACACCGCCGCCCGCATAAGTCGGCTCGTGGAGGCAAAGCCCAACGGCGGTTACGGGACCCGTCACTCCCACCTAGAGGAGTATGGGCTCGATCCGGTTGTGGAGTATGAGCGCTACGCGCGATACGTGGAGCGCTTCGCGATTCGGCCGGAACGGAGAACGGGCTCCGCAAGATCGCTCGAGGGTGCGGCTGCGCTCGTGTCGGGTCGATCGGCTGAAGCCGCCGGAAAAGTTTGCTCTACTCGCTGCGCGACTTGAGCGCACCTGCAGGTGAGGGTTGCTTGACCGCGTGACGGGGGCGAGGCAGCGCGGCTAGTAGAGCCGGTATAAAGACAAGACTCGCAACCAGGGTGCAGCCCAGGCTGATCAACAGCAGCGTGCCCATGCTCGCCGTCCCGGGATGCCGCGACAGCGCAAGCGAGCTGAACGCCGTCCCCGTCGTCAACGCCGAGAACAGGATCGCTCGGGCGGTGGCCGAGCCCAGCACCGCTGTCCGACCGGCCCGCCAGTTCATCACAAAGTAAATGTTGAAAGAAACGCCGAGACCCAGCAACAGAGGCAACGCGATGATGTTCGCGTAATTGAGCAGCAGCGGAACCAGCACAATGACGACTACCGTCATCAGCGCGGACAGCAGAAGCGGCGCCAGCACTAGCGACACGTCGAGCGACCGCCGCAACGCAACGAACAGGATTACCCCTATGGCGATTAGAGCAGAGATCGCGGCGGAGCGGAACGAACCGACGATCGTGGCGCTAGTCGCCTCGATGGTCACTGCGGAGCCGCCTGCATCGGGCGCCAGGGCGCTCACCTCATCGACGAATTTAGCGAGCCCGCTCGTGTTCCGCGCTTTCGAGTTCGGGACGACCTGGAGCCGTGCCCGCCCATCAGGCAGCACCCAGTCGCGGGCTAGCGTGGACGGAACGGTCTGCAATGAGACCGGTTGCGCCTCCAGCGCCGTGCGCAGCTGGTCGAGTTCGGATGGCAGGAAGCGAGTCAGCGACTGATCGACTGCGAGGAGGACCGAATCGGCTGCTGCCGCCAGCTTGCGCAGGTCGCCGGCGATCGCCGCCAGCACGTGATCGGGCGGCAGCTTCTCCAGCGCCGGCACGATTTTTTCCAGCGCAGTCCGCGCTGCCGCCCGGTTCTCTTCCGAAGTCGCCGGCGGAGCCCGATCCCGCAGCGCCAGGGTCGGGCCTAGCAGGGTGGCGGCATCCTCGATCAGGGGCAACTTCGACTGCTGGTCCTTCGGCACAAAGCTGTTGATCGAAAGCACTTCGGAGACGAGCGGCAACCCCCGAAGCCGCTCCGCCAATCGCGCCGCAGCGGCGGCATCGGGGGTAAGAACGTCGATCGTGAAAGGATTGGTCACCTGCGAATCCCCGAGGTCGTACAGGGTCTGCATGGCTTCGGTGCTCGGGTCCTTGGTGTGGAGCGGGTCGGCATCGAAGCCCAGCTGTGGCATCAGGGCGACGCCCATCGTGGCGAGCAACCCGAACAGCGCCAATAGCGGCCAGCGGCGCCGGTGCACGATTTCGTCCAGCGGCGCCGCCCAGCCAAACCCGACTTCGGCGCTCTCGCCGTGCGGTCGAAACAGGCCGATCGCAGCCGGCAGAAACGTCATGGTGCAGAGAAAAGCGATCAGCATTCCGACCCCGGCGATAAGTCCCAACTCGGCGACGCCGCGGAAGTCGGTCGGCACGAAGGCAAGAAATCCCGCCGAAGTGGCCGCCGCCGCCACCAGGATTTGCCCGCCGACGCGTCGGCCGGTCTCGGCCATTGCCGTGGCCGGATCGGGGTGCCGGTGGCGATTTTCGCGATAACGCACACAAAACTGAATCGCAAAGTCGACCGCGATGCCGACGAAAAGGATGCCAAACCCGACCGAGACCAGGTTCAGGGTCCCCACCGCGACGGCCGCGAACAACAACGTCAGCATTAGCCCCAATCCGAGAGTCAGCAGGATCGGGAGAATCAGGCGCCACGAATGAACAGCCAGGAACAACCACAGCGAGATCAGCAGGATGCTGCCGATTATGCCCGCGATCGCTCCCTGCGCGACCGAGGCGAACTCCTCGTCCGCCAGCGCGACACTGCCGGTGATACGCATGCGGGCGTCGCCGGATTTGATGAATTCGAGCCCTGCCGCGGCCTCGCGCATCGCTTGGGTGGCGGCCCCGCCCGGCTCGATGCTGGTGAGATCGAGCTTCGGCTGAACCAACACGAATTTGTACGGACCGGCGAGATCGGCAACATCGCCGCCGAGGAGCCGCGTCCAGGACAACGGATGCGGACGACCAGCGATCACGTCAACCATCGCCTGATGGAACCCCGTCAAGGCCTTCTGGTAGGGGGCGAGATCCGCCTTCCCCTCAACCACTCCGGTGCCCAGTAGAGAAAGGGATTTGAACACCCCGCGCGCGCTCGGATCCTGTGCCAGCTCGCCGAGGAAAGGTTGGGCGTCGATCGTACGGTCGAGCAGCGACTCCAGCTGAGGGGTGTCAAGGAACAACATCCCCTCCTGTTTCAGGAAGGGCGATGCGTCGGGCCGACGAACGGAAAGGAAGTGCTCGCTATCTTGCTCGAGCTTTTCGGCCAACGCCGCGGCGGTGTCTTCAGCCTCCTCGGGCTCCTTAGCATCGATGACCGCGACCAGCAGATCTCGAAACTGCGGGAAATAGCTCTTGAACAACTCGGCGCGCTGGCGCCAGGGCAGGCTCGCCGCAAACATCTGGTCGGTGTCGGTGTTGATGCCGAGATGGCCGGCGGCGTACCAGCCGGCGAAAATGGAGAGAAAAACCCCCGCCAGAACGACCCGCAACGCGTTGCGTCGGCAGTGGTCCACCAAACCGACGAGCAAGCGCTGAAACGTCATCGCGGACCGAGGCATTAGTGCATTGCGGTCGATAGGTAGCGGCTCGGCCCGAGCCGCGGGTTTGGGACCGCAGGTGATACGGTATCCCCGCACCGGAGATCGGCGGCGCGCAGGGAATAGTCGGTTTAGGCCGGCTATGCTACTGTAAAATACCGCCGGACAGCTCCGCGGTCTTGCGATGCAGACTGACGAGCAATCCCGAACCGCCACCATCTGACAGGACTGACCGTATTTCGGACCGTTGGGCCGCGACACGGCTGACCGAACCTTCTGCCAGCACGTCGACGACGCGCCATCCGGCACCGCTCTGTCGCATCACATAAGCCAGCACGTGCGCCTGGCCGGAGGCTGTCACGATCTGGGTCTTCACCACCCGATCATTGCCGATGGCCGCAACACCGGGCAGGACCTCGAAGCGCTCGCCCGAGTAGTCGTCGAAGTTGGAGACGTAGGACGCGATGGTATAGCGCCGAAAGGCGTCTCCCAGGGCCGCCTGTTGATCCGGCGGTAGCGCGGCCCAGCGTGGCCCAACAACCTGGCGGACAATCACGTCGAGATCGAAAGTCCGGCCAATCACTGGCGCAATTTTGTCATATCGCTGACGGAATGGCGCGGTCTTGCCGGCTTTCATGATCTCGATCAGCCCGGCATGGAGCTGCTCTACCGGAGCCGTCATCTCGGAGGCGACGACAGCCGGAGCCGGTCCGAGAACCGCGACGGTCGAGTAAAGCGCGAGTCGCAGGAAGGTACGGCGATCGGGCGCGGCGAGGGACATGTAAAATTCCTTGTGTTGGCAACTGACCCGTGGATGCGCAGCTTACGGCGCAAAAGTGGAAAAGCGGTAAGCGCTCGATCTTCCGGATCCCGATGCCGGTGGGGAAAGGCCAGCCCATTGGCGAAGCCGTATCGGGCGGCTCCCTCGCCGGAGACGGCCCAGGGCTGCGGTGCTCCTAGAGGGGCGAATCGATAGGACGGCTCAACTTGGGCTAAAGCCTGGTCTGGGCGAGCCCACACAAAAAACTAAGGAAGGCCGCGGAATAAAGCGCACCGGCGAGAGACGTAGTGTGGGCAAATGTCGTCTTCCAACGAACCCATCACCGCCGACCAGGACAAAAATTGCCTCCTATCTGGCTTGCCGCCAGCCGAGACCAGGAGGTGGTCGTCTCGGCGCAAGGCCGCGATCGTCATCGCCATCCGCGCCGGGGTGCTGAATCGGCAGGAAGCTTACGAGCGCTACACGCTTCTCTCGAAGAGCTCGCCGCTTGGGAGGCCGCGCTCGATCAAAACGGCATCCCGGGCCTGCGCGTCACGCGCCTACAGATTTACCGCGACGCTCCGCTCAGAAAAAAGCCGTGAGAAATTCCCCTGCCGGACGCGGAAATTCAGGGAAAAATCGCATCGGAGCCGAGTTCAAAGCCAAAACTAGCTTCTTATCAGATACTTAAGACCACCACGTGACGCCTGAAGGACGCTTCGGCAGCGGAAATTTGACGACGCCTTGACACGCAGAAGCGCGGCTCAGCCGAGCATCGCCGCGTCAGCCCTGGAACCAACCCCGATCGTGGCGTAGATGATACGCTTCGATCTTGATCAGAATATGACGGCTTTCATCGCTCGGCGAAGGCCGGCATGACCTCGCGCGCAAAACGCCGCAGGCTCTCGCGACCGCGGGCGCCGCCGCCCGAGCCGCCGCCGTTGATCAGGACATAGCCGACACCCGCGCGGCGCAGCTCGTCGAGTTTCTTGGCGATCTCGTCCGGCGTCCCGTACATGGCGCTGTTCTCGTTGACCGTCCGGGGGTCGCCGGTAGCGCGGTCCGGTCCGCCATGGACGGTGCCGTCGGGACGGGTCGCGAGCTTCAGCTGGCGCGTGCGGTTCTGCAGGCGGCGCTCCATCGCCGCTTCTCGTTCCGCCGCATTGTCGGCGACGAAAAATGCCCGCGTCACGCCGATTTGCATCGGATCGAAACGCCGGCCACGGGCTTCCACCTCGGATTTGTAGACCGCGACGTTCCGGGCAACATCCGTCGGCGAGGCGTACTGGCCGAGCAGCAGGTTGAACCCCTGTGCGGCAACCCGGCGGATCGAACCCTAGCCCCCCGCGCCCATCCAGATCGGCGGGTGCGGCCTCTGCGCGGTCGGCGGCTCGACGACGATATTGTCGAATTGCCAATACTTTCCGCGATGGGAGAAGAGCTCGTCGGCGGTCCATGCCCTGACGATGACGGCGAGCGCCTCGTCGAACCGCGCGTCGGCCTCCTCCATCGGGACACAAAAACCGGCGAACTCGTTGTACCGATAGCCCTTGCCGATACCGAAATCGAGGCGACCCCCGGATAGCAGATCGAGGGTCGCGGCCTGCTCGGCCAGCAGCACCGGGTTGTGCCAGGGCAGTACCATGACAGCCGTGCCGAGGCGCAGCCAGCGCGTGCGCGCGCCGAGCCAGGTCAAAAGATTGATCGTAGCCGAGACCTGGCCATAGCCGGTGAAGTGGTGCTCGACAACAAAGGTGCTGTGAAAGCCGAGCGCCTCGGCTTCGATGTTGTAATCGATGAAATCCCGGAAGCCCTCGCTGCTGTCGAACTCGGGACCGCCGCGCCGGGCGGCGGCGCTGCCGAAGAGACCGAACTGCATCCCTGTCAACCTCCGTCATCGCCGGCGCCGGCCCCCACCCCCCCGCTGACGCCGGTCCCTTCCTCTCCCGTGTCCACGCGTGTCCACGGGAGAGGGCCAGGGTGAGGGCGAGTTTGAGGCGTTAAGCCGGCCGCTTCCAGCCGAGCCAATCGCAGATCGCCCGTCCCATGACGAGGTCCTTGTCGCGACCCTGGAGCCACGGCAATTCCTCGGTGAACATCGTCACGCATTGCCGATACGAGCACGGCATGCGGGTGATGTCGGTGCCCCAGAAGCAGCGCTGCGGGCCGAACGCGTCATAGATCTGGCGGATGTATTTGTGGATGTTGCGGTAGGGGTAGGGCTCGCTCGAATAGCTCGGCGCCCCCGAGAGCTTGACCGCAACATCGGGGTGCTTCGCCAGCGCCAGCATGTCGCCCAGATTGGCAAAGGCGGCATCGTCCTTTCCGGAACCGCCGCCGCCACCCCGGCCATGATGGTCGATGTGCAATTTGAGCCCGGGGTAGCGCTCGGCGATCCGGCCGAACTCGGTCATGTGCCCGCCGGCCATCAGGCCGACCGGGAGCTTCTCCCGTTCGCAGGCCGCCCAGAACCAATCGACGCTGCCGTCCGACCACCAGCTCTGCTGATGCGGCTGATTGAACGTAAAGCGAAAGCCAAGCATGCCCGGCCGCTGCCGCCAATTCTTGACGATGTCCTCCTTGTTCGGGGCTTGCAGGTCAAAATTGCCGAGGATGCAGAATTTTTCCGGGTGCGCTTTCACCGCTTCGACCGCCTGCACATTCGGCCCCTCGCCGAGGGTGCTGGGCGGATGAATGACCGCCGCGTCGACCCCGGCTTCAGCCATCTCCTTCAGGGCATCATCCACATTATAGGTCGGGATCTGCCGGTGTTGCGGCGACATCCGGGCATTTTCCCAAAGATGGATCTGTGAATCGACGATAGGCATCGCGTTCCTCCTTTCGGTTAAGCCTGTAGTTCGCCCTCCCGCGCCCCCACCCTTTCCCTCCCCCGCACGCGGGGGAGGGAAAGGGTGGGGGCCTTTCGCGGCGATAATTCAGAGGGGGCTGCTTCGGTGTCGTCGAGATCGAGGCGCAGCCTGCCCTCGGCCTCGATGTCCGACAGGACTTGCGTGACGATCTCGGCCACAGCGTCGCGCGCCGAGGACGCACCGCGGTTGGCGGCAACACCGAGCGCCAGGGTTCTGAAGACCCCGCTCCGAGTGATCCGATGCGCCTCGGCCAGCCCACGCGCGCATTCCCGGCACACCGAGGAGTGCGGCAGGATCGATGCGCCGACCCCTTGCTGCACCATCAGCCGGATCGTCTCGTGATCGTTGAGCTCGGTCTCGACCTGGAGCTCGACGCCGCTGCCGGCGAGCAATGTCTCCATCGCCGCGCGCAACCCGTCTCCGAGAATGAGCGATGTGCGGCTCAGCTCGTCGGGCGAGACGAACTCCCGCGGCCGCGCCCTGGGCCTGGTGACCAGCACCATTTCCTCCTCGGCCAGCCGAGTCGAGAGGATCAGACGGCTCTTCGATATCTCGGACAGCAGCGCCAGATCGACGCGCCCGTCGACGATGAATTCCTCCAGCCGAACCATCCCGGCATGAACCACCTTGAGCTCGATCATCGGATAGTGCCGCCGCATCCGGGCGAACAGCTCCGGCACGACGACCGGGCACAGGGTGGGAGTGACGGCGAGCACGATTTTCCCGCTGGGATGGGCCTTGTGAGCCCGGATTTCGTCACCCGCCCGCTCGACGTCGCGCAGGATGCGTTGCGCGCTCTCGAGCAGCTTCTGCCCGCCTTCGGTCAGCCGCACACCGCGATTGGCGCGCGTGAACAACGTGACGTCGAGCTCGTCCTCGAGCCGTTGGACATGCCGTGTCAAGGCGGGTTGAGCGACGTGCAGGTGAGCCGAGGCGCGGGTGATGCTGCCGAGCTCGGCGATGCGGACGAAGTAGTGCAGGCTGCGCAATTCCATCGTCTCGCGATTTCGCCCGCCCTAGCTCCCGTCGTCAATCGGAATTCCTGATCTTGCCGCCTCCGGTCTTTCTCCGTCTGCCCGCCCAGAGAATTCCCTACGACCCCAAAATACAGGGTAAACAGAAAACCGCCCGTATGGAGCCAGGATCGCCCCTCTCGTAGCCGGTCGAATCAATGCGTTGCGACCGAATTTCGCTAACTTGGCGAAGAGCGAATTAAATCGGCCGAACCGGGAAGTTTTCCGGGCCGATCAGGGATCGACGACCGCCCTTTTCGGCCGATCAGAGTACCACCAGGGATTTCTGCCAAAATTGTATAACCGGCACGCGGTCACTCTCGCAAACTTGGTTCGAATGTGCAGTGGGCCAGTCTCCGACCCGGCTTTCAGAACCGCAATTTGGCCAAAGTCATCAGGCGCGAATTCGGGGCGAACGGCGCGAGGTTGGCTTTCGCGCCTTGATCGATCCCACAGACGGTCGGCCACCAAAGGCCCCTTGGCCGTTGCAATTCGATCTGTTTTTGCTTTCGAGCTGCAGTGGGCGAGCGGACGAAATCGGATGTTGACGTTCAGAATTGCGATAACGGGCGCCGTGATGGCCTTCGTCACGGCTCTCACCGCGTGTCTGATATTTATTCAGATCGCGACCTTTCATGCGGCAGCAAGAGCGGCGGCGTCTGCGGCCATGGATGCCGCCAGCGCGAATACCCTCAGCCGCCTCGAGGCTGAGGTATCAGAGCTGACCACCGTCGTTCGCGTGCTGTCATCGAATCCCTCTCTCGCCGACTCGGACGACAGGAGCGAGGTCGGTGGTGCCATCGGGCTCTTCAAGACCGCGCTGCGCCGACTGCCGCAGGCGGATAGCCTCTATGTCGGCTACGACAATGGTTGCTGGTTGCAAGTCCGACGCCTCGACGACCTCGACCCGACGGAACGCCAGAGGCTGGGGGCACCCCCGGGGGCCGTCTACAATGTCAATTTGGTCCGCCCGACCTCCGGCGGAGCCCTACCGATGCGGCGGATCTTCGAAGACGAGCAAGGCAACAAAATCGACCAGCTCGATCTATGGGACTACGGCTATGACGCACGAACGCGGGTCTGGTATCGCGATACGATGCAGGCGGACCGGGCTCTTGTTTCGTCACCCTATGCTTCGTTCAGCATAGGCACACCGATGATCACCCTGAGCGCACCGCTGCAACGGCAAGTACGCGGTGTAGTCGCCGCCGACCTCAAGCTCGATAAGTTCAGCGATTTCGTCTACGCGCAGCGACCCGGAGAACATGGAACGGCCATAATCTTCGATGCGTTTGGTGTGCTGATCGCGCATCCCGAGTTCGCCCAGCTGGTCGACTACGCGATGACGCATCCCTCTCACCCCCAGCTCCCCGAGATCAGGGAGATTCAGAGCGGGCTGGTCGGCGCAGTAATGCGGAAGTGGGATGGCAGCAATCGCTACGAGGGTAGCATTCGCGACGAAGATGGGCGGGATTACCTTTTTCGTGTGCGGAAATTTTCCCAGGGTGACAAATATAGCGGCTACTCGCTGTTGCTTGCAGCTGAAGACGACTTCGCGCAGAACGTGCGAAATTTACAGATTAAGGGAATAATTATTGCACTGATCGTGGGCGGGTGCTTCTTGCCTGCGGTCTGGATCCTCGGCAGCCGGATGTCGACTTCGCTGAAACGGATAACCGCTCAGGCGAGCAGGCTCCGGATGTTGGCGGCGCCCGATGATGCGCCGGTCACTTCCCGTGTCGCGGAGATTGACGAGCTCGGCAGGACCATGGCGGTCGCCCAGCGCAGCATCTGGTCCTTCGCTCGCTTTGTTCCGAAGGATATCGTCAAGGGAATCATTGATAGCTCAATCTCCACCGAGCTTGGCGGGGTGAGGCGAGAGGTCACCATCCTGTTTACCGACGTCACGAATTTTACCGGCATTTCCGAAGCGGCCGACCCCGACAGTTTGATGCACCAGACATCGCGCCATTTCGCCGCGCTGACGGAAGCGTTTCTTGCCGAGGGCGGGACTGTCGATAAGTTCATTGGGGACTCGGTGATGGTGTTTTGGAACGCTCCCCATTTGCAGCTCGATCATGTCGAGCGAGCCTGTCGCGCCGCGCTTTCGGCCAAGGCGGCGAGCGAGGCGCTCAATACTCAATTCGAAGCCGAGGGACTGCGGCCGTTCGCAGTTCGCCTCGGCATTCATTTCGGCGATGCGGTGGTGGGAAATGTCGGTTCGGCGGAGCGCATGAATTATACCGCACTGGGCAATAGCGTGAATCTGGCAGCGCGCCTCGAAGGGCTGAACAAGGAGTACGGGACATCGATCCTTGTCAGCGAGGCCGTCCGCAAGCGGGTCGAGCATTGCTTTCGATTCAAGGCGATCGCCTCGGTGATCGCCAAGGGGATGACGACGGAAACGCGCGTCTATGAGTTGGTCGAAGCAGTTGCGTGAGGAGGCGCAGTCGATCACCTCGCCCCGCTTGCGGCGAGAGGGAAACCGCGCGCAGCGCGGGCTCCGGGTGAGGGGCAAGCTCCCCGCCCTACCAACGGCTGAATTGCGGTCGCCAGGACGCCCCTCACCCCACCCTCTCCCCGCGAACGGGGCGAGGGAGCATGGCGTGGATTTAATCCACCATTGCCCTCGTCCACGTCAGCGGTCAGGGCGAGCTTCCTGCTACTGCACCTGGCACGCGCCGGTGCTGGGAGGGTCAGGCTGCCAGCACGGCGCTCCGGTCTCCGTCATCAGGCGGTTCAGCGTCTCTGCTTCGCGGGCGAGCACCGCGCGCGGGTTCTGGCCGCGCAGCACGACGAACTGAAACGTCTCCATGAACACCTTGTCGAACTCGCCACCGCGCTGGCCGAGGCCGATCGGCAGCAGCGCGGGCAGCGCATCCTTCGCCGACTGCATCTTTTCGATCGCCGTGGCGGCCAGCTTCAGGCCAGGCTCGAGGTCCGGCGGCAACTCCGCTTTCACCACGGGGAAAAAGCCGACGCTGCGTGCGGTTACGATCTGCGTCTGCGGCTGGGTCAGATAGTCGATCAGCGCCATTGCCGCACTCACGTCGGGCGCGCCCTTCACCACCGCGAGGCCGGCCAACACCGGCACGTAGCCCCGCCCCTTTGGGCCGGACGGAGCCGGAAACGCGACGAATTCGTCGGGTTTCTGGCGCAGCGCATCGAGCACGCGGGCGACGTGGTCGAAGCCGATCCAAACGTCGCCTGAGAGCAGCA
>Ga0306925_10003618_pt1 | contig 13761 bp, 13 predicted proteins | sample flu12Cox44000176_FD_203755 | JGI IMG/M metagenome (GOLD analysis project Ga0306925, IMG submission 203755) | Lab enrichment of tropical soil microbial communities from Luquillo Experimental Forest, Puerto Rico - flux8day.12C.oxic.44.000.176 (v2)... | ecosystem: Environmental > Terrestrial >... | reverse complement strand
GCGAGCGCGCAGACATGGGCGATCCCGCCGCCCATCTGCCCGGCGCCGATGACCCCGATGCGGTGCAGCCGGTCCAGCGGCACCGATCCCGCCGTCACTGGCGGCGCTCGAGCTCGGCGTCGAGCTCGGGAAGGATCTTGAACAAATCGCCGACGAGACCGTAATCGGCGATCTGGAAGATCGGCGCCTCCTCGTCCTTGTTGATCGCCACAATCACCTTCGAATCCTTCATTCCGGCAAGGTGCTGGATGGCGCCCGAGATCCCTACCGCGATATAGAGCTCCGGCGCCACGATCTTGCCGGTCTGGCCGACCTGGTAATCATTGGGGACAAAACCGGCGTCGACCGCGGCGCGGGAGGCGCCGACCGCAGCACCGAGCTTGTCGGCGACCTTTTCCAGGAGGTGGAAGTTGTCGCCGGACTGCATGCCGCGCCCCCCCGAAATGATGACACGTGCGCTGGTCAGCTCGGGACGCTCGGATTTCGATAGCTCGGCCCGGACAAATTCCGACAGCCCGGCCGAGCCCGTCGGTTCGACGGTCTCGATCGGCGCCGAGCCGCCCGTCGCCTCACCGGGCGGAAATGCGGTGCCCCGCACCGTGATGACCTTAATCGGGTCGGTGGATTGCACCGTCTGCAACGCGTTGCCGGCATAAATCGGCCGCACAAAGGTGTCGGGCGAGACGACGGCGCTGATGTCCGAGATCTGCATCACGTCGAGGAGGGCGGCCACCCGCGGCATCAGGTTCTTTCCAGACGTCGTCGCCGGCGCCAGCAGATGCGCGTAGCCGGGAGCGAGCTTGACGAGGAGCGGAGCGGCATTCTCGGCGAGCCCATGGTCGTAGGCATCGTCATCGGCGAGCAGCACTTTGCGAGCGTCGGCGACACCGGCGGCAGCCTCAGCCACCGCACGACAATTCTTGCCGGCGACCAGAATATCGAGCGCCTCGCCGGCGATCTCCTTGGCGGCGGCAACGGCGTTGAGCGTGGCGGGCTTGAGCGCGCGGTTGTCGTGCTCGGCGACGACGAGGGCGGCCATCAGATCACCCGCGCCTCGGTCTTGAGCTTGTCGACGAGCTCGGCGACCGAGCCGACCTTATGGCCGCCCTGGCGTTTGGGTGGCTCCTCGACCTTGAGCACGACCAGGCGCGGCGTCACATCGACACCGAGCGCCTCCGGCGTCGTCGTCACGATCGGCTTTTTCTTTGCCCGCATGATATTCGGCAGCGAGGCGTAGCGCGGCTCGTTGAGCCGCAGATCGGTCGTGACCACCGCCGGCAATCTGATTGTGACGGTTTCGAGCCCGCCATCGACCTCGCGTGTTACTTCGGCGTGGCCGTCGCTGATCTTGAGCTTGGAGGCGAAGGTCGCCTGCGGCCAACCGAGCAATGCCGACACCATCTGACCGGTCTGATTGCAATCGTCGTCGATCGCCTGCTTGCCGATGATGACGATCTCGGGGCCTTCCTGGAGGATCACCGCCTTCAGGAGCTTGGCGACGGCAAGCGGCTGAAGCTCGGCGGTGGTTTCTACCAAGACGCCGCGATCGGCGCCCATCGCCAGCGCCGTGCGGATCGTCTCCTGGCACTGCGCCACGCCGAGCGAGACCGCGATCACCTCGCTGACGGTCCCCGCTTCGCGCAGCCGCAGAGCCTCTTCGACAGCAATCTCGTCGAACGGGTTCATCGACATCTTGACGTTGGCGGTCTCTACCCCGGTCTTGTCCGCCCTGACCCGGATCTTGACGTTGTAGTCGATGACCCGCTTGACCGCGACCAGCGCTTTCATTTCTTCCCTCGTCCTTGCGCCCAAGGTCTTAACCACCCGCCGCGCGGACCGTGATTTGCGCACGGCCACTGGGCGAAGGCAAGCCCCTCTTCGGTCGGCGTCCCCGCCGACCAGGCCGGCAATCGCATCGGCGAGAACGACGCACGCCTCCTGTTGCCAGTTCGCCAAAATGCTGTCCGAACCGTCGGCGCCCTACAGTTCCGCAACGGCGAGGTTTCAGGTGCCGAGCATAAGCCATGACAGTCTTGCGCCGACCGCGGCCGAATATGTCTCGCAGTGGGTCGGCATTGGCGGCTACGGCGACGCGACCCAGATCCAACTCGGTGCGATGGAATTTGTTTCGCCCTCCAACGCTCCGACATATCTCGTTTGGTATCAGCTTTATCCGGCGGGCGTCCTTGAAACTGCGCGAGCGGTCAAGCCCCGCGACATCATCGCCGCTTCGCTTCAGTGCACGGCCGCGTGCTCGCCGAGCTCTGCACAGACCTGGCAGCTGCGCCTGGCCGATCGGACCGCCGGATGGAGCTGGTCGCAAAGCTTCCAATACCAGTCCACTATGGCGTCCGCCGAATGGATCACCGAGGCACCCGGTTCGCAGACCTTTGCCGCTCGCCGACTATGTTCAAGTGACCTTCGACCCGGTCGAGGCCAATGGTCTGAACCCTAACCTGTCGTTGTCCGTCAACGGTCTGATCATGGAAGACCCGTATGGCGAGACCTCGAACCCTTCGGCCGCGGTGAACGGCAATGTTTTCAGCACGTGCTGGGGCAACGGCTCGTTGACGCCTTGCACCGCCGGTTCTTTCACCCAACCCCGGTCGCGCCCAGCGCGTCCCTGTCAGCCAATCCCAAGTCGATAACCGCAGGGCAGTCCTCGACCCTGACCTGGTCTTCGATCAATGCAACGTCCTGCGCCGGCGGCGGCTTTTCCGCCTCGGGGACCTCGGGATCGGTCGTTGTCCACCCGACCGTGACGACGTCCTACTCGGTCACCTGCACCGGCACCGGCGAGTCAGCCACCGCTCTGGCCACCGTGACGATGAGTCTCGCCCGGCACCTGCCACGGCAAGAAGTGCAGGTGACCACGGACGACTGACGAGAAACACGCTCGTGCCGGCGGCCGCCCCGGCACGTGCGGCGCGAACGTCGCACCGGCGCTGCACCGATTGAGCCGATGCCTTGGCAGACAGCGGAAAAACCCGTCGACAGCTGGAAAAATGGCGTGCCGATATCTTTAAGAAGAGCTGTGCAGTCCCGCCAATGCTGCCGGCGGCAGTACCGTGCGGTTGTGCAAGGATCAGGAGCACGGGCTGATTAAGCAGCGCGCCTTGGCCGCTCGATGTCTGATGCAAATTGAACGTACTGGCGCGCCCGAGCATGTTCGGGTCACCTGCGCAGCCCTGGGCCCTTGCGGTGCGCTGTCCCGTCCCGAGATGGAGCGGCGGAGCGCGCGGTATTTCCGTGATGTGCTCGCGATTTTCGGCAAGCGGGGCTCGCCGTCTTTACGTCAAGATGAAAGCGTACCATTCATGCTCGCCTGGAAGAGCCGGCTTCGGCGACCCGACGTTTCCCGGTTCTTTCCCGGTTATCGCGATTTTTCCCAGTTACAGGGCAGAAAAATTCCCGGTTGCGAGGCTCGCGATGAGCCGGCCAAATCGATTTACTCACTTGATTTAACTAGGTATTTTTGAGTAGGCACGATCGCTGAACAGAGTTGTTGCGGGAATTCCTCGGTTAAACGGGGAAACCCGCGGCTCGGCCGTTCATGCCGCCGCTGCGTTGTTTTGGTCCGCAAGCCGACATGCATCCGGCGCTGCTGGGTGCGCTTGGCGAGCTGGCGGCGGGCGCCTATAACAGCCGGGCCGGTTGCCCTGGTATGTTCACGAACTGATGCCGCTTTTTGCGATCCCCTTTCCGGCGATCGATCCGGTTGCGATCTCGCTCGGCCCGGTGGCGATCCGCTGGTACGCGCTCGCCTATATCGTCGGGCTGCTGATCGGCTGGCGTTACTGCCTCTTCCTTGCCGGGCGGCCGCCCTATCTGGTCGGTCGCCAGGATGTCGACGACTTTCTCGTATGGGCGACCCTCGGCGTCGTGCTCGGCGGGCGCATCGGCTACGTCCTCTTCTACAAACCCGGCTACTATGTCCTTCATCCGGCCGAGGCGCTCTATGTCTGGCATGGCGGAATGTCGTTTCACGGCGGCGCGCTCGGGGTCACGATCGCCATCCTCTTGTTCACCCGGGCACGCAAGATCCCGCTCTTCGCCTTCTCAGACATCATCGCCGCGGCGATCCCGATCGGCCTGTTTTTTGGCCGGATTGCAAATTTTATCAATGGCGAGCTGTTCGGCCGGCCGACTCATGTTCCTTGGGCGATGGTGTTCCCAAACGGCGGTGCGGTGCCGCGCCATCCGAGCCAGCTCTACGAAGCCTTTTGCGAGGGCATCCTGCTCTTCCTGCTGCTCTTCGCCGCCGAGCGTCTCGGCGCACGGCAGCGCCCCGGCATCGTCACCGGGCTGTTTCTCGCCGGCTATGCGGTTGCCCGCATGTCGGGCGAGCTGTTTCGCGAGCCGGACCCTCAGCTTGGCTACCTGGTGTTCGGGACGACAATGGGACAGCTGTTGTCGATCCCGCTGTTGATCGCCGGCGTCGCGATCATTCTCTGGGCGCAACGGGCGCCCGTCCCCGCCCGGCCGTGACCGCCGGCGCGCTCGGCCGCAAAATCGGCCGCCGCATCAGCGCCGAGGGTCCGCTGTCGGTCGCCGCCTATATGGCGATGGCATTGCACGATCCCGACGACGGCTATTACGCGCGGCGCGAGCCGATCGGCGCCCAAGGCGACTTCATCACCGCACCCGAGATCAGCCAGCTATTTGGCGAGCTGATCGGGTTGTGGTGCGCCGTGGTCTGGGGTGAATTGGGCCGACCCGATCCGGTCATCCTGGCTGAGCTGGGGCCCGGTCGCGGCGTGCTGATCGGCGATCTGCTACGCGCGGCTACGGGGATCCCGGATTTTTATCGCGCGCTCCGCCTCCATCTCGTCGAAGCCAGTGCCCCGCTGCGCGCCGAGCAGGAACGCCGGCTTGCGCAATTCGCTCCGATATGGGCATCGCGCTTCGAGGATCTGCCCGACGGCCCGATGCTGCTCGTCGCCAACGAGTTTCTCGACGCGCTGCCGGTTCGTCAGTTCGTGCGCCGCGGCCCCGATTGGTCCGAGCGCCTGGTGGCGTTGGATGGCGAGAACCGTTTTGTCTTTGTCGAGGGACCACCGAGCCCGGTCGCGCGGTTGCTGGTTCCGGAGGGCTTGCGCGACAACGCCGCGCAAGGGGCGGTTGTCGAGATTTGCCCTGCGGCCCTCGCCCTGGCGGCGGCACTCGGCGCCCGTTTTTCCGATCAGCCGGGCGCGGCGTTGTTCGTCGATTACGGATATTTGTCGAACCGTCCGGGCTCCACGCTGCGCGCGCTCCATCGGCATCAGGCGGTTTCCGAGCTGGCAGCCCCCGGGACCGCCGATCTCAGCATCTTTGTCAATTTTGCGGCATTCACTGAAGCGGCTCGCGCCGGCGGCGCCGAAGTGTACGGACCGGTGCCGCAGGGTCGGCTGCTCACGACGCTCGGGGCCAGGGAGCGCATCGCCGCGCTCACTGCGCGGGCCACGCCGGGCCAGCGGCGCGCGCTCGACAGTGGTGTCGAGCGTTTGCTAGACCCCGGCGCCATGGGCACCCTGTTCAAGGCCATAGCGCTGATCTCTCCGGGGCTGCCGACGCCACCCGGCTTCGACACCGGCCGATGATCGACGAGGCCGAGCAAGTGATCTCGTCAGACGTGCTCGGCACCGATGTCGGCATCCGTCACGCTTTCTTCACCCGCCGGGGCGGGGTCAGCGAGGGTCTGTTCGGCTCGTTGAATTGCGGCTTTGGTTCGGGCGACGCGTCGGCGCGAGTTGCCGCCAACCGAGAAATCGCGATGGCGCGGCTCGGCAGGCCGGCCGATCGATTGGTCACCGTCCGTCAGATCCATAGCGCCGAGGTCGTCATTGTGGAGCGGCCATGGCGCCGCGAAGAATCGCCCTCCGCGGACGGTCTGGTGACCGCGGCTCCCGGCATTGCGCTCGGAGTGCTGGCAGCCGATTGCGCGCCGATCCTGTTGCACGATCCGATCGCTCGGGTCATCGGTGCGGCACATGCCGGCTGGCGCGGCGCCCTCGGCGGGGTTGTCGATGCGACGATTGCCGCTATGGCCGAGCTCGGCGCCGAGCATCTTCGGATCCGCGCAGCGATCGGCCCGTGCATCGCTCGCCAGTCTTACGAGGTCGGGCCGGAGTTTCCGCAGCCCTTTGCCGAAGACGATCCCAGTAACATGCGCTTTTTCTCGCCGGCCCCGGGCTCGGGCCGGTTTTTGTTCGATCTCCGGGGTTATATCGCGCACCACCTCGCGCGCGCCGGGATTGCGACGGTCGAGATCGTGCCGCACGACACGGTCGCCGACGAGGAACGGTTCTTCAGCTATCGGCGCGCCTGTCTGCGCGGCGAGCGCTCCTACGGCCGCGGCCTTTCGGCAATCGTGCTCGAGGCGTAGCGGCGATGACGCTGCCGTTGCCGTGTCGCGCACAGCGCGCCGCGGCGATCGCAGGGTTGGTCATGCAACTGGTGGCTTGCCAGCCGCTGCCGCATCCCTTCGCCGACGATGCGCCGCGACCAGGCTCGCCCATGCTGACCTTGCGCGACAGCGCCAGCGTGACGATCGCGCCGATCGCCGGCATGCCGCGAGAAACCGCCGAAAAGCTCGGTCCGGCGATGGCTAGCGCGTTGCAGCAACGCGAGATCGCTGCCAGCGACAAGACCGCGAGCATCGGCAGCTACGAGCTCGTTGGCCGGATCGCGGAGATGCCGCCCTCCGGTGAAAAAGCGGTACTCGTCGCCGTCTGGGAGCTACACGATCCCTCGGGCCGCTCGCTCGGCGAGCGTACCGAACGCCTAGAGGCGTCGGCGGTCGATTGGGAGCAAGGGACGGACGATGCGGTGGCACGCCTCGCGGCGGCGAGTGCCGATCGGCTCGCTGCCTTGCTGCAGGACGATGCGCCGGCCGAGGCTCAGATCGGCGGTCCGACGCGTCTGTTGATCGGTGGCGTCGCGGGTGCCCCGGGAGACGGCGCGCAGTCGCTGCCCAGGGCCATCACCGAGATCCTGAAGCGACAGGATGTCGCGATCGTCACCGACCCGGAGGCGAAGGCGGACCTCATTCTCGATGCCGAGGTCGTCGTCGCAAACCGCAAGGCCGGTAAGCAGAACGTCAAGATCGTCTGGCACGTACGCCGCAAGGACGGCGGCGAAATCGGCACCGTCGGACAGGAAAACGACGTCCCGGCAGGGCTGCTCGACGGTGCCTGGGGCGATGTTGCGTATATGGTCGCAGTCTCGGCGCAAGACGGCATCATGCAGCTCCTCGAACGCGGGGCGCCACCACCGACCGGCAAGTCGTGAGCTGAGACATTGCCAACCGGAGGGTGCGTTGTTACATTGCAAATACGTGAAGCCGTCGGGACGCGCCGACGGCGCTGATGCCGGTCGCCGGTAAATGAAGATCCTTGCTTGCAACAGCAATCGGCCGCTGGCCGAAGCGATGGCGAACTATCTCGACCTGCCGCTCACCCAGGCGAGCGTGCGCCGATTCTCCGACATGGAGGTGTTCGTCGAGATACACGAGAACGTGCGCGGCGAGGACGTGTTTGTGGTCCAGTCGACGTCCTATCCCGCCAACGACCATCTCATGGAGCTGCTCGTCAGCCTCGACGCGTTGAAGCGCAGCTCGGCGCGCCGGGTGACCGCGGTGATCCCCTATTTCGGCTACGCCCGGCAGGACCGCAAATCTGCCCCGCGCACCCCGATCTCGGCGAAGCTCGTCGCCAACATGGTCACCGCTGCGGGCGCCGACCGGGTGCTGACCATCGACCTTCACTCGATGCAGACCCAGGGATTCTTCGACATCCCGACCGACAATCTGTTCGCGGCGCCGGTTTTCGTGAAGGACATCCGGGACCGTCATTCGACCCAGGATCTGATCATCGTCTCGCCCGATGTCGGGGGTGTCGTGCGCGCCCGCGATATCGCGGAGCGGCTCGGCACCGACCTCGCGATCATCGACAAGCGTCGCGAGCGGGCGGGGGTCTCCGAGGTCATGAATATCATCGGCGATGTTGCAGGACGCCGCTGCATCCTGATCGACGATATCGTCGACACGGCGGGAACTCTGTGCAACGCCGCGGTGGCGTTGACCGAAGCCGGAGCTTCCGCCGTCTATGCCTATGTGACCCATGGGGTGTTCTCGGGTCCCGCAGTGCCGCGCGTCGCCGCCTCGCCGATCGAGACGCTGGTCGTCACCGACAGCATCGTCGCGACCGACGCGGTTCGCGCCGCTCATAATATCCGCCAGCTGACGATCGCGCCGCTGATGGGCGAAGCGATCCGGCGGATCAGCGAGGAACGCTCGGTCTCCAGCCTGTTCAATTGACTACCGCCGTTGTCGGGTCGGGCATGCCGGCCCGGAATCCGACCCGTTTGGCCCAACATTGATCGGCTGAGGACGCCTGCCTCGTATCACAAAGGAGCAACAATTCATGCCCGAGACCACCACTTTGAGCGCGGAACGGCGCGCACTGGCCGGCAAAGGGGCCGCCCGGGCAACGCGGCGCATGGGGCGTGTCCCCGGGATCATCTATGGCGGCGACCAGGAACCGATCCTGATCAGCTTGGAACCGCGCGAATTGTCCCGCGCGCTCGCCAAACGCGGCTTCCTCGCGACGGTCGCCGAGGTCAAAGTGGATGATGCCGTGCATCGCACCCTGCCCCGCGACGTCCAGTACCATCCGGCGACCGACGAGCCTTTGCATGTCGATTTTATGCGGGTCGGTGTCGATACCCAGGTGACCGTCACCGTGCCCGTCGCCTTTATCAATCAGGAGCTGTCGATCGGCCTGCGTCGCGGCGGCATCCTGAATATCGTCCGCCACGGTATCGCCCTGGTCTGTCAGGTCGACAACATCCCCGAGCAACTGGTCGTCGACCTCGACGGGCTCGACATCGGCGACAGCGTCCACATCAGTGCCGTCGGCTTGCCGCCGGGTTCACGGGTGACGATCACCGGCCGGGACTTCACGATAGCCAGCATCGCCGCCTCCTCGGCCGTGCGCGAGGAGGCGGTGGCTGCCGCTTCTGCGCCTCCCGCACCTGAACAGCCCGCCGCCCCGACCTGAGCTCGCGCGGCAGACTGGACATCCTCGTCGGTCGGGCAGCGATGCGTCTCGTCGTCGGCCTCGGCAATCCGGGCTCTCGCTACGCCCGGAACCGGCACAATGTCGGCTTTATGGCGGTCGACCTGATTGCCCGCCGTCACGGCGTCCCCGGCTTTCGCAGCCGATTCAAGGGCGAGCTCGCCGAAGGCGTGATCGGCGGCGAGCGGCGGCTTTTGTTGAAGCCACAGACCTATATGAACGATTCCGGCGAGTCGGTAGCCGAGGCCGCGCGCTTCTTCAAGATTTCGCCCGACGAGATCGTCGTGATCCACGACGAGATCGACTTACGGCCGGGCAAGCTGCGGGTCAAACGCGGTGGCGGCACGGCCGGCCATAACGGCTTGCGCTCGATCGACGCGCTGCTCGGACCGGATTTCTGGCGCGTGCGGATCGGCATCGGCCACCCGGGGATCAAGGAGCTCGTCCAGCCTTATGTCCTGCAGAATTTTCCGAGCGAGGAGGTGACCCTCTGGGTGGCCCCCCTGCTCGACGCGGTGGCGGAGACGATCGGGCTGTTGCTCTCCGGCGCACCGGACGCTTTCATGAGCGAGGTGGCGCGCCGCTTTGCTCCACCCGACCTCGATGCGGCGGTCAGTTCCCCCCAGTCTTAAGAAGAACCACCTATGGGCTTCACCTGCGGCATCGTCGGGTTGCCGAATGTCGGCAAATCGACCTTGTTCAACGCGCTGACCGCGACCGCGGCGGCCGACGCGGCGAATTATCCGTTCTGCACGATCGAGCCCAATGTCGGGCGGGTTGCGGTGCCGGACCAGCGACTGGCGGTCTGCGCCCGCTTGGCAAAATCGGCCGAAATCATCCCGACCCAGCTCGAATTCGTCGACATCGCCGGGCTGGTCCGGGGGGCAGCGCGCGGCGAGGGGCTCGGCAACCAGTTCCTCTCCCATATTCGCGAGGTCGACGCGATCGCGCATGTCCTGCGCTGCTTTGCCGACGGCAACGACACCCATGTCGAGGGCTCTGTCGATCCGATCCGCGACGCCGAGACGGTCGAGACCGAGCTGATGCTCGCCGATCTCGAAAGCCTCGAGCGGCGCGCCCTGCATCTGGTCAAGCGCGCGCGCGGCGGCGACAACGAGGCAAAGCTGCTGCTCGCCGTCGTCGATCCGTCGCTGGCGGCGTTGCGCGCGGGCAAACCGGCGCGCGAGGCAGTCATCGACCCCGAGCGGCAGGAGACCCTCGCCGCGCTGCAGCTGCTGACCACGAAGCCAGTCCTCTATATCGCCAATGTCGACGAAGGAAGCGCCGCCTCGGGCAATACCGAGAGCCGACGCGTCGCCGAGTATGCGGCGGCGCGCGGTGCCCGTTCGGTGATGATCTCGGCGGCGATCGAAGCCGAATTGGCGCAGCTCGCCGATGCCGACGAGAAAGGCGAGTTTCTGGCTTCGCTCGGGCTCGCGGAGACCGGTCTCGCCCGCGTCATCCGCGCAGGCTATGCGCTGCTTCACTTGGTTACGTTCTTCACCGCCGGCCCCAAGGAGGCGCACGCCTGGACCGTCGAGCAGGGCACCAAGGCGCCGCAGGCGGCCGGCAAAATCCACACCGACTTCGAGAAAGGCTTTATTCGCGCCGAGACGATCGCCTTTGCCGACTTCGCCGCGCATGGCGGCGAGCAGGGGGCTAAGGACGCCGGCCGCATGCGTCTGGAAGGCGCCGATTACGTCGTTCAGGACGGCGATGTGATGCGCTTCCGGTTCAATGTTTAGAGCCTGCCGGGGCCGAATACAGCGAAATTTGCGATTTTCACCCCGGCACGGCCGGTTCGTCTGAAAAACCAGCGCCGTATCTCAACGGGTTACGGGCAAAATTCGCTACTCGGGCCGAACAATGGAATTTTTTCGCCCGAACAACGAATTTTACGGGGCGAACAATCGAACAACAATGGAATGTGTTGCATATGATTGTAGCAATTTGTTAATTGACAATATGCTGCCGTTTCGGCTATATCAAGTCGCTTCCGACGATGAGAGGACGACATGCCGGCGCGGACAAAGGGCAACTACGAGATAGGTTATGGCAAGCCGCCGCGCGGTTACGGCTTCCAGAAGGGCCAATCCGGCAACCCGCGCGGGCGGCCGCCGGGTTCGAAAAACCTGACGACGTTGCTGAACGACGCGCTGAACGAAATGGTGACGATCACCGAGAACGGCCGGCGTCGCAGGATCACCAAGCGCGAGGCGGTCATCAAGCAGCTGGTCAACAAATCCGCCTCGGCCGAGGCGCGCTCGCTGAAGATCCTGCTCGATTTGATGCTGAACCTCGACGCGCGGGCGCGGTCTGCCGACGCCCCGACCACCCCGGCAATCGGTCCGGACGACGAGGAGGTCCTGGCGCAGCTCAAGGCGCGGCTCGAAGGTGCGATCCGCGACGAGATGGCGGAGAAGAAATGACGCGACTTCAGACCGTCACCCCCGCGAATGCGGGGGCCCAGGGGCAAACGCTGGGTGCCGGCGCCCTGGATTCCCGCTTGCGCGGGAATGACGACGTAAGGGTCGCGGCGCTGACCCCGCGCGAGGAGGAGGCGCAGCTGCGGCTCGATTTCGCGGCCTTTGCCCAGCGCTGCTTTCGCGAGCTCAACCCGCTCGGCGCGTTCGCGATGAACTGGCACGTCGAGGTCATGGCAGCCAAGCTCACGGCCGTGTCCCAGGGCAGGACCCGGCGGCTGATCGTCAACGTGCCGCCGCGCCATCTGAAATCGCTGATGGGTTCGGTGGCGTTTCCGGCCTGGTGCCTCGGCCGCGCGCCCGGCAAGCAGATCCTCTGCGTCAGCTATGCCCAGGATCTCGCCGACAAATTGGCGCGCGACTGCCGGCGGATCATATTGAGCGACTGGTACCAGCGCGCCTTCCCGACCCGGCTGTCACCACAGCGCCAAGCCGTGCCGGAATTCGAGACGACGGCGCAAGGCTGCCGGCTCGCCACCTCGGTCGGCGGGGTGCTGACCGGCCGCGGCGCCGACCTGATCATCATCGACGACCCGCTAAAGCCCGAGGAGGCATTGTCGCGAGCCCAGCGGCAGGCCGCGAACGAGTGGTTCGACCACACCCTCTACTCTCGTCTCAACGACAAGCGGCAGGGTGCCATCGTGCTGATCATGCACCGGCTGCACGAAGATGATCTGGTCGGCCATGTATTGGCGCAAGAGGATTGGGAGGTCGTGCGCTTTCCGGCCTTCGCCGAGGCGGATGAGATTTGGGAAGTCGAGACGGTGTGGGGACCACGGCGGTTCACCCGGCAGCCGGGCGAGGCCTTGCACCCCGAGCGCGAGCCGCCCGCGATGCTCGAGCAGATCCGCCGCACGATCGGCGAGTATAATTTCGCCGGCCAGTACCAGCAGGCGCCCGCGCCGTTGGGCGGCGGTCTCGTCAAACCGGCGTGGTTCCGCCATTACCTGCCCGGTGAATTGCCGCAGAGCTTCGACCAGATCGTGCAGAGCTGGGACACAGCCAGCAAGGCCTCCGAGCTCAGCGATTTTAGCGTCTGCACCACATGGGGCATCGGGGGTAAGAACCTCTATCTGCTGCACGTAATGCGCCGGCGCATGGAATATCCCGAATTGAAGCGGGTGGTGCGCGAGCAGTGCGAAGCCTTTGAAGCAAATGTCGTGTTGATCGAAGACAAAGCCTCGGGCACCCAGCTGATCCAGGAACTGATCGAGCAAGGCCTATACGCCGTAACCCGCTACCAGCCGCAGGCCGACAAGGTCATGCGCATGCACGCCCAGACCGCGATGATCGAGAACGGCTTTGTCCATCTGCCCAAGGATGCGGCGTGGCTCGCCGAATATCTGCACGAGCTGACCGCCTTCCCAAAGGGCAAACACGACGACCAGGTCGACTCGACCGCACAGATGCTCGACTGGTTCAAACGCGCCGGCCAGGAGCCGCAGGACTGGATGTGGATACAGTATAAACGAGCCCAGGCGCGCGGTCAGCAGCCCGCGCGGCCTGAACCGTTATCGGTGATGGCAAGGAGGCTCGGCATCCTCCGGCCGTTGTGACCATGCCGGGGAGCGTGCAGCCTCCTTCACTCCGCTTGCGGCGAGAGCGCCGGGGTGAGGGAAAATCTGTTCCGCGGAGGGATTACTGCGTTACGGGAAAGAGCGGAAACGAAGTGAACTTATGGCGACAACTCTATGCCCGCCTTCTCCAGCGCCTCTCGATCTCGAATTGGCGCCAAGCAGGAACATGGGCTGTCATCAGCGCCTTGAATAAACGGCCGTGTGTTGGGACCCGAAGACGCAGCAATTCATGGACTATCACAAAATCCTGAAATCCCACGTCTTGTTCCGCCAAATCCTCCGCGAGGGTGATTGTGCCGGCTGTCGAGCAGGAACCCCACTTCTGCGTCATACTCTGCACTCGAATAATCCGCGCTTCGGCTTTTAGACGTTGCGACCAATATTGAACTCGTTGATGGAGGCGGTCACGTCCGTCGTCACGCGTTTGCATCCGATCCACCATTAAGAAGAATGGCCAGGATCGCCTCGACGACCCGTCCGCGATCTGCCTTTTCGACGCCAAGCAGCGGGCGATACAGCGCCGCACGGAGCCGTCGCCGCTCGTCCTCGTTGACCTGTGCGTTCAGGAAACAGGACGCGGATTACAACCTCAGCCCGAGCAAGTGGGTGGGACAGAACGGCGCGATGGATCAGCGATCTATC
>Ga0306925_10003615_pt1 | contig 13765 bp, 13 predicted proteins | sample flu12Cox44000176_FD_203755 | JGI IMG/M metagenome (GOLD analysis project Ga0306925, IMG submission 203755) | Lab enrichment of tropical soil microbial communities from Luquillo Experimental Forest, Puerto Rico - flux8day.12C.oxic.44.000.176 (v2)... | ecosystem: Environmental > Terrestrial >... | reverse complement strand
CTTCTCGGCCGCAACGGGGTCGGCAAGAGCACGACTTTGAAGGCGATCATGGGCCTGGTCCATCCTAGCCAGGGCAGGGTTCTGTTCGAGGGTCAGTCGATTACTCACCTTCCGGCCCACCGGCTGGCGCGGCTCGGGATCGGTTACGTGCCCGAAGACCGGCGGATTTTCCGCCTCTTGTCAGTTAGCGAAAATCTCCGCACCGGGCTCGATCGCCACGGCTTGAGTAAGACGCGGAAGACAGAGCTGCTGGAGAAAGTCTACTGCTCATTCCCGGTACTGGCTGAGCGCCGCAACCAAGCCGGCGGCACGCTCTCGGGCGGCGAACAGCAGATGCTCGCCATCGCGCGCGCAATGATGTTGGAACCCAAAATCATCCTACTGGACGAACCGACAGAAGGCTTAATGCCGCGGATGGTGGCCGAAATCCGGCAGATCATCGACATGCTCCACCGAGAGAATGTCGCCGTGCTGCTCGTCGAACAGAATGTTCCGCTGACCTTGGAGGCTGGCCAGCGAATTTACATCATCGAGAAGGGCGTCGTCCGACATCACGCATTGGCGTCCGAACTCCGCGTCGACGACGCCGTGATCCATCAATATCTGGGTGTGTAACGTGGGCATTCCGATCGAGCAGATCCTGATTCAGACGATCAACGGCGTCGTCACCGGCATGATCCTGGCGCTTGTCGCGTCGGGTCTGACCTTGATCTTCGGCATCATGGACGTGGTCAATTTCGCCCATGGCGAGCTCTTCATGCTGGGAGCTTACGCCGGCGTCATCATATTGGCGGTCACCGGAGATTTCTGGATCGCGTTGGCCACGGCGACGCTCGTCATCGCGCTGCTCGGCGCGGCGATATACCTGACGACGTTGCGACCGCTGCTCGGTCGCGACCCGCTCTACACGATCCTCGCGACATTTGGCGTCTCGCTCGTCCTACAGAATTACGCGCTTTGGCAGTTCGGCCCGGTGGCGCGCAAGATCGAGGAGCCATTCACCGGCCAGTTCGTGCTCTTTTATCTGGCCTACCCGTGGTACCGGGTGGTGATTGCGCTGCTCTCCGCCGCCATAATCGGGGCGCTTTGGCTGTTTCTCAAATTTGGCACCTGGGGCATCTGGATTCGCGCGACCACCCAGGACCGTGTTATGGCTCAAGCCATGGGCATTCCGGTGCCCTGGGTGTTGACGGCGGTTTTCGCCATCGGCGCCGGCATGGCGGCCGCCAGCGGCGTGTTGTTTGGTCCATTGGTCGGCGTCAACCACACCATGGGCCTCGACTGGGTGCTGAAGGCCTTTATCGTCGTTGTGGTTGGCGGGATGGGGAACCTCGCAGGCTCGATAGCCGCCGCCATCTTCATCAGCCTTCTCGAGGCCTATGCCTCGCTCTGGGTCAGCCCGGCTCAGGCGGTGATCGTCTCGTTCGTCGTATTGATCCTGACCTTGCTGTTCCGGCCCACGGGGCTTTTCGTTCCGACCCCGAAATGAGCCCGTTCCGGCTGTCTGCCGGCTCTCGAAGCAAGCAGAAGCCGCGACACTGTTACCGCCTCATGATAATAGGAAGCCCCCTCGCCCTCACGAGGTTCGCCTGATGAAGAACGGCATGGTGATCATCGACGCTGACGGACACGCCGTCGATTACGAGCCGGTTTACCGCGAGCGGCTGCCGGAACAGTACCGGAACCGGGCGACGATCTATCCCGCCGACAACTTCGACCGGACGCAAAACGGCAAGCTTGCCGGCAAGCGGCCCCCATCGCCGGAGCAGAACCTCGCCGACAATGCCCAGGAGGGGATCGACCTGCAGATCATTTACCCGACCGGCGGGTTGATGCTAACGCGAGTACGCGAGCCCGATTACGCGATCGCCTTGTGCCGGGCCTATAATGATTGGCTCTATGATTGGTGCGCGATCGACCGCAAACGGCTGAAAGCTGTTGCGCTAGTACCGCTGCATGTCGACACCCGGGCGGCGATTGAGGAGATGGAGCGGGCCGTCTCAAACCTCGGCAATATCGGCGTGATGGTCAACACTTACGACCGCGGCCGCAATATCGGGCATCGCGACTTCTGGCCCTTTTACCAGGAATGCGCCCGCCAAGGGGTGGCCGTGGCATTTCACGCCTCGGGCAGCGACACGCTGGACCCGCTGTGCCATTTCGAGAATTTTTTGCAGATCCACACCTTGTCACATGCGCCGGAGCAGCTGATCGCATGCACTGCGGTCCTCTACAGCGGGTTATTGGAGAAGTTTCAGGACCTGCGCGTCGCATTTCTCGAAGCCGGGATCGGCTGGGTCCCGTTCTGGATGGAGCATATGGACGAGGAATACGAGTTCCGCCAATTCGACGCGCCGCTCTTGAAGGCGAAACCGTCGGAATACATGACTTGCGGCCGGGTATTTGTGTCCTGCGAGCCGGAAGAGAAAACGCTGCGTTACGTGCCCGAGTTCTTCCCGGCCGACAATATCCTGTTCGCGTCTGACTATCCGCACTGGGATGGCCAGTTCCCCGATGCCGTTTCGACGCTGGCGGATCGGACGGACATCACTGAGAGTCTCAAACGGAAGATCTTCTTCGACAATCCGCAGCGCTTCTATGGAATAACGGTCGATCCTGCAGACTTTGGCGCAGGCCATTAGGGAGGAGAACTAGGATGCCGACAATCCCGGCGGAACGCCTAGGCGAAATCGGGCGGGCACTGTTCGTCGCGGCGGGCACCCCGCCGGAAGAGGCCGAGATCGTCGTCCGCCATGTGATCAACGCCAATCTTGCGGGACACGATTCTCATGGAGTCATCCAAATCCCAACCTACATCGAACGCATCAAGGTCGGCCATATCGTCCCCGGTGCCCCGTGGAAGATCGTTCAGGAATCGCCGACTACGACGGTCGTCGACGGGCATTGGGGTTTCGGCTACGTCGTCAACGAGCGCGCAATGCGTCTGACGATCGAAAAAGCGGAGAAATCGAACGTCGCGGCGGCGACGGTGTTTCGGCAGGGCCATATCGGCCGGCTCGCGAGCTACACCCTGATGGCGGCGAAGGCAGGTATGATCGGGCTGATTACTGCGGATTCCGGGCGCTCGCCAAAAGCGGTGGCGCCGTTTGGCGGACGCGAGGCGCGGCTCGGCACCAACCCGATCTCGATCGCGATGCCGTCCGATCTTGGAGGTCCGCTCTACCTCGACATGGCGACGTCGGCTGCTGCGGCCGGGAAAATCGCGCTGTCTGTCGCCCGCGGCACTCCGGTCCCACCGGGGTGGATCATCGACCGCGACGGCAGGCCGACAACCGACCCGACCCAGCTCCGTCAGGGCGGCGCCCTACTCCCAGTCGGCGGCAGCGAGGGCTACAAGGGGTATGGCCTCTCGGTCATGGTCGAGATCCTCTGCGGTCTGTTGACCGGGCTCGGCTTTGGGGTCGAGCCGATGGGCCGCCACAATGACGGTTGTTTCATGGCGGTATTCAAGGTCGACGCGTTCCGACCGCTCGCCCAGTTCAAAAAGGATATTGGCGACTTCGTACAATATCTAAAGGCGACAAAGCCGGCCGAGGCCAGCAGCGGCGTCTATTATCCCGGTGAAATCGAGCACATGCGCGAAGAGGACCGCCGGGCCAACGGGATCGAAATCGAAGATGCCACCTGGTACAAGCTGCGCAGTCTTGCTGAAGGCTATAGGCTCGCCGACCAACTCGGATTCACCGAAGTCGAATAAGTCTGGTCGGCTCGGTTAACTCTGAAAGAAGTGGCGGGTACCGGCGCCGTCGCGTACATTTCGGGGTGCGAAAATTTTGCGGAATATTTTAGGGTGTTGAATGTGCGGGCAGAGGCCGTAATCGTTGTCTTCGGCCTCATTGCTGGCATCGCGGGGGTCGCGAGTGCGTCCTCTGAATTTCGCGGATGGCGGACGCTGGCCGGAAAGCCGCCTTCGAAAAGCGAATTTGCGGCGGTCCTCGCCGCTTGCGAGGACAGGGTGAAGGGTGCCGAAAAGAGCGGAGCGATCGAGGGCTGTCTCGCCGATTACGGTTTGCGCCGCGTCCAGTGAGCTCTGCCGGCGGCTCCGTTATTCCGGCACTTCAGGGAGCCCGTAGCCAAGTTTTCTACTGCGCCGGAAGGGGCGGCTGACGCCGCCCCGGGTGATCTCGGTAATCTTTGGGATCGGCAATTCTATTGGATATGGCCGCTCTGCATCCGGTAGGTCCGGGCCAGCGGTTTTGTTGTTCACATAATTAAGCCCGACAAAGTCCCGAAAGCCCAATTGCCAGACCTTGAGCCGCCTTTCGCGCATCTCGGTGTCCTCCGCCCATACCGAGTAGAACCAGCGGCGCATCAGCTTGTGGAAGAAGGGCTGCAGCCACAGCAAAATTCGCGGCACCTTCACACGGCTCTCGACGGTAACGCGGCAAGCCTGTGGTTGCAGGTCTTCGAAATGAAAATCCTGCTCCAGCAACAGTCCGAACGGACCGAAATGGAAGGACCTCATCCATTTGTCGGATTTAAGGTAAGAAAATTGCGTAGCCCACATCTTGATCGGAATAAACGGAAGAGTGGCGCTTCTTTGCGAAAAACACCAATTGTTTTCTTCGGCGAGAATGCGGATCTGATGATAATGTTCGAAATGCGTGCCAACCACATGCTCGTGGTCGAAGTAGTTCCAGATAATCAGGCCTCTCGGGAACGCGACCTCTTCCGAGAATTTAGAGTATAATTCCGTCATTTCAGGGATCAGGGCTCTCGATCAACTGCGCAAAAATGTCGTTATCCTCGATCATCAATCTATATTCGCGCAGCTTAAATTTAGCAACGGCGAGGCACTGCCCGGTATCGGCATCGAACTGCAGGTTGTGCCACAAGCAAGTAAATTTTCCGTCAGCCAATTGGTGATAACCGACCGGCCCGCCGAAATGAGGACAAATGTTGCTGAATGCCCGGATTACACCATTCCGGCGGAAGACGAGAATGTCGTGATTGCCGACCCAGCGAGAAAATTGGCCGACGGCTTCCAATTCGGACACTCGGCCAATTTTGACAAACCCCGCCGACGGCTCGTCATACACGATATCCTTGCTTGGCATCGCGGACAATAGCATTATTCTGAATTCTCAAAGACTATGCCGGCACGGTGGGGCGACTCGATTGAGGTTTGCGCAACACAATGCGCATCGTGTCGAATAGATTGACCGGCAATCCGACCTCGCTGAGTGACGACAGCACCGTTCGCGGCATTGCAAGACCCGTGGAGCGGCTGATCAATTGCATAATGAGCGATATCGGGACGCGCTTCCACGGATGAGTTATTTGGCAGATCTCGAGTTCTGCCGCCGCCGCAATTTTCGCGATACTGTCCGGCGTGAAGTACCATAGATGTTGGGGCGGCGTCATATTGCGCCAGCCTTTACCGGTAATTTTAGCCAACGCGGACGCAAAGTTTGGGGTGGTTAGTATTATGACGCCATCGGCTCTGAGGAATTCGCTGCATAACGCAAGCGTCGCCTTTGGGTGTTCGAGATGTTCGATGACATCGAGCATGACGGCGACGTCGACCGGCCCTATCTCTTCCAGAAGCTGACGTGTCAGGCTACCCGTCCGAACGTCTAGGCCCCGCGCCCTCGCGAACTCCGCCGCCTGGTCGGCGATCTCGACACCATGCACCCGGTAATGATTTCTCGCTTCGAGCAGAAAGAACCCGTACGCCGCTCCGACTTCGATCAGGGTGCCCGACGGAATAATCTGCCGAAGCCGGCCTACCACTGAGCGAAATTCAGCTCTCAACACATTCTCGCTGCGGATGTAATCGGGGTACCCGCCTTCAGTCTCCCCGTTGAAGAAATCGGCGGTATAATAGGTTTTAGGATCGAACTCGCCTTGAATAGCACTGCCCAAACCGCATTCCGCACAGCGGAAAATCCGACTGCCGTTCTTTTCCCAGAGTGCATCATGTTCACTCGGCCGGTCGCAGGCGAGACAGTTGCGCCAGGGGTGGTTTGTCGAGCTCTGCTCGGTGATCATCGTTGCCGCGAGTTCGATGGTCCGTCGTCTCAAGAAGCGGCAAGCGCAGTAGGCTGCGCTGTGGAGCGCGCTCTCTTTTGACGCCCGGCAACGCAGTATAAAATGTAGAGCGCCCAGAGTTTCTTGCCGTGATCGATCCGCCCTGAGGCGTGCTCGCGCAGCAGCGCTTCGATGACCGGCCGATTGAACCAGCCCGCGACGGGGTTATTGGTCGACATCAGCACGTCGCGGCACTGCGCCCAAAAAAGCGTGCGGATCAGGCTCCCGATCGGGACGGCAAAACCGTGCTTTCTGCGGTAAGCGATCCGTTCCGGCAGATAGCGGCAGGCAAGCCGCTTGAGAATATATTTCCTTTCCCGACCTCGCAGCTTGAAGCGGGTCGGCAAGGTGCACGCAAATTCGGCCACCGCGCGGCTGAGAAAGGGGGCGCGCACCTCGAGGCTGTTGAACATCGAAGCGCGGTCGGTTTTGGTCAGGATGTTCTCTGGAAGATACGTTGTCAGAAACTGATAGGCCAAGCGCTCGACCGGACCTAAGTTGCTTGCCCCCGCCGCGTGGCTGTCGATTTCGGCGAACGCGTCTTCGAGACCTTCTTTACCGGGCATTGCCGCCCGGCGCCACAGCTCCGACATCCGGTTCGGGCTAAATGGCGCCATCCATAGAACAGACTGGCGGTGCGGCGCTGCACCAAATCCTTGGGCCAACTGAGCCGCGAGAAAACGGCGGTTCATGTAGCCCCCACCCCCTGGCAGCGCATCAACTGTGCGCTCGACCAGTCGGGCCGCCGCCGGCGGGATCAGCCGCATCGCGCCGGCGAAGCGCTGGAGCGCGTAATTCGGGTAACCGAGAAACAGCTCATCGGCCCCGTCGCCGCCGAGCGCGACCGTCATCAGGTCACGCGCCGCCCGGCAAACGAGATAGGTGGGCAGAAGTGACGAGTCTGCGAGCGGCTCACCGAGGCCGTCGGTAACGGCATCGAATGCAGCGAGCAGATCCGCGCTGTCCACCGGCACCACCTCGTGTTTTACCCCGACGTGGCGTGCGACTTGGACGGCGTAGGCAGTTTCATCGAAGCTGTCTCCGCCAACGCGCACGCTGAAGGCGGTAAGGTCTGGCGCAGCTCTCGCCGCCAGTGCGGTGATCAGGCTAGAATCGAGGCCGCCCGAGAGAAACACTCCGACCGGCACGTCGGCGATAACCCGGTCGCGAACCGACGCGGATAGCAATTCGTCCAACTGGTCGGTTGCCTCTTCCTCCCGGTCGTCGATGCGGCCGACCGGCCGCAGCGGAGGGCGCCAATAGCGTTCAATACGGATCTCGCTGCCCTCGGCGGTAAGTATGGACCCGGGCTCAAGTTTGGCTATACCGTGCCATCCCGATCCACTTCCAGGCAGGTATTCGTAAAGCAGAAACCGGTAAGCAGCATCCCGGTCGGGCCCCGTTTCTGCAAAGGTGGGGTGACACTGCAGCGCCGATACTTCCGACGCGAAGACAATTCCCTGGCCGGTGATCCCATAATAGAGCGGCTTTTCGCCAAACCTGTCGCGGACCAAGAAAAGGGTGCCGGTGGCCCCGTCGCGATAAGCAAAGGCGAACATCCCGTCGACGCGCTCGACGGCGCGCCGCACACCTTCGCGACGAATGAGATGAAAAAGGACTTCGGTATCGGAATGGTCGCGCAAACTCGCACCGAGACCCCTCAGTTCGGCCGCGAGAGCTCGGTAGCCGTATATCTCGCCGTTGTAGACGAAGGTGTCACCAGAGGCTTCATCGACACGCGGTTGCGCGCCGCCGGCAAGATCGATGATGGCGAGCCGCGTATGACCCAAGGCAATACCTCGGTCGACAAACATGCCGCTGCCATCGGGTCCGCGATGGCCCAGGGCGCCGTTCATTCCCGCAAGGATGCGCCGCGCGTCGGGCCCCGGATTGGTGAAACCGGCAATACCGCACATCGGCCTACCACTTCCTGGCGACCGCCGGCTGCCCACCCGGAGCCGAGTGCCGCGTCACGCGCTCGATCTTGTAAGGGGGTTTGCCGCGCGCTTCGAAATATATCCGGGTCAGAACCTCGGCAATAATGCCTAGCAGGATAAAGAGCACGCCCGACAGTCCGATCGTGGCGGCCAGCAACGGTAGCGGCGTCTGGATCAACGACACCCCATAACCGAGCTTTAGCACCAGCGCCCACCCGAAGGTGAGCAACGCCACTCCCCAAAATGCCAGGCCGAGTTTGCCAAAGAATTGCATCGGACGGTCGAACGCTCGGTCGATGAAATAAAGAATCACCAGATCCAGAAAAACGCGCGAAATTCGACCCAACCCATATTTCGAGTTGCCGTGGAGGCGGGGGTGATGGCTGACCGGCAACTCGGTGACACGGGCCCCCTCCCACGCCGCATAGATTGGAATAAAGCGGTGCATCTCGCCATAGAGGCGAACATCCTCGATGACTTCGCGCCGATAGGCCTTGAGGGTGCACCCATAATCGTGCAATGGCACACCAAGCAACGACGAGATCAGCCGGTTCGCAGCGGCCGACGGCACGCGCCGCGAAAATCGGTCGTTCCGATCGGTGCGCCAACCCGAAACAACATCAAAACCCTCGGAGAGCTTCTCCAGCAGGCGCGGAACATCGGCGGGATCATTCTGGCCATCTCCGTCCATCGGAATGATCACGTCACCCGTGCAGTGCTGGAAGCCCGCCATGATCGCGGCTGTCTGACCATAGTTACGCCGCAGATGGAGAACCTGAACGCGGGGATCCGAATACGCCAACTCGTCGAGCGCCGCGGCTGAGCCATCTCGGGAACCGTCATCGACGAAAAGGATCTCGGCCGATTTCGCCAGTCCGTCGAGAACCTCTTTCAGCACCCGGTACAATTCCCGAATGGCCTCCCGTTCGTTGTACACCGGGATGACAATTGAAATGTCCATCGGAAGCCTGGATCAACCGGTCGAGAGGCCGTCCAAGAGTCACCTGCGCTGGGCTAGGCTCGAAGAGTGCTGGCCCGCTCGAACAAGTGCAGGCTCTTCTCCAAGTCGAACGGTCGTTCGAGCAGAGTTTCGGGGTCCCATTCGCTGCGCGCAGCCGCGAAGAAATCACCGCCATAAACATGGATCGCGCCGGTTAGTCGCGGCAGCGGGTTGGTCACGGTATGGATAATGTCGCGCCCGAGAGGCTCGACATCCCGCTCCCCTAGCGACTTTGCTCCGGCGGCTTCAATGCGGCCGCCACCCTCTTCGGGCAGGCGGCGCCAGAAGATGTTGTCCTCGCGCCCCGTGTAGATGCCGATCACCGCCCACATCAGATGATTGTGCGGCATGATCGTCATGCCGGGGCCCCAGATCACGTTGAGGATGGTCAGCTCTGCCGAATTATGGAGGTTTTGCACTTCGGCGCGCGCCGGGACGCCAAGCCCTGCTATGACCGCAGCAGGCTCGGAAACGGCACGCGCCACGATCTCCCGGACAGATTTGTGGGAGGCGTCGAGGCTGACTGCAGCCCGGCAATCGGCAATGAACAGATCAAGGTCGAACACGGCGGTTCCTCCCATCAAGCTACGCGGTTGCTTGTGCAGCGGCCGTGGAGCGATGTCCTTTCTGATGAAAATAGTTGGCTCGATAGAATTCGAGAACTAGGTCGCGATAGACCGCCGGCTCATAACGGGGCGGATTTTCCGCGTCGACGCAGGTCGGAACGCACTCGATTATCACACTCGGATTAGGGCTATGGAAGTAGGCAATCGAATAGCGGTCTGTTCCCGACTCGTTTAGGACGCCGTGCGGCGTCGACAGAAAACGGTCATTCGACCACCGCCGCATGATATTGCCGAGGTTGATCAGAAAGGTCCCGGGGATGATCGGCGGCGCAAACCACTCGCCTGAAGGCAGCCTCACGGCGAGACCGGGCACCTCGGTCCGCGCCAGCGCGGTCATGAAGCTGTTGTCGGTGTGTGGCGCTTGACCAAAGGTGTTGTCCTCGGTGCTCTCCTGCGGCGGGTAATGCAAAAACCGGACAACGGCATGAGCTTCATTGGTGAAGAATGGGTGAAAGAAGTCGTGAGGCAGGCCTAGCGCCACGGCAAAGGGCGGCAGCATGCGGTCGCACATGGCGCCGAGTGCCGCGAAATAGGCCATCATGTCAGCGCGGATCTCGGGAAGCGCCGTCGGCCACTGGTTGCAGCCGCGCAGTGGCTTGCCGGCGAGGACGTCGGGATGCTCCGGCCTGCGGTCGTGACTGATGAAGAAGCTTTCGTTTTGGTTGGGCTTTGTCGCTTTGTGCACCGTCGACGCGCCCTGCACCGACGCATTGATCGGCAGATAGCCGATATTATTTTCGTTCAGCTTCACCGAGAGCTTTTCATGGAGCGGCAGGGAATGGAACACGCGTGAGGCTGCAAACGCCCGATCTACCAGATCATCGGGAACACCGTGGTTCAACGCGTAAAAGAAACCAACGTTCTCGCAGGCGTGTGCGACCTCGGCCCCGAGTCGCTCGAGCGCTCTTCGCTCGCCAGCGAAATAAGGCCCGTAGTCGATTACCGGGATTTGACTGGCAGCGTTCTGGTAATCTTTAACGCCATACCGCTTGAACAGATGCATTCCATCTCTCCGGACCGCCGTATTTGCGCAACTATACCCTGGCGGCGGACTGACCGCACCATTGCCCATTGATGGACCCTCGGCCGCTAGCGGCGGCGCCAAGTGAAGACGGACGACATTGCAAAATTCCAAACCGAACCGACAACCGCGCCGGCCACGCCCGCTAACCACCAAGTATGGCTCGAAGTGAATGCATAAGAGGCAACGCCGACATTCGCGACCGCCCCCACCCCGCAGATCAGGTAGAACACGACGAGGCCGCGCAGCAGCCCGAGCCCGCGCAGCCGCTGGTCACGATAGGTAAACTGATTGTTTAACACGAAATTCGAGGTCATCGCTACGATCGTGGCGACGGCTTGGGCAGCGGCGAACTCGATACCGAGCAGGTTGAGAGCAAGCCACAATGTGCCGAGATGCACGATGAGGCCCAACCCGCCGATGAGGCCAAATAGCGCAAAGCGCACCGGAACGAACCGCCCGACCAACTTGTCGGCGAGGAGCATTCCATATTCCCAGGCGATCATCGCATCGAGCTTGCTTTCGCCATGCTGCCGCTCGCGGAAACTATAAGGGAGTTCCCTGACCCTCGGCGGCTCGGGCGATGAAGCCAAGAGGTCGAGCAGCACCTTGAAGCCTTGCCCGGACATGCGGCGCAGTGCAGCTTCGAAGACCTCGCGGCGGCACATGAAGAAGCCGCTCAGCGGATCGGCGACGTTTGCCTTGCAGATGACGCGAGCGAGGCGTGTGGCCAGTCCGCTCATCCGAACGCGGCCACTGCTCCAATCGCCAACCCCGCCACCAGGGACATACCGGCTGCCAATGACCAGATCGGCTGCGCCGTTGTCGAGCACCTGCAACATCTGCGGCAGCAGCCGCTCGTCATGCTGCAGGTCGGCATCCATCACGGCGATGAACGGCGAGGCGCAAGCGAGGACGCCCTCCATGCAAGCGGTCGCTAGGCCCCGCCGGCCGATCCGCTGCACGCAACGCACACGCGGATCACGTCGCGCTTGGGCCCGGACGTGCTCTGGCGTGCCGTCGCGTGAGTCGTCATCGACAAAAATAACCTCCCATGCGGTGTTCGGCAGCGCCGCGGTTATCAGGGTCAACAGCGGTTCGATGTTTTCACGCTCGTTCAATGTCGGGACGATGACGCTCAACACCGGCGTAACTGCCAGAGTGGCGGCACCGCTCGGTTGAGCTTCCAGGATCGTCACATCGTCCATCCGCCTCTCCATCACCGATCGCGGCGTCACAGCGACCGGCCGAGAAGTTTGATCTGCATAGACGGCGCTATGCGCCCTCGCGGGACGTCAGCTCGCAGCCGATAGACGACGAGATCGGCCATATAGCCTTTGCCGTAATTCGCGGTCATCGGGATCCGATTCACTTCGAGGAACTTGTCCGAGCCGAGGGTTTCTTCCAATGCTTTCACCGAGGCGAGGCCGTCGTGATAGCGGGTCTGAAACACGATATACTGGACGTGCAGGTTGCGAAAGATGTCGGCCAGCTCATCCGCACTGAGGAGATTCTCCTTGAACCCGTGCTCGAGATACACGGCAACATCGCCGAGCAACAATTTGTCGAGCCGGACGACCCCGAGGTCCTTGCGCCCGGAATAAGCGCGCATTGCATAGACAAATGTACCGTCTCGCGATCCCCAAAACGCAACATTGGTTTCCGGGGGCGCCACCTGCGCCACCACCTCGGCTGCCTGCCGCATGCCGGCAACCGTGGGGACGGTGCCCGTGGCCAGAGTCGCTGCCAATATCAGCCCGCCGAATCCCACAGAGACCGCATTACGCAGGCTGAACTTGGCAAGCGTTCTGTCAATAGAGAGGACAGCGGCAAGCGCAATCGGATAGGTGATGAACAATATGTGCCGTGGCTCCTTGACGGCGATGATCGAATAGAACGCATAGCCGATGAGAAACCAGCTGCCGAGCAAAACCGCGTCTACCCGCGGGAGCCGCAATCCCGACAAAAAGGGCAATGCCAGGACGTAGAAGCAGGCAAGCAACACGGTCGGCCAGGAGACGACCGATGGAATGACTCGAGCATAATAAGTCAGCTCCGCGAGCGTCCAACGAGGCACTTGCGCATTCTGGAGACCTGCCGCTTGGTCGAGATTGTAGCCGCCAAACACAATAAAGATGGCCGCTAGAGGCAACAGTAATACGCCCGCCAGCGCAGCTGCCTGCAGCACTGTGCGGTCACGAAGGACGCGCCAGCCATACGCATAGAGGAGGGGAACGGCGATTGGCAGGACGAAAAAAATCGCATTGTATTTTGTGTAGGCTGCCGCTACCGCGCATACCACCGTCGCGAACAGAGCTCGTTTTTGCCCACCCTTCAGATGGCGAACAAGGAACTCCGCGGCCCAAACAAGGAAGGCATAAGCCGGAATGTCGAGCATGATCTGCCGGCCCCAAAGAGCCAATTCCGGAGCGCCGATCAGCAGCAGCGCCACCGCCAGCGCGGGAGGCCGGTCGAGCCAATGGCGGGACAAGCGAAACGCTCCCCAGACCAGAAGCAGCAAAAAGCCGAATTCAGCCAGCAGCGCCGATGCCTCGGACACGCCGAGCACCGCATACACTGCCGCCAGCACCCCGTAAAATAACGGGGGATAGAACAGGATCGTCAGCGCTGGCCACTGGCGATAATAGTCGTAGGCAAACTCGATGGGGTGACGCACCGGCGTTGCTTTTAAGAAATCGAGGACGAAAGCGCCATTCAACGCGTGGCGCGGCGCGTCGGGCCAATCGATATCACCGTGTTTGGGAACGGCGATGTACATTCCCAACACTATCGCCAAGAGGATAGTGAAATAAGTCCGATCGCCGAAGGTAACGGCGCGTAACCGGGTCATATTCAAACGAAGTGCTTCACGGCCAGAAGGCAAACCACCGCCCCGGCGCCGCTAGCCAGCTTGCCAAAAGCCTTACGCGCCGATAGCTCGCTTGGCGGCCACACCGGCCCTCCGGCGCGATATCGAAAGCTCCCGGCGAAGGAGCGCGCGCCTTCAGGAAGCAGCGGTCGCCGCGGTAGGACGGGCGGCGAGAGGCGGGTGCCCTCGTCCTTCCACCTGTTTTTGCACGGAATCAACAGGTCGCGCCATCCCTGCCCATTCTCTCTAAACTAGCACATT
>Ga0306925_10003614_pt1 | contig 13766 bp, 16 predicted proteins | sample flu12Cox44000176_FD_203755 | JGI IMG/M metagenome (GOLD analysis project Ga0306925, IMG submission 203755) | Lab enrichment of tropical soil microbial communities from Luquillo Experimental Forest, Puerto Rico - flux8day.12C.oxic.44.000.176 (v2)... | ecosystem: Environmental > Terrestrial >... | reverse complement strand
GTGTTTGCGAACTTCGGGTTCAAAAGCGGCACTAGAATCATAACGTTGCTAGTGTCCCTTTGATTCCGAAGTTCGCATCGAGACTGCCGCGAGCGCGTGCGAACTTCGGAATCGGGACACTAGGGAGTTACCCGGAGCGGTCGCCCGTCCTTGAATTTGGGGATGCTGGTGTTCCAGGACCCGCCCGGCGCGCCGCTGCGCAACGGCTGCACGGTTATGATGATCTCGTCGCCAGGCCTAAGCGTCCCGCTCGACCATCCGTCCCTGGCCATCAGGCTCGGCGCCCGACCTTCGAGATTCCAAACCGTCGTGCTGCCGTCCGGACCCTTGACCTCCAACAGCAGATAAGAGTGCGGATTGGTGTACTTGAACTCCTGGACGGTACCGACGAGCTCGATTGGGTTTTCCTGATCGAACATGGCAAACGAGTGGTGCGCCATGGGAGTGCCGCTCATCGTTATGAACGCACCGCTCGCGACGAATGCGGCCAGTTGCCGTCTCATTCGATCCTCCCTGTTGATGTTGTTGAACCCGCGGTGCTCAGGCCCGCGAGTCGAGCGCGCATTCTGCGCATTCCAAAGATACGCGTATCGAACGGACCGGCAATTAAAAGCGTGTCGGTCGATCAGGAATGTGCCTGCCGATGGCATGCTGGCTGCCCGTTGCGCACCAGGATCTCGGCCTATCCCGCCTCGACGACAGCTCGGTACAAATTACGCCATCCGCTGTGCTTGAGAAAGAGGTCTGCTAGGATGCACATGGCCGCCCGCGCGCAGGCGGAGCGCGCCTTGCCAGGGGCAAATGCAATGCGTGTGCTCACCAGCGCGGCCGCAGCGACGTTGCTCGCAACGGTATCCGGTTCAGCGATAGCTCAGGACTATCCGAGCCATCCGATTCGCATGATCGTGCCGCTCACTGCCGGTTCGGGCGCCGATATCGCCGGCCGCATCGTCGGCAAATACCTGAGCGAGGCCTGGCACCAGCCGGTGGTGGTCGAGAACCGTCCTGGCGCGGGCGGTCAGATCGGCACGCAGGCGGTGACCAAGGCCGAAGCGGACGGCTACACGCTCCTGGTGCAGTCGGCTTCACACGCCGCCAACTCGGCGATCTACAAGAATCTGCCGTACGACCCGCTCAAGGACCTCGTGGATGTCGCCCTGCTCGGGATCACGCCTTACGTCATGGTCACCGCGCCGAACGGCCCATACAAATCGCTCCACGCGTTGATCGCGGCGGCCAAGGCCAATCCCGGCACCATTCCATTCGCCTCCGCCGGCGTGGGAAGCTCGACCCATCTCGCGGCCGAGTACGTGGTCGACGTCGCGGGAATCAAGATGCTGCACGTGCCCTACCGCGGCTCGCCGGAAGCAATCCAGGACACGATCGCCGGCCGCACCGCCTTCTACATGGCGCCGATCAACACCGCGGTCGGATTGGTGCACGAAGGCCGGCTCGTGGCGCTCGGCGTGTCGACGCGCCGCCGCGCCGAGGTGCTGCCCGAGGTCCCCTCGATCGCCGAGCAGGGGCTTGCGGATTACAACGTCTCGCTCTGGTTCGGCATGTGGGCGCCTGCGGGCACGCCGGCGACCGTGGTACAGAAGCTCAATGGCGAAGTGGCGGCGACCCTGCAGAACGCTGATGTGCGGGAGCAATTCGGCAAGCTCGGCATCACCCCGTTGCCGATGACTCCGCAGGAGTTCGCCCAGCACGTGCGCAACGAGATCGCGGTCTACCAGCGCATCGTCAAACGGGCCGCCATCCCGCTGCAGTAAAGCCCATGTAACTTCCCGTCGTCCCGGCCGAGCGAGCGCAGCGAGCGAGAACCGGGACCCATGCGCCGTGCGCCTTCGATAGGACACGGAGTATGGGTCCCCGCTTTCGCGTGGACGACGCAACCTTACTCAAGCGTGCGGCGCCCGGTTCATCACCGGGCGCCGCAGCCGCAGGTTCAGATCGCGATTAGTTCGCAGCCAGGGCGGCTGTGATGTCCGCCTGTTTGGCGGTCGTGCCGTGTCCGCCCGCGATCGTTGCGTTCGTGATGCCGGCCTTGCGCAAGGCATCGCCCACCGCGACGGTTGCGGGCGAGCGGCCGATCGGACCGCGCGGCGAGATCAGGTCGGTGACATAGACCACGTTGGGGCCGACCACATGCGCGATGATCATTCCGTCAACATGCGGGTTCGGGATGTTGTAAAGATTGACCGTGACCGTCTCGTCCTTGAGCGCCATCGCGTCTTTGACGTCCACGATCTTGGCCGGCTTCGGCTGCTTCGCCAGTGCGTCGGGCTGGAGCTTGTGCTCGGCCTGGAACATCTTTTCGAAGAACGGCCGCGCCTGCGCCGGCATAACGATCTCCGCGCCTTCCGCCACATAGGCGCGGGTGCCGCCGGTATGGTCCATATGATGGTGCGTGAGCACCAGCTGCTTGATCGGCTTGCCCGGATATTTTTCCTTGGCCAGCGCAATCGCCGCGCGCGACTGCCCCTCGTCGACCGGCGCGTCGAAGATGACGAGGCCGTCCTTCATCGCGACGATCAGGTTGTTGGCGGTGCCGCCGACCACGTGCTGCACGTTGGGCGCGAGCTCGACCAGCTTGAAGCCGCCGCCTTCGGGGAAATAGACCTTGTCGCTGTCGAGGAAGCGGCCGAGGAAGATGCGCCGCAACACCCACTGATGGGGTGCTTCGGCAGCCGGCGGCTTGGCCTTGGCTTTCGCCTCATTGCTGACGGCAAACGTCTCGGCCGGGATCGGCGTATCGTAGGCGACTTGCTTCACGTTGAGCCGCTGCACTTCCATGCCGTTGAGCTGATACGAGAGCGTGTGCGGCCGCTTGATGCCGCCCGCGTCTCTCCAATCCGAGAGAACGAGATCGTAGTTTGAGTCGCCGTAGACGTTATCGGGATCGCGGCTACGGATTGCCGCCGGAAGACGCGTCGCGGGATCGAACAGCACGATAAACGTGTTCGCGCCCCGTTTGATCGAGACCGCAGGCAGCGAACGATCCCCGAGCTTCTGATCCGGCAGCGCCGAGATGCTGCCCGGCTCGTTCAGTGCCCGCAGGAGGAGCCGCGGCGAGGCACGGTCGCGCTCGCGCAGTAGTGCGGCGAGGCGAATTCCCGACATCGGCTGCTGGGCGCCCTTGTCGTCGACCAGCACGCCCCATGTCGGCGCGGTGACTTCGCTGTACTTGAGCCGCTCGACCGCCGGATATTTCATATCACGGTCCCAATCGATACGGGACAGTCGCTGGGCGTTGTCGATCGTGTGGGTGTAGGTCGCGTCGCCGAGAAAGCGCGCTTCGCCGGTCGCGGAGTACGACTGGCCCGGCTCCCAATGCTTGGCTTCGCCTTTGAGGACGGTGGTCTTGGTGGCGCCGAGCGCGGCTGCGCCGCCCTGCGCGTCCACGGCAGCTTTGACGAGATCGACGCCCGATTGCGCAGCCGCCGGCTGCGCCAGCGCCGCGCCGAACACAAGCGCGAAGCTGGGCACGAGAATACGCAACATGATTTCCCTCCCTTTTTGACTACCGACACGCTGGCTTGGCCGGCCTTTCTGCGCCGCAAACGTCAACGCCGACGTCCGGCCCAGACCAACGCTTCAACCGAGTGCGGCTGAATTGACGTGAACGATAGCACTGCACCGGCATGCGCGAAAGGCGCAACCGATGACTTCGTCCGCTCATCCACGCCGGCCCGCGCGATGCGGGCGTGAGTGCCGACCGGTTGGCGTCCTTCGCGCTACTTGCGACGGCGCGCTCGGGTCCGCGCGGCTTTCCGCGCCGCGGCGGAACGGCCTGCTCGGCCTTTCGTTCGCGCGGCCTTGCGCGCAGCGGCAGATCGCGATGAGGCGCTACGGCGTGCGGCGGCGCGTGAGGCTTGGTGCGAAAGCGCGCGGCGCGACACCGTGCTGCGCGGCTCGCGCTTGAGAACCCGCGACACCGCGCGCGACACGCGCGGCCGACGGTGCGTCTTGCGCTTGTGCTGGCCGGCCTCGTACGCGTATTCGGCGCTCCTGCGGGTGCGCGCCTTTACCCTGCCTTTCTTCGGCGGCGGCAGGTCGACACCCGCGCGCCGCGCCTTGGACAGCCCAATAGCGATCGCCTGCTGCGGCGATCGCGCGCCGTGCTCGCCGTGGCGAATCTTGTCGATCTCCTCACGCACGAACTCGCCCGCCTGGGTGCTGGGCGCCTTGCCCTCGCGCTTGTCCCTGCGAGCCTTCTCGATGGTTCGCTTGTCCGGCATCGTCGTTCTCCCATACAGATTCGTACGGAACGTCAACGGATGTGCTACCGATTTGATCCCACTGCCGCAGTGAGCGTGAACGCCCCTGCGCGCGATGCAACGGGAGATGGACGTGAAATTCCGGGTGGAGCTGGTCTGGAAGGACAGCGACGATAGCGCCGCGTCCTCGATTTTCCTCACCGCCGACGGACGCGTCATCCTGCAGGGGCGCGCTGTGTCGCTGCAGGAGCGGCAAGCGCTGGCATTGCCGGTGCAAGGCGACATGATCAGCGTCGACCGCAACCTCATCCGCGCGATCAAGGAGATGCTGTGACCCATCCCGTCATGGCCGGGCATAGCGCGTCGAAGACGCGCGTAAACGCGCTGGTGCCCGGCCGTCCACGTCTCCTCTCGCGCCGACAAAGAAAGACGTGGATGCCCGGCATAAAGCCGGGCATGACGCAACAGCAATCATTCCGTTTGAATAGCGAGGCCGCGGCCCCTAGCATATAGACGTCGGCGCATGGAGGAGCCCATGTTCCTGCGCAATTATTGGTACGTCGCCGCCTCCGATCACGAGGTCGGCGTGCAACCATTCCGCCGCGTCGTTTTGGGCGAGCCCGTCGTCTTCTATCGGCTCGCCGACGGCACGCCGGTTGCGCTCGAGGATCGCTGCGCGCACCGCCACCTGCCGCTTTCCATGGGGAAACTGGTCGGCGACACCTTGCAGTGCCATTACCACGGGCTGCGCTACGACAAGACCGGCACCTGCGTGCGGGTCCCGGGCCAGGATCTCATCCCGCGCTCGGCGCGAGTGAAGAGCTATCCGGTGGTTGAGCGCTATCATTGGCTCTGGATCTGGATGGGCGATCCCGCTCGCGCCGACCCGGCCACGATCACCGACTTCCATTGGCTCGACGACCCGAGCTGGGGCGCGAAGAGCCAGTACCTCCACGTCAACGGCAACTGGCAGCTGATTGTCGACAACCTGCTCGACCTCACCCATCTCGCCTTCGTGCACGAGACCACGATCGGCAATTCCGCGCTGGTGGACCAGGCGCAGGTCAAGGTGCAGCGCTCGGGCGACAACGTCTCCGTGACCCGTTGGATCGTCGACGCGCCGGCGCCGCCGACCTTCGTCAAGGCCGGCGGGTTCACCGGCAACGTGGATCGCTGGCAGATCATCAATTTCACTCCGCCCGCGTTCTTGCGCCTCGACGTAGGCGCCACCCCAACCGGCACCGGCGCGCCGCAGGGCCGACGCGTCGGCGGCATCGGCATGTGGAATCTCAACGCAATCACGCCGGAGACCGAAACGACCAGCCATTACTTCTGGGGGCAAGCGCACGATTTCGATATCGCCAGTCCGCGCACGACCGACATGATCATCGAGCAGATCCGGACCGCGTTCTTGGAGGACGTCGCGGTGTTCGAGGCGCAACAGCGCAATCTGTTACTGATTCCCAATCCGCCGCAGACCGACATCAATGCCGACAGCGGCGTGATCCAGGCGCGCCGCATTCTCGATCGCTTGCACGACGAGGAGCAGGCGGCCGCGGCGGCGAAGCGGGTCGCAGCGGAGTAGCTTTTCGTTCGCTCATTCCCGCGCAAGCGGGAATCTAGAGCCACTCGGACTCCGGGTCCCCGCTTTCGCGGGGACGAGCGGACATTCAATTGCGCGTCGCCGACGCCTTCCTAAGCTAAATAATCCAGCATCATGAAGGCGTAGACGCGCGCGGCGTCGGTGGTGCGCTCGACCGAGGCCATGTCGTAGTCGGTGTGAGCGTATTGGTGCTCGCCAGCACCGAAGTTCGCGGTGACGATGCCGATGTGATTGAGATAGCCCTGGTCGAATGCGGACGGCGAGTAATGGGTGTCAACCGGCCCACCCAGCATCACCTCGCTTGCCCGCAGGATCGCGCGCACGACGCTGGACTCGGTGGTGACCAGCGAAGGATACATGAATGGCCCGAGCCGCACCTCGACGCGGTACGGCTTTCCGCTGACGGGATCCTTGATCTGCTCCATCTCTTTGGCGATGCGCGCGATCTCGGCGAAGGCTTCGTCGGGGTCTTCGCCGGGAATGAGCCGGCGGTCGAGCGTGAATTCGCAGCGTTCCTGCACGGTGTGCGTCGAATCGGGAAAGCTGCGGATGTGGTTGACGGTCAGCGTGGGACGGCCGAGCTGCGGATGAGTCTTGTCGAGCTTCACCTTTGTGAGCAGCAATCGAATCGCCTCGACCGCGCCGGTGATGGCGTTGATGCCGTCCGCCGGTCGCGAGGAATGGCAGGGCGAACCCTTGACCGTTACGAACACGTCGATGCGGCCGCGGTTGCCGAGCGTGACGGTAAGCCCGGTTCCTCCCAACACTGCCATGTCGGCTCGCACGCCGGCGCCCTCGACCACGCTCTTGATCGCGTCGTGCTTTCCGGTCTCGCCCGAGAGGCAGCAGGTGAAAATCAGCTTTCCCGCAATCGGAACCTTGCTCGCGACCACGACCTCCATGGCGTGCAGCATGGCGGCGAGATTGGCCTTTTGCTCGCTCGCGCCCTTGCCCAAGACGCACTCACCGGGCAGCCCGTATTTGGCGCCGTCGACCACGTCGCCGTTGTAGGGATTCGGCATGGTCGCGGCGGGCTGGTTCATCGCGTTGCCAATGAACATCAGCGACTTGCCGCTGCTGCCCGTCCCGTACGTGGCGATTAGATTGCCCATCCCGTCGTAACGGATGTCGGCAAGGCCCATGGCGCGCAAGCGCGGCTCGACCGCGGTGGCAATGAACTTTTTGAGCAGCGGCTCCTCTTCGAGCAGCTCTGTCTGCGGGCTCGGCACCTTGACCAGCTCGATCAACAACTCTTTCGCACGCTCGCGCGAAATGCGCGCGTCCAGTAGCGTCTTGATCTCGTTCGCCTGCATTGGTGCTACCTCGTCAGGTGACCTCGGCGCCGCCGCGGCCGAGCCGCTTCTTGATGCCCGGCCACAACACCAGGATCAGGCAGCACGCGAAGATCGCCGCGGACATCGGCCGGAGAATGAAAACCGAGTAGTCATGATCGGAAACCACCATCGGCCAGCGGACAGCGGACGACAGGTCACGACGACGTCCCATCTGAATAAGCCCTAATTTCCTTGCTCTTTTGCCTGTTGTCGCTTATTGTCGCGACACAGGGTAACAGTGGCAGACAGCCGATTTTGTTACCCGCCAAGAGGCTGGGGTAACGGCAATGCGGCCAGATAATAGCGCATCACAGCAACCAAAACGGCTTACGGCGAAGGCCATCGAGAACGCAAAGCCGGGCAGCAAGCGGCGCGAAATAGCAGACGCCGGCTGCCGCGGTCTCTATCTCATCGTACAGCCGGTAACCGGGCGCAAGAGCTGGGCGGTCCGCTACCGCTACCATGGCAAGCCGCGCAAGCTGACGCTCGACGGTTTCCCTTCGCTGGCGGACGCACGCCGACGCGCCACCGCAGCGCTGCACGAGCTTGAGCAGGGCCGTGACCCGGCAGCAGATAGGTTCGAGGCACGCAAGCTCGCTGCGCAAGCCGATGCCGAGCGCAAGCGGAACACCGTCGCGCAACTGGCCGCGCGGTTCATCGAGCAGCATGGAAAGAAGCTGCGCCCCAGATCGCGGCGCCAAGTGGAGCACGTCTTTGCCCGCTACGCGCTGCCTGCGTGGCATGGGCATCTCATCGACGAGGTTCGCCGCCGCGACGTGATCGCGTTGGTCGAGGACATCGCGGCCAAGCACCCGGTCATGGCGAACCGGACGCTTGGATGGGTTAGCAAATTTTTCAATTGGGCGCTCGAGCGCGACATCGTCGCGGCCTCGCCGGTGCACGGCGTCAAGCGGCCGGGTAAGGAGCAAGCGCGCGATCGTGTGCTCGACGGCGACGAGATCGCGTCGCTGTGGAAAGCCTGTGAGCAAGTCGGCGGCCCTGGTGGGGTGTGCGTGCAGCTCATGTTGCTGCTCGGCCAACGGCGCAGCGAGGTCGTGGGTATACGGCGCAGCGAGCTAAACGGCGACCTCTGGACAATTCCCGCTTCACGCATGAAGGCAGCGCGGGAGCATATCCTGCCGTTGCCGCGAGCCGCGCTGGCGATCATCGAGGCGCAGCCGATCATTGGCGACAGCGATCTCGTGTTCACCGCCAGCGGCAAGCGGCCATTCAACGACTTTGGTGACCTGAAGCCGCGCCTCGACGCGCACATGAAGCTGAAGACACCGTGGACCTTTCACGATCTTCGCAGGACGCTTGCCAGCGGGTTGGCGGGGTTGGGGGTACCGATAGCGACGGTTGAGAAGATACTGGCGCATCGTTCCGGCAGCTTCGCCGGTATCGTCTCGGTCTATCAGCGCCACAGCTTTATCCCGGAAATGCGCGCCGCCTTGGAGCGCTGGAGCCAGCACGTCGAACAGCTCGTGCAGGGCACGCCGCCAGCCAAGATTATCCCTATTGACCGTCGGCGCTGACCATGGCGCGCACCCGGCACAATCTCGGCGGCATCAAAACGCAGAAGCGTGTCAAACTCGGTCACGAGCTGCTAGCCATGCTGTCGCACCAGATCGAATTCGCCGCAAAATCCACAGATGGGAGGACGGGGTATTTACTCCCGGAGCCGGAGTTCACTCTGCTGGAACTGTTCGTGGTTTGGGCCGTTGAGACGGGGCCGCAGCTGCGCGGAGGGCGCGAGCTGTCTAAGGAAGAATCGCAAGAGGAGATGCTCAGAACGTTTCGGCTCCTGTGCGAAGTTCGCGAGGAGCAGAAGAAAAGCAAATGCTCCAAGACAGACGCCATAAAGGCAGTGGCCAAGAAGCGGCGCAAACAGTCCTGGCAAGCCTTGGAGAAGGAAATCTCTCCTACCCGCCTCCGTGCTCTAATAAAAAAGTCGTTCGAGATGCCGGCGGAAGCCTGGCCGACAAAATTTTGGGCAAGCTTGGACCGCGAGCATTGGGGCGAGGAGCCCCCCGGGTTCCGAGCGGGGCTGAGAAAAAAGTAGACCGAGACTTAATACCGCTGTTTTCACTTTCCGCTGACGCCTAGTAGCAACCTTGTCATTAATTGTCACGACAAGGAGTCAGCCCAATGCGCAAGACCGACGAGCCTACGTCGCAGCTGGCAGCGTCGCTGCCGGCGGCGTCGACGGACGTGAAGCTGCCAACGGGGCGCGTCGCGGCGCGGTACGGCGTCGCCTCCCGCACAGTGGAGCGTTGGCAGCAGGACCCCAAACTCGAATTCCCGAAGCCCTTGGTGATCAACACGCGAAAGTACTGGAGCGTCCGCGACCTCGAATCGTGGGAGCGTCGTCAGCCATAGCAAGCCGCCCCATAGCAAAACGCCGCCCGTTGCCGCGGACGACGTTTCTGCAACTTCCGGGAGCGGCTCGGTAGCTAGGGCACTGCCTTCGAAGCAAACGCCTAATCCGGGCCCGGCGCTTCCACCACCACCACTCAGTCTGGCAACCGAGTAACACGAGGATAGAAGCGAGTGCGCCGCCAAATTACCCGCAGTGCGTCTGTCGCGCAACACCGCGTGATGCCGGCGCCGTACGCACCGCACGAAGACCCTGTCGACTACATCTTGGACCGCCTGGCACTGCATCTGCGCGCCAGCCTGCCGGACGTATTCGGCTCGATGACGCTCGACGAAATCATCCTGTCGTTCGACGGCTTGCACGGCGAGATCAAGCGCGTGCTCAGCGCGCGCGAAGACTGGCTCGCCGAGATGCTCGAGGACGACACCGATGCGTGACCGCGCGGACGTATTCGCCGGCCGCTGCTGGCACGTCTTTGCCGACGCGATCCTTGCGTGGCTGCACGGTGAGCCGCTGAACGCTGCCAGCATCATCGCGCGCGTAGCCGCAGCGGCACGCGACGAGTTCGCCGACATCCAACGCCAAGCCGCTTCCGAGACCCGTCTTTAAGACGAGTAGCGCGCCAGCCGCTGTCTGCCCCGGCAACACTGCTCCGAAAGGATCCAATCATGCATCGCAACGACATCTACGGCGTGAATTCAGTCCCCCGCCCACCTGTAGGTCTGGCTCGGAGTGTTGTGGCATCGCGAGAATCCCGCTTCGTTTTTGCCTGCCCGAAAACGCGACTGAAATCACGCACACATCACGGGAGATGAAGATGGCAGAGGATGCCAAGAAATCCGCCGATCTAAAGCTGGTCGATACGCCGCCAACTGAAAGCGTTTTCGACAACATCGAGGAGCTGCGGAAAGTCGCCACCCTCAAGGTCTCGCGCCGGGTGGTGCCGGTCAACGTGGCGGTGAAGCGGCCGTCGAATAACGTCTACTTCCGCTGTCACTCAGAGATGTCGCTCGACGCGTGCGTGATCATCGGCGACGGCGGGTCGGACGATTTCTATTTCGTCCACCCGCGGATGCTCAACCACTCGACCATGTTGCCACGGCTCCGCAAGGTCACGATCGCGGTCGTCTACGCCTGGCCAGGTGGTGCGATATCACTTTGGCCGGTGCCTAATGTTGAGGAAACCCGCATCGCGTGCTGGAAATCGGCACGTGCGGCATTCGAGCTGTCGAAGACGCAATGGGTGCAACTGTGCTGGAACGCCGAGCTGCGCGACTACGACGTGATCGTCGCCGAGGGCATTAAGACCGAGCCGAACTGGCCCGCCGATCGGAGCTTCGAAGACCTGTTGAAGCTCGGTTTCGCCGACAAGATCATCGCTGACCATGATCACGCTTATGTCCAACGCTTGCGCGGGCTTGCCGTTTAGCTTTTCCCGCTTCCGGGAAATCTGGCACGTCGACTTCGAGTACCGTATCGACGCCAACCACCTGCCGGTGCCGGTGGCGATGTTCGCGAAGGAGCATCGCACCGGCGCCGAGATCCGGATGCGCCGCGATCAGTTGCTCGCGTGCAATCGAGCGCCGTTCAACACCGGCCCGGACGCGGTGATGATTGCCTATAGCTCCGTTGCGGAGTTGACGTGCTTCGCCGTCTTGGGCTGGGCACCACCGCGGAACGTGCTGTGCGCCTTCGCCGAGACGTCCGCGTCCATCAACGGCCAGGAAATCGTCGGCCTGACCGAGAAGCGCCCGAGCCTGCTCGAAGCGTGTGACTTGTTCAACATCCCGCACATGTCGGCCGAGCACAAGAAGCGCATGCGCGACTTGATCCTCAACAACACCGAATACACGGAGGGGCAGTGGCGCGAGATCGAGGATTACAACAGAGAAGACGTGTTGGAGACGATCCTGCTGCTGGAAGCCTTGGCACCGAAAATAGACGTGCCGGCGGCGCTGTTTCGCGGCCGTTATCTCAAGGCAGTGGCCGACATGGAGGCCAGCGGGATTCCGATCGACACGGGATATCTCGCGGCACTCGTGGAGCAATGGCAAGCACTGCGCATGTTCTACATCCACCGCGACGACACCTTCGGCTTCTACGACCGGGCCGGGTCGTTTCATGAGGATCGGCTCGAAGCATTGATAAGGGAGCGCGGCTGGACGGACTGGCCGCGCACCGCAACTGGCAAGCCTGAGCTGAAGGCCAGGACATTCAGCAAGCAATGTAAGCGCCACCCCGAGCTGCGCCCGACGCAAAGGCTTCGCGATCAGATCGCCGAGCTGCGCTTAGGTGCGTTCGTCAATACGGTAGGTGCCGACGGCGCCAGTCGGTGCCCAATCATGCCGTTTTGGACCCGCAGCGGGCGCAACCAACCGCAGGGTCGGGGCAAGGCTTTCCTGCTATCGTTGCCTTCATGGTTGCACGGGCTGATCAAACCGCCACCAGGCTGGGGCATCGCCTGTTTGGATTGGCAAGCGCAGGAGATCGGCATCGCCGCCGGCCTGAGCCGAGACCCGGCGCTGCTCGCCGACTTCCGAAGTGGAGATCCCCATTTGCGCTTTGCCATCCGTGCCGGGTTGGCGCCAGAGGGAGCGACGAAGCGAACCCACGGATCGGTGCGCGACACCGTGAAGCCCGTCAGCCTGGGCGTAGGCTACGGGATGACGAAGTATGGCGCCGCTGCGCAGACCGGAAAGTCGCTGCTATGGGCCGCTGAGATGCTTGCCAGCCATCGCCACGCCTATCGGGTGTTTACCCAATGGCAGCACGACACGGTGGCCCAGGCGCAATTCGACGGGCGCATCGTTTCCCCGCTCGGGTGGCCGATGGCCGTGCACGCCGACACGAAGCGGCGGACATTGCTGAATTATCCAGCGCAGGCCAGCGGCGGCGATTGTATGAGGTTGGCAGCGATCGCCGCGCACGAGGCCGGAATCCATATCTGCGGCGTCGCGCACGACGCTTTCTGGATCGCGGCACCGTTGGCCGAGCTGGACGACGCGATCGCCACGATGGCGCGGCTGATGGTGCGGGCGAGCAACGTCGTCACCGGCGGCCTCGACATTCCGGTAGAAGTGAGCGCCCGGGTGCACTGGCCGCGATGTCTCGGTGACGTTCGCAAGCCCGACGCCAAGGGCCAGGCGATGTGGGACGAGATCAAGGGCCTGGTGTACGGCGGCCTGCAGCAGGCGAAAGCAACATGAAACGGCGGCGGCCGAAGCTGTATTTGGTTGGGCAAGACCCGAGCGAAGTTTTCGACGATCTGGGTAAATTGCGAGCGGACCTATCAACACCGATACGTCGGCAGCGATTGACCGAGACATTCGCACGCATTCCGCACGACAAGGCCTTCGAGCTTTTCCAGCGCAGGATCGGTAGGCACGCGTGGATAGTGCTGATCGAGCTTGATCGGACCATCCTTAGGGCCGGCGGTAAGAACCCAGTGCGGCTGTGGAGTTCGCGATTGCGGGCGGTTGGGGTGATCGGCCGCGCACGAATGCAAGCTTTGCGTCAATTACAAGCTGCCGGCGTGATCAAGGTGGAGCAAAGAGGGGAAGGGTTAAGCCCCCATGTGACCCATCTTTGGTATCCGCGCCAGGATTGAGACGAGTGCACTGGAGCACCCGTAACCAGTGCACTGGAGCACTGGTACCAGTGCTCTGGTGCACCCCCGGTCCCATTCTCAGTCTCTACTCGTTCTCTGGTTCTTGTTCTCTAATCTGTTTTTCATAATAGGAATGACACCACCGCAGAATCGCCGCCGTGGCCGGTGCTCACCACCCGCAATTGGTATAAGTAGGAGGACAGCCAGCCGGTCGAGATCACCGAACAGGAGAAATTGAATGGCATCGCGAGAATCCCGCTTCGTTTTTGTCTGGCGAAAATGGAAATCTGAGTTTGGCGAGTACCCACGTCGGCCCCCCTTCCGCGCGGGGCGATGAGGTGGCCCATCGATCAACCACGGCCTTTGTATCGATGAATGCTGCAATGTTATGTGTTTTCGAGAGTCCTCGGTTTTTGTTTTTCTACCGTTTCTCGATTTCTCTAACGACAGATGGCGAGCCGCCATGCTAAAGTTTTTTATGGACGAAACGAGAAAACCATTGTTGGAAAGGAAAAAACGGGGGGCGCCGTTCGGCAACAAGCGCGCCCGCGGTAACCGCGGCGGAGGTCGCAAAACCGTCTATAGCCCAAGGATGGCTGTAGTCGCCCGCAAATGCTGTGAACGC
>Ga0306925_10003610_pt1 | contig 13769 bp, 8 predicted proteins | sample flu12Cox44000176_FD_203755 | JGI IMG/M metagenome (GOLD analysis project Ga0306925, IMG submission 203755) | Lab enrichment of tropical soil microbial communities from Luquillo Experimental Forest, Puerto Rico - flux8day.12C.oxic.44.000.176 (v2)... | ecosystem: Environmental > Terrestrial > Soil... | reverse complement strand
CGTGGTGTCGACGAGGATGAACTGGATGTTCGCCAGGCTGAGGAAGCGGGGCTGCACGAGGGTCGTGACCAGCACGAACACCGCGAGGACGACGATGATGCCGGATTCCCTGATGCGGAAGACGCGTTCGGCGAGGGTGCTCGCCCGGACGCCCCCGGCGACCCTGTCCGCCGGGTCGTGGAGGGTGGCGGCCCTCATTGGGCGGCCTCCTCGTGCTGCCCCATGGCCGCGGACATGATCGCCTCTTCCGAGGCCTCCGCGTGGCTGAACTCGGCGACCAGGCGCCCCTCCCTCATGACCAGGATCCGGTCGCTCACCCCGAGCACCTCGGGCAGCTCCGAGGAGATCATCAAGATGCCCACGCCGTCGCGGGCCAGGCCGGCGAGCAGATGGTGCACCTCGGCCTTGGTGCCTACGTCGATGCCGCGCGTCGGCTCGTCCACGATCAGCACGGCGGGACCGCGGCCGAGCCACTTGGCCAGCACCACCTTCTGCTGGTTGCCGCCGGACAGCATCGCCACCGGGTCGGTCAGCCGGCCGTACTTGATCTTCAGCCGGACCGCCCAGTCGGAGGCGAGCGCTCGCTCGGCCGAGGACCTGATCAGCCCGCCCTTCTGGAGCCGGCCGAGCGAGGCGAGCGCGACGTTCTGCTGCACGGACATGTCCATGACCAGGCCCTGCTGCCTGCGGTCCTCGGGGACGAACCCGATCCCGGCGGCCATGGCGGCCGTCGGCGACGCCCTGCGGAGGTCCTGCCCGCGCACGGTGACCGCGCCGGCGTCGTAGCGGTCGATGCCGAAGATGGCGCGGGCTATCTCGCTGCGCCCCGAGCCGACCAGCCCGGCCAGCGCGACGACCTCGCCGGAGCGCACGGTGAAGGAGATGTCGGTGAACACGCCCTCGCTCGTGAGCCGGTCAACGGTGAGCACCGCCTCCCCGGGCGTGCCCGCGCCCGCCTCGGACGGCCGGGCGGCGAGTTCCCTGCCGACCATCGCGCGCACCAGGTCGGCGGCGGTCAGCCCGGCCAGGTCGTCGGTGAGCACGTGCTTGCCGTCGCGCATCACGGTGGCGCGCTGGCAGATCGCGAAGACCTCCTCGAGGCGGTGCGAGATGAACAGCACCGCCGCGCCGTCGGCCCGCAGGGTGCGCACGACGTCGAAGAGCCGGTCCACCTCGGCCGCGGACAGCGCGGCCGTCGGCTCGTCCATCACGATGACCCGGGCGTCGAGGGACAGCGCCTTGCCGATCTCGACGACCTGCTGGTCGGCGATGGACAGGCCGCGGGCGATCCGCGCCGGGTCCAGCGGGACGCCGAGCCGCTTGAAGATCTTCGCGGCCTCCTCGCGCATTTCCCGCCGGTCGATGCGCCGGCCCGCCCGCAGCGGCTGGCGGCCGATGAACATGTTCTCCGCGACCGTGAGGTCGGGGAACAGCGTCGGCTCCTGGTAGATCACCGCGATCCCCGCGGCCTTGGCCGCGGCCGGGCCGTGCAGGGTGACCGGCTGGCCTCCGACCAGCAGCGTCCCGCTGTCCGGCTGGTGCACCCCGGCGAGGATCTTGACCAGCGTGGACTTGCCCGCGCCGTTCTCGCCGATCAGGGCGTGCACCTCGCCGGCGCGCAGCTCGACCGACCCGTCGACCAGCGCCCGCACCGCGCCGAAGGACTTGACCGCGTGCCGCAGTTCGAGGACTACCTCGCCGCCGGAACGCCGCTCCGGTGCGGTGCCGCTGGGGGCGACATCGCCGGCTGGGGTCTCGCGATCCTGACCATCGCCAGCCACGTCACCAGCAGCACTCACCGGGCGCACCTCCGTGTGCGGTCGGGCTTTTCTAGAACGTTTCAATCTTGCCCAGTAGTCTCGGTCGAGCCCCAGGGAGTGTCAATGGGGCGCCCGCTGCTCGCAACTCAATCGTTACGACCGGCGGCCGCCGCCAGGGCGGCCGGAGGCGGGCACCACGAGAACATTGCGCGATGTTAGGCCCCCTGGAAGGGGTCAAACATCGCACAAAGATTTGATAGGGGGCGCGGAGGCGTCTGCTGCCCTTCCCGGCGTGCCCACCGTGCCGCGACATGCCCCCGATACCTCTCGGACCGGCCTCCCCGCCACGTCAGTCACTCTGGCGACCCGCGCGGCCCACCGGCCAGCCCCCACTTTGCATTGCTGGTGAACTTTGCATCGCTGGTGACACCTTTTCTGTCCGATTTGCCCGGAATGTGGATGCGCCAGCTATGCTATGTCTAATATGCCTCAACTCAAAATTCAGGCATATAAGACATTAAGGATCTTTTTCTAGGACTGCCGTCGGAGAGGGGGCGAAGGCGAGGACGCTGCGGGATGGCCGACCCGCCGTGCGAGCGGTCACCAGATGCGTGAGTGGCAGGTGAGACGGAGGGAGGCCATGTGGCGGAAGCGGCCGGAGCAGGCCGGCGCTGCGGCCGGGGAGCGGGCCGGAGCAGGCCGGGGCGGGCCCGCGCGGCGCGGGTGGCGGCGGGGCGGGGTCAGGGCACGCTGTCGAGCGCGTATCCCTTGCCGCCGGGCTGCTGGTGCAGGTGGGCGGCCTTCGGCGCGAAGCGCTTGCGGTATGTCGTCGCGCTCAGGCCGTAGTGGGCCTTGAAGCGGCGGGCGAAGTAGTTCTGGTCCGGCCAGCCGACCGCGCGGCCGATGCCGGTGACCGGCTCGTCGGAGTGCAGGAGCATGACGGCGGCGTGCTCGGCGCGCACCTGGGCCAGGTAGGCCATCGGCGGCAGGCCGGTGGCCGCCTTGAACAGCCGCACGAGGTAGCCGGGGGCCAGGTGCAGCTCCTCGGCCAGCTCCCCCAGCGTCCAGTGCCGGGCGATGCTGGCCTCCAGCATGCGCATCGCCTGCCCCACGGCGGGGTGCAGGGGGGCGTCATCGGTGCCGGGCGGCCCCGGCGCGGGCTGTGCTGCCCGCCCCAGCTCGCTGAGCAGCAGCGACAGGCGGCCGAGTATGTCGCCGCGGTAGCGCGCCTGCGAGCAGAGCCGCAGCCCGGCGAGCGCCTCCAGGTGGGCCATGCACACGTCGAACGACGCCTCGTCCAGGCTGAACGCCAGCACGCCGCGGCCGGGCGTGGCGTACGGGCCCGTCCACAGCAGGTAGCCGAGCAGCGGGTCCTCGCGGGTCCAGGACAGCTCCCGGCGCAGCAGCTCGCTGCTGAAGCAGCAGTTGTACAGCTCGAGCCGGTCGCACTGCTCGTACCCGTGCCAGACGCCGGGCCGCAGCAGCACGACATCCCCGGTCCGCAGCTCCCGCTGCCCGGCCACGCAGTGATGAGTGCCCGTGCCGCCGATCGTGAACGCGATCTCCACGAACGTGTGCGTGTGGAGCGGGTTGCTCTCCTCGTGAAAGTGGTAGCCGGCGTAGGCCAGCCCGCCCTTCGTGAAGTAGAAGATCTCCCTGCTCGTGTCCATGGGGAGCTCTTCCAGCGGGAGTTCGCGCATCCCCGGGACGATACGCGCGAAGTCAATTTCGTGCTAGTAGAGGTTCATCCCGGCCTAGCAGCGGCCTGCGCGAACGGCGAATGATCACCCAGTAAATGAACCGTTTCATCCGCACGAAACATGGATCACGATGATTCACCGCTACCGGCGATACCGGCCCGTGCTGGCGATGCTCCTGCTGCCGAGCCTGCTGCTGATCGGGGTGTTCAGCTACTACCCCGCGGTGCGCAGCCTGCTCGGCGGCTTCTACCAGTGGAACGGCTTCTCGCCGCCCACCTACGCCGGGATATCCCAGTTCAAGCAGTACATCCAGGCGCCGAACTTCTCGACCGAGGCGAAGAACATCGCCATCCTCACCGTCGGCAGCATCCTCATCACCCTGGTCGCCCAGTTCACCGCCGCGGAGATCGTCATGCACATGCCCCGGCGGGCGGGCGACGTCGCGAAGTACATCCTCGTGCTGCCGATCGTGCTCCCCCCGCTGGTGCTCATCGAGGTCTGGGCGTACCTGTTCCAACCGGGCAGCGGCCTGCTCGACAAGATCATCGGCGCGGTGGGCCTGCCGCAGCCGACCTGGCTGAGCGACCCGCACGTGGCCCTGGTGTCCATCTTGCTGATCGGGTTCCCGTGGATCTCCAACCTCGGGTTCCTGATCTTCCTCGGCGGGCTGCAGAACCTGCCCAAAGACATCCTCGACGCCGGCCGCCTCGACGGGCTGAGCACACTCAGGCGCGTCTTCGCGATCGACATCCCGCTGCTGATGCCGCAGTTCCGGATCGTCGTGATCTTGTCCGGCATCTTCGCCGTGCAGAACTTCGTCCCGATCCTGCTGCTCACCAACGGCGGCCCCGGCACGGCCACCCTCGTCCCCGGGCTGGACATGTACCAGTCCGCCTTCCAGAACGACCAGTACGGCTACGGCATGGCCATCGGCACCCTGCTCTTCGTCGTGATGCTCGTCTTCACGCTGGTCGCCATGCGCCTGCTCCGGCCCAGAACCACATAAGAGGTGACATTCCATGCGAAGAAGAACCCCCCTGCTCGCCGCGACAGCGCTCGCAGTCCTCGCCGGAGCCGCGGCCTGCTCCTCGGGCGGCTCGTCCGCGAGCGGCGGCGCTGGCGGCGCCGTCGTCATCAAGGCGGAACTGCCCCCGAACACCGGCGCCATCACCGCCGCCGACAACGCCGGCCTGGCGAAGCTGACCACCCAGTACGAGGCCGCGCACAAGAACGTCACCGTGCAGTGGCTGCCGAACAACACCGCGTCCATCACGCAGGCGAACGCGCAGCTGGAAAGCCAGGCCTCCGGCGGCAGCGCCGCCGACCTGGTCTGGGAGCAGTACGGCCCGGTGACCTCCGGCGGCCTGCCGAACGGCCTGCTGCAGAACATCAAGCCCTACCTGGACAAGCCCAACCCCTACGTGCCGGGCAACACCAGCTGGCTGTCGCTGTTCACCGCGAGCACGATCCCCTACATGACCTCGCCGAACGGCGACATCGACATCATCCTCGGCTCCAACGTCGAGACCGGCATGTTCTACAGCAAGGCGGCGTTCGACAAGGCCGGGATCACCGCCACGCCCACGACATGGGCGGAATTCACCGCCGACCTCGGCAAGCTGAAGGCGGCGGGCGTCACGCCGATCATGTTCGCCGACGGCGGCCTGTGCAACCCGTCGTGGTTCGAGCGGCTCGCCACCTCCTCGCTGCTGGCGGGCCAGGTCAGCCAGTTCAACGTCAACCACGCCCAGGTGACCAACGGCCTCGACGTGGCCGTCGGGATCAAGAAGGGCATCATCAGCATGAGCAACCCCCGCTACGCGGAGGTCTGGAAGCTGCTCGGCCAGCTCGCCAGCTATTCCGCCACCGGGCAGAGCAGCTATGACGCCTGCTCCAACCCCAACGCGACCACGCCGCCGCTGAGCACCCAGTCCCTGCTCACCCAGGGCAAGGTCGGCATCCTGTGGGGCGGCAGCTGGTACATCCCGCAGCTCGACTCGGCGGGCTTCCACGGCAAGTACGGCGTGTTCCCCGAGCCGCCGATCACCGCCGACACCACGCCGCTGGGGCTCGGCACCTCGACGGTCGGCATGATCGGCGGGCCGAACGGCAACGGCCAGTGGGGCGTGACCTCGCAGCAGGCCGACAGCACGATGACCCCGGCCAAGACCGCGACCGTGATGGACTTCGTCGCCTGGCTGTTCACCCCGCAGCACCTGGGTGCCTGGATCACGATCAACCAGTCGGGCGCGGACATCCCGACCGAGACGGGCGCGCCGAGCGTCAACCTGCCAGGCCTCTCCAGCCTGGTGCCCACGGGCAAGGTCGGCACGGTCGTCGACGTCGTGCTCGACGACGTGCTGTCGACCGCGGCGACCAACTCCGGCCTGCGGCTGGTCCAGGAGTACATCGACGGGCAGCTGCCGTACTCCGCGTTCGCCAGCCAGTGGCAGTCGCTGCTGACCGGCGCGGCGCAGCAGTGGGCGACGGCGAACCACACCGACCTGAGCAAGTACTGAGCGGCTAGCGGGGAACCACGCGTGCGTTCGGTACAAACGCAAGCCCGGGCCGTCCCGTCGCCGGCACCTGCCGCGCGGCGGGCGGCCCGGGCGGGCCGGTGGCGGCACGGCTACCGCTGGATCAGCCTCGCCGCCGGCGCGGTCATCGTCGTGATGACCTACTTCCCGATCATCTTCGTGGCGTCGAACTCGCTGAAGAGCGGCAAGGGGATCTTCAGCAGCGGCGTGTTCTCCCTGTTCACGGAGTTCGACTACCAGAACTACGTGACGGCCTGGGCCGGGGTGTCACGCCAGCTATCCAACACGATCACCGTGGCGGCGCTGTCGATCCTGATCGGCGTCACCGCGGCGGCGCTCGGCGCCTATGCCTTCTCCCAGCTGCGGTTCCGCGGCAAGGAGCTGCTGTTCCTGGCCTACGTGGCCCTGCTGCTGGTGCCGTGGACGCTGACGCTGATCCCGCTGTTCCTGACCATCCAGAAGCTGCACTTGTTCAACAGCTGGTGGGCGCTGGTGCTGCCGTACGCGGCCAGCGCCCAGCCGCTGCTCGTGCTGATCTTCCGCGGGTTCTTCGACCAGATCCCGGACGAGCTGCTGGAAAGCGCGCGGATCGACGGGTGCAGTGAGCGCCAGGTGCTGGCGCGGATCGTCGTCCCGCTGACCAGGCCCGTGCTGCTGACCGGCGCGATCCTGGTCACGATCAACGTCTGGGGCGACTACCTGTGGCCGACGATCGTCATCCAGGACCCGGCCAAGACGACGATCTCGGCGGGCGTGGAGCAGTTCGTCGGGAGCTTCGGGCTGAACTTGTCCACCGGCGGCGCCGTGTTCGCGGCGTTCGTGATCGCCACGTTCCCCATGTTCGTCCTCGTCGGCTTCACCATGCGCTATTTCGTCTCCGGACTGACCGAAGGAGCAATGAAACTGTGATCCCGGCCCGGTTGCGCTGCGCGCACCTGGACAATCCGCTCGGCGTCGCCCCCGGCAGGGTGCGGTTCAGCTGGGAGAGCGGCTGCCCGCAGGCGGCCTTTCAGATTCAGGTTTCCCGTAACGAACGGTCGCTGCTCTCACCGGACACAGTGAGCTGGGACAGCGGGCGGGTGCCGTCCGCGGAGTCCTCCGGCGTCCCGTACGCCGGTGCGCTCCTGGTGCGCGGCGGGCGCTACTGGTGGCGCGTCCGGGTCTGGGACTCGGGCGGGACCGCGTCGCCGTGGAGTTCGCCGGCCACCTTCGAGGTCGAGCTTGACCCGGCCTTCGGATGGCAGGCCTGCTGGATCGGGCTCGGCGCGGTGCGGGAGAGTTTCAAGGCGCCGACCGCGGACGGGCCGTCCGACCCCGTGGTCAACGCCCTGCATCCGTCGCCCTACCTGCGGCGGGTGTTCTCGGTGGGCGCGCCCGTCGAGTCGGCGCGGCTGCACGTCACCGCGCTGGGCCTGTACGAGGCGCGGCTGAACGGGCAGCGGGTCGGCGACGCGTACCTCACCCCCGGCTGGACCGACTACGGCAAGCGCGTCCTCTACCAGACCTACGACGTGACTTCCCTGCTCGCCGACGGCGAGAACGTGCTCGGGGCGGTGCTCGCCGACGGGTGGTACACGGGGTTCGTCGGCTTCGACGCCAAGCGGGCCGGCGCCCACTACGGCGCGGCGCCCGAGCTGCTCGCCCAGCTCGTGATCACGTTCGCGGACGGATCTTCGGACGTGATAGGCACGGACGGTTCCTGGCAGGGGCGGTTCGCGGCGGTACGGCACGCGGACCTGCTGATGGGCGAACACCACGACCTGTGGCTGGAGCCGCGGGGCTGGGACACGCCGGGCTTCGATCCCGAGCTGGGCGGCGGATGGCGAGCGGTGCGGTGCCGGGACCTGGACGGACGGCCGCTCCTCGCCGACCCGGGCCCGCCCGTACGGGTCACGGAGTCGCTTCCGCCGGTGCGCGTCTGGCGGGACGCGGCGGGACGGCAGCTCGCCGACTTCGGCCAGAACCTCACCGGCTGGGTGCGGCTGCGCGTCGACGGGCCCGCGGGCACCGCGATCCGGGTCCGGCACGGTGAGGCCCTCGACGATGACGGGTTCCTGTACACGCAGAACCTGCGGACCGCGCGGGCGACCGACGAGTACGTGGCCGGCGACGGCGCGGCGGTGCTCGAGCCGCGGTTCACCCTGCACGGCTTCCGGTACGCCGAGATCAGCGGCTACCCGGGCGACCTGTCCCCGGCGGACGTGACCGCCAGGGTCGCGCACTCCGACATCCCGGTCGCCGGCTCGTTCTCCTCGTCCGAGAAGTGGCTGGACCAGTTGTTCCGCGCGGTGGACTGGGGCCAGCGGGGCAACTTCATCAGCGTGCCGACCGACTGCCCCCAACGGGACGAACGCCTCGGCTGGCTCGGGGACGCCCAGATCTTCGCCCGCACCGCCTGCTACAACCGCGACGTCGCCGCGTTCTACGCCAAGTGGCTCGACGACGTGGCGGACGCCCAGCTGCCCTCGGGGGCGTTCCCGGACATCGCGCCGCGGCTGCACATCCCCTGGGCCGGGGCGCCGGCCTGGGCCGACGCCGGGGTGATCGTCCCGTGGACGGTGTGGAAGATGTACGGCGACCGGGAGGTGCTCGAGCGGCATTTCGGCGCGATGACGGCGTGGATGACGTTCATCGCGCGGGGCAATCCGGATTTCCTGCGCACCCGGGAGCTCGGGAACAGCTACAACGACTGGCTCGCCCCCGGCGACGACCGCACGCCGCCCGGGCTGCTCGCCACCGCCTACTGGGCGCACGACGCGGCGCTGATGGCGGAGATCGCTTCGGCGCTGGGGCGGCTGGACGAGGCCGGGGAGTACCGCGCGCTGCGGGAGAAGATCGGCGCCGCGTTCGCCGGCGCCTACGTGGCCGCCGACGGGACGGTCGCGTCGGGCAGCCAGACGGCGTACGCGCTGGCACTGCACATGGGGCTCGTCCCGGAGCCGTTGCGGTCTTCGACGGCCGCGCACCTGGTGGCGGCCATCGAGGCGGCGGACTGGCACCTGACCACCGGCTTCGTCGGGGTCGGCTACCTGCTCCCGGTGCTTTCCTCGCACGGGCGCAGTTCTGTCGCCTACCGGCTGCTGTCGCAGCGGTCCCTGCCGTCCTGGCGGTACATGCTCGACAACGGCGCCACCACCATCTGGGAACGGTGGGACGGCTGGTCAGCCGGCCGGGGATTCCAGTCCGCCTGGATGAACTCGCTCAACCACTACTCGCTCGGCTCCGTCGCCGAATGGCTGTACCGGTTCGTGCTCGGCATCGACCAGGAGCCGGGTTCTTCCGGGTTCGGCCGGCCCGTGCTGCGGCCGCACCCGGGCGAGCCGCTGCGCTGGGCGCGCGGCTCGTACCGTTCCGTGCGCGGGGTCATCTCCGCTGGCTGGGAGGTCTCCGGGGACCGGTTCACGTACCGGGTGGAGCTGCCGCCCAACCTGAGCGCAACGGTGTGCGTGCCGAGCTCGGACGCTTCGTCGGTTCGTGACGGAGCCGGGAACGGCCCGGTGTCGGTGGCCGCCTTCCCGGGCGGCGCGGGCGTGCGCGAAGCCGTTTTCCGCGCCGGCCCGGGAACGCACGCGTTCACCGGGCCGCTCGCGGGCTAGCGCACCGGTGCCGCGGGGAACGGATCCCGGGGGAAGAGCGCCGGGCCGACGCCGGGAATCGCCTGCTTCCTGGCCTGGTCGAGCAGGTCCTGGGTCGCGACGGCGGCGGTGGTCCCGGTGATCGACATCCGCGCGGCGATCAGGCCGGCGACCAGCGGCGCGGAGAACGAGGTGCCGCCCCAGCGCGCGCGGCCGTCGAAGATCTGCCTGGCCGGGCGCTTCGGCGGCTCCTTGTAGGTGTACTCCCCCGCGGCGAACGCGTTGACCATGCCCTCGCCCAGCGCGTAGACGTCCACCCAGTCGCCGTAGTTGCTGAACCAGGCCCGGTTGCGCTGGTCGGCGCCGAGGGCCCCGACGGCCACTGCCCAGTCGAACCCGGCCGGGTAGAACTTGCGCTGCGAGCCGTCGTTGCCGGCCGCGGCCGTGAGCGTGATGCCGCCGTGGTTGAAGGCGCTGAAGGAGAGCATCAGCCAGTCGTTGCGGGTGTAGGAGCCGGCGGACAGGTTGACCACCTGCGGCCTCGGATCGCGGGCGATCAGCTCCTGGAGCTTCTGGACGACCATCCACTCGCGCTCCGCGCCGCACATGGGGAAATGCCTGGCGACGTACATGGTGGACTGCGGGGCCTCGCAGCGGGCGACGCCCGCCGCGAACGTGCCGTGACCGCAGTACTTCGGGATGTCGTGCAGCCCGCCGGGCAGCCGCGGCCCCAGCGGGTCGGTCTCGCCGGTGACGCCGGCCAGCCACGGGGCGGACGCGATCTCCGCGAGCAGCCCGGTGTCGCAGACGCCGATCACCACGCCCGCGCCGCCATCAGAGGCGACCGGCGGGTAGGGCGGGCTCAGCCTGTCCGGCGTGCCGTGGACGCGCTCGGCCCGCGCGCCGCCGGGCGGCGCGCCGTTGCCGCCCGGCATGCCGGGCGGCGGCACCTCGGGCTCATAGGGCGCGCAGGCCCGCACGGTGTCGGGGCTGTTCCGGGTGACGTGCAGGATGTGCACCGGCGTGACCAGCGGGAAGCCGCCGTCCGGCGCCGGGTTGTGGATCTTGAGCCGCTGGTCGACCAAGTCGAGCGCCTGCGGGACCGTCAGGTAGCCGTCTCGCAGCCGTTCGATGCTGACCACCTGCAGCGACTGCGCGACGGGCTGCTTGTCCTTGTCGGCCAGCACGGCGCCGGGCAGCACTTCCAGCAGCCGCCTGACGACCTCGGCCCGCGCGAGCAGGCGGTCGGCCTCGTACATGTAGTCGGCCCGCCCGGACGGCGTGTACGCGACTTCGATGGCGATGCCCTCGCGGGCGAAGGCATCGCGCATCTCCTGGAACTGCGAGCTGAATACAGAGTCGTCCATCTAGGTGTCCCCTCCACGGATGTCCGCGCCTGCCGCTGTCCCCCGCGCCGGACGCGGGTGTCGCTGATACGGAGGGGGCAGCGCGCGGCCTGATACATCCTCTCGCGGATAATGCCTTGCCCGCGAGGGTGGCGTGCCGAAGGATCTAGGGCTATGGGGGATGACGAGTTGCTCGCCCTCGCGCTGTCCCGGCCCAACGAGGCCATGGTGCGGGCCCGCGCCATGCTCGCGGCCGATCCAGGGCCGCTTGCCGCCTCGGTCGCGCATCAGGTCATCGGCCTGGTGCTGCGCGAGTTCGGAGACATCGACGCGGCGGTCGCGGAACTGCGGATCGCGCGGCGGCTGGCCGTCCGCGGCGGCTCGGCCGACCGGGAGGCGGAGATCCTCGGGACGCTCGGCGTCGCGCTCGTCTTCGCCGGCCGCACCACCGCCGGCCGGAACGCGCTGAACCAGGCCGTCCGCCGGGCCACCGGGCCGCCGCTCGGCCGGCTCCTGCTGCGCCGCGCGGCCGCCCTGCGCCGCCTCGGCGACTTTTCCGCGGCCCTGGACGACCTGAACAGCGCGATCCCGGTGCTGCGGGCGGCCGGTGACCAGATCTATGAGGCGCGGGCGCTCGGCCACCGCGCCCTGTGCCTGCTCGCGCTGGGCTCGGTCCAGGGCGTAGCCGCCGACCAGCGGCGAGCCGAGGAACTGCTCGCCGGCTGCGGCCAGGAGCTGGAGTACGCGGACGCCATCGCGAACCGGGGGCTGGCAGCCTTCCGCACCGGCCATCTGCCCGACGCGCTTGCCTGCTACGACGCGGCCGGCGAACGGTACACCGCGCTCGGCGTCCAGGAAGAGGACCTGAGCGTCCAGCGGTGCGCGACGCTGATCGCCGCCGGCCTGGCGGCCGACGCGGTGCGCTAGGCCGATGCCGCGATCAGCCGGCTGACCCTGGTCCGCGGCCAGCCGACCATGCGCGCCGAGCTGCTGCTTGTCGCGGCCGACTGCGCGCTCGCCGCCGGCGACCCCGCGGCCGCCGTGGACCGGGCCGCCGAGGCGGGCCGGCTGTTCGGCCGCCAGGGCCGGCGGTGGTGGCGGGCCCACGCGCAGCTCACCCGGGTGCGCGCCGCCGCCGAAACCGGCCCCGCGACAGCCGCCTTGCTCGCGGACGCCCGGCGGAGCGTCCGCGAGCTCGCCGGGCTCGGCTCGCCCGACCTGCCGCTCGCGCGGCTGACCGCCGGCCGCGTCGCCACGACCCGGAAACTCTTCGCCGAGGCCGACGAGCACCTCGCCGCCGCCGCCGCCGGACGGCGGCACGGCCCCGCGCTCTCCCGGGCGGTCGCCTGGCTGGCCGAGGCGCGCCGCGCCGAGGCCGCAGGCGATTCGGGGCGCCTCATGCACGCCTGCCGCCGGGGACTGACGGTCATCGACGAGTTCCGTTCCGTGTTCGGATCGTCGGAGCTGCGCGCGCAGTCCACGGCGCACGGCGCCGAGCTCGCCGCGCTCGGGCAGCGGCACGCGGTCCGGCTCGGGCGGCCAAGGCTGATGCTGCAGTGGAGCGAGCGCTGGCGGGCCGTCGCGCTGGCGATCCCCCCGGTCCGCCCGCCCGACGACGCACTGATGCAGGCGGATCTGGCCGCGCTCCGCGACCTGACCAGCAGGCTGGCGGAGGTCCGCGGCCTGCGGCGGGCGACCGTCTCGCTCGAGCACGAGCAACAGCGGCTCGAACGCGCGGTGCGCGCCCGGGCGATGCACGCCGGTGCCCGCGACGTCTGGGAGGACGCCGCCAGCCGCCGCGGCAACGCGACGCGCACCCTCGATGTCAGCCGGCTGCTCAGCGAGCTTGGCGGCGACCGCCTGCTCGAACTGCTCGACGTGGACGGCGAGCTGCACGCGCTGGTGTGCGGGGACGGACGGGTCCGGCGGTACCTGGTGGGCACGACCGAGGAAGCCGCGCTCGCCGTCCGGTTCGCCCGGTCGGCGCTGCGCCGCGCCGCGCACGGGCCGCCCGTATCGCCGGATGACGCCGTGGTGCACGACTGGCTCGCGAAGATGGGCGCCAAGCTCGACCAGGCGCTCCTTGGTGAGGCGGGCGACCACCTCGGGGACGGCGACCTGGTCATCGTCCCGCCCGGAAGACTGCACGCGGTCCCGTGGGGGCTGCTGCCCCGGCTGCGCTCCCGCGCGGTCAGCGTCGCTCCGTCGGCGGCGTCCTGGCTGCGTGCCCGGGCGGCGGGCGGCGGGCGGGCCGGCGATGCCGGGCTTCCGGGGAAGGGGCCAGTCGTGCTCGCCCGGGGCCCCGGCCTGACTTCTCAGGGGGCCGAGGTACCCCGCCTCGCCGCCGATTACGCCGCCCGGGCCGGCGAACTCGGTCTCCCCCCGCCTGTGGAACTCGGCACCGGCACCGCGACGGTGGCCCGCGTCCTCGACGCGATCGACGGCGCGGCGGTCGCCCACATCGCGGCGCACGGGCTGTTCCGCGCCGACAGCCCCATGTTCTCCTCGATCCGGCTCGACGATGGCCCGCTCACGGTCTACGACCTGGAGCGGCTGCGCCGCGGGCCGCGGCTGCTCGTGCTGTCCAGCTGCGACTCCGGCGTCGCGGCGTCCGCCGGGGCCGACGAGGTGCTCGGGCTGGCCAGCTCGCTGATTCCGCTCGGCACCGCCGGAGTCGTGGCCAGCGTCGTACCCGTCAACGACGTGGCCGTCGTACCGCTGATGATCGCGCTGCACCGCGAGCTGCGCGCCGGGGCATCCCCGGCGGCGGCGCTGCGCGACGCCCGCCGCGACCACCAGGCCGACCCGGTGGCCGCGGCGACCGGCTGGTCATTCATCTGCCTGGGCTCAT
>Ga0306925_10003604_pt1 | contig 13774 bp, 12 predicted proteins | sample flu12Cox44000176_FD_203755 | JGI IMG/M metagenome (GOLD analysis project Ga0306925, IMG submission 203755) | Lab enrichment of tropical soil microbial communities from Luquillo Experimental Forest, Puerto Rico - flux8day.12C.oxic.44.000.176 (v2)... | ecosystem: Environmental > Terrestrial >... | reverse complement strand
GATCGGCACCCCCACCGCCAGCGCGGGCGGCCCGGGCCGGCCGCTGGCGTACACCAGGCGGGTCGGCGCGGACAGGAGCCGGTCCTGCCGGCCCCGGCGCTGCTCGGCCGTGACCGCCGCGCTCAGCTCCTTGGGGATACTCGGCGCCAGGGCCTGATTCCCCACTACGCCGGCCAGGCCGGGGCTGGCGTGCTGCTGGAGGATCACCACGTCGTAGAGATCGCCGGGCCCGCTGTTCGCCTGCAGATCCGCGACGAGTGAGTTCAGCGCCGACGGCCCGCCCCCGTGCGGCCCGAGCATGTCGGGCCTGCCCTGCGCGATGGCCAGGCCGCCCGAGGTCTGGGTGAGGGCAGACCTCCGTTCGTTCGCCAGCAGGCCACCCGCGATCTGCTGAACCAGGAAAAAGCCGAGGACGGCCACCATCAGGGCCGAGATCACCAGCGTGGTGGCCACCACCCGCAGCTGGAGCGACCGGTGCCAGCGGCCGCGCAGCCGGCCGATCAGCGCCCGCGCCCATCGGCGCACGGACCGCAGCCCCCGGCGTACGGGCAGGGGCAGCCTGCGCCGCAGGCCGTCGATCGCCCCCGCCAGCGGCCCGCCGCCGTCCACGGACAGCACCCCCCGGAAGGCGGTCAAGCCCGGTGCGAGCCACTGCGGGGCGAGAGCACCGGAGCTGGCACGGCGGGAGCCCGGCGCCAGGTCATTCACGCTCGCCTGCGCCTTGCCGCCGGGACCGTTGCTCGGTACCCCGCTCATCACCCTTCTTCGCTGAACGCACTTCACTTCACTGCACTTCGTTGAAATGAGTTTCGTGAAATGCACTTCGTTGGACTGATTATGCCTGGCCCGCCCTTATCCGTAACCTGCCTGTGACGATCCGCTCGCCAGCCCGGCCGGAACTGGCCATCAGGCTGGTCCTGCCTTGTACCCGACGCCCCTGACCGTCACCACGATCTCCGGGTGCTCGGGATCCTTCTCGATCTTGGCGCGTAGCCGCTGGACATGGACATTGACCAGCCGCGTGTCCGCGGCGTGCCGGTACCCCCAGACCTGCTCCAGCAGGACCTCGCGGGTGAAGACCTGCCGCGGCTTGCGGGCCAGCGCCACCAGCAGGTCGAACTCCAGCGGGGTGAGGTTCACCTGCTCGCCGCCGCGCTTCACCGAGTGCCCGGCCACGTCGATGGTGACGTCGACGATCTGCAGCATCTCCGGTGCCGGGTCGTCGGTCCGCCGCAGCCGCGCGCGGACCCGCGCGATCAGTTCCTTCGACTTGAACGGCTTAACGATGTAGTCGTCGGCGCCGGATTCCAGGCCGAGGACCACGTCGACGGTGTCGCTCTTGGCGGTCAGCATGACGATCGGAACGCCGGACTCGGTACGGATCTGGCGGCAGACGTCGATGCCGTCCACACCGGGCAGCATCAGGTCCAGCAGGACCAGGTCGGGGTGCGTCTCGCGGAACGCCTGCATGGCGTGATCCCCGTCCGCGACAAAAGTGGGCTCGAAGCCCTCACCCCGGAGCATGATGCCGAGCATCTCGGAGAGGGCGGCGTCGTCATCGACGACCAGCACGCGACCTTTCATGGACCTCATCGTTCCACGGAAACAGAACCGGGGGCAGTCAGTCGTATGGGTGCCGCAGCACCCAGAAAGTGCAGCGTACCCCCATCGGCGGGGTGTGCCACCCCCTGTTCGGTCACGAGCGCGGTGACGAGGGCAGCGGGAGTGACATCGAACGCGGGATTGTAGGCCGCGCTCCCGGCCGGTGACACCTCCACCCCGGCGAAGGAGGTCACCTCCTCGGCCGCCCGGTGCTCGACCACGATCGCGGCGCCGTCGGCGGCGGTGGCGTCCACCGTGGACATTGGGGCAGCCACCACGAACGGCACGCCATGATGGCGGGCCAGCACGGCGAGGCCGTAGGTGCCGATCTTGTTGGCCACGCTGCCGTCGGCGGCGACCCGGTCGGCGCCGGTGATCACCATGTCCACCTCGCCGGCCGCCATCAGCGACGCCGCTGCCGCGTCGGCCAGCACAGCATGCGGCATCCCGGCGCGCCGGGCCTCGAACGCGGTCAGCCGTGCGCCCTGCAGCAGCGGCCGGGTCTCGTCCACCCAGAGCTGGGCCAGCCAACCCGCCCGGTGGGCGGCGAGAATGATCGCGAACGCGGTCCCCTCCCCGGCCGACACCAGGGCGCCGGTGTTGCAGTGGGTCAGGATCCGGGCTCGGTCCGGGACAAGGCCGAGCCCGTTGGCCGCGATGGCCGCGCTCGCGGCCGCGTCGGCGGCGGCGATCGACCGGGCTTCGGCCAGGGCGGCCTGCGCCGCGGCGCGTTCGGCGCCCGGGCCGGCGGCTCCGCCGCCCCGCACCACCTGATAGGCGGCCAGCGCCCGTCCGGCGCCCCAGCCCAGATTGACTGCGGTCGGGCGGGCCTGGGCCAGCGCCGCAGCCGCCTGCTCCACGTCCTCGCCCCGGTACGCGGCCAGGGCCACGCCGTACGCACCGGCCAGCCCCAGCAGCGGCGCCCCCCGCACCACCAGCCGGACGATCGCGTCCACCAGCGATGCGACATCCGTGCAGGTCAGGTACGTTTCCTCGGCCGGCAGCCGGGTTTGGTCGAGCAATTCGACGGCTGGGCCATCGGGCGGGTCGAGCCAGCGCAGGCCCCAGGTGTCCACCTCTTGAGTGTGCGTCACGGGACCGCGGCGGGTCGAGTGGGCCTCGGCCGACCGCCCGCCCTTGTCGGTTTGGTCTTTCGTTGCACGGCCACGTAGGCGCCGACGTCCACGGCAGGAGAGTACTGCCGGGCCGCCTACCCTTGAGCTTGAGCGCAGGCGTATTGGTCTGGGAGCCATCGTGACCGAAGTCGTCACCGGGGAGGCGGCCGTCCTCGAGGTGCCCTGCGCCCGGTTCCGGCGCCGCCCGGAATGGATCAGAGCAGCTTGGGAAGGGGAGGGGCCACAGCCCGTTCAGCACGCCCAGCCAGACAAGCCCGTCCAACCCCGCGAGCCGGCCGGCTCACCCGCCGCCGGCACCCGATCCGTCCCGCCGCAGTGAGCTGGCAGACCCCGGTTACCCGGATCAGCGGCGGCCAGCCCACCCGCCGAGGATGCCATCCGTGCCCGACCCACGTCGCCCCATCGGGCCCGAGATGAGCGAGCACGAGACCGGCGCCGCACCGGCCGGGCCGCAGATGAGCGGTGACCAGGCCGGCGCCGCGCCGGCCGGGCCGGAGGCAAGCCGGGACCCGGCCGCCGGGCCGGAGGCAAGCGGGGACCCGGCCGCCGGGCCGGAGGCAAGCGGGGACCCGCCCGCCGGGCCGGAGGCAAGCGGGGACCCGCCCGCCGGGCCGGAGGCAAGCGGGGACCCGCCCGCCGGGCCGGAGGCAAGCGGGGACCCGCCCGCCGGGCCGGAGGCAAGCGGGGACCGGCCCGGCGCCGCCCCGGCCGGGCCGGAGGCGAGTGAGGACCAGACGGACGCCGCGCCTAGCGGGCCGGAGGTGAGCGGTCACCAGGCCGACGCCGCGCCCGCCGGGCCGGGCAACGGGCCGGTGACACCGGCGCCGCGCCAGCCGACCCCGGTCCGGACGCTCCCCGCGCGGGCGGCCCGGCGACGACGCTGGCTGCGCATCGTGGTGGCGATCCTGGCGGCAGGCGCGATGGTCTGGGTGGTGCTGGCCAACCGGCACACGCTGGCCGAATCGCTGGGCGCGCTGGGCAACCTTGACTTCCGCTGGTTCGCGCTCGCCATCGTCTTCGAGGCCGTGTCGCTGACCGCCTTCGGGCTGAGCCGCCGCCGGCTGCTGCGCGCGGACGGGCACCAGGCCGACTTCACCTCGGTGATGGCTATCACCTACGCCGGCAACGCACTGTCGATGGCGGTGCCGTTCGCCGGCGCCCAGCTGGCCGCCGTCTTTTCCTACCAGCAGTTCCGTCGGCGCGGCCTCGACCCCGCGCTCACCGGCTGGGCCCTGGGGATCTCGGCCATCGCGTCGTCCTCGGCGCTGGCGCTCATCCTGATCGCGGGCGCGCTCGCTGGTGGGGCGCCGCTGGTCACGGTGGCCGGTTTCGCCGGGGCCGCGGTGTTCGCGCTGCCGGCCCTGACCGTCCTGCTGGCGCTGCGGTATCCGCGGGCCCGGGAGGTCGCCAACAAGGCCCTGGCCCGCCTGGTCCCGCTGGCCCGGCGCGTGCTCCGCAGGCCGGGCATCGACCCGGCCGCGCTCGATGAGTTCCTCACCCGGCTGGCCAGCATCAAGCTCAGGTGGCCGCAGTACGCAGAGGTGTTCGGGCTGGCAGCGGTCAACTGGCTCGCCGACTGCGCCTGCCTGGCCTGCGCGATCCACGCCACCGGGGCGCCGATCCCCTGGCGCGGCCTGGTCCTGGCCTACGGCGCTGGCGCCGCGGTCGGCAGCACCGGGGTCACGCCAGGCGGGTTCGGCCTGGTCGAAGTGACCCTCACCGCCGCCCTGGTGGCGGCGGGCCTCACCACGGCCAGGGCGCTGACCGCGGTGCTCGCCTACCGGCTGATCAACTTCTGGCTGATCCTGTTCGGCGGCGGGATCGCGATGATCTTCCTCAGCCGGGCCAGGGAGCAGCGGATCCGCCGCTACTCCCGCCCGGAACAACATCCCGGAGCGTCGGATGGCCGCGCCGCCGGCCGAGGGACGGAGGAGCGGACGAGCCAGCCCCGCGTCCCATGAGGGCGCCACATCGCGGCATCCTGTCTCGGTCCCCACTTACCCCTCATTGGTCACTTCTGTCCCAAACAGGGCCCCGCTGTCTCACATTCCGGACGCGCGCCAGGCACATGCCACGGATTTGCGTCACGCAAACCGCCACAAAACGGACGTGATCATGACGCAAAGCCGTGGGGAGTCGAAACGATCATGGCCATCGGCCGGTCGCAGGCAGGACGCCGGCCGGGCAGGAGGGCCCCCGGGGCAGGAGGCCGGCGGGGCAGGAGGCCGGCCGGGCAAGAGGCCGGCCGGGCAAGAGGCCGGCCGGGCAGGAGGCCGGCCGGGCAGGAGGCCGGGGGGGCAAGAGGTCGGCGGGGAAGGAGGCAGGCCGACAGGAGGCGGCAGGGCAGGAGGCGGGCCGGGGAAGACGCGGGCGGGGCGGGGTTAGGGGCGGGGGCGCCAGGAGTTCAGGTACTCCTGCTGGGCCGGGGTCAAGGCGTCGATCCGCGCCCCGGCCGACTCCAGGGTCAGCCGCGCGATCTGGTCGTCGATGTCGGCCGGCACGGCGTGCACGCCGGGCGGCAGGCCCGTCTCGCCGGCCGCCAGCCACCCGAGCGCCAGCGCCTGCCCGGCGAACGACACGTCCATCACCTGGGGCGGGTTGCCCTCGGCGGCGACGAGGTTCACGACCCGGCCCTCCGCGAGCAGCAGCAGCCGCCGGCCGTCGGCCAGCAGGTACTCGTCGGTGTGCGGCCGGACGTCGCGCGTGACCTTGACCGCGGCCTCCGCCAGCGCGCGGACGTCGATCTCGACGTCGAAGTGCCCGGCGTTGGCCAGGATCGCGCCGTCCCGCAGGGCGGGCAGGTGCTCACCGGTGATCACGTCGCGTGACCCGGTGGCGGTGATGAACAGCTCACCCTCCGGGGCGGCCTCGGCCATCGGCAGCACCCGGAACCCGGCCAGCACCGCCTCCAGCGCCCGCACCGGGTCGACCTCGGTGACGATGACCTGGGCGCCGAGCCCCCGGGCCGCCTCGGCGATGCCCCGGCCGCTCGCCCCGTACCCGGCGACCACCACGACCCGGCCGGCCAGCAGGGTGTTGGTGGCACGCAGCACCCCGTCGATGACGGACTGCCCGGTGCCGCAGGTGTTGTCGAACATGCGCCGCGTGGTGGTCGCGTCCGCCGCCACCATCGGGAAGGCCAGCGCGCCCTCGTCGGCCATCCGCCGCAGCCGGACCACCCCGGTGGCGGTGGACTCACAGCCACCACGCACCGCGGCGAGCTGTTCCGGGCGCTCGGCGTGGAGCGTGTTGACCAGGTCGCCGCCGTCGTCCACCACCAGGTCGGGCCCGGCGTCGATCACTCGGTGGATGTGCTCGTCGTAGGTCAGCCGGTCCACCCCGGCCCGGGCGAAAACGGTGGCCGCACCGCTGGTGGCGAGCGCCGCCGCGACGTCGTCCTGGGTGGACAGCGGGTTCGAGGCGGCGAGGAAGACCCGCGCCCCGCCCGCCCGCAGCGCGTTCACCAGGCCCGCGGTCTCGGCCGTGACGTGCAGGCACGCGGCGACCGTGAGCCCGGTGAACGGGCGCGCGGCGGCGAACCTCTCGGAGATCAGGCGCAGCACCGGCATGCCCCGCTGCGCCCACCCGATCCGGGCCCGGCCGGCCTCGGCCAGGCCCGGATCGGTGATGTCGGACAGCGGGCGGCCGGCGTCCCCGGCGGCGCTGGCGGACATCGGTCAGTAGCGGTACTGATCGGGCTTGTAGGGACCTTCCACCGGAACGCCGAGGTAGCTGGCCTGTTCCTTGGTCAGTTCGGTGAGCCTGACGCCGAGGGCGTCCAGGTGCAGCCGCGCCACCTTCTCGTCGAGGTGCTTGGGCAGCGTGTACACCCCGACCGGGTAGTCCTCGGGCTTGGTGTACAGCTCCACCTGCGCGATCACCTGGTTGGTGAAGGAATTGGACATAACGAAGCTCGGGTGGCCGGTCGCGTTCCCCAGGTTGAGCAACCGCCCCTCGGAGAGCACGATCACGCAATGCCCGTCCGGGAACTGCCACTCGTCGACCTGGGGCTTGATATTCACCCTGCGGATGCCCGGCAGCCGGGCCAGCCCGGCCATGTCGATCTCGTTGTCGAAGTGCCCGATGTTGCCCACGATCGCCTGGTGCTTCATCCGGCTCATGTGGTCGGCGGTGATGACGTCGCGGTTGCCGGTGGCGGTGACGAAGATGTCCGCGGTGCCGACGACGTCCTCCAGCGTCGTGACCTGGTATCCGTCCATCGCCGCCTGCAGCGCGCAGATCGGGTCGACCTCGGTGATGATGACCCGCGCGCCCTGGCCGCGCAGCGACTCGGCGCAGCCCTTGCCCACGTCCCCGTACCCGCAGACGACCGTGACCTTCCCGCCGATCAGCACGTCGGTGGCCCGCTTGATGCCGTCGATGAGCGAGTGCCGGCAGCCGTACTTGTTGTCGAACTTGGACTTGGTGACCGCGTCGTTCACGTTGATGGCGGGGAACAGCAGGCTGGCGTCCCGGGCCATCTCGTAGAGCCGGTGCACGCCGGTGGTGGTCTCCTCGGTGACGCCGATGATGCCGGTGCCCATCCGGGTGAACCGGCGCGGGTCGGCGGCCAGGCTCTCGCGCAGCAGCGCCAGGATGACGCCCAGTTCCTCCGGGTCGTCCTCGGCGGCCGACGGCACCGCACCGGCCTGCTCGTACTCGGCACCCTTGTGCACCAGCAGCGTGGCGTCCCCGCCGTCGTCCAGGATCATGTTCGGACCGTCCTCGCCCGGCCAGGTCAGCGCCTGGTTCGTGCACCACCAGTACTCCTGGAGCGTCTCCCCCTTCCAGGCGAAGACCGGGATGCCCCGGGGATCGTCGGGCGTGCCATCCGGCCCGACCGCCACCGCCGCGGCGGCGTGGTCCTGGGTGGAGAAGATGTTGCAGCTGGCCCAGCGGACCTGGGCGCCGAGCGCGGCCAGCGTCTCGATCAGGACCGCCGTCTGGATGGTCATGTGCAGCGACCCGGTGATCCGGGCGCCCCGCAGCGGCTGCGCCTGCGCGTATTCCGCCCGCACCGCCATCAAGCCTGGCATCTCATGCTCGGCGAGCACGATCTCCTTGCGCCCGAAGTCGGCCAGCGAAAGGTCGGCGACCTTGAACGGAAGCAGTTCGGTGGGCATATCCACTCCTGTCGTAACGGCTGAGGCTGCTGAGCGCTGCTGGGGCGCACGTGCCGGCTGATCCGGGTGCTCGTCTCGTCGACTCTCATCGACCGTACGGGACAGACCGCCGTCGCCGCACGCGATGAGGGCGATTCTTGACACAAGAATGTTAGATTAGCTTCCGTGCGCATCACCGAGGCCGCTCAGCGGCTTGGCACCTCCCCCCGGATGCTGCGCTACCGGGATCTGCTCGGCCTGCTGCCGCCCGTCCGCCAGCCGGTCCCCGGCCGCCACGGGGTCACCCCGGCCCCCGGCCACCGCGGCGTCACCCCCGTCCCCGGCCGCCACGGGGTCACCCCGGCCCCCGGCCGCCACGGCGTCACCCCCGTCCCCGGCCGCCGCGGCGCCACCCCCGCTCCTGGCCGCCGCCGCGTCTCCTCGGCCTCCGGCAATGGCGGCGGCGTCACTTCGCGATCTGGCCGCAGCGCCCAGCACCGGCAGTTCGGCGAGGACGACCTGGCGGCCGTCTCCCTGGCCCTGGGGATCGAGCAGCGGTACGACATCAGCCCCGCCGCGCTCGCGTTCGGCCTGCGGGTCCTCACCGAGCCGGGCGTCCGGGCCGAGGTGGCCGAGCTCGGCCGGCGGATCGGGCGGATCCGCCCGCTGCCCGCGCGGGCGCTGGAGTTCGAGAAGGAGCGGGCGCTGCGGCTGCTCAACCTCGCGAACTCTCCCACTCGCGGCGCAGGATCGCGTAGATCAGGGGCGCGGACCGGGTAACCGGGCCTGAACACCGAGCCCGGCGCGGGATTGTGGCGGACGGCGGTCAGCGCCGCGGGCGGCGGACCGCGCGGACCGCGGGATCGGTGACATCGGCGCGGGACGACTCATACAGATCGGGTTCAAGATAGATCATCTCAGCGATCGGCACCGCACGGCGGACCCGCTGCTCGGCCGCGTCGATGCCCGCCGCGACCGTGCCGGCGCGGGCGGACCGGCGGACCGCGATCTTCGCCGCCACCAGCAGGCTCTCCGGGCCCATGTGCAGGGTACGGAGATGGATCACCCGCTCCACCTCGGGCCCTGCCTCCAGGGCGGCCACGATCGCCCGCTCCACCTCGGCGCTGGCGGACTCGCCGATGAGCAGGCTTTTCGTCTCCATCGCCAGGATCACCGCGACCCCGGCCAGCAGCACGCCGATCGCCAGCGATCCGGCCCCGTCCCACCGGCCGTCGCCGGTGACGACCGCGAGCGTCACGCCCACGGTGGCGAAGCCCAGCCCGGCCAGGGCGGCCATGTCCTCCAGCAGCACCGCGGGCAGTTCCGGCGCCTTGGCCCGGCGGATGAAGGCGAGCCAGCCGTGCCTCCCCCGGGCCTGGTTCGATTCACGCACCGCGGTCCGCAGGGAGAAGCTTTCCAGGACGATCGCGATCGCGAGCACGACGAACGCGACGCCGGGCGACTTGACTTGTTCCGGGTGGGCGATCTTATGGATCCCCTCGAAGACCGAGAAGGCGGCACCGCCGGTGAACAGGACGACCGCCACGATGAACGCGTAGAAGTAGCGCTCCCGGCCGAAGCCGAACGGATGCTCCTCGGTCTGTTCCCGCGCCGCCCGGCTCCGTCCCAGCAGAAGCAGGGCCTGGTTCCCGCTGTCGGCGACCGAGTGCACCGATTCGGCCAGCAGCGACGCCGACCCGGTGATCGCGAACGCGACGAACTTGGTGGCGGCGACGCCCAGGTTGGCGGCCAGCGCGGCCAGGACCGCCCGCAGGCCGGCTGACCCGTGGCCTGAGTTGCTGGTGATGGGCGACCACTTCCTACGCGATACGTGCCTTCAGTTCCTGGATGGCCGCGACCGGGCCCGGGTCAATGCCCAGCACGACGGCGAGATACACCGTGGCATAGTCGATCAGCTGGACCAGGCTGGCCAGGCGCTCGAGCGGGCCGCCGTCGGCGGCGGCCAGTTCGGTGACGCCGATGCCCCGCTGCTCCGCCAGCCGGGCCGACTCCTCCCGGCGGCGTGCCACCTGCGGATGCTCCTGGCTGTCGCGCAGCAGCACGAGCCGCAGCGGGACCGCTGGCCCGTCTTCGCCGATCACGTCCGGGCCAGCCGCGAACGGCCCGTCGAACGTGACCACCTGGTTGTGGTTGGCCTCGGGCAGGGCCCCGGTGACCGCCGGGTATTTGGCGTTCTCGTTGAGCTGGCAGCCGAACCGGTAGGCGGCCACGGCCGCCAGCGGGGAGGTGCCCCAGATCATCGGCAGGGTCCCGGACAGTTCCAGCGCGAGCGTTTTCGCAGGGTTGATGAACGACTCGCTGTCGGGACGGCACAGGTGGGAGACCTGCTCCAGCTCGGCCGCGGCCGCCTCGTACTCCTCCTCGCCCGCCTCAAGCAGGCCCAGCCGGCTGGCGATCACCACCAGCGGCATCGACAGCCCCCACAGCGTCGACCGCGGCATGCCCGCCGACGGAACCGCGATGAACGGGGCGCGCGCCTGCTGGGCGATCATCGCCAGCGGCGAGCCCTCGCCGCCCACCCCGACCAGGCGGCAGCCCCGCCGCACCGCCGCGGTCGCGGCGGCGATCGTCTCCTCCGTGCTGCCCGAGCACGACACCGCGATCACCAGGTCGGCGGCGCCCACCCACGCCGGGAGCTGGTAGTCATTCACCGGGAGGACCTGCGCCGGGCAGCCCGGGCCGCAGATGGCCGCGAGCATGCCGCCGGCGATCCCCGAGCCGCCCATGCCGGTGACCACGATCGCCCGGGGCCGGCCGGCGGCGATGATCTCATCCAGGTCGGCCTCCTGGGTGGCCCGCACCGCGGTCCTCACCTGCGCGGCCGACGATGCGACCTGGCGGAGCACGTCGGCCGGGTCGGCCGCGGCCAGCAGCGCCATGGTGTCGAGACGCTCTTCCGCGTCCACCGTCATCCGGCTTCCCCCGGGCGGCGGGCCTCGTCCACCAGCAGGACCGGTATGTCATCCCGCACCGGATAGGCCAGGGCGCAGGTCTCGCTCGTGCACACCAGCTCGCTGGCCTCCTCGTCGGCGCGGAGCGGGGCGTGGCACACGGGGCAGGCCAGGATGTCAAGCAGCCATTCGTCGATGTTCACAGCATCTCCCAGGGTTCTGGAGGGGGACCCGGTAGGCGGGTTCTGTAGCGGGGATCCGGTAGACCCGGGATACCCGATCGGTCGGGGCGCGCACCAGCACGGGCGGGCCTAACCCGCCCCGCCGCGGACGATGCCCAGGACCTCGTCGCGCAGTCCGGCCAGCGTCGCCTCGTCGGCCGCTTCGGCGTTGAGCCGCAGCAGGGGCTCGGTGTTGGACGGGCGCAGGTTGAACCACCACCGGTCGCCCGTGACTGTCAGGCCGTCCAGGCGGTCCAGCGTAACCCCCGGGCGGGCGGCGAAGACCCGGCCGACCTCCTCCGTCGTCGCGGCCTGGTCGCGGACCTCGCTGTTGATCTCGCCGGTGGCCACGTACCGGCGGTAGCTGCTCAGCAGCTGCGACAGCGGCGCATCCTGGGACCCGAGCGCGGCGAGCACGTGCAGGGCGGCCAGCATGCCCGAATCGGCGAACCAGAAATCGCGGAAGTAGAAGTGCCCGGAGTGCTCACCGCCGAACACCGCGCCGGTCTCCGCCATCCGTGCCTTGATGAACGAGTGGCCCACCCGGGTGCGCACGGGCTGGCCGCCGTGCTCGGAGATGATCTCGGGGACCCCACGCGAAGTGATCAGGTTGTGGATGATCGTCGCACCCGGCTCCCGCTGCAGTTCCCGGACGCCGATCAGCGCGGTCAGCACCGACGGGGAGACGATGTCCGCGCGCTCGTCTACCACGAAGCACCGGTCGGCGTCACCGTCGAAGGCCAGGCCCAGGTCGGCGCCGGACTCGACCACCGCGCGCTGCAGGTCCGCCAGGTTGGCGGGATCGATCGGGTTCGCCTCATGGTGGGGGAACGTGCCGTCCAGCTCGAAGTACAGCGGCACCAGCTTGACCGGGAGCCCGTCGAAGACGGTGGGCACGGTGTACCCGGCCATGCCGTTCCCGGCGTCCACGGCCACGGTCAGCGGGCGGATGCCCGACAGGTCGACCAGTGACTTCAGGTGGCTGGCGTAGCCGGGGAGCAGGTCGCGCGGGGCAATGGTGCCAACAGGCCCGGGGTGGGGCGGGGCGCCCTGGGCGGCCGCCTCGCGCAGGTCGTCCAGGCCCGAGTCGGCCCCCACCGGCCGGGCACCCGCGCGGCACAGCTTGATCCCGTTGTACTTGGACGGGTTGTGGCTGGCCGTGACCATCGCCCCGGGGATGCCGAGGCTGCCGCTGGCGTAGTAGAGGAGGTCGGTCGAGCCGAGCCCGGCGGCGATGACGTCCGCGCCCTGCCCGCTCGCCCCCCGGCCGAACGCCTCGGCCAGCGGCGGGGAAGAGGTGCGCATGTCGTGGGCGGTGACCAGGCTGGCGGCACCGGTCAGCCGCACGAACGCGGCGCCGACGGCCTCCGCGACCTCCTCGTCCAGTTCGTCGGGGACGATGCCGCGGATGTCGTATGCCTTGAAGATCTTCGCGTACTGCCCCACTTCGGCTTCCCTTCGCACTCCCCCGGCAGCACGCCGTGGCCCGGCGCGATACACGGAGAACGAGCCTACCGGCCGGCCTGCGGCGGACCACGCCCATCGGCCGGCCCCGCCGGGCCGCGTGCGCGCCGGTGAGCACGCGGCACCGCCGTTAGGTGTGCTGGTCCCGATCTTCCGGGGACGAGCGCAGCACCCGCAGGTGGCCGCGCCGGCCGACCTCGATCCCCTGGCCGACCGGCTCGGCACCGGATGAGGGCAGGACCGCCTCCCTGACCGCGTTGGCGAGTGCCTCCAGGTCGTCCGCCTTGGGCGCGTCCGGGTCATCCGCGTCGGGCAGGCGCACCACATCCCAGCCCCGGGGGGCGGTGAGCCGCGCCGCGTGGGCGGCGCACAGGTCGTAGCAGTGGGGCTCCACGTAGGTGGCCAGGGGGCCGAGCACGGCGGTGGAGTCGCGGTAGACGTAGGTGAGCGTGTACAAGGCGGGCTGCTTGCAGGCGGTCCGGGAACAGCGGCGGGACATCATCGGCCCGCCCCGCCCCCGGCGGCCGCCCCACCGAGGGTTACCCTCGCGGCAAGCACACGCGTCGCTCCTGAGCCAGGTTCGCGCGCATCGCTCACAACGGCAGACCGTACCCATCCGGGCCCGCCAAAGCCACCACCGCAGCCCTGTTCACGGTGCGTGTCTCGAAAGGACGCGCGCCTCGCCCCGAGCCCGCGGTGGCACGCGCGGACGGCTTGCTCATTTGGGGCGGGGCGGGCCGTGCGCCGGCCAATGCTTGACCCGGCCCGCGGGGTTACGCTCATGACTGTGCCGACCAGCGACCGGAGCCGCCCGGAGCGCATGACCAGGCGGCGCGACCGGCATGGCCGCGGCGCACGCGGGATCCTCGTCCAGCCGGGCGTCCCCCTGTACCGCACCCGGGCGCAGCGCTTCGATGACCTCGTTCTGCAGGCCGTAGCCCGGCTTGAGCCGCGCTGGGAGGCCCATCTGGCCGGGGTCGAGTTCGCCGTAGAGGAGATCCCGCCGGTCGACGACGCGACGGCCGGCCCGGTGCCGCTGTCCAGGCTCGAACCCGGCACCGGCGGGACGGCGGGTGGTTTCCCGCCGTCAAGCGCTGACGTCAGCGCGGGTGCGGTGTTCCGCCCGCCCAGGATCGTGGTGTACCGGCGGCCGCTGGTGGCACGCGCCGATGGCGATGATGATCTTGGGGAGCTGGTCTTCGAGGTGGTCGTCGAGGAGTTCGCGCGCCTGCTGGGGATGAATCCCGAGGACGTCGACCCCAGCTACCCGGCCGAGGACTGACTGCCGGGCCCGACCCGGAGCCGCCTCCGGGACCGGCCGGGCGCGCTAGGGCCCG
>Ga0306925_10003599_pt1 | contig 13783 bp, 12 predicted proteins | sample flu12Cox44000176_FD_203755 | JGI IMG/M metagenome (GOLD analysis project Ga0306925, IMG submission 203755) | Lab enrichment of tropical soil microbial communities from Luquillo Experimental Forest, Puerto Rico - flux8day.12C.oxic.44.000.176 (v2)... | ecosystem: Environmental > Terrestrial >... | reverse complement strand
TGTTTTCAGTTGTGCCGCGCCCAGGGCTCCTAGTGACCCGGCAAGGTTACTCCGACCAAATGTTCACTGGCCCGTCGCCTTAGCGATGATCTCCTTCGACACGTTCGCCGGCACTTCGGCATACGAGTCGAACACCATGGAGTAGTTCGCCCGGCCTTGAGTCTTGGACCGCAGGTCGCCGACGTAGCCGAACATCTCCGACAAGGGCACGTGCGCCTTGACGACGCGCGCACCCGCCCGCTCCTCCATGGCCTGGATCTGGCCACGGCGGGAGTTCAGGTCGCCGATCACGTCGCCCATGTAGTCCTCGGGCGTGGTGACCTCGACGGCCATGATCGGTTCCAGAATCACCGGCTGTGCTTGCGCGGCAGCCTTTTTCAGCACCTGCGAACCGGCGATCTTGAACGCCATCTCGGACGAGTCGACTTCGTGGAAGGCGCCGTCGAGCAGGGTGACCTTCAGGTTGACCAGTGGGTAGCCGGCCAGCACGCCGTACTGCATGGCGTCCTGCGCACCGGCGTCCACCGAGGGGATGTACTCGCGTGGGATCCGGCCACCGGTGACCTTGTTCTCGAACTCGTAGGTGGCGCCGTCTTCTCCGGTGAAGGGCTCGAGTTTGATGAGCACCTTGGCGAACTGGCCCGAGCCGCCGGTCTGCTTCTTGTGGGTGTACTCGACGCTGTCCACCACGCGGCGGATCGTCTCCTTGTACGCCACCTGCGGCTTGCCGACGTTGGCCTCGACCTTGAATTCGCGGCGCATGCGGTCGACCAGGATGTCCAGGTGCAGCTCACCCATGCCGCCGATCACGGTCTGGCCGGTCTCTTGATCCAGGTGGACCTTGAAGGTCGGGTCCTCCTCGGCCAGCTTCTGGATCGACAGGCTGAGCTTCTCCTGGTCGCTCTTGGTCTTAGGCTCGATGGCCACCTCGATCACCGGGGCGGGGAAGGTCATCGACTCGAGGACGACCTGCTTGTTCGGATCGCTCAAGGTGTCACCCGTGGTGGTGTCCTTGAGCCCGATCACCGCATAGATGTGGCCCGCCGAGGCGCGCTCCACCGGATTCTCCTTGTTGGAGTGCATCTGGAACAGCTTGCCCAGCCGCTCCTTCTTGCCCTTGGTGGCGTTGATGACCTGGCTGCCCGACTCGACGGTGCCCGAGTACACCCGGATGTAGGTCAGCTTGCCGAAGAACGGGTGCGTCGCGATCTTGAACGCCAGCGCGGCGAAGGGCTCGTCGGTCGTCGCGTTGCGCACAACCTCCTCGTCCTCCTTGCCCGGGGGGTGCCCGACGGCCGGCGGCACATCCAGCGGTGAGGGCAGGTAGTCGACGACGGCGTCGAGCATGGGCTGCACGCCCTTGTTCTTGAACGCGCTGCCGCACAACACGGGGTAGATCTCGGAGGCGATCGTCAGCTTGCGGATCGCGGCCTTGATCTCGTCGACGGTGATCTCCTCGCCGCCGACGTACTTCTCCAGCAGTTCCTCGTCGGTCTCTGCGACCACCTCGAGCAGCTTGGTGCGGTATTCCTCGGCCTGCTCGGCAAGTTCGGCCGGGATCTCGATGGTGTCGTAGGTCTCGCCCAGCTTGGTCTCGCCCCGCCACACCTTGGCGTTCATCTCGACCAGGTCAACGACGCCCTCGAAGTCCGCCTCGGCGCCGACGGGCAGCTGGATCGGCACGGCCTTGGCCCCGAGCCGCTCCTCCATGGTGCGGACCGAGAAGTAGAAGTCGGCGCCGATCTTGTCCATCTTGTTGACGAAGCAGATGCGGGGGACGTCGTACTTGTCGGCCTGCCGCCAAACCTGCTCGGACTGCGGTTCGACGCCCTCTTTGCCGTCGAAGACGGCGACGGCCCCGTCGAGCACGCGCAGGTTGCGCTCCACCTCGACGGTGAAATCGACGTGGCCGGGCGTGTCGATGATGTTGAGCTGGTTGTCTTTCCAGAACGTCGTCGTGGCCGCGGAGGTGATGGTGATTCCGCGTTCCTGCTCCTGCTCCATCCAGTCCATGGTGGCGGCGCCGTCGTGGACCTCACCGATCTTGTAGTTGATGCCGGTGTAGTACAGGATCCGCTCGGTGGTCGTGGTTTTACCGGCATCGATGTGTGCCATGATGCCGAAGTTTCGGACCTTGCTCAGGTCGGTCAGCACGTCCTTCTGTGCCACAGAAGTCTTCCCACTTTCGATTGCTCAGTTGCTGTCTTTGCGGCCTCCGGCATCTCCGCCGGGGCTGTCACCAGCGATAGTGCGCGAAGGCGCGGTTTGCCTCGGCCATTTTGTGGGTGTCCTCACGCCGCTTGACGGAGGCCCCGAGGCCGTTGCTGGCATCCAGGATCTCGTTTGCCAGCCGCTCGATCATCGTCTTCTCCCGGCGTTGCCGCGAGAAGCTGACAAGCCAGCGCAGCGCCAGGGTGGTGGACCGGTCCGGACGCACCTCGACGGGCACCTGGTAGGTCGCACCACCGACGCGGCGGCTGCGCACCTCCAGGGCGGGCTTGACGTTGTCGAGAGCACGCTTGAGCGTGATCACCGGATCAGTACCCGTCTTGTCCCGGGCTTGTTCAAGCGCACCATAGACAATGCGCTCCGCGAGCGATTTCTTCCCTTTGAGCAAGACCTTATTCACCAGCTGGGTGACCAGCTGCGACCCGTAGACAGGGTCGTTGACCAGCGGACGCTTGGGCGCGGGCCCCTTGCGCGGCATCAGCTCTTCTCCTTCTTGGCGCCGTAACGGCTGCGAGCCTGCTTGCGGTTTTTCACGCCCTGGGTGTCGAGCGAACCGCGGATGATCTTGTACCGCACGCCGGGCAGGTCCTTGACTCGGCCACCACGCACCAGCACCATCGAGTGCTCCTGCAGGTTGTGACCCTCGCCCGGGATGTAGGCCGTGACCTCAACCTGACTCGTCAGCTTCACGCGCGCGACCTTCCGAAGCGCCGAGTTCGGCTTCTTCGGGGTGGTGGTGTACACGCGGGTGCATACTCCACGGCGCTGCGGGCTGCCCTTGAGAGCCGCGGTCTTGACCTTGCCGATCTTGTCCCGACGACCCTTACGGACCAGCTGCTGAATGGTTGGCATCTACCGGCTTTCTCTGTTGACGTTCGTGTTCTTGCTCGCTTGTTTAAGTCTCTGTACTGCAGTTTTGCCCCGGTCACGTACCCCGCGACCGGGAGTGTCGCGGTCGCTCGGCAAGGGGTTGATTCCGTTGCGTCGTGGACATGCGAATTAGCCCGGCATCCACTCCCTTACGTCAGGCGCCGTAAGCCGCCAGGCACGAGCAACCACAATACCCGTCGCCGGTCTGGCAGGTCAAAGCGGCTCAAGTCGCGTTCCCGCTGTTGTGCGCGGTCCGCCTTTCCAGGCCCGTCGCGAGCCGCAGCACCATGTCGGAGAACAGTGCATCCGTGTCGATGTCGTCCATGACGCCGGTCATCTCGAGCAGCACAAAGCCGTGCATCGCGGACCAGAATTCGATTGCCGCGTAGAAGGCATCCTCGCCGTCAAGACCGTAGGAGGACAGCACGGACATGACCGGCGCTGCCGCGCCCCTGGTCGCGGCCGCGTACTCGGGGTCGTCACCACCCGGCGGCATCCGGGTGAACGCCGAGTACCGACCGGGGTGGTGATGGGCGTAGCTGCGGTACGCGCCGGCCATGACCAGCACGGCGTCATCGCGGGCGCGGCCCTCCCCGACCCTGTTCAGCATCGTGATGATGTCGTCGATCACCCGAATCCGCACCGCGCGGCGCAGGTCATCCAGGCTGTCCACGTGGTTGTACAGCGACGGTCCCTTGGTCCCCAGCTGCGTGGCCAGCGCATTGATGGTCAGCGAGTCCCAACCCTCCCGGTCCAGGAACGTCAGTGCGCCGTCGACGATGCCCTCGCGGCTCAGCCTGGCCGGGCGGGAGCCGGATCTGCCCGCGCGCTGGCGCCCGGCCGCCGACGGCGATTCCGGAGCTGCCATGGCGATCCGCCCTTCTGTCGATACTGGGTTGGTTAACTAATGACTCTAGTTGACGGGGCCCGGGAAACTCGTAGGCTCATTCGAGCAGCTTCACCCGTCTTAAAAGGGGGCGTGTAGTGAACTGGACAACCGTCGCCGGGCCGCTGACTGCCTGTGCCATCGTCATCGCTACCACCCCCGCCGCCCCACCGCCGGCGGCGCACGCCAAGAACGGCGACACCCACGTCATCGGAGAGGGCCTCGAGCAGACGCTCGACTGCAACGACGCCACCCTCTTCGTCAACGGGACGCGGAACATCGTCAACGCGAAGGGGAACTGCTGGGCGGTGACCGTGATGGGCTCGTCCAACACCGTGGTCGCCGACTCGGTCACGCACGACATCACCGTCTACGGCTACGACCAAACGGTCTTTTACCACGGCGGTGCGCCGATCCTCTGGGACCGCGGCCGCGAACTGGGCATGACCAACCGGCTCCAGCAGGTACCCGGCTGAGCCACACGGGGAAACGAGGATCAATGCGCGCCCACATCACTGACCACTCGTCCAGGCTGGCCGCGATCGCCCTGGCGCCCTGCGTGGCGGCGTTGGTGCTGGCGGGGTGCAGTTCTACCGCCAACCCGCCCGCAGGCACGACCGCGACGACCAAGAGCACCGCGACGAGTGGCGGTGCCGGGCCGACCACGGGGACAAGTGAAAGCACGACCGCGTCGATCCAGATCGGCAACACGCTGAACTACGGCTCGATGGATACCACAGCCACGCTTGACTGTGCCAACGGCAAATCGCTGAATGTCCTCGGTTCCAACAACACCCTGACCGTCACCGGCACCTGCGAGAAGGTGGACATCGGCGGCACCAACAACAAGATCACGATCGACAAGATCAACACCAAACTCACGGTGCTGGGAAGCAACAACACCGTCACCTATAAAGACGGCGACCCCAAGGTGAGCAAGATCGGGTCGACCAACACCATCAACAAGGGCAGCTGACCGCTAGCCAGCCGGTGCGCCGTGCCGGCCAGCACCGCCGGCGAACCGGCCGGCTCCCTCGAGTGCCTCGCCCGCAACCCGGGAAATGCTGGCGAATTCGAAGTCGATCGCCTCCGATTCCGGCTCCCCCCACTGGTGTAGCGCCGACAACCGATCCGATCGCAGGCACTGCTGCGGCAGCGCCGCGAGCTCGGCCGCCAACTCCTCGGCCGCCCTTCGGGCCTGACCCTTGGGCACCACCCGGTTGGCCAAGCCCACGGCCAGCGCCTCATCGGCGCGCACACCCCGGCCGGTGAGGATCATGTCCATCGCGCGGCTGTGCCCGATCAGCCGGGGCAGCCGCACCGTGCCGCCGTCGATCAGCGGCACCCCCCAGCGCCTGCAGAACACCCCGAACACGGCGTCCTCCTCGGCCACCCGCAGATCGCACCAGATGGCCAACTCCAGCCCCCCGGCGACGGCGTAGCCGCTGACCGCGGCGATCACCGGTTTGGACAGCACCATCCGCGACGGCCCCATCGGTCCCGGGCCCGTCCGGTGCACGGCATTGGCGTCGGGCGTGCCGAACGCCTTCAAATCGGCTCCGGCGCAAAAGGTTCCGCCGTCGCCCCACAACACGGCCACCGACGCGGTGTCATCGCGGTCGAATTGCTCGAACGCCGCGTACAACGCGGCGGCCGTCGGGCCGTTCACGGCGTTGCGGGCCTCCGGCCGGTTGAGGATCACCGTCGTCACCGGGCCCGTGCGCACCACACGCACCGGATCACTCATCGCGCCTCCAAGAGTTGAGTCCCATCTTTTTGTTCCGCCACGTCACGTCGCTGCGCCAGGTCGGTGGCGAAGTCGTGGTAGGCGGCGCGCAGCCGGGCGCCGGGCCAGTCCGCGGGCAGGAGTTCGGCGGGCAGCATCGGGTCGGCCAGTAGGTGGCGCACCATCGCCGCGGCCACCACGAACCGACCGGGAATGTCAGACGCGGCGGCCATCTCGTCGAGCAGCCGGTGGCCGGTTGCCGCCCACGCGGGCAGGTCCCATAGCTCGTCCGCCAGCTGGGCGGGCGCCGCGTCGCGTGCCTTGAGCACGCGCACCCGGGCGGCGACATCGGGGTCCAGGTCCGGTTCGAGATTGTCGGGCCGCATCCACACCCCTTCGCGCAGCTCACCGAAGCGCTTGTCGTGCATGGTCGTTCGCAGTGCCGCCCGGGTGCGGGCGTCGGTGCCCACGCTGGTGACGACCAGGACGAGCCAGTCTCCGCACCAGGCCCGGGTTCGTGGGCGCATGGCCTCGTCCTGCCGGCGCTGGCGGGCCAGCAGTCGATCCGAGAGCCGGTAGCCGTCGGCGGACCGGATCAGGTCGCCGGCGCCGACCATGCGGGTCAGCGCGACCCGCAGCGTCGTCTCCTTGATGCCGAAATCAGCCGTCAGCCTGATCAATTCGCTGGCGCTGGCCCACGCGGGATGGGCACCGAGCAGCACGCTGAGCACCACCGACCGGGCCGTCATGTTCGGCATGGCTTAGACCTGTGAAGCTTGGCGGCCGTAATCGCCGAATGGCTCGTCGCGATGCCGTACCGCCTCCCGGAAGCCGTGCTCGACCGCGTCGGCCACGAAGGCGTGCCCCTCGGGCGTGTGCCGTGCGACGCCGTCGAACACGGTGCTGACCATCCTGCTGGTGGCCACGCCCTGTTGCAGCAGAGCGGAATTGAGCGCGAGCTTGACCATGATCAGCTGGTTGACCGGCACCGCGGCGATCCGCTCTACGAGGCGCTCGGCGCGCTGGTCGAGGTCCTTCGCGTCCGGCGCCTCAATAGCCCATCCCCATTCGACGGCTTGCGCGCCGGTGATGCAATCACCGGTCAGCAGAAGGCGTTTGGCGCGCTGATCACCGAGGCGGTGCGCCCACAGACCCGCCGCCGGCACCCCCCACACCCGGGTGGGCGGATAGCCGATCTTGGCGTCGGCGGCCGCGATCACCTGATCCGCGTGCAACGCGATGTCGGTGCCGCCGGCCACGCAGTACCCGTGGATCTTGACCACCGTCGGCTTGTCGGCGTGCATCAGGCTGGAAAAGCCGCGGACGAACCGGCTCATCATCTGGTAGTCGATCATCGGGTCCCACGGCTGGTTCGCGAAGTGGTTGATGGCCTGGGTCTTACCGTCGAGCACGGTGCCCTGGTAGGCGCCGGTACCGCCGGCCGAGCCCGTGCCGTCGGCGTAGGCGGACAGGTCGAATCCGGCGCAAAAGCCTTCGCCGCGACCGGAAACCAGGATGACGTGCACATTTGGGTCCAGGTCGGCGCGTTCGACCAGCGCCGACAACTCCAGCGGGGTGTCGGCGACGATCGCGTTGCCCTTCTCCGGCCGGTTGAAGGTGATGCGCGCAACCCGGTCGGTCACCTCGTAGGTCATCGTTTTCAGGTCGTCGAAGTCGACCGGCCTGATCGCGTGAGTCATGTTGCGGCTCAGCCTTTTACCAAGGCGCGCTCCAGGACGGGCGCCAGGTCCAGTCCGGCCGGCATGGTGCCGAACGCACCGCCCCACTGGCCGTCGAGGCGGGTGGTCAGGAATGCCTCGGCGACGGCGGGATGCCCGTGGCGCACCAGCAGCGACCCCTGTAGCGCCAGACAAATGTCCTCGGCGACCCTGCGGGCGCGGTGTTGGATGGTGTCCAGGTCGGTCAGGTCGTTCCGTAGCCGCTCGACGTGGCTGCCCAGCCGCGGATCCTGGCTCGCGCTCTCGGCCAGTTCGGCGAACAGCACCTCGACGCATTCGGGACGGGTTGCCATGGCGCGCAGCGCATCCAGCGCGCTGACGTTGCCCGAGCCCTCCCAGATGCCCATCAGCGGCGCCTCGCGGTACAGCCGCGGCATCCCGGAGTCCTCGACGTAGCCGTTGCCGCCGAGGCATTCCAGTGCTTCGGCGGCGTGCGGAGTGGCGCGCTTGCACACCCAGTACTTGCTGGCCGCCAGGCCGATTCGGCGCAGCAGCGCTTCGGTCTCGTCCCCACGCACCGCACTGTCGGTGGCGCCGGCCATCCGCATCGCGACCATCGTGGCGGCCTCGGCCTCCACGGCCAGGTCGGCCAGCACGTTGCGCATCAACGGCTGGTCGATCAGGTAGGCGCCGAACGCCTTTCGGTGCTGGGCGTGGTGGATCGCGCGGGTCAGGCCGGTGCGCATGCTGGTGGCGCTGCCCAGGGTGCAGTCGAGCCGGGTGAGGTTGACCATCTCGATGATCGTCGGGACGCCGCGGCCCTCCTCCCCCACCAACCACGCGATGGCGCCGTCGTATTCGACCTCACTGGAGGCGTTGGCGTGGTTGCCGAGCTTGTCTTTGAGGCGCTGCAAGAACATCCGGTTCCGGGTGCCGTCCGGCAGTACCCGGGGCAGCAGGAAGCACGAAAGACCGCTCGGTGCCTGCGCCAGCACCAGGAAGATGTCGCACATCGGCGCCGAGGTGAACCACTTGTGACCGGTCAGGCTGTACGTGCCGTCGGCGTTCGGGGTTGCCTGGGTGGTCCCGGCGCGCACGTCGGAGCCGCCCTGCTTCTCGGTCATCGACATGCCCGCCGTGATGCCGGCCTTCGTTGCGGCCGGCCTCAGCTCCGGGTCGTACTCGCGACTGGTGAGCAGCGGCTCGTAAACCGCCGCCAGTTCAGGGTTGTAGCGCAGCGCCGGGACGACCGCATACGTCATCGAGATCGGGCAGATGTGGCCCGGCTCCACCGTCCACACCGAGGTCTTGGCCGCCCGCACCACGTGCGCCCCCGGTCGCTCGTCGGCCCAAGGCGCCGCGTGCATGCCGTGGGCGATCGCCGCGCGCATCAGCTCGTGGTAGGCCGGGTCGTACTCCACTTCGTCGACGCGGTGCCCGTACCGGTCGTGGGTGTGCAGCACGGGCCGGTGGCGGTCGGCGAGCTCACCCCAGCGCTGCGCCTCACGGCTGGCCGAAAGGGCCCCAACCTCATTCACCTCTTCCAGGCCCCACTGCCCGCCCTCTCGGATCAGGGCCTCGACAAGCACCGCGGATGTCGCGGGGTTGTGGTTCTCCAGGGGCGGAACCTGGTTGGTGACGACATGAGTGTCTGGCATCCCACCATGTTACATTTTTTCAACAACCGCACAAGAGGTGTAACGAACTAGCGGGGGTGGGCGGCGAAGAACTCCCACAGCCTCTGGGTGGCAAAGGTGGGCCACTCGTGTTCCCCGCCGTCGACGGTGATCAGCACAACGCTGCGGTTGTCGCCGCATCCGGCTGTCGACGTGGAGACCGCGCCGTTGGTCGTGACGGCCGGGGCGCCGCACTGATCAACGTTGCGCCAGAACGCATTCACGTCCGGCACCGGTGGACCATTGATCACGCTGAAACCCTGGCCGCCGCCGTAGGGCACAAGGCGATCCGCGGTGCCGTGAATATGCATGACCGAGGCCGGATGCGGGGACCGGCACGAGTTCAGCTGCGTGCCGGCAACCGGGCCGATCGCCGCGAATATGTCGGTGGTGCACGCCAGCGTGTACGACATGATGCCGCCGTTGCTCATGCCGGTGGCGTACACCCGGGCCGTGTCGATGCTGACGTTCTTAGAGATGTCGGCGACGGCCGCGACGATGAAGGCGACATCGTCGACGCCCTCTCGTCCCGGCCGGCCGCAGCAACTCTCCCCGTCGACGTTCCAGGCCCGGCCGAGGCCATCCGGATAGGCGACGACGAACTTGCCCGAGTCGGCCAAACCGTCCCAGCCATACTCTCTTTCGACCTGGGCGGCGCTGCCAAAATAGCCGTGCAGCACGACCACCAGCGGAGCGGACGGGGGCACTCCCGCGGGCTTGTAGAGCCGATAGCTGCGATCGCGTCCACCGACATTGAAGGTGTGCACGCTGGTGCCGGTGACAAAGCCCGCCGGCAGCGTCGGCCAGTCCGAGCAACCGGCGACCAGCAGAACCACTCCGAAAAGCAGCGCGAGCCGACCGAACATGGGCCCGCGGATCAGCTGCTCGTCTTTTCCCGCAGGAACGCGATGTCGTCCTTACGGCCCTCATCCGCCGTTTCGCAGATGACCGGCGCATCGGCGGCCTTCACCGCCGCGACCAGCAGCTCGGAATCGATCTGGCCGGCCCCCAGGTTGGCGTGCCGGTCGGCACCCGAGCCCGCCGCGTCCCTCGAGTCGTTGCAGTGCACCAAGTCGATGCGGCCGGTTAGCGCCCTTATTCGGTCGACCGCGTCGACCAGCTCCTCCCCCGCGGCCCAAGCGTGGCACGTGTCCAGGCAGAAGCCGATTCCCTTGTCCCCGATGTGATCCCAGAGCCTGCCGATCGTATCGAAGTAGCGGGCCATCGCATGGTCGCCGCCCGCGGTGTTTTCCAGATAGACCTGAACGTCTGTTTCGAGGGAGTCCAGCGCCTTGACCCAGCGCTCGAAGCCGGCCTCCATGTCGTTGTCGTCGGCGTGGCCGCCGTGCACGATCACAGCCGTCGCGTTGATTTCCGAGGCCGCGTCGCAAGTGTCCTGCAGGATCTTGCGCGACGGGATCCGGATTCGGTTGTTCGCCGACGCCACATTGATGAGATACGGCGCATGGACATACAGCGGAACTGTCGACGCCTTCAGCTGCTCGGCGTCGTCACGCGGCTTCGGCTTCTTCCAGCTCTGCGGGTTGCCGAGGAAGAACTGCACCACGTCGGCGCCGTCCGCCTGGGCGGCGGCTAGGGGGTCATCGTTGCGGACGTGTGAACCGATAAGCACGTCGGCCAGTGTAATGAAAAAGCCCCGGGCAAAGCCGGGGCTTTTTCATCAGTGGACTACCGGTAGTCGCTGTAGCCGTAGTCGTCCAGCGGCACCGCCGCACCGGTGGCTTGGCCGAAGTCCGGGCTGTAGTAGTGATCCTCGTAGGACGGGATCGTGTACGCCGCGGCCCGGGCCTCCTCGGTGGGCTGCACCTGGATGTTGCGGTAGCGGTTGATACCGGTACCGGCCGGAATCAGCTTTCCGATGATCACGTTCTCCTTGAGACCGTTGAGCTTGTCGCTGCGGCAGTTGATCGCCGCATCGGTCAGGACTCGCGTGGTCTCCTGGAACGACGCCGCACTCAACCACGAGTCGGTGGCCAACGACGCCTTCGTGATACCCATCAGCACCGGCCGGCCGGCCGCGGGCTCGCCGCCCTCGGCCACCACCCGGCGGTTCTCCGCCTCGAACTCCGCACGGTCGATCAGCGAGCCGGGCAGGAACTCCGTCGAGCCCGAGTCGATGATGGTGACCCGGCGCAGCATCTGGCGAACGATCACCTCGATGTGCTTGTCGTGGATCGACACACCCTGAGCGCGGTAGACCTCCTGGACCTCACGGACCAGGTGGATCTGCACCTCGCGGGGGCCCTGCACACGCAGCACCTCGTGCGGGTCGGCCGAGCCTTCCATCAGCTGCTGGCCCACCTCGACGTGGTCGCCGTCGGACAGCACCCGCTCGGAGCCGTCTTCGTGCTTGAACACCCGCAGGCGTTGCCGCTTGGACAGCTTGTCGTACACCACTTCTTCGCCACCGTCGTCGGGGACGATGGTGATCTTGTAGAAGCGCTCACCGTCCTCGAGACGGACCCGCCCGGTGACGTCGGCGATCGGCGCCTTGCCGCGCGGGACCCGGGCCTCGAACAGCTCCTGTACACGAGGCAGACCGCCGGTGATGTCCTCACCGACACCACCCTGGTGGAAGGTGCGCATGGTCAGCTGCGTGCCGGGCTCGCCGATGGACTGGGCGGCCACGATACCGACGGCTTCGCCGATGTCGACCAGCTTGCCGGTGGCCATGGACCGCCCGTAGCACGTCGCGCAGACGCCCGTGCCGGTTGCGCACGTCAGCACAGAGCGCACCTTGACCTGCGTGATACCCGCCGCCAGCAAGGCGTCGATCTCCGGGTCACCCAGGTCTTCCCCGCGCGCGACGACGACGTTGCCGGCCTCGTCGACCGCGTCGGTTCCCAAAGTCCGCGCGTACGCCGATGTTTCGATGTACGGGTCGCGGATCAGCGTGCCATCGGGCTGGCGCTCGGCCAGCTCCACGACGATGCCGCGCTCGGTCTGACAGTCGTGCTCGCGGACGATCACGTCCTGCGACACGTCCACCAGACGACGGGTCAGATACCCGGAGTCGGCGGTACGCAAAGCCGTGTCCGCCAGGCCCTTTCGAGCACCGTGGGTGTTGATGAAGTACTCCAGCACGGTCAGGCCCTCGCGGAACGACGACTTGACCGGACGCGGGATGAACTCACCCTTCGGGTTGGTCACCAGACCCTTCATGCCGGCCAGCGTCCGGGTCTGGGTGAAGTTACCCGTGGCACCCGAGTCGACGATCGTGATGATGGGGTTGTCGCTGGGGTAGTGCTCCCGCAGCGCCTGACCCACCTCATCGGTGGCTTCCTTCCAGATCTCCACCAGCGCCTCGTTGCGCTCGTCGTGGTTCAAAGCGCCACGCTGGAACTGCTTTTCGACCTTGTCGGCCCGCTCCTCGTACTGGTCGAGGATCTCCTTCTTCCGCGGTGGAACCAACACGTCGGCCATCGAGACCGTGACACCGCTGCGGGTCGCCCAGTAGAAGCCGGCGTCCTTGAGCTTGTCGACGGTCTGCGCGACCACGATCATCGGGTAGCGCTCGGCCAGGTCGTTGATGATGGCGGCCTGCACCTTCTTGTGCATCTGCTTGTTCACGAACGCGTAGCCCACCGGCAGCAGCTCGTTGAACATCACCCGGCCCAGGGTGGTCTCGGCCACCCAGGCATCCCCGGGCTGCCAGCCGTTGGTGCCGAACAGCTCGGTCTCGATCTCCGCGGGCGGACGCAGCTGGGTCAGCCGCACCTTGATCTTGGCCCGCACCGAAAGCACACCGCGGTCGGCGGCCATGATCGCCTCCGCCGGCGAGGAATACACACCCGTCTCCGGGGAATCCTTTGCGGCCGGCTGGTATTGGCCGGTGTCGCCCTCGACCTCGGTGGTCAGGTAGTACAGCCCGGTCACCATGTCCAGACGCGGCATGGCCAGCGGGCGCCCTGACGCGGGCGACAGGATGTTGTTACTCGACAGCATCAGGACGCGGGCCTCGGCCTGCGCCTCGGCGCTCAGCGGCAGGTGCACCGCCATCTGGTCACCGTCGAAGTCGGCGTTGAAGGCCTCACACACCAGCGGGTGCAGCTGGATCGCCTTGCCCTCCACCAGCATTGGCTCGAAAGCCTGGATGCCCAGCCGGTGCAGGGTGGGCGCACGGTTCAGCAGAACCGGATGCTCGGCGATGACCTCTTCGAGCACGTCCCACACCTGGGGACGCTGGCGCTCCACCATTCGCTTGGCGCTCTTGATGTTCTGCGCGTGGTTGAGGTCCACCAGCCGCTTCATCACGAACGGCTTGAACAGCTCCAGCGCCATCAGCTTGGGCAGACCACACTGGTGCAGCTTGAGCTGCGGACCGACCACGATGACCGAACGGCCCGAGTAGTCGACACGCTTGCCGAGCAGGTTCTGACGGAACCGGCCCTGCTTACCCTTGAGCAGATCCGACAGCGACTTGAGCGGGCGGTTGCCCGGCCCCGTGACGGGTCGGCCGCGGCGGCCGTTGTCGAACAGCGCGTCCACGGACTCCTGCAGCATCCGCTTCTCGTTGTTGACGATGATCTCGGGCGCACCGAGGTCGATCAGCCTCTTGAGCCGGTTGTTGCGGTTGATCACGCGGCGGTACAGGTCGTTGAGGTCGCTGGTGGCGAACCGGCCACCGTCGAGCTGCACCATCGGGCGCAACTCCGGCGGGATCACCGGGACCGCATCCAGCACCATGCCCATCGGC
>Ga0306925_10003587_pt1 | contig 13805 bp, 15 predicted proteins | sample flu12Cox44000176_FD_203755 | JGI IMG/M metagenome (GOLD analysis project Ga0306925, IMG submission 203755) | Lab enrichment of tropical soil microbial communities from Luquillo Experimental Forest, Puerto Rico - flux8day.12C.oxic.44.000.176 (v2)... | ecosystem: Environmental > Terrestrial >... | reverse complement strand
TCCTATTACCGATCGCGTCTCACCACGTAGAAAAAATCCCGGTTATCGGGGTAGCCCAGAAATCGCGGAACTTGCCCGCGGGAATCCATTTTGTCCACCTCGCTCATACCCGAGAGGAGGTAATCGACGAACAGTTGCGGCCCTGCCCGCCGATAGAGTGCCAGATAGGTATGCTCGAGTGCGTTCATATCCAGGTGCATGGCGTAGCGGCAGCGGTAGGCCTGAAATACGCGAGCCATCGCCGAAGGCGTCGCATCGGAGAACACGGCGTAAATGACGAAGCGCTTTCTTCCGTTCGATTGCAGCGCTGCACCCGCACGGATTGTGCGCAATTTCATCTCTTCGGAACCCGACCAGTTTCCCGGACCCCACTTGTTTACTAGCCGACCCGGAACGGTTGCTTGCGATTTCTCATCGAATTCAACGACGGGAACCCCGTTCTGTCGCGCGTGCTTGATTTTGGGCAGGATGCCATCGTCCTGCGCATCCCAGGTCTTCATCTGCACCAAACCATCATCCAGCACAAAGATCGTCGCCAAACCGGGCTGAAGCTTACTGAACACAACGCCGTCTTCCGCAAAACCGTAATGGCTGCCATTGTTTTTCGTAGCAAGCTCACCGGACCTGAAGGCTCCATGCGTGCGTTTAAATCCACCGGTGAATGTGGCCACCGTTTTACTGACCGACTCTGGGCTAACCATCCCAGCCGGCACCAACGGAGCAATCGTTCCAATACCGTCCGGACCCGGAAGTTTGGGGTCCTTCATTCCGGGCTGGAGATGGTCGGACCACTCGATGGAAGGATGTTCCGTACCCAGCTCATAACCCACATCGAAGCGGTCGAGATCAAAGGCGACCAGGTAGCAAAGGGACGAAGCCTCGACGCTGTCGAGGGGATTGACCATCGTATTGTAGCTTTCCAGGATCGTTCGATCGATTAGCTGTGGTTCGATGAGGCTAACGTAAACCCCGGGATTACCGCTTGCGGAATACCACACTCCGGGTGTCACCCCGTTATGGACATTTTCCAAGGTGATCCCAAGTCCGCTGGGAGTCAGAACCCGGCCAGCATATTTCGAATCAATGAGTGCGGGGGGCGGAGCATCCTCTACTTTGCCACTGCCGGCAGCCGTGCCGTTTTGACCGCTGGCATCAGTTAACTTCGCAGTTTCACGGTGGCTGTCTTCGAGAAGGTGGTGGAAGACCACGGCCACCTTTTCGCCACCCCATACTTGAGTGCGAAAGAATTCGGCCTCGGCTTCCAATTTCGTGCGATGCCCCTTGACTGAGTTCCTCAGAAATAGCCTCCCATCACACAGTGAGGCATAGGGCACTTGCGAATTCCTCGCCTGGTCCAGGGGGCCGTTTGTGCGGCTTTCAAAGAGGTTGCAGGGATGCTGCGTGTTTCCCTGTGAGATCTCTATTCCTGACGGGTATTTGGGGTCCAGAAACAGTTTTTCAGAACGCGGCTGAGGGTTTTCCAGGTGGTAAAAGGACTGGGAACCGTCGTGCCAGTCAACCTCTAAGAGGTACCAGGAATTGTCTGCGGGATTGAGGTTAACGAGGGTGGCCGTTCCCTGAGTACCTGCGTTCGACTTTATTTTGTTCGAAGTCACCTGACGAAAAGGTTGAAGGTCCACGATGGACTTCGGTCCATCGGCTTCATGTTGTACAGTCCCGGATTTTGGTGCCGCCACGCCTTGAGCGCCGCTTTCCAGCCCTTTTGCCATTAGCAGCATCCCGGCGCAGGCAAGGACGAAGATGGCAAGGGCAAAGGGGAGGAGTTCGCGATTCATTCGTAGACAGTGCTTCTTTCTCACGGATTTCCTGGAGCCTCGTCGTTTCCTTCTTGGGAGATTAGATCGCTATCAGCGCCGCAGCCAGCATGAGCAGTACCAGGATGCGACTGGTCCGGTCGCGCACCGCGAATACCAAGGGATCGTGAGGCATCTGCCCGCGATGCGCGACGAGCCAGAGGTAATCTATCCAGTACAGCAACAACGGACACACCAACCACAAGACCTGATGGGTGGAGTAAAGCGATTTGACTGAACCACTGGCGATGTAAAGCGATAGAACCAAGACCGCAGCGTATCCGCAGGCCGTCCCCTTAGAGACCAATAACTCCGCATCGCTGAGTTCATAGCTTCTTGCCTTGGCGCGATCCCCGTCGACACGACGCATGATGGCAAGTTCCGCGTTGCGCTTGATAAACGCCAAGCTCAGAAACAGAAACATCGAAAATGCCAGCAGCCACACCGACAACGGGACCGCTGCGGCTAGCCCTCCCGCAATGATCCGCAGGGTATAGAAAGTGGCAAGCAGGAATACGTCGAGAAGCACCACTTTCTTAAGACGAAGCGAATAGGCGACCGTCAACGTGAAGTAAAGCAACAGGAATCCCACCGACCACCACGAAAGCAGCCAAGCTAGAAGACAGCCGAGAACAACCAGAGCAGGCGCCGCCACCAATCCATAAGCCAGCGGCAACCGTCCCGACGCAAATGGTCGCAAGCGTTTCGAGGGATGATGGCGATCGGCTGGCAGGTCGCACAGATCGTTGATCAGGTAACCGCTCGAGGCACAGCAGCAGAACGCCACGAAGGCTATAACTGTTCTTATTGAGAGAATCGGTTCAGTGAAAAGGTGTGCCGCAAAGAGAGGAACGAATACCAAAATGTTTTTTAGCCACTGCTGAGGCCGTAGTGCCCTCCAGTATTCGCCAAGGGTGACACGGCGTTCTTCAAATGCACTCTGAAACTGGGCGAATTTCGCTACAGTTCGCTTCAAACGAGGGTTCGGGCTGACCACAATGGCCTTCCTCGCGGAAGACCACACTGCCAGGTCGCGAGACTCATTACCTACATAGTCGAAACCCTTTTCCCCGAAATGGGCAACGAGACGGGCCCGTTTGCGGTCCCCGGCAAGATTGTTGATGCCATCACTTGCCAGAACCATGTCAAAGAGCTTCAGGTGATCCGCCACTTGTCTCGCGAATTGCTCGTCGCTGGCCGTTGCGAGAACTATCGATCGGCCTTTGTTGTGTTCGGCACGGAGATAGCCAAGGAGTTCGGTTCGATAGGGCAACAGAGTCGCGTCGAGTTGGACGCGCTGGGCAATCTTCCGCTTCAGATGTGCCCGTCCCTTGAGCAGCCAGATAGGCAGCCTAAAGAGGGTGAGAGGCTCTTGCCCCAGCAAACTACAGACGGATTCAACTAGCAAATCCGTCTTTATCAGCGTGCCGTCCAGGTCGACAACGAGCGGGGATAAGGGGCCTGGCACAGACTCAGTTCGCGCGCTTGCACCCTGTTGTCCAAGAGGCGGACTCAAAGCGCTACTGGCGTTCCCAAGGTTTTCGGGTATGGCCGAACCGGGACTAGCCTTCGTGAAGGTCAAGTCACGTCTTGGATCGGGGAGGCTCGACATGCTCATCCTCCATGAAACAAATTCCCGTGAATGGTCCCATTCTGACTGTCAGAAGACCACAGCTCGGGCTCCCTGTGCAGAGTTATTTTCTGTCCCAAATGGCCGCCTCGCTCACTCGGGTGGATTCTACTCCGTGCCAAAAAAACGCGCCACCCTTCCTCATTTTCGATCGCGACGCCAAGTACGGGCGGGAAGTCCCGCAGTCGATCGTTCTCTAAGTCTTGGCCCCAGAAGAAGCTGCCTGAGGTTTTGCTCGGCTTTCAGATAACGGCCCCAGGATTTGAAACTCGCCATCAGCTAGATCGAAATAAAGATAATCAGAAGCGCGACGACAGCCAGAATCGCACTCCGATAATCGGTCAACGCAAATGCGACGGGATCTTCGTGCAGCTCGCCGCGGTGTGCGAGAAGCCAGATGCGGTTGATCCAAAAGAACGGAACGAGCGCCAGCAGCCAGAGTCTTTGGAAGTGCTGATAATGCTGCAGGATCTCGGGATTGTTGATGTAAAGACGAAAACGACGATTGCGGCATAGCCGCTTGCCGTTCCGAAGCTGCGCAGTTGCTCAATGTCCTCGACGCGGTATCCACGCCCATTCGTTGGGATCCGATCGGCCTTCCGGAGGTTGTCCAGCTCCGTATATCTTTTTGCAATGGCAAGACTCAAGAAAAAGAAGATCGAAAAACCACCGAGCCATGTGGAAAACGCGACGCCCGTGGCCGAGGCGCCCGCCACGATCCGAAGCGTATAGAGTCCGGCTAAGGTTAGGACGTCAATCAGGGCGATTTTTTTGAGACCGAGAGAATACGCAACGGTTGTCACAAAATAGACCGCCAACCAGAATGCAAAACGCGCTGGCAGCTGGGATGCCAACACAACAGCGAGTGAGAGCAAGAGGGACACCACAAACACGCCGCTCCGAGGCGAAAGGTCACCGGAGGCAAATGGCCTTTTGCACTTTGCTGGGTGACTGCGATCCGCCTCGATATCCAGCAGATCATTTAAGACGTAGGTGGCCGAAGCGGCGAACGACCAGCTGAAGAATCCAATAACGGCCAAATGGAAAAGGTGTCGATGAAAAAGCAAATGCGCGAAGGCAAGAGGCAAGAAAATGAGCAGATTTTTTGGCCATTGCTTCAGGCGAATGGCGCGAAGGATTGTTCTGATTCGAGGCGACCTGTCTTCAAAAATGTCATTGACCGCAATTTTTTTCCGCTTCAATCTCCCCCGGATGCCAGCATCGGGATTGGCCAACATCGCTTTCTGCGCCAGCCCGAGCGCCGGAAGATCCCCTCGGGCATTGCCGACGTAATCGAAGCCGCGATCGGGAAAGTGGCCCTCTAAGGTTTCACGCTTTGCTTGATCGCGAAGACTGACTTCGGCATTGCTCGCGATTACACCCGCGAATATTCCGAGATGATCGGCAATGCCTTTGGCTTGCTCTTCGTTCGTTGTCGTCACAAGGAAAATGTCTCGCCCGACTTTGTGCTCACCGCGGAGGTATTCGAGCAGGGCTCGGTTATACGGAAGTAGCGCAGGTTTTAATATAGATTGTTGTGCAACTTTGGCCTTGAAGGCAGCCTTACCGCGTGCCAGAGAGAGGCAACACCGCAACGCTTGAAGGGGGTTGCGCCGAAACAAGGTGAGCAGCGAATCGACGAGCGTGTCCGATTTGACGAGGGTGCCATCTAAATCAACGCACAGTGCAGGACGGGGTCGCGCGCATGAGCGCCGAGGAAGCATTGACAGGGCAACGTACCGGGCCGGCTTTTCGTAGGAGAAACCGCCAGGGACGCCGACGCTGTAGCGCTTCGTCGAAGAGCAATACGGATCAGACACGTCAAATGCCATCTCGCCCGGTTACATTGCACCACAATCGCCAAACGATCGCGGATGTAGTTATCAGCAACCGGTCTTGAATGAAAGAATTACCCAGACCGGGAAGCTGCGCCGCAATTAGCGCAGCGCCCTTGAGCGTTAAGGGTTTGTCACAACCGTCACGGGATTGTCGGGAACGTCTCTGCGAAGAATGGGAATGAAATGCGCGAATTTGACCATCTCCTGGCTTTGTTCTGGATTAACAACCCGGACCGGCTTAGCACTGTATGCGAATCCTGCAACCCCTTACTTTGCAGGATTGTAGCGTAAGTCGTTGCTTTTGGCGGTGGGGACGTAGTTCAGCTGGTTAGAACGCTGCCCTGTTCCCGCAAACTGTCACGGGTGGCCCTGCGTTGGCGTCATCCATTAAGTGCGTAAACGTGCCAAGGTTGGCCTGTTTCCGTGCCATCCAGGTGGCGGACAAGTGGTTGGAGTGTCTCCGTTCTAGTAGCGCCCTGTTCCGTCGGCCCCGCGCCGTATCGGCGGGAGACTTTCGCTTGGTCGGCGCGTCGCGTGGTGCATCACTTCTGTAGCTATCTCTGGTGGTACGAATCTCGCTTTGGCGGGGTGACTCTTATACGCAGCTTGCAGTCGACTTTGTGAGGAAACCTGACTATCTCAGGGAAGGAAACCTGTGCACTTGGTTAGAATCCCTCACTGTCGCGGTCCAATTCCCTCCCCCGCCCAAAACATCCCCCGCAAAACGCGAAAATACCTTCCTCCCTTTCACTTGATCGAAAGGCTTGGCCATTTCTCCACTGAATTTAGAAAGGTTCTAAGGCAAACACTTGTAGCCGGCACCATGTACGGTCTGAAAATGTACAAGCCGCGACGGTTCTCGCTCGAGTTTTTGACGCAACCGGAGGATGTGGTTATCCACCGTTCGCGTGCATGGGTAGTTCTCGTACCCCTACACTTCATTCAGTAATTCATCGCGCGAGATCACTCGGCGGGCATTCTGGATGAGATATTTCAGCATCTTGAACCCCATGTTCGTCATCCGGATTGGCTTGCTGCCCCGATATGCGAGCATCTCCGGAAAATTCACCGCCACCTCGCCGAAGACAACCTCACTCTCGCTATTTGGTCTGTCGATTTGCTCCTGAACCGGTGAAGAAAGTCTGTAGCAGTTGGGCTGTACTCTCCTTGTCAACACGGGCGAGCCCAGCGGATCTCACGCCTGAATGGTTCCCTTGTATGCGGGCTGTCCGTGGCACGAAGACGATTAGGGGCGCGAGGCGCGATAAGTCCGAAATCTCGTCCGGTTCGACCACGCAAACTCTGCTCGCGGGATCCAGGAAAACCGCCGGTATAAGGTCTCCTTCCGTCGTCGGACGGGGCAATTGAGAAATGTGATTTTTTTACAGTTGCTCCCATTGGCTTCGCTCCTTTCCGTGTGACAGTTCCTAGTTCCGCTCTTTCAGGTACCGTTCCCAACAGTCTCCGGCGCGAAAACGGCTATGGAAGAACTGATACCCTTCCTTGCCGGGAATCTTGAAGCACACGAACCCGAAGGTCTCTCCAAACGCGATTGGCTTCCCACATTTGCTGCAAATGGCGACTTTCCTGAGTTCCACGAATCACCTCTACTCTTTTGCTGACGTCTGCTAATCGACGGCTACGCCCGAAGCATGCAATCGTGGCGCCGACATAAGACTGGACTTATTCGTCCTACTTGAGATATCGGAAACAGAAGGAAGAAGAGGACAAGTAAAATGGAAAAATCGGCCCGCTGGCGAGTTAATTGCCCGCACGGGGCACTAGGAAAAGGCAGCAATCTTGTTCTCGGCAACGGGAGTTTGTCGCTCGTGGTCATCTGCAGAGCTCGCATTCGCTGTGGCGTTCAGGAGCGGCCAACGGGAAAGGAAAGGAGAAAGGTCTCGGGTTCATTGGAAGCAGGCTGCACAGCGCGGGAAATCCCGGTTTGGATCTTGGCGAGCCATTCAACGTGCATTTCTGTCTGAAAATCGTCTACTAGTGCGACAATCGGAGGCAGTTTCTGGCGAATCCTGATTCGAAAGCCGACGCGCTGTTAGCAACCTCTCCTTCATCTTCCGTGACTCTTTGTCCTCGAAGACAAGTCTTCCCCGTCTGGTATTCTCGAGTTCTTCGCTAGTCCAGCGCGCGTGCATGATTCCAGCGACCCCGTGCGAATTCGCTCCCAGTAGAAGATGTCCTACCTCGTGCGCCGCCACATGGCCGAGAAGGCTCGCAAGATTCGTGCCGTCGCTGTTGTGCAGCTCCTTCATCGGCTCGTAAAACAAGTCCGCATAGCACCCGCTTCCATCTTCCGCCACAAAGGCTATTCCCATCGTTTCTCTCTTCAAGCCGGCGGCTTCTCGCACAACCCGTAAGTGAAAGTGCCCCAGAGAGACGGCTTCGCGGCACATCCGAGACTCTTCTTCACTCGCCGCAGGCACATTGCAGTTCAACCACTTCACCTCGATTCCCGCTTTCCAGAAAACTCGCAACGCCTCCTTCTCACCTTGAGTCAGCACATCTCCAGGCACTCCCGCTTCGTTGTAGACCGAAATGGTCACTTGCGCCCGTTCCAGGGGAACCTTGCCCCAGAGGCTAGCACTTGCCAGTGTTGAAGCCATGAGAAAGCGAAGCCACGTGCTAACTGTCCTCCTAATCATGGCGCTCACTTCTCCGTGGCGCCGAAAATGGTTCGAGCGGATAGGTGCCTCAATGCCGCTGGGGAGGGGAACGCCTCGTTTCCAAAATCGACGCAAAAATCGTGGCCCGGGCGTAAACGGAACTATTTGCGCCCTACTTGAGACATCGGAAACGGGAGGCAAAAGACGTCAATGGGAAGGAATAGCGGAACACGTTGGAAGGCTACTGCGGGTACGTTCGTAATTCGGCGAACTGCCTAGCAGAAGGGTGTAGGAACGGCCATGGCTAAGGCCAAAGGCTCAGAAGTTGTTGATTATCCACACATTGGACTCAGAGTTTGAGCCCATGATTGCAAGATGACGACCGTTCGGTGATGGAAATCCCCATGTCGTTTTCGATTGTGGCTGGTGCCAGATGGGCAAGGCATCGCCGTTGAGCGCAAGGCGCAACAAGGAAGCGCCACCCGGCTCAAAGGTTGACACGAACATGCTTTGGGAATCATTCGCCCATTCCAAATGCAGTAGGTTGGGGAAACCCTTCACTGTAATCGTTCTCGTCTGACCTCCACGCAGTGGCACCACCCGAATTTCATGTGAGTGCAACTTCACGATGGCGATGCGCGAACCATCGGGAGATAGTTGCCACCAGTAATCGAATCCAAGGTCGGCACTGCTGCCCGCCTCCAGCGGAATCCGTACCAGTTCCTTCCCCGGACCACCGAGCGGGTCAAATGAAGCAACTACAAGTTCGCTCTTATCAGCTGACGGTCGCCCAAAAACACAAAGATTGGCGGCCTTGTTTGAGCACGAGAACCCTACGAAGCCCTCAATGTCAAATATTCGCTGGGGAGCACCACCCTTTGGGTCGACTCGATACAGACCCATCTTGCGCGACGCGAGCGGCTCGCCCTCAAGCAGGATCCAGGCTCCATCCGGACTTAGCCGAGCTAGATAAAAATTCGTGTTGGCCGCGGGACTAAGCAGTTCAGGAGCACTGCCGGGATCTATCGCCTGCCGATACATTTGCCGGTTTGTCGCCTGCTCCGATGAGAAAATGACCTCCCGAGAGTCTGGCGTCCAAGCCGAAGGGATGTTGTAATTGTCATCGAGCGTAAGGCGGCGGAAGTTAGCGAGCCGGCTTTCTTTACCGGCCAGGTCCCCAACAAAGACCGAAGAGTGGTCATTGACTCTGAGAAAAACGAGTTGTTTCCCATCCGCCGTCGCGCTGAGGTTGTAAACGGAAAATCCCGACCAATCTGTCAGCTGGCGCGCTTCGCCCTGCGGAGTTCCCTTCTTAGTGTCGACTTGTAGTTCCCACAAATTATCGGCTTCAGAAGAGCCGCGTTCCGTATTCCTTGAATAGATGAAGCGTCCCGAGGGCGTCCACGTGAATGCGCGACTTAAGTGGTTATCCAGGAGGATCGTCGTTATGTCTGCTCCGCTGAGGTCACAACTCTGGACCTTGATCTCTATGCGATTGCTTCGGTCACGCCTGGAGCGAAACGCAAGCCGGTTTCCTGCCGGCGACCAAGCGATGGCCTGAAATGTGGCTTGGCTTTCGGCAGTCAGTATCTTGTGAGGCGACTCTCCGTTCGACCCCATGACCCAGATCTCGCGCGCTCCATCGGAACTCCGCACCCTTTGGTAGGCAATGCCGGAACCATCGGGTGAGACAGTCCCACCTCCGAACATATCCTCAACTTCCGCAAGCTTCTGTGCTTCCCCTCCCAGTATCGGAATCAACCACAAGGTGCTTGGCCTTCCTGGCACGCTGGCAGATGCTATGAATCGTGTGGAGTCAGGGAACCAACTCCCGAACGCCCACAAAGCTGTCCCCGCCTGAACTCCGGGGAGCAAAGGCAAAATTTGGGCGGCTTTAGTTTCGACGAGCTCCAGATGAATGCCTTGCTGGTCTGCATAACCTAAATACTTGCCATCGGGAGAAATCGCAGCGTTGAGCACCGGTAAATCCTGTGCGTTTGCGGTAAGTTTTCGCTGATTGTACTGAGGTAGAGATTCGGGACGACGAGGAAAAAACCATGTAAACAGGGCGGTACCGATCAGAGCCACCATTGCCAGCAACGCCGCTGCCACACTGTTCCTATGTCGGCGAACGAATTTGCCAGCGCGATAAGCGATCGCGTCTGGTCTTGCACTGATGGGCTCGTGCCTCAAATATCGCTGCAGGTCGTCAGCAAAGGCTTTAATCGACGGGTAGCGCTCCCGTGGGTCCTTCTTCAGCGCTTTTGCGACAATCGTGTCGAGGTCGCCGCGCAGCAATCGGGCCAGCTTGTCAAACGTGGTGCCGCGCCTCCTGGCATTCGTGACTGAGGCCTCCTCATTTGTCAGCGTACGGGCCACAATCTCCGAAGGGCGTGGAGGCTCGGTGTCCAAAATTGCCTTCACGAGTCCCGCAGGTGTATGCGGACCGGCACCGGCTGGGTGTTGCCCAGTCAGCAGAACGTACAGCAGCACCCCTGAGGCATAGACATCCGTTGCCGCTGTCACCGCCGCGCCCTTCAGTTGTTCCGGAGCAGCATATTCGGGTGTCAGCGCCCTCCCACCTTCGAGCGTGGGCGGTGCCTCCCCACTCGGCCCCTCGCATTCGAGCAGTTTGGCAATTCCAAAGTCGAGAAGCTTTGCCTGACCATCGGTTCGCACCAGAATATTCGAGGGCTTCAGGTCCCGGTGAACGATAAGGTTGGCGTGCGCTTGCGCTACGGCGCGCAACACATCGAGGAATAGTCGGACGCGCGATCTGACGTCGAGATTGTTCTGGTCACAGTAGCGATCAATGTGATCGCCCTCAACGTATTCGAGTACAAGAAAAGGTTGGCCGGCTAATGACACTCCAGCGTCAATCAGTTCCGCGATGTGGGGATGTGTCAGGCGGCCCAGAATTCGGCCCTCACGTTTGAAACGCTCCTCGCCGCCTTTCCCCATCAGCGCGATATTGAGAACCTTCACCGCTACGCGCCGTTCAAATCGCCCGTCGCTTCGCTCGGCCAGCCAGACGGTGCCCATTCCTCCATGGCCGATCTGCGAAACCAAGGTGTAGACGCCGAGAATTTGACCTGCCAAACCAGGGCCCCCAGGCAATTCCAAAGCGCTCGCCTCGAGAAAACCCTCCTCAGACAATACGCGGTGCTCACGAAGCAGTATTTCCAGCTGATAGGCCAAAGTCGGGTTCTCGCTCTGGAGGGAGGATAGCCAGGTTGAGCGCTCCTCGTCTGTCATCTCGAGCGCTTCGTCGAGGTGCGGACTAAGAGCCTGCCATTGATCGGGGCTGAGCTTGGACATTATGACTAGACTTCCAAATCCGCGCGAATATTCCGATAAAGAAAAACGCGCGCCTTTTCCCAATTCCTCTGCACCGTACGTTCCGAGAGGTTTCGGTGAGCGGCGATTTCGGCGAAAGTCAGCCCACAGAAGAACTTCAAATCGACAAGTTCAGCAAGCACGCGGCACACTCCTGCCGGAGAATCGCTCTGAACGGCCCTCAGTCTCTCACACTTGTTAGTGACAACCAAGGTATCCACCTCGTCCACGGCATCGGGAGCCATCTGCATTCCTGGCCGCTCGATTTGAGATACCGGGTCCTTGATTAGAGTTCGTTGAAAGCCGAGACGTTACGCGCGAAGGTAACCAGAAGTAATTGATTGGATAACGTCGTCGGCTCCCCTCAACCGGGTAGACTTGGCGACGGTGATCGACCAAGGCTCGGAGGATCGTCTCCAGCAGGCGATGTCCAGAAGCACCCCGTCGAAAAGTCGCCTATTCGTTTCAAGTGACCGTGCAACTGCCACTGCGAGGCACGGAGAGCACCCTCGAAACTCTCCTCTCAGTTCCCTGTCCTGCGTCCTTATTATTATTATTCTGCCGCGCCAAAAAACCACGGGGTGAACATGACGAAGAAACGCTTCTGTGTTAGTATGAAACTCGCATGAGCGCACAAATTCTTATTGGCGGTTTTGCCTGGAGGGCTTGCAGTCAGGGGCATTCAGGGCGATCAGTGCGCTGTATGCAAATCCTGCAACCCCTTACTTTGCAGGATTTTAGCGTAAGTCATTGATTTTGGCGGTGGGGACGTAGTTCAGCTGGTTAGAACGCTGCCCTCTCGTTCGTTAGAATCCCACACTGTCACGGCCGACCCAGTTCTAAGCTCGGACACTCACGCCGAGTATGAGGCCTTTGGTACCAATTTGAGCCCTCTGCGAGGCCCTCCATGTACAAAATCTCGTCGAGAGCTTGCACAAAAAAATGACGTTCCCGGGCTGATCATTCCGGTTCCCTTCCCTCGCTGCGTTTTGCACGCGGGCGGGCGACTTTCCGCTGACCGATGCTCGCTTCTTTCTGAAATGAAGCATGGCACTTCGCACCAGCCAATTTGCTTTGGTTTGATCGGCCTGGGCCGGTTCGAGTGGTGCCACCAGACGCGAAAACGGAGCTTGACTCTGGACTATGCTCCAGGATGTAGCTTCTAGAAAGGAGCCACGGCAATGCAAATTGGAATTGTGGCAAAGAAGATCGGGCTCAGCATCGACGCGATTCGATTCTACGAGCGCAACGGCTTGCTTCCGCAACCGCCGAGGACAGAGGGAGGTTTCCGTCGATACGGGGACAGCGACGTAGAAACCCTGGCCTTTGTTCGCCGTGTGCAAGGTCTGGGATTCAAACTGAGCGAGATTCGGGACCTCTTGCGACTTCGAGGAAATCGCTTACAGCCCTGCGTCCCGGTGCAGTGCCGCTTGCGAGCGAAGCTCGCGGACGTGCAGCGAAAACTGAGTGACCTTCGGAAGCTGGAACACGAACTCCAATTGGCCTTGCGTAGTTGCAACAAAGAACTGCGCAAGCGGGACGCTCATTGCCCAATCTTGAGGGAGAGAAATCTACACAGACCGGAGAGCAAACAGTGAAAGTGGAAGTCTTGTATGTGGCGGATTGCCCGTCGCATCCTGCGGCGGTGAAGTTGGTCAAAGGCGTTTTGGCTGCAGAAGGGGTCACAGCGGAGATCGATGAAATTCTTGTAAGGGACGAACGAATGGCCGGTCAACTCAAGTTTCCCGGCTCGCCGACCATCCGAATTGATGGCCGGGATGTGGCTGGACAGTCCCAGACGGCAAAGAATTTCGCCCTTAGTTGCCGTGTTTACCCAGGGTCAAAGCAGATCGGTCTTCCGTCAGCAGAGATGGTTCATCGAGCGGTCCGGGAAGCACGGCAAGGGCAATAGCGGTGAGACAAGCAACAGGCATCTCGGCGTCGTTGGCAGCGATCGTAAGTTCCGTCGCAACGATTAGTTGCTGTTTGCCTCTAGGTTTTGCGGCGGCCGTGGGTACTGGTGCTGCGAGTGCCTTCTTCACAACGCTGCGTCCTTGGCTCTTGGGAGTTTCAGTCGCGCTGATCGCACTCGGATTTTGGCAGCAGCGTCGGGCGAAACAATGCCCCGTCCGAGGAAGGATGCTTGGCAATGTTCTGTTATGGGCCGCGGTTGCCGTTGTGTTGAGCATGATTCTGTTTCCTCAGGAAATCGCCGCCTTCATAGCTGACCAGCTTGGCGGAGCATGGAAACAATGAAGGGGAGGGCCATCTTCGTAGGAATCGCAGTGCTCGTTGTGCTGCTGGCGGCCGCTTATTTGTCGGGGCCTTCATCGGTGCCTTCAGGCCAGGAGCCTCTCGTCACACTTTCCAAGGCGAATTTCACGAAGTTTGAAGGAGCCTTTGATGCCGACTCGAACGTGCCCCGGATGGTGTTGCTGCTGTCGCCAACTTGACCCGGTTGTCTGCGGGGGTCTTCCGCAGCGGAGCAACTTCTTGTCCATTACCCTGACAGGAAGGTGCGCGTGCTCGTCGTTTGGGAGCCGATCCTTGCGACGGATTGGCGGCC
>Ga0306925_10003584_pt1 | contig 13812 bp, 9 predicted proteins | sample flu12Cox44000176_FD_203755 | JGI IMG/M metagenome (GOLD analysis project Ga0306925, IMG submission 203755) | Lab enrichment of tropical soil microbial communities from Luquillo Experimental Forest, Puerto Rico - flux8day.12C.oxic.44.000.176 (v2)... | ecosystem: Environmental > Terrestrial > Soil... | reverse complement strand
ACACTCGCCGCTGGCACTCGACTGGATGGTTTTGAAATCGTCGCACCGTTGGGCGCGGGCGGAATGGGAGAGGTGTATCGCGCACGCGACACTTTGTTGAAGCGCGATGTTGCGATCAAAGTTCTACCGGCGTACTGGTCACGCGATCCCGAGCGTCTTCACCGCTTCGAGTTGGAGGCCCAGGCTGCTGCCGCGCTGAATCATCCCAACATTGTTTCGATCTTTCACGTCGGTCAATACAATGGATCGCCGTACATTGTGACCGAGTTGCTTCACGGCGAAACGCTCCGCGAAAGGCTGAAGAATGGTCCCATGCGCCTGCGCGAGGCCATCGACGTCGGCGCCGAGCTTGCCCGGGGTCTGGCTGCCGCTCACGGCGCTGGAATCGTCCACCGCGACCTCAAGCCGGAAAACATCTTCTTGACGAAAGACGGGCGGGTGAAGGTTCTCGACTTCGGTCTGGCCAAGCTCGATCCAGCAAAGTGCTCGGGTACCGACGGCCCCACCGCCAGCTTCCAGCAGCAGACTAGCCCGGGACACGTGCTGGGCACAGTCGGCTACATGTCTCCCGAGCAGGTGCGCGGACAAACCGCCGACGCGCGCAGTGACATCTTCGCAACAGGCGCAGTTCTCTACGAGATGCTAACAGGCAAGCCTGCCTTTCGGAAGGCGACGTCGGCGGACACCATGAGTGCGATCCTCAACGAGGATCCTCCAGCGGTTTCGCAACTGACGCCGAATCTCCCGCCGGGCCTGCAACGAACCGTAAGCCGCTGCCTGTCAAAGAATCCAGAGCAACGCATTCAGCATGCCAGTGACTTGGCTTTCGCGCTGGAAGCGCTATCGGATTCGGGAAGCACCGGCATCGACTCTGCCAGAGAGCAAACCTCGGTAAAGAAATTGGTATGGATGGCAGCAGGTGTTACCACCATCGCAATTGCCGCGGCGATCTTCGTTTGGTGGAAGATTCCGCCCGCCGTGCCAGTGATTGAGTCCATAACTCAACTGACTGACGACGGCGAAGTAAAGGAGATGGCAAAACCCTTTACTGATGGTTCGCGGATTTATTTCGTCGAGGGCTCCACCGGAAGCTTCAGAATTGCACAGGTCTCTGTGTCAGGTGGACGAACTGCATTCGTTGAGACCAGGCTTGTCGATCTGTTTATTGGTGGGCTACTCCACGATGGCTCCGCGTTACTCGCATTGCTCTGGGATAGACCGACGAGCCCTCTGTGGTCGATTCCCCTCCCAGCGGGAGAGCCCCGCCGCCTAGGCAACGAAGAGGTCGATGGTGCAGCTCTCTTTCCTAACAGTCGAATCCTATTTTGGAGAGGGTCGGACCTGTTCGTTGCCGACAAAGACGGCTTGTATCCCCGCAAACTGACTTCTATCGTTGGGATAATCGGCTTTCCCAGTGTCTCACCAGACGGCAGGCGAATCGCCTTCAGGACGTATAGTCCCGGTCGTGGCCAATCGTTGGTCGAAATTGGCGCTGATGGTAAGGGTCTCAGCACGATCTTGAATGCCGCCCAAGATGAATTTTTCGGTGCTAGTGTGGAGTGGACTCCCGACGGGAGGTATCTGCTTTATCGAAAAGCTCAGGGGGGTGCGTCGGATCTGTGGTTGATGCCTATGCAAACCGGCATCTTCGATCGGTCCAAACAGCCAATTCGGCTTACAAACGGACCACTTTACTATTCAGGCGCCTGCCCCAGTCTGGACGGAAAACAAGTCTTTGCTATCGGTTCAAAGCGGCGAGGCGAACTGGTTCGTTATGACATGCAGTCGCACCAATTTGTGCCGTTTCTTTCTGGAATCTCCGCAGTAGACCCCAATTTCTCCGACGATGGCAAATGGGTCGTCTACACTTCTTACCCAGACCACACTTTGTGGCGCAGCCGCACCGATGGAACCGAACGTATGCAATTAACTTATCCGCCAATGCAGGTGGGCTATCCCTTCATCTCGCCCGACGGAACGAAAGTGGCCTTCATGACACCGGGCCCAAAGATATATGTGATCGACATGGACGGCGGGCAGCCGAAAAGAATCATCGAGAGAAATGCATCCGTTGCGACATGGTCCCCTGACGGGAACCGCCTCGTTGTGTCTTTCTTTTCCGATACCTCAACTGGAGAGGGTGGCAAGACCTATTTGCAGACATTCGACTTACGCACTGGCCAGCTATCCGTGGTTCCTTCTTCCCAGGGCACGTGCTGCGCCCAGTGGGTTACCCCGGACACGTTAGTGGCAGCGAACCAAGAGGGTACAAAGTTCCTGACCTTCGATCTTAAAACCCAGAAATGGACCGACCTGGCAGCTGGCAACTTCGTGAACTGGAATCTCTCACCGGATCGCAAGTACTTTTATTTCACGACGGGAGGTACCGAGCCCAAGGTACAGCGCATTAAATTCGCGGATCGCCAGATCGAAACCATCACTGGCTTAAAAGACCTCCGCAGGGTGATGGATTTGGTCGAAGAGAATACACAAGTGAACGTAGCACCGGATGGCTCCCCGGTATTCACTCGCGACATCGGCTCCCAGGAAATCTACGCGCTCACTCTGAAGTGGCCGTAAGGAGCGTTACCCACAGCCCATTACGCTCACAATCCTGCCCTCCCCGTTGTATAAATGCGATTTTCAACAGTAATCTGACAATCAGCGTGGCGGATCGTTTGATTACCGCCGAATAGCCAACAAATCGCCATCCAGCAGTCAATTAGATAACCGCGCATCGACTAACGAATTGACCGGGGGTTCCTTTCACCCTATCATCAAACATCTTTCCCGTAGCCTATCGTCATGATCGACACGACGATCTCTCACTACCGCATTGTTGAAAAGCTCGGCGGCGGCGGCATGGGCGTGGTGTACAAGGCTGAAGACACTCGCCTTGGCCGGTTTGTTGCCCTAAAGTTTCTGCCAGACGAAGTTGCCCGCGACCCGCAGGCACTGGAGCGATTCCGGCGTGAGGCGCGGGCGGCTTCCGCACTAAACCATCCGAACATCTGCACAATTTACGACATTGGCGAAGAAGATGGCCGTGCTTTTATGGTAATGGAGTTCCTCGATGGCATGACGCTGAAGCACCGCATCGCTGGGCGGCCAATGGACGCCGAGGACATCCTGTCGCTTGGGATTGAGATTGCCGACGCGCTGGATGCGGCTCATGGTAAAGGAATCATTCATCGTGACATTAAGCCAGCCAACATTTTGGTGACGGAGCGCGGTCACGCCAAGATCCTCGACTTTGGGTTGGCCAAGGTGACGGAGAAACATGCCTCCTCGACGGGAGAAACCCTGACGTTGCCGGATTCCGATAGCGACCATCTCACTAGCCCGGGCGCGATGCTGGGCACGGTAGCTTACATGTCGCCCGAGCAGGTGAGGCCAAAGAGTTGGATGCTCGCACCGACCTGTTCTCGTTCGGGGCAGTTCTGTACGAAATGGCGACCGGCAAGATGCCTTTCGATGGTGCGAGTTCGGGCGAGATATGCGGCTCTATTCTCCACCACGATCCGAAACTACCATCGCAAGTCAACCGGCAGGTATCGCCAGGACTGGAAGCGGTCATCCGCAAGGCGCTGGAGAAAGACCGCAGCCTGCGTTATCAAAGTGCGGCCGAGATGCGCACCGATTTGCAACGGCTGAAGCGGGACACAGAGTCTTCTCCAACGGGAACGGTGCCGGTTCCGCCCACAATGAACCGCAGATGGTGGCTCGCGATTTCAGGGCTCGCCGTTCTTGCGGCTGCTATCGGCATCCTCGCCTACCGCAAGCTCATGCCGAAGACCTTTCCATTCCAGAAATTCGAGATCACGCAATTGACGAGTGGGGGCACACAGAAGATTGCGGCGATTTCGCCAGACGGAAAGTATGTCGCCTTAGTTGAAACTGAAGGCGGTAGCGTATTCATTTCACTCCCACATGAAAAGCAAAGTCTTCGAATAATGCAGGTTACGGGCGGCGACGTGCAGATAATCCCTCCAGCCGAAGTAAACTACACGGGCCTAATGTTCTCGCACGATGGGCAACACCTGTACTTTGTGCAGACGGAAGCCAAAGACGGGTACAGCATCGGTACGCTCTATAAGATTCCTGCGCTCGGAGGTACACCTCAACGACTAATTATCGATGTGGATTCGGCAGTTTCGCTGTCGCCTGATGGTGCTCAACTGGTTTTTGTGCGACACGGCGTGTCAAACGGTAGAGGGGATTCGAGCTTGATCGTAGCGAAGGAGGATGGCAGCGAGGAGCGGCCAATCGCTGTCCGCAAACTGCCTGACGAGTTCTTAAGCCCCGCATGGTCGCCCGATGCGAAAAAGATTTCGGTTTTCGGTCGGAAAGAGAAGTGGTTCAGTCTCGTCGAAGTCCCGGCGCAAGGAGGACAAGAAAGGCAATTGACCCAGCACCAATGGAATTGGCCGGTCAGTTCACCTTGGATTTCGAGTGGAAGTGGACTGGTCGTCAATGGGCGCGAAGGTATTCCGACACCGATGCAGCTTGAATATGTCTCTTACCCAGATGGAGAGGTACGCAGAATCACCAATGATTTGAATTACTACAGCGGTGCAAGCCTCACTGCGGACAACAGTACGCTCGCCACTGTCCAAAGCACGATGGTTGTGAATATCTGGGTTGCGAGCCTTTCCGATGCGGTTAACGCCAAGCCGGTAACAACCGGCGGACACGCTTGGCAACCCGCCTGGACTCCAGATAACAGGATTGTTTATGCGCTTGACGAGGTGAACCGCAGGCGTCTCTGGATCATGAGTTCAGATGGGAGTAAGTCCGCTCCACTGCCAGGTGCAGTGGGGACATTTGCCTTTAGGCCGCGAGTCGCATCAAATGGACAAATCGTTTACGGATCGGATCGTTCCGGAACTGTGCAAATCTGGAAAATGGACCTTGATGGTAGTAACGCAAAACAACTGACCAAAAACAGTGACATTACCTTTGCCGAAATGGATGTTTCATCGGACGGAAAGTGGGTCGTATTTGGTCGTGTGGTTGGCGGAATCGGAGAACTGTGGAAGGTGCCGATGCAAGGAGGCGAACCGGTTCGCTTGACCCATCAACCTTCATACAGTGCTAGACTCTCAATCTCGCCCGATGCGAAGACGGTCGCTTATACCTATCGCGATTCCCAGGTGACGCCACCGCGTGGGGTTGCGCTGGTACCGCTCGAAGGCGAGCCGAAGGTCACATTACTCGATATTCCAGCTGATTGCGTACGCTGGACGGGGGACAGCCGGTCGCTTCTCTACTCCTATTCTCAAAGCGGTACGTCGAACATCTGGGAGCGGCCAATCGCTGGCGGAGCAGCAAAACAGGTCACCCACTTTACAAGTGAGCTGAATTCCGTTTTCGATCTGTCAAAAGATGGCAAGCAATTGGCGATACAACGCGCCACCTCCAGTTCTCATGTGGTACTGCTCCGCGACGTGAAGTAATACGAGAACGCGACACTTCAAATCTACTCTGTTCGACAACAAGCCGATGGTGCAAAGGCTGCGGTTCGATGACGGCAAGGTCGAAGCTGTCCCTCAATTGACCGGGCTGCAGCACGTGGCAGATCCACTGGAATGGACACAGCTAAACGCCGCTGTCGGCACCCCGAAACACTACTTCTCTCGCACCCGCTTTAACGCCGGCTCGGTTCAGAACTTCCGCGAGAGGCACGCCCGTCCATTCCGCCGTGCTAACGGCTCCTAAGTTCCATTGCTCCCCATTCACACGCGGGTTCAGCAGTGAACGCCCATTGCCAGCGCACTCTAAGGTGACGAACTCGGTCTGAGAGGGCATTTTCACAAGGTCTCGCAAACTGAGGCTCAGAGACCGCTCGACCAGGCCAACGACATCCAAGCGCCAGCTTGTTGCGTCGAGTTGGGGGATCTGAAAGTGATTACGAACGTAGAACCTCTGATTCGGCATTACCGCGCCCCCGATCAAAGCGGGAATAGAGGTCTCGCAATTAAGCGGATGGGCACGGTGAACGACCATTCCAGCCTCGAATGCCTGCCGGTAAGCCTCTTCTGGCCCCAGCGCAGTCGGGGCGTCTCCTACAACCGACGTTGCCGGCGTGGGGGCGCCACCTGCCACTATCCTGGAACGCTTAAAAACAGTGTCCAGCTTCGTGATCTCCACAAGGCTCTCGACTCGTGGATTCAGGTTTGCGATTTCAAGGTCGCAGCCTTTCTCTTCTGCTGCCGTCCATACGCCCAACAGTGCGCCCAAACCAGTGCTATCGACATACGCAACGTTACTTAAGTCAAGCACGATCCGATAGCTCTTCGCCGCGATTTGACCTTGCGATTCAGGGATCAGATCGCGAATCTCCCTTTGAAACGCCGCCGAATTTTCGGCGGTAATCTTACCCTCACAGTGGACGATGATCTCGTTAGGCTTTTGCTCGAGTTGCAACTTCAATCCAAGGGGACTAAGCGGCTGGGTCGCCATGATTAACCTCCAAACCGCGGCAGAACAACACACGTGCAGACTGAAAGGAAGCTGCTCCCGAGGTTTGCGCGCTGCGGAGACTTGTCGCGATAAGGAGACTACCTCGCCAAGGATGACGTTTCAAACCTAAAATTGCCGGTGGTCTCCTTGGTTCAAGGGGGCCTCATCGAATGAATGCAGGAATAAAACAGGGTATGTCAACCGCCGCCCAACTCTTTGGCCCTGAACGAACCTTTACGTCAAAGTTCTGAGCGGATCGTCGGCCAACTCGGCAACTATCGTTCGCTACCACTCGGGCGAGAAGTCCTAGTGTTGTATCAGAAGCGACCGCAGAGGCTCAGGAGGCGTTCGATTGAAGAATCGTGGGATCGCCCAAGGATGCCGCCTCAGGTAACTCACGATCGGCGGCGGTTGTGGCGGGAGGGTGTTCAGGATTGCATCATCGTTCCACTTGAATTGAAGGTCAACGACACCGCCCGGCTCCGAAATTGTCGCTAGCGCCTGGAAGGTTGCCCGCAATACTGCCAGTTGGCCGACAGCATCGCCGGGCAACCCGACAGTGAGTCCGAACGGGTGCTCGACGGCGGCAATTCGCCGAGCCCCGGTGCTCGCGGTCAGATCTGGAATCATCGACAGGGAAATCGTGCTGAATCCGGCCGCCTCGATCTCGCATTGGACCAGTCCGACGGACCAGCAACAAACCGCTCAAACCGGAACCAGCACGACCGCATCAACGCGCTCTTGGTGCATCCGCTCGACGATGGACGGCACTGTTTCGTGCAGCAACCGTTCTGGACGGAGGGTGTATCCGACGTACGAATAGTGCGACGGTGCGGAGTCGCCAACTTCGCCCATGGCTACGAGTTCGGCCAAGCGATTAAGCGGCATCACGCAGTTAAGATCTTGCTTGGCGAACGCCGGGTTAACATGCAAATGGAAACTCTGAACTTCGCCAGTCCTGGTGTTGCGCGGAACCACGCGGTACGACGGGTCCGAGAACCACGGGTCAAGCCGCTCGATCTGAACATCGAACGGGCGATCCCTGTTCAAGGCCAGCGCCGCCGCACTCACGAGCGCGATTGTGCATTGGGGCAGAGGCTTGGCAAGCGGCGTCCACGGGGATGGTTTAGCTGCTCGAAGATCAGACCAGTGCTGCATCACGCGCTTGGCGACACTGTCGAGGAACCGGTACGAATCGACCATCGAAGGCATGCTAGCGCAGCGGCTGCCGGAATCGTATGCATTTTGTTGGGTGACGGCCAACTGGGCGGGCAAACTTCCCCGATGCCGACTTTTGCACAGCTTTGGAATGCGGCCACGGTGGGGAGGGCGATTGGACACGCAGGCTCCGGAAGGCCAAGCAATACGGCTATTCTTGGCGGGAGGTTGCTGAATAGGCTGGTTTGAGCAACAAACCGCCAAGCTCGATTTCATAACGCGCCCGGCGAACTCGCGGCCCGCTTGAGGTGCGGCCAATGAACGATCGATGGCGGGGCAAGTGACTTCAGTTCTGATCGCGGCAGTAAACTCGGCGTTTCCATTGGAGGCGACGATTCCAGAGAGAGCAGGCAGGGTTTTGGGCGACCCGAGACGAATTCAGCAAAGATGAGCAGCAGAACTGGAGTGCAGAGGATTGTGTCATTGCTGAAGTGGGCAAACAGCTCACAATCTCATTGGTGATCCAGCTGCACCGCGGCTGGCGAAAACGATCCTTGTGCAGGGGCACAGCGCTTCATGTGACACAGCGGCTTCTGCACAATCGTCCCATGATTGATCGCGTGTGAGCAATCTTGCTCTTGCACGCGGCGATTCATCCAATGATCTCAACTTTGATGCGCTTCCAACATTACGGGAATGGTGAACTTGGTTTGGTCGTACTGAACCTTATACTGTCCTTCAATCTTCAAGCTGCGAGGGAACCATTGTGCATCTACCGCAATCGTAAAGTTTCCCAATTGAGAGTCATTCCCGCCCACGAATACCAGAGTAATTGGCGAGTCAGAAGACATTACGGAGCTTTTGAACAAGAATGACCGTGCAGGATAGCTATTCAATAGCTGGACATCCTCCGCGGTCGCTTTGTCGAGATCGTCACCTTTCCAACTTGACAGGACCTGCCTTTGCATGGGGGTAAGGACTACGTTTGGAACATTGCTGATCTGCGCAGCATGTATGAACATTGCATCAAATGATAGAAGTAGCTCAACATCGGACAGTTCCTGTCTCGGAGGGGCCTTCATGGTAACGGTTGTCACCACACTCCCTTCACGCCACGGTATGCCCGCATTCGGGGTTCCGGGATCAGGTATCTCTCGACTTTCTTCTCTCGGCCCATCCTTATTAGGGGGAGGACCCTCATCTAAAATTTCTGCCAGCCTGCGGCGCATTGTAAATTGCGCCATTTTTTGGAGCAACTGCTCCTCCTGAAGTTGAGCTAGTTGTCTTGATCTCCGCGAACGAATCCCTGCAAGGGCAGCTCGGACTCCTAATACGCAGGCTGCAAACACCAAGGCTGAAAGAACTATCCTAAGCCAGAGATCACCAGCGTGACCGCCTGTAACCGAATTCATTACACTTTCGCTCCAGTGAAGTGGCGAATCACATGTGAGCCATCTGCAGCAAAGGAACCAGGCGCGTTGCAGACATTCTGGAGCGAGGCTACGCGGATTAGGAAGGGACCACAAGAGGGCAAACGGCTTAGAGATGAATGACTGGAGAAGATAGTCACCTAACGCCCATTGTCAGCCCCTGCACGGAGCTCGATCTTATGCAGATCGTAGTGCCGGAGCGGCTGCCTTCTGCAATCGCACCTCTCGTGCCTTTTTCAAAGCTGGTTTGACCAGAACTCCCTACCTGCTGCCAGATCCCTTGAGTCACGACCAAGCTGGTGGGAGCGGGTGCAGACAGTCCGGGTGAGGTCCTCATCTTGTTGCAGGGTGGACCGGGAAGTCAAGCGCGGGTTGGCCTGCTCACGGTGCGCAGCGGAGCAGTGACCCAGGTGCCCTACGATCCCTCGCCGGCGCAGGAACTGAAGATAGTGGGAGACCTGGAAGGATGGTCGCGCACGTATGGCGATAAACACGTGTATGTCGAGAAAGTGACCAAGCTGGCGATGTCAGGAACTATAAAGTGGGTTGATTTCTTCTACAGCGCAGGTGATGCGAAGCCCGTGGATGTCAGCAACTGCGACGGCACCAATTGCGGCCAACCCTCACTTTCTCAAGATAATCACCCGCTAGTATTCGTCAAAGCCAGTCGCGAATGCTACCAATTGACAAGCGATTTTGGGAGACCGACCGGAACACAGCCGATGCCTGCCCGTTCTCGCCACAGCAACGGAAGTGGCTTGCGTTCACTTTAAGCAAACTGGCTGGTGCCCGCGGATCGGTGATCTCCTCGAAGCCCGTTTGATCGGCACACGGGACGGCGGGTGACCGCAGACGCTATGCCGATCTAAGAGGCTAACTGGAACTTACCAGCCGCAACCAAAGGCAAAAGGTAAGACCTAAAGGCCAAAAAAGCTAGCTCCTACAACGTCCTCTTAAACAGCGCCGTGGCAATCGTGATCATCACGATAGCCGCGATGCCCAGATATAACAGGTCCGCGCCGATAGCCACGAAGCCGGCGTCCTTCAAAAGAATCGCCTTGAAGCCGTGCACCGCATACGTGAATGGATTGATATAAGCGATTCCACGCAACCACGCCGGAAATGCCTTGATCGGATAAATCGAGCCGCTGGGGAAGAACAGCAGCGTATTGAGGATGCCGAAGATGGCGCGCGGCACCAGCGGGTCTTCCACCCGAACCATGAGCAGGAACATCATGGTGTTGAACGCCAGCGAAGTGACCACGATGAGCAGCAGGATGTAAATGATGTTCTGCGGCTGGAACGGCGTTCCCAGCCCCGATAGCAGCGCACCAAGAAGGGTGATCACGACTCCTGACAGCACGGCCTTCACTGTCCCTGCGAAGTTCAGCCCCGCGACCAACTCGAACTTGGTGATCGGCGTAACCAGATAACCTTCGTGCACGCCGCGCGCCTTGTCATCGATGTACAGCATTCCGCCGCCAATCATCACTGAGACGAACATGGCCAGCACGATCGAACCCGGCAGCAGATACTTCATGTACTCGATGTAGGGATAGAGCTCGACAGTGTCGAGCACGATCGACTGGATGATGCGCGGCTCGATGTCGGGTGTGTTCAGCGCAGTCGTCAGCTCAGTCATCAGCGACTCGAGGGTCGAGCTCATGAAGTTGTCGGTATTGTCAACGATGAGGGCGATGCGCGGATGGTTCTCCTCGTACACGCGACGTGAATACTGCGGCGGAATGATGATGGCGCCGTCCAGCTTGCCCCTACGCACATCTTCCATCGCCTGCTTGTCATTGTCATATGGGACCGAATAGAAAGTACGTGCGTTAGAATGCACCGCCGCCAGCGCTTCGTGAATCTTCACTGCCTGCGTGCCACCGTCGAGATCGACCACGCCGAGGCGGGCGTTCTTGATCTTGCCGCCGAAAGCGTTGCCCAGCACGATCAACTGCACCAGAGGAAATACCATCGACACCAGCATCAGGGTGGGTGAGCGGAAGAACTTGCGCAGCTCACGTTCGACAATGGCCCACATGCGATTCATGTGCCCATCCTTGGACTGGGCGGCATCACAAACTGGTGCGCCTTCACCTGCTCGTCGCGAAGTTGCCGCCCAGTGTAGTGGACGAAGACATCGTCCAGCGTTGTGTTCTGCACCGAGAGGGCTTTGATCTCGAGGTTGGAGCGCACCGCCAGCTCCACTAGCTCGGTCGTCGTCTTCGAGCCATCGCTGGTGAGGATGCGGTAGGTGTCGCCTCCCTGCGCCTGTACCGAGGTTACGTCTTCCAGCTTCTGCAACTGCTCGGTCCAATCGGCAGGAGGATTGGCAAACTGCGCCTCAATGACGTTCGAGCCGGGTACCGTTGCCTTCAATGCGATGGGCGAATCGAGCGCCACCAGTTTGCCGTGATCGACGATGGCGATGCGATCGCATAGACGGTCCGCCTCATCCATGTAGTGCGTAGTGATCAGCATTGTGAGGCCATGTTTGTTCTTTATGGCGGTGAGCATCTCCCACACCGCCACGCGCGACACTGGATCGAGTCCGGTGGTTGGTTCGTCAAGAAAGAAAATGCGCGGGTTGTGTACCAGCCCGCGGGCGATCTCCAGCCGCCGCCGCATACCACCGGAGAGTGTCCTGGTCTGCGCATTACGCCACTTGGTCAGGTCGACGGTTTCGAGCAGCTCGTTGATGCTGCGCTCGCGCTCTGCGGCAGGCACGTTATAGAGCTTGGCATAAATGCTGAGGTTTTCTTCGACCGTAAGATCGATGTCGCTGGTCAGCGCTTGCGGGATGACGCCCATGCATTGCCGCGCATCATCAGGGTCTTTCGCCACGTCGAAGCCATTGATAATGGCCCGCCCCTTGGTGATAGGCAGCAGCGTGGTCATCATGCGGATCAGCGTGGACTTGCCCGCACCGTTTGGCCCTAACAGTCCGAAGATTTCACCCTGCTTTACCGCAAATGACACGTCGTCGACTGCGGTGAAGTCACCATACTTCTTGGCGATGTGGTCGACCACAATAGCCTCTCCGTTGCTGGGCGTCTCGCATCCGTGCTTCGCTGCCGTCTTGGGAGTGAACCAACTCACTGCGTGCCTTTCTGTAGATTGCGCGGCAGACGTACTTCGGCGGTCATGCCGGGAACCAGCGCTCCGTCAGGGTTGTCGACTTTCAGTTTCAAGCTGATGGTCTTGATGTCACGCTTGCGGCGACTGACGTCGCGTTGTGTGGCGTAATCGTTTTCGACAGCCTTGAAGATTACGCTTCCGTCGATGGGTTGTCCGGCTGGCAAACGCACTTTCAGCCTGTCACCAACTGCGATGAAACGGGCATCCGTTTCAGGAGCAGCAACCCGCACCCAGGTGTCATTGAAATCGATGAGCGTGACGATCGGCGTTCCCGGATTCACCACCTCTCCCTGCCGGGCTGCTCGAACCGAGACGGTTCCGCTGACCGGCGCGTAAATCTTGGTGTAACCCAAGCGGGTCTCTGCTTCGGCAAGCTGAGCGCGTGCACTATTAAGCTGAGCTTCATTCATGGCGACATTGCTGGCTGCCGCACGTTGCTGGATCGTACGCGCCGAGGCGCTGTGCCAATCTGCCTTGGCGGCGTCCACATTCTTCTGTGCACTGATCACGAGCGCCTGTTGCGCTTTGAGTTGCTCTTCCGCCCGGACCCTATCTTGTTCCGAAGCCACGCCTGCCTTCGCCAACTCAATCGTGCGTTGCGAATCGCTCTGAATGCGCGCCAGGTCGGCCTGTGCCTGCGCCAGCGCAGCTTGTGCGGCGGCGACCCGCGCCTCGGCGTTGACAACGCCACTGTTGGTTTCGCCCACGGTTTGCTGCTCCGTGGCGCGCGTCGCCGAGACTTGTGATCCGTACGCCGTGATGACCGCCAGTGCGGAATTCCTCTGTGCTTCGAGTTCTGCGGAGTCGATCTCGGCAAGCAGATCGCCGGCTTTCACTTTCGAGCCCTCGTCCACATAGAGTTTCTCGATGCGGCCCATGACCTTGGAGCTGACGATGACCTGATTGGCGTCCACGATACCAATGAGCACAGTGTCGTTGTTGCGATCGGTCGTAAGGAAGTAATAGGCAATCGCCGCGGCGACCAGAACAAGAATGAAGACGAGGATCTTATTAACTTTCATGGGAGCTTCTTTCCTTTGTTCTCTGCGCGGCTACGCGATGATGGGGGAGGGCGACCGGGGAGAGCGAAGTCTCGGGCAGTTCGGCTTTAGCCGCAATTTCTGCCGCGAGGCGCAGGCCGGATTCGCGATCAGCGAACAGCGCCCCGGCGATGAAATCAAGCACCGCTGCACGGCGATTGCGGATCGACTCGGAGGAAAACGGCTCGAAACCACCCAACCGCCGCAACACCGGCGCGCCGACGAAGTAAAACACTACCGTCGCTACCGTTGACGGAATGGCCTGCATGACGTCAATTTGGCGAAACTGACCGCTTTCGACGCCCTGCGTGAATGTCGCCTGAAGGCGCAGGAACAGTGGACGGGCGTAGCGTTCCACGATCTCTGAAAGGTACGGAGACATGTCGCGCCCCGCGCTCATCATCTCGCCCTGGAACAGCCGTGCGTAATGTGGCGCCGCAGCGATGGTGTCGAAATGCATTCGCGCATAAGAGAGAATGCGTTCGCCCGGCGACGCGGGGCGGTCTAAGACCTTCGTCAGACGCTCGAACAGTGGCCGGAAGAACTGATCCAAGACTGCGCCGTAGAGCGCGTCTTTGTCG
>Ga0306925_10003583_pt1 | contig 13813 bp, 12 predicted proteins | sample flu12Cox44000176_FD_203755 | JGI IMG/M metagenome (GOLD analysis project Ga0306925, IMG submission 203755) | Lab enrichment of tropical soil microbial communities from Luquillo Experimental Forest, Puerto Rico - flux8day.12C.oxic.44.000.176 (v2)... | ecosystem: Environmental > Terrestrial >... | reverse complement strand
GCCGGTCATAAATCTCTGCCATCCGATCATTCGTGCCGTAATAGGGGTTGACCAGCCACTCCCAATTCCACGGCAGCAAATATGTCCCCCAAACATACGCGTTGATATCTTGCTTCAAGAACTCGCGGGGGAAGGTCTCGAAGCTCTTGTCGTGGTAGAGCCCGTAATGCATCGCCGGAAAGCTGCCGCCCGAGACGGAGGCGATGTAATCGAGTTCGTCCAACAACGAGCGGGTGCGACCATTTTCGACCACCGGGATCTGTCGCAAGCCGCGCAGCACACCGTGGGCGAAAGCGGCGGAGCGTTTGCCGCCACCGGAAAACGCCATGATGAACACGATTTTACCCTGCGGGTGTTGCAGCATCGGCAATAAGGCATAGCCACCGCTGAACACCGGCGCGCCTTGTGCGTTCTGCGGCAACGGCTGGTTGGTCGGCACGAACGCTGTTTGGCAGCCGCCCAGCAGCAGAACCAGGGTAACAAAAAGAGTTTGTCTCACACGCCAATCGCCAAACCTTGCCATACCTCGTGTCCCCCGCTTATCCGCTTTACTTATAAGCCATCGATTGCGCCGGCGGCGCGACCAATGTGCTGGCCATCGACTAGAACCGCACGCGAAGCCGAGCTCCGGCCACGACGACGGTGTCGATGCCGGTCGGTTTCCCGTCGTTGGGCTGATCGCCTTATTGAGCGCTGAATCGACGATCTGCAGATCGCTGGTGAGGTTCATCCACGGTGTGATCGCCATGTTGTAGTACATCTCGATCGCATCCTCGCGTTGCAGGCCGACGTTGAACTGCTGTCGCAGAAAGGGAAGGAAACTATTGCTGAACTGGGTCCGGGCGAGGCCGACGCCGAAGCTGTCGTCGGGGCGGCCCGGCACCACTCCCTTGCCGCCAATGCCGGCGAGATAGGCATACTGGATCGGGTCCGGGTTCCCGTCCGAAGCCCCGAACGCGAAGAAGACACCAACCCCGTGCTTCGGATCACCATCGGGCTGCCAGAAATACTGATCGAAGCTATAGCTGATCGTCCAGCTGCTGTTCGCGCGGTTGGCGGGTTGGGTTGGGACTAGCAGGTTCGGGAACCGGTTTGCGAGGATTTGCGTCAAGACCGGGCCTGGGTTTGCCAGAAGAGGAAACCGCTGGGTCAACAGCAGGTCAGCGATGTTGGAGGGGTTCTGGTCGAGCGAAAACCGGTTCTGGTTGTTCCACGTAAAGCCGAGGCTCTGGTGACCGATGAGCCCGAACGGCTTGACAGTCAACTTGCCGTTGCCGAGTATCAATACACCGTGAAACGCTTGGCTCACATCGTTGCTGGTCGGTTCGCCGTTTGGGCCGATCGCTAGGCCTGACAAAATGATGTCGTCCCGCGGTACGACGACGACACCGCCGCCAAATGTCGACAGCGGGAGCAGTGCCAGGGTCATCGGGAAGTTGAACGCGGTGTTCAGAAATTGCGTGCGGTAGTCGCCGTAAAACTCGGTTCTCCCCGCGTCCAATAAGTTGAACTTGCCGGCGGTCACAGCGAATTGGGGACTGAAGAACTGGGTCAGGTTCGCGTTCGTCAGTGCAGTGGTACGGTCGTCGGGCGCAGGCAAGAGCGCGGTGGTGTTGACCGGCACAATTGTGCCGGCATCCTGGAACGCATTGCTGCCAAACCCGGTATCGGCCGATACCGTGACGAACCCGCCGGGCCAGAGGCCCAGCTTCTGCGTGTCCACATTTAGTGTGTAATCCAGATTACCCCAGAAACTGCCGCCGGTATTGCGGCCGCCCCCCATGACGACCTGCGGCGTTAAAAGCAGATCGACGTCGAGCACGATCCCCTTTTTCCCGAGATCATCACGCAACCCGTCCCAGTCGCCGGTGAGGCGAGGGCGAGACAGAATGTCGCCGCCCCAGGTGGTCGGCACCTCGACCAGCTGTGTGCTCGCTCGATCCGAAAAAATGACAAACGCGAAAGCGACGAGCAGACACCATGTCGAGCCAACCGCCTTGAACCGTCTCGTCCCACGCTTTGTTGAACTCGCCGATCCGTGACTACCCGTTATAGGCATTCCCCCTAGAGTATCGGTGCGCCGAAATCAGTTCACGGGATAGGCCTGCGGAAAGGTCCAGACGCCGTTGAGAATTTGGGCGCGCGGACGATAGAGGTGCACCGATAGTTCCAGCCTGGCTCGATCGGCAGACAGTTGAGCATCTTGCCGTCGCAGCCGCCGAACTGGATCGCGACCGAGCCGTCGGCGCTTTTCTTCGCCGTGATGTTGGTTGAGCGTGTACGCATCATAAGGGTTTTTCTGAAAGTATCCGTCGGCATTGTAGACGCTAACCGACCAGAAGCCATCGACGGGGACATCCTTGATGCCGAGGCATAGACGACGGTTCAATTCGCTGCGCGGAGAGGCGGCGCCTTCCACTGTCCATCGAGAGCTTCCGGCTGGGGCCAGTAAAGGCGCAGGACCGTGAAGAACGGACCTTTCGGCGCCGGCAGCCAGTTTGCCTCTTTGCCCGCGCCGGGCGTGTCGTGCTGGACGTAGAGCGACACGCCGCCGTCGGCGTCACGCCTCAGGTCCGGCAACATTAGCGAATTGATCAGGTAGCGATTGGGCGGATTGGCCGAAAGCAGGCTCGACGGCAGCTCGTAGAGGGTAAGCGACCAGAAGGCGGTGACCGGTGGCAACTGGTCCGGCGCAAAGCGCAGCGTGTACCGATTGCCGCCGCTGAGCGGCTTCTTGGCGTCATCGACAAAGTAGACCGGGTAGATCGCCTCGTCTTTCGAATTGCCATAGATGCCGAGCACCGCAGCGGACATGCGGCCCAGGTAATCCCCTGCAGGTACTCGCGCGTTCCAAAACCGGCGGCGCTGGTGCGCTTTCCGGTATCGAGCTGCGTCTCCTTGTATTCCTTGAAGGTGTCCCAGGCGTCCTCCATCCCCTGCCTGGCCGCCGTGCGCAGCTCGGGAGACAGTGTATTTGCGTCGAACGTCCCCTGCGCGCCAAGACCGAGCTTGGCGAAGCGCGCCATCAGCTCCCTCTCCGAGGGATGCGTAGGGCAGAACTGCAGAAGGAAGTCGAGAACGTTGAAGAACTCTTGTGAGGTCTTCTCTTCAATGGCACTCAGCGGCTTGATGAACTCGATCGCCGGCGCTGCCGGCGGCGCCGGCCTGCCGAGGAACTGTGACAACGGCTCGACCTTGTACCCGGCTTGGATCCTTTTGACGTTGTCGATGTCGCTTGGATTGAAGAGCTGTGTCCGAAACGGGACGAAGGCGAAATCGGTCTCCGACCGGATCACCGACTTGACACCCGGCGGCGCTTCCCCTTTCCAGGTCGGTCCGGCGAGAAGGAATTTGCCGGCTTCCTTGCCCGTCGCGCGGCTCCCGACATAGGCGAAATTGAAGGTGCACATGTCGATGAACTGGAGCGAGTAGTAGCGCTCCTTCTCGATGGCAGGCACGGTGAACACGAGCGGTTCAGCCCGCAAATCCGCGCCGACGAACGAATACGGTGTGTCCGAATTGGGTCTCTGGATCGCCTTGTCGTCGGGTGTGTAAACCCGCGCCGTATTATAGAGCGTGTTCCAAGCCGCCTTGAACTCGGGGCTGCTATGATCGACAAAATACGAATATTGGACGCGGTAGCTGTCTACGAGTGGGAAGCCGTAGATGTAGGCTTCCTTGGCAATGGCGCGGGCTTCAGTCGGCGAGATGGACTGCGCAACTGCGCTACCCATGAGAGAAGTGTGGCCATTAGGATGCCGGTTAGAGTGCTGGGAAAAGTGAATTGTTCCGGCGCATATCTCGCTCCTGCCGATCGATCAGTCGCCGAGTTGCTGTCTTAGCTTCTCCATTGCCTGGTCGATAGTGAAGGAGGCAACGCGCTCGCTTGGCGGGAATTCCTTGAAGGTCTCCAACAACCGGGCGACGTACGCCTGGGCGCCATACATAATGGCGGCGTGATTGAGCAACCAATCCCAATAGAACCGAACAGATCCCTGAATTTCGGGTCGCGCGGATAGTTGAAGTCCTCTGGCTCCTCTTCGGTATACAGGTGATAGAGGGTGCACAGCCGAGCGGCTTCAGCAGTTCGGCGATCGTCGCGTCGCGCGCTTGCAACCCGACGGGAGCGGCCGGTACGCCGACCTTGGCGAGACCGGTGCGCAGGGTCGCCTGGCCAGTGATGAAGGACGAGCGGCCGGCGGGCGCGCAGGCTGGGCCTGGGCGGACGCGATGACCCCGGTCGCCGGTAGCCGCGAAGCCGCCGCTAGCGACGTTCCGCCCAGCAGCAGGTCGCGCCGTTTAATCCTTTGCCACTCGCATCGGCTTTCATGTGCTCCACTCGAAATGCGCCGGGTGAACGCATGAGGTCGGTACGGCGCCGCAGTCTGCATCGCCGCACGATCGACATCGGATTGATAGGTCCCACGCACGTCCTGATAGCAAACCGTTGCGGGGCTTATGGGAGATCCTTGCGAGAATACCCTCGCGGCGCCTCTTCCAAATGCCGTCGGGTCAGGCCACCGCCGCGCGAAACCGGCCGGGTGTCATCCTAGTCGCCCGGCGGAAAACTTGCGTCAGATGGCTTTGGTCTCGGTGAACTCGGCTTCGAGCGCTATCGAGGCCAGCGGCTGGCGGGTGCGCCGCATCAGCGGCTTGGCCCGTTCGATCCGCCGCTCCACGACGTAGCGCTGTGGGCCGACACCGACCGCCTGCTTGAACGACCGGCTGAAATGGTAGGGGCTGAGGCAAGCGATGTTCGCGAGCACGGTGAGCGATAGATCGTCATCGAGACGCGCTTCGATGTAGTCGCGTACGCGCTGCAGCCTTTCCGGCGAAAGGCCCTTGCAGGTCGGCAGCAAAAGATGGCGACAAAACGCCTCGCGAGGCGAATACACAGGGCTGTGCCCAGGCTTTTGACCAGGATCCTGTCTGCAAAGCCGCCTTCGACCTCTTGGGCCAAAGTCGTGGCGATTTGGCCCAGTAAGGGATCGTGCAGGCCAAGCAAGGGTTCGAACCGGCTTGCATTAGCCCCACGCTCGGGCAGCAACGCGGGGTGAAAATCGGTATCCCATGCCAGCAGAATGAACCGCGCAACCGGCGTTACGCTTCGGAGCGTCACGTCGGGCGGACAAAAAGAGAGGATGCCGGGCGCGGCAGACGGAAGTTCCCAGATGGGCCCGTGCTCAACCTGCGTGAGCACCGGCGGGAGCGGATCCAAAAAAAACGGTCATCCGGTAACGGTCGCCTCGCCAGATGGACTCGCCGCCACCTCGCCGGTAGCTCATCGCCGTGATCGACGGCCACGATTTGATCCTCGAGACTTGCAAGTCAGGGACTTGCCAGACCGAGTTGCCAAGCCCCCGCGGTTTTACGCCCGATAAAAGCTCGCCGTTGCTATCCTCTTCGCTTGATCCTGGCATGTCGCCCCCGGGATCGCGCGGTCAGGATCATTACCGTGACTCTCGGGATACAAGCCAGTGGCGCTCCAGATCGAGTTGTCCGGATCAACGCTATGGCTTGTCCCCTCATTCAATATTGGACGGTTGCAGCTACCCGGCTCGCCACCGCAAAGGTCAAGATCAGAGTCAATTGAGTAAAGTTCTAGTACAAGCCCTTTCGGGATTTTGTAATTTTTTTAACCGACTATCGGTGCCATCGCGTGAAGTGACAACCGCAGCGGCATTTCCTCTTTTGCTTGGTATTAACCTCGCTCGTCTCGAATTATCTAGCAAAACCCAACATGGAGACTGCGGCCATTGGGCAGGAATGTGATCGCCGTCGACGTGTACATCTACGCTTAGCCGCTCGTCATCGCCGAGCCGACGTGCCACGTGTGTCAACGTCGAGGTGCCCATCGCGAACGGCGTCCCAGGTCGGGAATTCGGCCGTTGCTCGAGGGTCAAAATTAGCCAGGCGCGTCACCGAGGAGGGCCTTCGCGGCATAGATGAAGGCATTGGCGAGCTGGCCGTCTTGCACAAGCTCGCCGATATGGCAATTGAAGGCGGCGCAAATCGCCCCGAGCTCGGTGAAATGAATGTGTCGCCTGCCGGTCTCGATCCGGTGATAGGTCAGGCGCGACATGCCGAGGACGCCAGCCGCGGCTTCCTGGGTCAGCCCCAGCATGCGTCGCCGGCGCCGTAGAGCGGATCGAATGCACGCTTGTGCATCTTCAGGACGACCCATTGGCCGCTGGTGTATACCCGAACTGAACAGCCGGGCAGCTATGGCGGCGCCCGAACGTATCGCCTTCGATCGATATCCCTGGGCACGTATCCCGCTCAAAGTCGCCATCTATGCCCTATCTCCATCCACGATTTGCTAAAATAATAACATAATGAATTTAGATAATAACAAGTATCACTGTAATTAGCAATATTATTGATACGATATCCGCACAATCTGACGCCGTCTGGACGATTCTTGCCACAATCCTCATCGATGCTCGGCCGAAGGCGCCCTGACCGTCCCGGAGTCACCAATGGATTTTACGTTGCCCGACGAACTCGCCGACCTGAAGGAGCGCACCGAGCGCTTCATACGGGAGCAGATTTTGCCGTACGAGACCGACGGCAGGCAGACAGCGCACGGGCCGGCCGAGGAGCTGCGCCTGGAGCTCGTCGGACTCGGGCGCCGGGCGGGATTGCTCAGCCCGCATGTCGGCCGGGAGTGGGGCGGCCTCGGTCTCGACCACCGGGCAAAGGCGGTTGTCTTCGAGGCGGCCGGCTATTCGCCGATCGGGCCCGTGGCACTGAATTGCTTTGCGCCCGACGAGGCCAACATGCACCTCCTCGAACAGGTCGCCGAGCAGCGCCAGAAAGAAGACTGGTTGCGCCCGCTCGCCGCCGGCGAGATTCGCTCTTGCTTCATGATGACCGAGCCCGCGCCCGGCGCTGGGTCCGACCCTTCGATGCTGCGTACGACCGCGCGTCGCGACGGCGGCGACTTCGTTATCGACGGCACGAAGTGGCTGATCACCGGCGCCGTCGGCGCAGAGGTCGCAATCATCATGGCGAAGAACAACAGCGATGCGCTGGGACCGCATGGCGCGACGATGTTCCTGTCGCCGATGAAGGCGCCCGGGATTCACATCGAGCGGGTGCTCGACACCTTGGACCGGTTCATGGCCGGCGGCCACGCGGTCGTCCGGCTGGACGGGTTACGGGTTCCCGAGAGCGCTGTGCTCGGGCGGGTCGGCGCGGGCTTTCGCTATGCCCAGGTGCGCCTCGCTCCGGCGCGCCTGACGCATTGCATGCGCTGGCTGGGTGCTGCGTGTCGCGCCCACGACATCGCCGCCGATTATGCACGGCGGCGCACCGCCTTTGGCAAGCCGATTGGCGAGCATGAGGGGGTCGGGTTCATGCTCGCCGACAACGAAATGGACATCCATCAGAGTCGTCTGGTGATCTGGCACGCGGCCTGGGTGCTCGATCAGGGCGAGCGTGGCACCTACGAGTCGAGCATGGCCAAGGTCATCTGCTCTGAGGCGATCTGGCGCGTTGTCGACCGCAGCATGCAGATCCTGGGCGGGCTCGGCATCACCGATGACACGATGGTCGCGCGCCTATTCTGCGAAGTCCGCCCGTTTCGCATCTATGACGGCCCTTCCGAGGTACATCGCTGGTCGATCGCCCGGCGCGTGCTTCGAACGGGTGGGACACCGTCGTGACACCGACCGCCGGGGAGCCATTGATCCGTTGCCCCGAGGCACCTGCGATCGGATTTTTTCATCCCAATTTGTTAGCTCATGCCTGACTGACGCTGATGCCGCTCGAGCCGTTCGAATTGCGCGACCACCGCGGCGCGAGGATCCGGAACAGCGCTCGCTATGAAGATCTCGACAAAACGGGCATCAGCAGCGGCCTCTTCGGTCGCGTCGTAGGACACAGCGACGATCAAGTAATGAGATACTTTTCCGGTGTGCTCGACGCGCTCAGTCGGGACCCCGCAGCGATGAGCATGGCCTAGAAGGAAGCCGGCTGTCTCGGAAAGCTAAGTAACATCGGCCGCCTCGGCGACGCCAATGCCCAAGAAAAAAGGCAACCCGGTCGTGATCGCAGCAGCTGGACGCATGGAAATCTCCGATCCAGTAGTCCCCCTCCTATAAACACCGGTAATCAGACACAGACTTGCCGCTTTATCGTGTCAGCCAGGCGACGGTGAGGCCAGTCGAAGGGACGGGGCCTCGATCGCAGCCGCCTTGCGGGGTTGCCGTTTATTCGTTAGGGCTGTGATTCGACTGGATCGCGCTCTGCTGATGCTGTTCTGCATTCGCGCGAAATACTTGGTCCGCAAGCTGTTTCTGCTGATCAGGCATAGTCGTGTAAAGCGTTTGGAAAGCAGCAACGAGATTTTGCACATGCTGAGCGTGCGCCTCAGCGATCTGCTCGTATGATTGCATGTTTTGCAGCGCGTTCATCGACTGGAACTGTTGCGCGCGCTGGATCACGATCTGATCTATGTCGCGGGCGTTCGTGCGCATCACTTCGGCAAATTGATCCCATTGCACCCGTTCCGCTGGGGTAATGCGCAGCTGAGCGTGCAGCTCGTTGATACGATGCTCGACGCGCTCCTCGGCATTCTTGCCGGCAACCGGAGGACCAGCCATCGGCGAGGATACGGCGGGCGGAGCCGTTCCACGCGGCGCCGGGGTGGGCACTTGCGAGGACTGCGCCAAGGCCGCAACGGGCAGGGACAGCAAGGCGGCCAGTGCCGCGGAAGCGAGATGGTTTGATTGGATCTTTGTCATCGGTGCATTCCAACCTAAAATGTTGCAGAGAGCCGGGGTCTTCAATAACCGTAGTAGACGGCTGGCGGTGGCGGTGCGTAGTAGCCCGGCGGCGGCCCGTAATACACCGGCGGCGGAGCGTAATAGCCCCCCGACGCGATCGCCGCGCCGACCCCGAGGCCGACCAAGCCTCCGATGATTGCAGCGCCGGCATTATTGCCATGGTAATTCGGATGCCCGTGGCCGTGCCAGTATTCGGCATGCGCGCCGGGGGCTATTGCGAGACCGGCGACGACCACTGCCGTCGACAGGAAGCGTGAGCTAAAAGCCATAATCGGCTCCTTCGTAGCGACTTATAGCGAAACAGTCCTTGCCATCAGTTGGTTCCGAGGGGATGCAGCCGCATGGCGCCATTCAGCATCCGTGAAGCAGGCGATGGCGATCCGGGATCCCTGCGCACCATGCCGAGCGAGATGAACCAGCGCCATCCTCGGTATAGTCAAGCAGACGAAACAGCCGCTCGCGCGCCGAAGGTTCGGGGGTGTGGTACGGATTTTCTTGTTGCGGTTGTAGTACCAAAAAAGCGAGCGCTCGGGACCGGCTGATCCTTCAAAAAGGCCCGATCCGCCGCGCCGCGTTGCCTTCCCGCGGTTCGATCTTGATGATCTCGGCGCCGCGGGCGCGCGTGGACTGCGCGAGATGATGAGCAATGCCGGTCTTGGCATGCTGGCCGGCTGGCGCGTAATCGGAGATAGCCAACGAACGCTTGGAATGTGCCGGTTGGGCCTCCGATATCACGCTTCTTCTCTCGAAGTTATGCCAAAGCTGTCCCGGGCCCTCTAAGCAAACACGCCACAAGCGGCGGGTATTAACCATTTCGAGGCGCACTAGATCATCAATCCCGTGGCGGAATAGGAGATTTTCCTGCTAATCTCGACAGCCGTGGGAAGCGGCAACGCGGACGACCGTCGCACTTTGAAAGCGTCGAATACATTCCTTGCCGTCGCACCTGCGCCGCTGACCGCCAAGCGATGTGCGCTGGCCATTTGCATCGCATCATTCGTCGCGTTCTGCGCACTCATCCCATTTGCGCGCGTCCCCGGGCCTCGTATTGACGCCCTTATTCCAATTTATGACCTAACGTTCGTGCTGAGTAATCTGGTGTCGGCGGGTTTCCTTTTCGTCGGATTCAGCAGATCACGACTGCGTGCCGTTCTCGTTCTTGCGGGCGGGTACCTCTTCATCTCGCTCGTTGCGGTCCCGCACATGCTGACCTTCCCGGTGCGTTTTCGAGAAGCGGCCTGCTAGGTGCCGGCCCTCAGACCAGCGCCTGGCTCGATACTTTTCGGAATGGCGTCTTTCCCCTGTCGGTGATTTGTTGTGCCCTACTGAAGCGGCGCGAGATCGTGAGCCTACGATCGTCCGCCGATGGGCCTGCTAAGATTATGTCGGCCGCCGCCTTCGGCGTTCTTGCGGGCGTCTGCCTACTGACCCTCTGCACCACTGCAGGCCATCAGCTCTTGCCGGCAATTGTGAATGACGACCGCTACACAACCGCAATGTTCACCGTGAGCGTACCGGTTTGGCTTCTCAGTCTTGTTGCTCTGGCGTTTCTCGGATCGCGGCTGCCATATTCGATACTCGATCTGTGGCTGATGGTCGTCATCTTCAATTGGGCGTTGGGCATCGGACTAAGCGCAGTGATCAACACGGGACGCTTCGATATCGGTTTCGAGGCTGGCCGTCTGTACGGTCTGTTAGCTGCGAGCGTCGGACCGGTCGTTATGCTGGCCGAGGCGAGCTGCGTTTCCACCCGCCTTGATGAGGCTCTCGCGATGGCGGAGGAACGCAACGCCGAACTCACGCGCTCGCGTGAGGAACTCGCCCAAGCCCAACGGCTCGAGGCTATCGGCCAGCTGACCGGCGGAGTCGCGCACGACTTCAACAATCTCCTAACCGTCGTCATCGGGAACCTTGATCTAATCTCGGAGGCGCGAGGCGACCCTGAGAAAATCGACCGCCTGTCATAAAGCGCCATGAAAGCGGCTCGACGAGGAGAGCACCTCGTCCGCCAACTTCTTACCTACGCCCGAAGGCAAATCAACCACCCCCAAACCGTTAACCTCAATCAGCTGATCACGAATATCGAAAACCTGATCCGCCGGGTCATCGGCGAGCAGATCAAGGTTGTCTCGAAGCTGAGCCTGGTTCTCGCTCCGGTTCAGATTGATCCGGCGCAATTCGAGACGGCGATACTCAACCTCGCAATAAATTCACGGGACGCCATGGCGGCTGGCGGACGGATCACGATCGAGACACAGAACGTCACCGTCGACCCGCAGCACGCTGCCAACGACCCGGAGGTAACACCGGGACCCTATGTCATGATCGCGGTGTGCGATTCCGGCTCCGGGATGACGCCAGCGGTACTAGCGCGAGCATTTGATCCGTTCTTCACGACCAAGGAAGTCGGTAAGGGATCAGGGCTTGGGCTTAGCCAGGTTTATGGGTTCACGAAGACAGAGGGCGGCCACGTCACGATTTATAGCGAACTCGGTATCGGCACGACCGTGAAGCTTTATTTGCCGCAATCGTCCAATCGCCCGATCCTGCGGCGAACTGAAGCGGAGACTGCGTCGTCGCCGGCAGACAGCGGCCGCGGAACGATCCTCCTGGTGGAAGACGATGAGGAGGTGCTCAGCGTAACAGCTGAAAGTCTGAGGGATCTCGGCTACCACGTCGTGACCGCCACTAACGCCGTGCGAGCGCTTGAAATATTGAGAGGTGATCAACCGATCGACCTGCTGTTTTCGGACGTGATCATCCCCGGAGGCACCAATGGCGCGCAGCTCGCAGTCACCGCTCGGCGCGTCCGGCCGGAGCTAAAGGTGCTGCTGACATCCGGGTACACTGCGGCCGCCCTTAGCCTCGAGCACGGACTACCCGACAATCTGGACGTCGTGGGCAAGCCATATCAGCGCGATGAGCTGGCACAGAAACTGAGACTGGCGATCGGCGCATAGCCGACCGCTCAACCGGAACGATGCTAGCCTGCGTCCCACAACCGGCGGATCTGCTGACGCTGGCGCGCATCGGGCAGTCTGCCGAACCCAGCGGCGAGATCGTCCTTCATATGTTGGGAATTGCCGGTCGCCGGGATCACGCAGGTGACGGCAGGCTCGGCGAGGATATATTTGAGGAACAGTTGCGCCCAGCTGGTACAGTCGAATTCTCCCGCCCAATCCGGTAGCGGACGCCCGCGCACTTGGCGGAACAAATCGCCGCGCTCAAGCGGCTGATTGGCGATAACGCCGACGCCGCGCGACGCGGCCACCGGCAGCACTTCGGTCTCGGCCGCCCGCGTCGCCAGTGAGTAGCCAAGCTGTACGAAGTCGATCCCCGGCTCACGGGTGAGAATGCGCGCCAGCTCGGGCAGGGCTCCGGTCGTGTAATGGGTGATCCCGATATAGCGGATTTGGCCGTCGTCCTTCATCCGCCGCAGGCTCGCCAGATGCGTACGCCAATCGACTAGATTGTGGATCTGCATTAGGTCGATCGTCTCGGTGCGCAAGAGCTGAGCCGAGCGCCGCATCTGCTCGATTCCGCGTTCGCGGCCCGTCGTCCACACCTTGGTCGCGAGGAAGGCGCGTGGTCGCGCCGCGAGCTTAGCCAGGAGATCGCCGGTGACCGCTTCGGCCCTGCCGTACATCGGCGAACTATCGATAATCCGTCCGCCTGCATCGAGCAGTATCTGCAAGACTTCGCGCAGCGGCAGCCGCGTCGTCTCGTCTGTCCCCACATCAAATGCCCGCCAGGTGCCGAGGCCGATGACCGGCATCATCTCGTCGGTCGACGGGATCGGGCGTGTCAGCATCAGCGCGACGCAGGCGTCCCGCGAACTGAGCCGCCGAACTCTTGGAACAGCGCGTCGCGCACCGTGTCGAGATCAAGCTCGTGCTCGGCGATTAGCGGGCTCGTCTCGACGATGATGTCGTCGATGTCGCCGATTAGCTTGAGCCGCTTGTAGAGATCGTCGCTGCGCAGACCGAGCCCCTCGCCGAGGATTTCCATAAAGTTAACGACCTCGAAGCTGCGCCCGTCGCCGACATCGCACATCTCGCGATGGCAGGCGTGATAGATCGTCGCCAATGTCGTCACCCCGGCATCGGCGACCGCGGCGAGTTCGCGCGCTATGAGCTCGCGCTTGAAAGCCGGCAATACCGCCAGGCTGTTGGCCTGGGTCCCGACGCGCGGCACATCGATCTCGACCAGCTCGACACCTGGGATGATCGAAAGCAGCTTGCGCACCGCCGCCTGCACCGACGGCAATACCGGCCGCTCGTGCAGGGCCACCCGTTTGTCGACGCGATGGGTCATCAGCCGGGCGAGCGCCTCGGAATTGTCGGCGAGAAAGACCAGGAACGGGTTGAGATCGAACGGCCGCGCACCAAAACGGGTTTCATAGCTCGGCAATGCCACTTCGCCGATCTGCACCTGACAGCTCGGACACCACGACAGCACGGTCGAGGTCCCGGCCGCGGCGAGCCCGTCGATCGTCGTATAGCCGACCCGCGCAGTGTTGGCGAAATCGCCTTCACGGAACTGATAGACGCCGCAGCATTGTCCGGGCCCGCCCATGACCTCGTAGTCGATCCCGAGAAGGTCCAGCGTGTCGAGGCATAGAAGCGCGATGTGCGGGGTCTTCAGGATGTTGCAGCCGGTGTAGAAGACGACGTCGGGCGGACTCTGGCGTGACGTCTCCGACTGTCCTCTGACACGGGCTAAGGTCTCGGGCGGCAATTGCAGCCGCGACAAGATGCGTACTCCGCGGCTCATCGTCTGAAAGCCTTGTCGCCAGCGGGTGTTGAGCGGCTTGTCGTCGGTCTGCGCGCGAGCAAAGCCGCGGGCGAGCTGCACCATGAAGCGCGCATTGATCCCTTCCGGGCAGGCCGGGATGCAGTTTCCGCTGCCGCTGCACACCGAGGCCCAACGAACCGCCTCGGGATTTCCGCTGCCGCCGGTGATCAAATCGACGATGCCGGCGGCGGTCTGCGCCGCATCAGCCTCGCCGAGCCCAGCCGGCGCCA
>Ga0306925_10003578_pt1 | contig 13823 bp, 10 predicted proteins | sample flu12Cox44000176_FD_203755 | JGI IMG/M metagenome (GOLD analysis project Ga0306925, IMG submission 203755) | Lab enrichment of tropical soil microbial communities from Luquillo Experimental Forest, Puerto Rico - flux8day.12C.oxic.44.000.176 (v2)... | ecosystem: Environmental > Terrestrial >... | reverse complement strand
AGCTGAAGCAACTCCGCGCCGGTCTGGGCGTCCCACACCCGCGCGGTGTTGTCATTAGAGCCGGTGACGATGCGGGCCCCGTCCGGCGTCACCGCTACGCCGCGAACGTAGCCGGCGTGACCCTTCAGCTGAAGCAACTCGGCCCCAGTCCTGGCGTCCCACACCTGCGCGATTTTGTCCACCGATCCGGTGATGATGCGGGCGCCGTCGGGCGTCACCGCCACCGCGAGGACCCAGTTGGTGTGGCCGTTGAGCTGAAGCAGCTCGTCCCCGGTGCGCGCGTCCCACCCCCGCGCGGTCTTGTCTCTCGAGGCGGTGACGGCGCGGGCGCCGTCCGGCGTCACCGCCACCGCGAGGACGGGAGCGGTGTGGCCCTTGAGCTGGAGCAGCTCGGTCTCGGTCCTGGCGTCCCACACCCGCGCGGTCTTGTCTTCCGAGCCGGTGACGATGCGGGTCCCGTCCGGCGTCACCGCCACTGCGCGGACGGCGCCGGTATGGCCGTCGAGCTGGAAGGTATGGCCGTCGGGCTGGAGCAGCGGGGCCCCGGTCCTGGCGTCCCACACCCGCACGGTCTTGTCTTCCGAGCCGGTGACGATACGGGCCCCGTCCGGCGTCACCGCCACCCCGTTGACGGCGCCGGTGTGACCCTTCAGTTGAAGCAACTCGTCCCCGGTGTGGGCGTCCCACACCCGCACGGTCTTGTCTTCCGAGCCGGTGACGATACGGGCCCCGTCCGGCGTCACCGCCACCCCGTTGACGAAGCCGGTGTGACCTTTCAGCTGAAGCAACTCGGCCCCAGTCCTGGCGTCCCACACCCGCGCGGTGTTGTCTGCCGAGCCGGTGACGATGCGGGCGCCGTCGGGCGTCACCGCCACCGCGAGGACCCAGTTGGTGTGGCCGTTGAGCTGAAGCAGCTCGTCCCCGGTGCGTGCGTCCCACACCCGCGCGGTCTTGTCTCTCGAGGCGGTGACGACGCGGGCGCCGTCCGGCGTCACCGCCGCTGCCGAGACGCCATCGGTGTGGCCGTTGAGCTGAAGCAGCTCGTCCCCGGTGCGTGCGTCCCACACCCGCGCGGTCTTGTCTCTCGAGCCGGTGACAACGCGGGCGCCGTCCGGCGTCACCGCCGCTGCCCAGACGCCATCGGTGTGGCCCTTCAGCTGAAGCAGCTCGGTCTCGGTCTGGGCGTCCCACACCCGCGCGGTTTTGTCGCCTGAGCCGGTGACGATGCGGGCGCCGTCCCTCGACACCGCCACTGCCCAGACGGCACCGGTGTGGGCCGAGACCACGGCCAGCTCGCGCAGGTTATTAATTCCCTCGATTACGCTTTCTTGCGCTTCGAAAACGACGGGCCGTTCGATCTTCTCCTTAACATCCGGCAACGCTTCGAGGGCCAGCAGGATTCTCGTTGACTGATCACTTGGATCTTTCTCGGCCGCACTCACGAGCGAACGCGACTGCGTGATCTGCGTTTCGTATAAGTAGGTCTGGGCTTCCTCTTTATTCGCTTCGGCAATGTTGGAAGCCTTATAAGCCCACACACCGAAGCCCACGGCGACCAAACAGAAAACCACAGCCACCCCGGCGAGTGCGCTGCTGATAAAGGCCGCCCGGCGCATGCGCCGGGCGTATCTGGCCTGAGCCTCGGCCTTCTCCTGTTGGGCCTCGCGTTCCCGCTGGCGCTGCTGCTGTCGTTCGGCCCGCTCGGCCTCGCGCGCCGCGCTGCTCTCCGTTAGGAAACGCGTGGCCGCCGCAAACCCAGGATGGTAGCGCGAGGCCCAAGTCTCGTTCGGTTGGTTTTTCTCGCGCCAATCGAGCGCCAGTTGCAGTTCCGGGTCGCGCCACAGGCTCGCGTTGCCCGCCGCATGCAGGTCTGCCGTGTCGGCCAGGCGGCGGTAGATCCGTGCCGACTGGGCTTCCTCATCGGCCCATTTGATGAGTCGCTGCCACACCCGCATCAGGCTCTCGTGCGAGATGTCGATCACCGTCTCCGCCTCGAGCGCTTCCCCGGCCGGAGGCATCAAAAAAGAACGGCTTGGATCGCGGAACACGGCGATCACTTCGGCGACCTCCACTGCCGTCGCGTCGGTCAGGACGCGCAGCTCGCCCAAGGTGGTTGGGCGTCGCACACCGCGCGGGTCCGTCGCTTTGTCGGTGAGCGCCTTGAAGAGCTTTTCGCAGATTTGCTGCTGCCGCGTGGCGCCTAGTTCCGCATAGGCTTGCTCGGCATGCTGGTCCAGGGCATGGGCCATCGTGCCGATGGCCTCATAATGCGCCAGGTCCAATGGCCCATTGCCCCCGCTCTGGTCCTGCCAACGCGCCCAGGTGCGGTTCAGGGCGTGCTGCAGGATCGACAGCTGATCCGGGTTGTCGCCGACATCATTGACCAGGCGCGTCAGCAAGACCGGCGCGATCTCCGCGCGCCCCACCCGGATGGGGCCCTCGATTGCCGCGCGGCGCTCGTCGCGGGTCATCCGCGGCACCAGGTACTGCCCCGCGTTGATGGCCTCGGCCAAGCCGGGAAACTGCGTGCAGTCGCCGAGAAAGTCCGAGCGCATCGTCACGACGATAAAGATTTGGCCGACCGCCCGCTCCCCGACCTCCAGCAGCAGGTTCACGAATGCAGCGGCTTCCTCACTGATCCGTTGGTCGCCCCCGCGCCCGGCGGTTCCCAATTGACGGTAGCGAAAGAGTTCTTCGAATTGATCCACCACCACCAGCAGGTTGACGCCCTTGTCCAACGCCGCCTGCTCGCAGATGTCGATCAGTCCCAGCTTGCTCATGCGCAAGGTGGTTTCGATAATCTCGGCCAACGTCAGGCCAGCCGCCGCATCCTCATGAAACAGCACGCCATCCCGCGCCAGCGCGCGCGCCATCGCGCCGATCGGATCATTGCCGGGACGAAACTGCGCCATGCGCCAGGCCGTGCCGGCCCGGGCCATCAAGCCTTGGCGAAGGGCAGGGCGTAGCCCGCAGTTAACGAGCGAGGATTTGCCGCTCCCCGATGTGCCGATGACGGCCAGGAAGTGGGTCTCTGCCAGCTTGTCGACCATGGCGTCGATCTGGTTCTCCCGGCCAAAAAACAGGTGCTCCTCATCCTCCCTGAAGGGCCGCAGGCCCGGAAAGGGGTTCGTTTGTAGGCCGGCCACGGCGGCGCTCATGAGATCGCTCCGGCTGCGGTCACGGCCTGCATCGATTTGGCCACCGCCTCCTCCGCAAAGCCGCCCAATCCGTCGATCAGACCGGGCTCCTCCATGTCGATCAGGTCTTCCTTATCGCTCGTTCTTGGCTCGGCCAGGTAAATGCACCTGGCGGTTAGGGGCTTTCCGCCCCGGTAGCCCGCCATCTTCTTGAGTTCGCTGTCGATGGTGCGTTTCCATGCCTCGTCCCCGGCTCCATAAAAGACGAAGACGGAATCGCAACTGGCCAGGAGTTGCTGGTTGGTCTTCCGAACCTGGGAGGCGTCGCCCTCGAAGGCCGGGAGGGCGACCTCATACCCTAGTTGTTTGCACAACCTGCGCACCGGAACGCTGGCTTTCCGGTCTTTCTCGTCACATATAAAATAGATTAGCTTTGTACTTTCTCCGTCGGCGGCCCGCTCCTCCACGGGGTCGCGTTCCAGTTGCTTCGCTTCTGGCTCCTCGATCTTCCGCATGGTGGCGTGGATTGCGGCTCTCAGCTCCTCGATGTCTCCCGCGATCAGGTCTGCGCCGAACTGAGCTTGTGCGTCCTGGTGCAGCGCCTCGATAAACGCCTGCTGGGGCGCGTGCTCCGAGCGGGTTCCCTGCGGCAGCCAAATCAGCCGCTTGAGGCCGCCGCTATGACAACGCGCGACGGCCAGTTCGTTTTGGAGGATGCTGGCCGACTTATCGGTGGGGCCATCGGGTACGATGCCATATTTCTCGCCGACGAGATGGATCGAGAGCGCGCAGCGCGTCAGAAAGGTCTCCACGGCCGCAACGTATTCCGCCTCATCCTGCGGCAATCGTTTGTCCGGAAGGACTGGATAACCAAGGCGTTTCAGCTCCCCCTTCGATGAGCTCCCTCGCCTGTTTCCGGTCGTAGCTGCATTCGGCAAGATACACGGCCGGCTTGCTGGGCGTCTGCGGCTCATTATGAACATTCTTGCCGCTGCTGTCGCTCGCGCTCCCCTCAGCCTCCATTGTCTTGAGCAGTTGCGCAACCTCCCAGGCCAGTTTTGCAATGTTCTGGTTGTAAAGCTGAGCATACTCTTGCCCATAGGCAGGATCGAATTCGAGCGGCACCCCGTCCTTGACGGAAAAAAACTCGTAGCCAAGAATTTCCTGCATGGAAACCGGGAGCGACTCCTGGGTGTCAACCGGGGTCTTGATCACCTTAAACACCCGCGATTTGTTGCCGACCACCAGCCCCCCGGTCTGCTGCGCACTCTCACAAAATTCGCGGGCTTCGCGCGTGCACCACTCCGAATTGAGATAGCGAGATGTCACTACGGAAACGAGAACGGCGGACTGCTTGAACTGGGCGACGATCTCGTTCGAAAAAACATCGTTGCCTTGCAGTTTCTCGTCTCTCCAAATCTTCGCCTCGCGGCCCATGCGCATGCTCAAAATGGCCTTCAGGGTCGCATGAAACCGCGTGATCCAGCCCTTCTCGCCCGGCGTCAGTGGCTGATCGTCGATGTGGGCGTAACTGATGAAAAGGTTCTGTTCGAAATTCATTTGGTCACCCCTGCTTTCCGGAATGTGCACTTCGCGTCCAAGGGTCGGCGCCGCCCTGCCGCCGCGCAGATGTGGAGACGGCCGGCGCTGGCGGCACGAACCAACATCGATCTGCAGATCGCATCGTGCCATTTTCAGGCAACGGATCCTCCCGCAGCTTTTCCTTTATGACACCATAACGTTAAGTGCAAAGCTACCGAACTAAGTGTGAACTACCTCACACTCCCTACGATTCCTCGGCCAGGAGGCAAGCCATCGGATCGCATTGGGCGCACGCAAGAACCCGTGACCTATTCCGGCAAATCGCGCGGCGCGGCCCGCACCCACCCTGCCTGCTATAGCGTCGTGTTTCGGCCCCGGGGTCGCCAGCGGAGGAGGCCCAGTCGCTTCGCCATTACCGATAACGGCTCGAGCCGCGCCGGCTGCGCACGCGCCTGCTCGGCAAGTTGCTTGTAATAATACCAGATCCCGGCGTTGGAGGTGGGGCCGCTCGCAGCCTGCTTGAACCAGTCGAGCAGCTGCGCCGTCGAGTCGACCTGGTCGTCGTGCTTGTCGTTCGGAAACACCGTCAGCTCGTGCAGGTATTCGGCGAGCCATGCCGCCTCCTTGGGCAGATGGACGAAGCCGTTCTCCATCATCGCGGTCTGGGCGTGCATGCGCATGATCTTGTCCGACTGCGGCTGGTAGCGAGTGACAGCGTGCAATCCCTGCTCGATCAATTCCTGGATCAGCTGGGTCCCGGAGGCCTTGTCATCGAAGGCCTCGCATTGCTCGCGCACCGCGCGCTTCAGCTCCGGATATTCCATGCGCTTGCGCAGCACGTGTAAGAGATAAAGGTCCTTGCCCTTGATCCCCCAGGTGGTGCACACGCTGAAGTCGCTGAGCTCGCTCGCCTTGTTGGCGGTGTCCCAGCTCTGCACGATGCGATCGAATTTCTCGGGCCGTTCGCTCGGTGCGTAATTCCTGAACCACGCCGCCTTGACCATGCCGCCGCTGTGCGGCGACGGCGCCTGCTGGTATGGCCGGCGAAATTGTACTCACCGAGCGTGCGGCGGATCTGCTCGAGCATTTCGGGCGGCTCGCGCTCGGGATGCAAGGCCTCTCCTGATTTGCGGCCGAAGGATTGCCGCCCGAACATCGTCTCGACCTGGTGCAGCTCATCGTCGTCGGCGATCGCCGGGAGACGCACGACCTCCCACGGCTCCTGTGCCATGACGTGACCGGCGAGGTCATCCCTCGGGTCACGCCCGAGGGCAGGCTCTCGTGCGGCCGGTGCGTGATCAGGACGATGGCACCCGAGAGCTCGTCGTTGAGCCGGCTGTGGAGGGTGTGGTCGTACCACTCGTTGGCTGCCTGGCGTTGGGTTTTGCGACGAGGCCTCTTCGGGCTTCAGCGGGTCGTCGATGACGATGATGTCGGCACCCCGCCCGGTCAGGACGCCGCCGACCGAGGTGGCGATCCGGCACCCCTGCGCCGTGGTCTCGAACTCGGGCACCGCCTGATGCCGCGGCGAGAGACGGGTCGGGAAGAGCTGCTGGTTACCAGTCGGCGGCGACGATATGCCGGCAGTCGCGCGACAATTTGTCGGCGAGGTCCTGCGCGTAACTGACGCAGAGGATCTGCGCGCTCGGATCATGGCCCAGGCACCAGGCCGGAAAGGCGATCGAGGCCAGGTGCGACTTCAGATGGCGCGGCGGCACGCTGATGATCAACAACCGGCGGTTCCGGCCCTCGCGCACCGCGGCGAGCTTTCCCGCAATGAGCTCGACATGCCAGTTCGTGATGAACCGGGTGCGCGGGTTGAGCTCGCGGAAACAGCGCGTCGCGAAGCTCGCAAAATCGTCGCGGAGAGTTGCCGCGCACTCGCCCAGAGCCGTGTCCCAGGCGACGGTCGGGGCCGGCATGGTCAACCGAGCTGTTCGGCAGCAGCGGCCGCCGCCGCCTCGGCTGCCTCTGCTGCGATCTGGCGCCGCAAGCGCGCGATGAACAGCTCGACAACCTCTCTGTCGGTCGCCGTCAATTTCGGTGGCTCGGGCGGTGCCGCGCCGGCCTTCTGCTTGACCTCCTTCATCATGTCGAAGAGCATCTTGATCGCACGCAGATCGGCCTTGGCCGATTTGTTGACCATCTGGGTGACGATCGCCTCGCGCTTGGTGATCTTGCGCCGCTTGCCGTCGATCGTGACGTAGACCGTTCAGCGCGGCGATCAACAGCGCCGACAAATCCTTGCGGCGCGGGCCGCGCGGGTTGCCCGACTGGCGGCTTGCCGTAGCCGATCTTGTAGTCTCGCTTCGCCTCGGACATGTTGCCTCTTCGCTTTCCTGTAATGCTGGTGCTTCCGGCCACCCCTTGAGGCGGCCGAGCTTGCTCCTACATACGGCAGGAATGCTATTTTATCAATTTAAAGGATGCTATTCATGCCGAATTACGCAAGCTCTAAAGACGCGATTGAGTTCCCCTGCCGGGCCGCTGCCAACCATGAAAAAAGGTGCTCGATTTCCGCTGCCGCCGGGCATGGCCAAAATGGTCTCAAGACATTCATTACAATTAGATTTCCGGCGACGGCGCGGCAATTTTCGAGGACGAAAATGCGTTTTTCCGCTGTCGACAGCGGAATCGGGCAGAGCAGCTTTAGCGATACCGAGTCCCGTCTTGGCCAGCCTCACACGAAGGTGACTGCCTGGCCGCCCGCGACGCGCTAGCATCGATCGCCGTTTAGGTTGTGCATGATTTCGATGCCCTACGAGACCACGCCGCAACACGGGATATCTGCGCGACGCCTGGTACCGCTCGGCCTCCTTGTCGCCGCGGGGATTGCCTTCGTCGCCGTCGGAGGCCACCATTATCTGAGCTTCGCTGCCCTTGCCGAGAACCGCGATTGGCTCTCCGGCCTTGTTCAGCGTTGGGGTTTTGTCGCGGCCCTTCTCTATATCGCGGTCTACGCCCTCTTGGTCGCGCTGTCGGTTCCCGGCAGCGCGGTGATGACCATCGCCGGCGGGTTTCTGTTCGGGACATGGCTTGGCACCTTGTGCGCCATCCTCGGCGCGACATTGGGTGCCACCGGGATTTTTCTCGCGACCCGCGCCGGCCTCGGCGGGCTGGCACGGCGCGCGGGACCGCTGGTCGGCAAGCTCGAAGCGGGGTTTCGCGCCGACGCGTTCAGTTACCTGCTGGTCTTGAGGCTGGTCTTCATCTTCCCGTTCTGGCTGGTCAATCTCGTTCCGGCATTGGTCGGCGTCAGGTTGTCGACTTTTATCTTGGCCACCTTTCTCGGGATCATCCCGGGTGCCTTCGTCTATGCCAGCTTCGGGAACGGCCTCGGCAATTTCGTCGGGGAGCCCGGTCTCGGGGTCCTGCTGAGGCCGAGCGTGCTCGGCCCGATCATCGGGCTTGTCGTGCTGGCGCTGATCCCGGTCGGGTATAAGCGCTGGCGCACCAAAAGGCCCGCATGACCCGGTCTTTCACGCCCGACCTTTGCGTCATCGGCGCCGGGTCGGGCGGGCTCGCGGTTGCTGCCGGTGCGGCGCAGATGGGTGCCGAAGTTGTGCTGGTTGAGCGCGGTGCGATGGGCGGCGATTGCCTGAACTTTGGGTGTGTGCCGTCGAAATCACTGCTTGCCGCGGCGCGCATCGCGGACCTCTGGCGGCGTGGGACGGCGCTCGGCATCGCCTATGGTTGCCCGCGTATCGATTTCGCCGCGGTCGCCGACAGTGTCCAGAGGGTGATCGCTGAGATTGCGCCGAATGATTCGGTGGAGCGGTTCGAAGGTCTCGGCGTTCGGGTAGTGCGCGCCGAGGCCCGCTTTACAAGCCCCCGCGCGGTGCGCGCAGGAGATGTCGAAATTCGCCCGCGACGGGTCGTCATCGCGACCGGCTCGCAGCCGGCGATACCGCCGATCCGCGGGCTCGACGAGGTCCCCTATCTGACCAATGAATCGGTCTTTGCCAACCGCCAATTACCCGAGCACCTGATCGTGATCGGCGGTGGCCCCATTGGCATCGAGATGGCCCAGGCGCATCGCCGGCTGGGCGCGCGGGTCACGGTGCTCGATGTCGGACCGCTGCTGCCCCGCGACGATCCCGAACTCAGCGCCATCCTCGCCGAGCGGCTCTCGTCCGAGGGCATTGTCGTCCGTCCCGGGGTGGAGATTGCCGGGGTTGAGCGCGAAGGTCGGATCATCCGCGTCCGCCTCGAAAGCGGCGAGCAGATTTCCGGATCTCATCTGCTGATCGCCGCGGGGCGGCGCCCGACCGTCGAGCCGCTCGATCTCGCGGCCGCCGGCATCGCTTCGACGGCGGAAGGTATCACCGTCGACGCGCGACTGCGCACGACAAACCGCCGCGTCTTTGCCATCGGCGATGTCGCCGGCGGGCCGCAATTCACCCACGTCGCCCTCTATCACGCCGGGATCGTAATCCGGAACGCGCTCTTCCGGATCCCGGCCAAAGTCGACTATCGGGCTCTGCCCTGGGTCACCTATACCGATCCGGAACTCGCCCAGGTCGGGTTGACCGAAGCCGCCTCGCGCGACATCGAGGAGGCTCCGCGGGTGCTGCGTTGGCGCTTTGTCGAGAACGACCGGGCACAAACCGAGCGCGAGACCGAGGGCATGGTCAAGGTCATCACCCGCGACAATGGCCGCATACTCGGCGCCTCGATCCTCGGCTCCGGGGCCGGTGATCTGATCCTTCCTTGGGCGCTGGCGATCTCGCAAAAGCTCAAGATCGGCGCCCTGGCCAATCTGATCGTGCCCTACCCGACGCGCAGCGAGGCGAGCAAACGAGCGGCCGGAAGCTATTATACTCCGACCTTGTTCTCCGCGCGCACCCGGCGCCTCGTCCGGCTGCTGGCGCGGTTCGGTTGAAGCGAGCGAGATCGTGCTGTTGAGGAGCTTGTCGGCCCGTCTTCTGGTCCTCACCATCTTCTTCGTGATGGTGAGCGAGGTGCTGATCTTCGTGCCGTCGGTCGCCCGCTTCCGCATGACCTATTTCGAAAATCTGCTGGCCGCCGGGCACATCGCAATAATGGCCCTCGAGGTGAGCGCGACCGGTGAGCTCCAGCAGGGTCTCACGGACAAGCTCCTCGCCCAGGTCGGCGCGCGAGGTGTCGCCCTCCATCGCCGCGATGGCACCGTCTTGAGGCTCGATAGCAGCAACCCTCCGCAACCCGATATCACGATCAACCTCACTCATCCCGACATCCTTCTTGCCATAAGGGGCTCGTTCCGCGCCTTGCTCGGCAATGGCAATCGTGTGCTGCGGGTGCTCGGCCCGTCGGCGACCGACCGCGCGGAGACGGTGGAGGTGCTGCTCGATGAAGCGCCTCTGCGGGGCGAGATGTGGGATTTCGGTATCCGGATCCTCGAGCTGTCAGTGGTGATCTCGCTGGTCACCGCGGCACTCGTCTATCTCAGCCTGCAGTGGCTGCTGGTGCGGCCGATGCGGCGGATAACCGCGAGCATGATGAATTTTCGCGAGGATCCGGAGGATGCCTCGCGAATGATTGCGGTGAGCGGAAGAAAGGACGAGATCGGCGTCGCCGAGCGCGAGTTGGGAGTGCTGCAAAAGACCGTACGCCAAGCGCTCGGGCAGCACGCGCGGCTGGCGGCGCTGGGCACTGCGGTGACCAAGATCAACCACGATCTGCGCAACATCCTGGCGACCGCACGCCTCGTCACCGACGGGCTGACCGCCAGTGCGGCGCCGGAGGTGCGTCGCGTGGCGCCCCGCCTTCTCGACGCGATTGATCGCGCTGTCGCGCTGTGTACGCGCACCCTCGACTTTTCGCGCGAGGGAGCGCCGCCATTGGCGCCGAGCCGGTTCTCGATCGCCTCGCTGATCGACGAGATCGGCCCGGGTCTCGGGCTTTCCGGCGACGGCCTGACGATCGACTGCGCGATCCCGCCCGAGCTCACGGTCGAGGCCGATCGCGACCAGCTTTACCGCGTGCTGCTGAACCTCGCGCGCAACGCGGTCGAGGCCGGCGCACACCGGCTGCGTTGCGCGGGAGCGCGCGAGAACGAGGTCATCGCGATCGAGATCGTCGATGACGGCCCGGGGTTGCCGCCAAAGGCACGGAACAATTTGTTCCGCCCCTTCTTCGGTTCGGCCCGGCCCGGCGGCAGCGGGCTCGGGCTGGCGATCGCCCGCGAATTGATGCGGGCGCATGGCGGCGAGCTGACGCTCGTCTCGAGCACCGGTAGCGGCACGGTCTTTCGCTTGACCCTGCCCACCCCCGCTCACGAGCTCAGTCGAGCGCCAATGTCATTGCCTTGAGATAGGCGGTCTCGGGCAAGGCCGGATGGATCGGATGATCGGCGTCGGCCCCGGCGATCCGCAGGATGCGCGCGCCGCGCCCGGCGTCGCCCAGGCCGCGCCGTACCGCCTCGGCAAACTCCGCCTCTGCCACATTGTGCGAGCAGCAGGCGAGAAACAGTATTCCCCCGGAGGCAGTCACCGAGGCGGAGAGGCGCGTGAGCTTGCGATAGCCGCGCAGTGCGGCGGGGACATCCTTACGCGACTTCGCGAAAGCGGGGGGATCGGCGATGACAATATCGAAGCGCTCGCCGGCAGCGGCGAGCCGGGCGGCTTCGCCAAAAGCCTCGCCGCGGTGAAAACTGCAGGTTTCGCCGACCCGGTTGAGGGCCGCGGCCTCGGCCGAAAGTTTGAGCGCCGGCTCGGAACGGTCGATGCCGAGCACTGCGGCGGCGCCGGCGCACGCCGCCTGCACCGAGAAGGCGCCGTTGAAGCAATAGAGGTCGAGGACACGCGCGTCGTGCGCCAGCGCCGCCACAAACCGGCGGTTGTCGCGCTGGTCGAAGAACCACCCGGTCTTTTGTCCCCCGAGCGGATCGGCCAGGAACTCGGCGCCGTTCTCGCGGACGACAACGGGTCCGCCTATGGTCCCCTTCGCCACTCGCGCCTCGGGCATCAACCCTTCGAGCACGCGCGCCGGGCCGTCGTTGCGCAGCACAATGGCCTCGGGCGCCAAGAGCGCATCGAGCGTCTCGAGGACCAGCGGCTCACATCGGGCGATACCGGCGGCATTGAATTGCACGACGAGGACGCCGGCAAAGCGGTCGACGACGAGACCGGGCAACCCGTCGGCTTCAGCGTGAACCAAGCGATAATAGGGCAGCTCGAAGAGCCGGTCGCGCAGCCGCAGCGCACGCTCGAGCCGACGCGCGAAGAAGCGGCGGCCGATAGCCCGGTTGGCGTCGCGATCCAGGAGCCGGGCAGCGACGAGGCTGTGGGGGTTGAACATCGCCACCCCGAGGGCGTTGTCATCCAGACGCCGCACGGTGACAAGTGTGCCGGGTGGCAGCGCCTTCGCCGCCACGTCCATCCGCACCTCGTTTGAATAGATCCACGGATGGCCGCCCTCGGCTCGCTTGTGTCGCCCGGGCAGCAACGTGACTGAAGGCCGGGTCGCCGGGTCATCCGCTGGGATCTCGCCCACGGTAGACGGTTGGAAGATCATGCCCATATCTTGCTCGGGTCGAAGGTCGCCGGCGAGCCCGATCTCCACTTCGCTCAGGCGTTCGGGATCCGCCTTGCTTGTCAGGGGCCGGTGGAGTAGTTGTTGCCGCCCTTGGAGCCGGCCCGCTTCTGGGCACGCGCCCGTAGCTCAATTGGATAGAGCACCAGACTACGGATCTGGGGGTTAGGGGTTCGACTCCTCTCGGGCGCGCCAATATTCTCAAAGACTTACGAGAAACAACATGGCCGGTCGGAGGCGGTTTTCGCGGCTTGGGTAGCGCCTGGGGTAGCAGATCGCTCCCTTAAAAATCGGCGGATTGCGCCAACTCGCCGCACCCAGTCGTCAGGTGGAGTTCCGGCGCTCAGCGGCTCTTGCCGGTGTAGCGCTAGACGTCGATCGTGCTGCCCCCGCCGCCTCGCCTGCCCCCTATGAACTCGCCGTAAATGTGCATCGCTTGCATTCGCGATGCAGGGGGCGACCAGCAAGATGCCTCGCGCTCCCTGCGTGTAGTCGGGATTCTTGATTGAGCCACCGCGTGCATGGGCCATAGGGATCAGCCAGCCGCTTGGCCACAATCCCTCGAGATCGTGCGCGCACATCCAATCGAAGAACTCGCACCGCCGACCCTCGACCGACGCCGCTTCGGTGATCGCCGGCGAGGCTGCGCCGGCAGGATGCCCCGCAGCGCCGACCGCCGCTCGCCCAGCGGCAAAGCGCGCAGATCCGCACCGTTTGCCAGAGCAGATCGTAGAACTGCGGCCGGCCGGTCGCGTCGGCCTCGATCACCTCGCCGTCGAGCACCGCCTCGTCGACCGCGAGCTCGGCCGCAACCTCGGCGCGGAGTGCGGCGAAACGGTCGAGCGATTTCCCGTTGCGCGAGACAAAGCGGGCGCGCCCCCGCTCGACATAGCACAGCGCCGGGAACCCATACCTGCCGTCGAACAGCCAGCCGGGATCGTCGAACGGCTCTTTTCTTAAGGTCGGGATGATCGGCTGAAGCCGAGGAAGCGCCATCAGGTGGCAGCGCTTCGCGCCGGTCGCGAGAAGTCGACCTGTCGGCTGCGACAGTTGCCGCAGACCAGCCGCTTTTGCCACTCCGGTACCGTGGTATCGGCCCCGTAACGCTCGGCCATCTCGGCCGGGTCGGGCTCGACCTGGTGCTGGCACTCCTTGCACCAGACGATCAGTCGGACGCGCGCCGCCGCAACGCCTCCCAAGGTCAGCGGGGGCCGTGATAGGGTTCATTTCATTCACGCCTCCGGTGATTGTGCTTGATCGGCGAGGCGTAGACATTGGGCGGCGACGGTGGTGCCGGGCTGGGGCGGCTCCGGTCGAAGCTTGAGAAGGATCGCGCGCAGGTGTCCGGATGCGCGGCGACAGCGGGTAGCAGTCGTTGTGGACGATCGCATCGCGCGCGGTGATCAGCACCGCGGTCTCCTCGTCGGTCAGCTTGTGGTGCATCCCGGCAACCTATGGCGGCGGCCGGAGATCCCGGTTGCGCCAGGCCGTCGACAGCTACATGACCGCGGTCGCCGGCTCGGCAGGTTCGACGACGAGGCGAGGCGCTGCAGCATCGTTTCATGATGGTCCACAAGGCATAGTGCGTCTACCACCCAGACACCGGACGCCAAGTCAACGATGTCAGCA
>Ga0306925_10003575_pt1 | contig 13829 bp, 15 predicted proteins | sample flu12Cox44000176_FD_203755 | JGI IMG/M metagenome (GOLD analysis project Ga0306925, IMG submission 203755) | Lab enrichment of tropical soil microbial communities from Luquillo Experimental Forest, Puerto Rico - flux8day.12C.oxic.44.000.176 (v2)... | ecosystem: Environmental > Terrestrial >... | reverse complement strand
GCCGATGGCTTGCGCCAGCTCTAGCAGGAGCTTCGGATTAAGCGCCACCGAAAACTTGGCCTTTTCCTTTGGCAAAACCGCTTCCCAGTTGGGGAACATGCCTACTTCAGGCCGTGGAAAGCTTTTGCCGTTTGTTTCCAAGTTTCCGTTCAGGCAAATCAGATCGCTCTTGTATTTGCCTTGGCGGGAAGCTTTGAGCGCCTCATCGCTCAAAAGCCCGTGATCGTGCTCCCCTTCCACCGGCACAACCGCGAGCGATCTCCCATTAGTTGCCACCGCGCAAGACCCAAAGCGTTTACTCGTTTCCAGTTTAATAACCGCAATGTTTTCACGGGCCTCCTGCCGCGAAACTTTCGTTATTTGCTCAAGCCTGTACTGCGGCTCAATTTTGATTGCTTTATAGATTGTCTGGCCGTCTCTGCTTAGAGGCGAGGTAGCCAAAGCCTCAGCCTCCATCATTTCTGCTCTATTTGTTTCGTTCATCATCACCCAGAATACTGTAAAGCGATTTACTGTCAAGAGGAAATACTAAAATAAATGGCACTATTTTAATGCTTTTTTTGGCCTTAAAATGATGCAAACTGTGGTACCAAAATGAGGCCAGGCCCGAAACGTATCGTCAACGGCAAACATCTTTCCCCGCAGCGCACCGCCCAAATCCTTGCAGGCCTTTGCGCCGGCCACTCAATTAACCAGGTCGCAAAGGCTACCGGCGCCAATTGGTTCACCGTCCGCGCAGTGCAGTTTAATCATAGTAAGACTGTGGAAGATAAGAAACGTCTCCTAGCCGATCGTAGCGAAAATGCCGCCGCAGATGCCCTTGACATTTTGCACCATAAACTCTTACGCGATGGCCACTCATTGCGTACCGCCGAACTAGTACCCGTCTATGGCGTACTCATAGATAAAGCCGCACTCCTCCGCCAGGATCCCACCTCCCCTATTCAAGTACAACACCAGCATATCCACGCTCACATACGCGAACACCTCCCGCTAAACGAAATACTGGCACGCCTCCCAAAATCGCGTAACGAGCAAAACCCTCACGCTCTAGAATGACCGTAAAAGCGTTTTTACACACTGCCCCGCTATCCTGACACTCCGAAATAACGTTTCACGACTGGCGAAAGGCCATGCATTTTCTGAGGCCACACCGCACCTGCAACTAAGCAAGACTTCTCCCACTGCCACGCAAACACACTGTCACAATGCATTGTGTCATATGTGTGTGCTAACCACAAAAAGCGCTTTGTCTCGTTAGGCGTAGCTGTATCCGAGAAGGCAGTTCTACCGATTTTAATCAGGCCATTTTTTTTCTGTCAAGCTTATTTTCTTGGACAACGGATTCCTAATCCGTTGTTTTACCTAGCATGGCACTCCTCTGTTGACGTTCTGTTGACAGGAAAAGCCGCCTTCATCCGCCTCACCTCTTGCGCTTGCACAGGGGCGGGGGGGGGATCCATCGCTCTCGCTTGCGCCTGTGCACTCGAAGGTTTGTCTTTTTCCGGTAGTTTTGGTATAAAAAGGGTTTTATGGAGGAGAAGACGTTGGAAGAGATCATAAAACCGCTTGCAGCGGATGACCGGAACTGGAACACGCAGGAGGTGGCGGAAGCGACATTACGAAAGGCGTGTGAAGAATGGGGGTTAATAGAGTATGAGCGTGGGCATGAGAATGGGGTATTAGACGCAGAGTAAAAGGGTTTTATGGAACTATTGGAGGAGCATCCAGTATTGTGGTTACCGTTATTGGGGGAGATGGCGGGGTTGGGTGAGGTGGAGGTAAACGGGTATTTAGAGGCGCGGTGTGATGCGATAGAGAGGGAGCGGGTGGATCCGTTGCGGTATGGGTTTAGGCCGGAGGTATGGGATGTGTGCGATGATTTGTTGCGGGGTGGGGTGAGAGTGGTGTTGGACTGTACGCGCTTAGGGAGGTTGGGGGTAAAGGGGGATCCGGTGCCGGTTGAGATGCGTGGGGAGAGTATATTGTGGATAGCTGGGAGTCAGAGGTCGAGTAAGACGGAGTATGCTGGGCGCAAGTGTGTGGAGGTGCTTGTGAGCGGGAAGCGGACGCGTGGGTGGAGTTTTGCGGACAACGCGACGAAGAGTCGGGCGCAGCAGCAGCCTGTGGTATGGAAGTATTTGCCTTTTGAGCTGCGGCGGATGTGTGAGCGGAGCGGGAAATGGCGGAGTGGGAGTGAGACCAATGTGGGGTATAATTTGAAGACTGGGTTTACGGATGACAGTCTGGCGATTTTTGGGTCGAGTCATTGGTTTAAGAACTACGAGCAGGACATTGGGCAGGTGGAGGGGGACCAGTTGGACATCATCTGGCTGGATGAGTTGCGGAATTTGGAGTTACTGAAAACGCTGCGGTTTCGGATGGGGGACAGGGGGGGGCTGATCATAGCGACGTTCACTAGTATTTCGGAGAAGTTTAGCGCGATAGACAGGGAGTTTAACCAGGGGAGCACGACGCTCTTGGAGGTGGAGGCGCCGCTGTTGCCGGTACGCGGGCGGGATGGGAATGAGACCGGGCAGTATGAGAAGGTGCCGCGGATAAAGAGGGCCGGGAGTGGGAGTGACGGGGATTTGCGGGCTAACATAGTTTATTTTCATATAACGGACAATCCGTATTACGGGTGGGAAGCGCGGCGACCTAACGAGCAAAAGAGCGGGGCGCAACGTTTTTACGAGCTCTTGAAGGGAGCGCCGCGGGAGAAGGTGCTTTCGCGGGCGTATGGGATCTTGACTACCGGGGCGGCACAGGCGTTTCCTCTCTTCAGGGAGGCGGTGCACGTGGTAAAGGCGGGGGCGGTGCCGCCGGGCAGTGTGAAAGGCCGCTTTGGGGAGAAAGTGGGTGTAGCGACAAATTACATGGTCTTAGATCCGTGCAGTGGGCGCAACTGGGCGTTTGTGTGGATTCGGGTGACACGGGATGAGAGGTGGTGGGTGTACCGTGAATGGCCGACTCACGGGCACGTGGGCGCGTATATTCAGGGGGTAGGCGACCCCGGGCCGTGGGCTTGTCCGAGTAGCGAGAAGATGGACGGGGAGAAGGGTCCGGCGCAAACGCCCTTCGGGTTTGGGCTTTTGCGTTACCGCCAAGAGATCGCGCAGGCGGAAGGCGAGGAGGAGATATTTGAGAGGTGGATAGACTCGCGTTATGGGGCCAGTCCGACCACGCAGTACGAGGGGAACACGACGTTGATAGAGCAGTTGGAGGGACTGGGTTTAAGTTTTCTGGCGGCGAGCGGGAAGTCGATTAAAGAGGGGATCGACCTGATAAACGATAAATTGTATTACGACGAGGGGACAAAGATTGGGGAGTTTAGCAAGGATCTGGCTCGGGTTAACGTGCCGCAGCTAATGGTGAGCGAGAACTGTCCCAACACGATCTTTGCCTTGAAAGAGTGGACGGGGAAAGACGGGGAGCAGGGGGCCTGCAAGGACTTTGTTGATCTGCTGCGCTATGCGCTTCTGGCGCGGTTGAGTTATGTTGGAAAAGATTCGTATGTATGGCGGAAACTTGCCTAAAAAAAGGAGTAGTGATGAAACTACGAGTTGCCAAATGGTAGATAGGACGCAACGCAAAAAATGTAACTGAGATAGCCTTCTTCTACCAAGGGGGCGAGTAATCGCTGCTCCTTTCTTTAGGCATGAAACCCGAGCGTGCAAGGAAGCCGATACAATTTTTCTGTGGGACTCTCCCGTGGAAGCAACTTCGGTCCTACCCTGACATTGGGGACTATCAATGTAACGCGGACAATTCGCCTGCGGTGATTGGCGCTGCGGATACCGGCAACGACATATCAAACTGCGCGATCTTGGTTCACGAAATTGTGGAATCGTTTTTAAATTTTCTGCACGGGGTGAAGGAGGAGGACATAACGCTCTTTGACAAGAAGTGGTTCGCGGAAGAAGCGGCGGGGGTAAAGCATTTGCAGGAGGGGCCGGGGGACGATCCTTTAGCCCCGTACCACACCTGGCACCTGGTCGCTACCCGATTCGAGCGGGAGTTTATCGAGCAAGCAGGAATGTCGTGGGCTGAACACGAGGAGAACTGCTCTCGTGTGTACCGGAACAGTTATTAACTTGACATGACCACTTGTACTGTATAGCAATTCTTTCATGGCTGGCGGCAGCGGCAACATGGCTTTAAGCAGCCTCTTCCCCGGGATGGGGCAGTTGGGGTTGACCGGGAACGCGCCGTTTGAAATTCGCGGCCCATTGGCGAGGAACCAGTATAGCGGGTTTAGCGGGGGCACGCCTGCCCAAGGCGATGGATGGAATCTGGCAGGTTCAATACAAAGCAGCGATCCGGGGGCGCTTACGGCAATCAAGGCCCCCGGTTTTACGCCTGCTGGTGTCTCGCGTAACAACGATCCCATGATGCACAGGGCGATGATGAGGCGCAGAGCGCCGATGATGCGCCGCCGGTTCCCTGTGGCAGACCCGGCCCAGTACATGGGCAGGATGCGCTACTAGTAGAGGCTTATGGGCGGGGGCCAAAGTCTTACCGGCGGTCAAACCACGGGGCAAAACCAGCAGTCACAGCAGCAGTTTGACCAGAACCTCATCATGCAGCAAATGCTGGCACAGATTCAGCAGTCGCAGGCTGGGTCGCAGATCGGGATACCGCCGTCGCAGATGCAATCGATGTACGGTTCGGGTCCGCAGGCGAGTTACGACCCGTGGAGTTACGGCGGGGGCGGCGGCTATGGCTAAGCTTGCCGATCATCCACTGTACGGCAACGAGGGACTGGTCAAAGAACTCAGCGAGTGGCTTCTTTCCCACGGGCACACCGTGTTGCAGATGTTCCAGTTTGGAGGGGACGAGAAAGAGCATTCGCTTAAGCTTTTGGAGATGCTCGATGTACGCCGGGTGGAAACCGTGCTCTCGCTGGGGTGCGGCATTGGCGGGATGGAAGCCTATTGGAAAAAGGAAGACCCCTATTTAAAATTTGATCTGGTCAACACTTCCACCGCGCAACTGGAAATGTGTTTGTGCGAAGGAAAACGGATATGCCATGATGCCGAGACCTATCAATACCGTGATGGGATCTACGATCTAGTGGTGATGGCGTATGTACTGGGGCATGTGGATGCAGAAAAGACCTTGAGAAACGCGCTGCGCAATACCGGGTTTGGCGGGTACTTGTTTATTTACGACGTGTTTGATGGAACCAAGCATTTCCGGGAAACGCTTTATTACAATACGCCGAAGCTCAAAGAGATGGAACGTTTCGGGGTGGAAAACGATTTGCGGTTTCTCCGGGTAATAGAAGGCGGGATACCGTTGTCCCGGTTAATGAAAAGTGAGGTGCCGTGGGCGGAAAAGGAATGCACTCCGGCGCTGTTTATCTTTGAGGTGTAAAACGTGATCTCACTTTGGAGGGGAGACGAAACTCTTGAACAAGCTGATGTTAAAGAGCCAGACCTTTCCTTACTCCTAAACGAGTTACGTCAGGCCCAGAGCGACGCCACCAACTACTATAACCGGATGGAAACAAGCCGTCTGTGGTGGCGCAGCGAATGGCGCGGACAAACCACCGATGGTCGGCAGCACTCGGACGAAATGGGAGAAGTTTTCCCGTGGGAAGGCGCCTACGACAGCCGTACACGAGTGGTGCAAACCCTGATCCGTGAGCATGTGAATTACGCGCTGTACGTGTTCTGGAACGCGAAGATCCAGGCGCGCAGCATCCGGCCGTTGACACAGGGTCGGCAAAAGAGCGTGGCGCAACGGATGTTGGAATGGCGGATCTACAACCACATGCAGAGCGAACTGATGCGGGAACTGCCGCTCTATTTCGGGTGGCGTTACGGATACGGGCTGGCGCTAATGTGGATAGAATGGGAGCAACAGCGGTTGGTGCAGAACTTTGACGTCAATCTGGCGACGCTCGACGATATCCTTACCGGGGGAAAGGCGCAGCAGGGACAAAGCATCATGCCGGAACTCCTGGATTTGTTTGCTGACCCCGAGAGAACAAAAGAAGCGCGGGATCTGATCAAGGGATTAAGTCCCCTTCTGTCCAACGGGGAAGCGGGCAAGATCGTGAAAGACCTGCGCGAAGTGCGCAGCGCCAAACTCCCCGTGAGCCATTTACTCTCGAACAAGCCCAAGTGGACGGCGCTGCGACCGGCAATAGATGTATTGATACCCAGCCAGGAAAGCAACATTCAGCAGGCCAGGTTTATTTCGTTGCGTGAACTGGTGACCGAGAGCGAGCTGACCGACCGGATCGGCACACACAATTACGACCCTGATTTTGTGGAAGAAGCGGTAAAGCACAAGGGGGAGTTTGCCGACTGGATGCAACAGACCCAGTGGAAGTACAGCGCCAGCGACAGCGATCGGGACATGATCGAACTGCACCACTTCTATTATAAGAGCATAGCAGAAAAGGAGGTGCCACGGGTTTACCGTACCGTGTTCAACGAGGCATCTATCGGGGGTCATAACCTGTATGCCACGCACGGGATGTTGGAATACGATCACGGGCAATACCCGTGCGTGGTCGGGCGCCGGACGTTTGAGCATCGCCCGATACTCTCCAGCCAGGGGATAGCGGAGGAAGCTTACACGGACGAGATGAACATCAAAACCCAGTTGGACGGGATTGGGAACCGGACAGACATCGTGCTCGCACCGCCGCTAATAGTGCCATCGACCAGGGTTGACGCGGTGCGAGGCACGTTCGGACCACGCGAGATCATGGGGGTAAACCGACCCAACGAAATCAACTGGATGCCGCTCCCTCCCTTTGACAATACGCCGCTGGAATTTATCCGCCTGGTGCAGGAGCGACTTGACCGGCGTTACCCCCTTTACAATCAGCAGAACAAAGAACTCTCACAGATTTACCGGATGCAGGAGGGCAAGGCGTTGCTCAACGAGATAGAACTAATCGTGGAACAGACCTTTCAGCTCATGCAACAGTACGAGACGGACGAGGAAGTGGCGCAGGTGGCGGGTCAAATGGAGCACCCCTTCCACGCCGATCCGCAGGCGATCCAGGGGAAACACGAGATAGTTGCAACGATAGATTTCCGAATGCTGGACGAGGATTTCGCGCAGAAGAAGCTGGACCTGATCGCCAAAGCCATGCCTTTTAAAGAAAGCCAGATGATGTTCAAGATGGCGGTGGAAGCGATTGATCCAGACGCCGCTGACGCGATTGCGCAGGATCAGATGAGTCCCAGTGCCCAGGAAAAAGAGAAGCGTTCGGTGCACGAGGATGTGAGTCAGATGATGAACGGGATTGAGCCGCCCATGCCTATGATGGCGAACCACCAACTGCATTTGCAGACCATCCAGCAAATCATGTCGCAACCCAACATGATGCAGCGGTTACAGGGTTTGCCCGACAGCCAGAAACTTATCCAGAACCGCGTGAAGTTTCATCAAAACCAGATCCAGCAGTTCCAGGCCAATCCACAGATTGGACGGGCACTGTCCACATCTGCCTTTCAACCCAAGCAACCGCCTGAACTGGCTTATTCCAGTCCCAGCCAACAACAATGAAAAAGAAAACACACGCTGACGAACAGCCCGAAACGCAACCCAAACCGCAACCTGATCCTACGCCGCCCCCGCAAACGCAGCCCATGAAAAATCCGGGAAAACCGATCGTTTTCCACCCCGGCACTGATCCCGTGCCGGTTCCCAACACGGTGATCCAGCATCCGCTGTACAGCGATCCGCAGGCCGCGAAGCCTATATAATAGTTAGGGGGGGTGAACTAATGCCTAAAACCAAAAGAGGAATGCAGATCCAGCGTGAGTTTCAAAGGGAATACGGTGCAAAAAAAGGAAAATCAGTAATGTATGCAACGGCTCAGAAACGCGGTGGGAAGTTATTTTTCGAGATTCATGGGAGGAGCAAGAGCAAGCGACGCCGGTAAGAAAGTCAGCCTCGTCAACTTAACCACCCTGCCCATAGGTGATGCCGAGCTTAGAACCGCGTTTGCCGTTAGTGAGAGTGTCCTGTGGTGGCGAGCCCTTATGCAGACTCTCGAAGTTCGCCGTCAGGAGTGTGTCGATGCCGCGGGAGCTGCGGTGCGCGAGAACAAGGATTTGAAAGCGGCAGGATTCGTTTATGCTGCCGTTGTGCTGGGGGATGTAATTGCTGATTTGCAGAGACTAAGGAAGTGGAGCGTGAGCGAATGACATCATCATTCAAACTGGTCGAAGCAATCAATTTTATACTCCACCTTTGGTACGCTCTTGGTCTCGCCTTTATCGTTCTCCTTCTTTACCAGATCAACCAAAAGTGATAACTGATACCCGATGACCGAATTGCCATATCCCCCTGCTGGGGGTTCAGGGCCTGGTGGGAGTTTCAAAGGTTGGGAAAAGATCACGACCCCGCTTGTTTTTTACGATCCTGATACCCCTCCGGGAGACGAGCCGTGGACCCCGGTGCCGCCAAACGAGCGCACTATTGGGATTTCAGGCGAACCCGACCGGGATCTGGGAAGCGAAGTGGAAATTTAAACACAAGCGAACTCTCCAAAGTGTTTCTTGGCAGCTTCTCGATAAGCAGTTGCCGCAGCAGTAAGATCATCGAAATATCCGTTAATTGGATTTCTTTCATTTTAAAAGTTTTGAGATAAAACGCCGCACTTTTTCGTAAAGGTTAAGTCTCTGTAATCGGCTCAGTTCAGAGAGTGATTTCTTCTGGTCTTGAGAAATCCGAATAGAAAAGAGAGCAGTAAGTTTTTCCATGCCTTACTTAGCCTAACGAGGTAAACCTATAGCACAAGATAAATTTGTGCTACTCACCCAAACGTGAGTCGTTTCACGGTTTCTCTCTCGGCGCGGAAGCTTCGCGCTGTAAATGGAATCGCGTTTTCCATCACAGGAGGTCTTCTGTGAACTCAGCAGATGCTGACGGGGATACGAACGAGGTCGTATCAACTGCACCGCAACAGGCGCAGAGTCTCTCTGAGGAAATTCTTTCCCTGATGAAGGGAGAAGAACCCGAGGCGCCGGAAACGCAGGAAACTCCTGTGGAAGTTCCGCCGCAGACGGTCGAAGAACTTCCTGAAGAAACTGAGAAACAAGAGGAAGAGGAAGCGGCACCCGCCGCTGCTGAAGGCCAGTGGCCCACGAGCGCGAGCAAGCGCGTCGCGGAAGAAAGCGCGAAGCGTAGAACGCAGCAATCACGGGCCGACAGGGCTGAGAGCGAGCGGGATCACTGGATGGGGGTAGCGCAGGAACTCCAAAGTCGTTTGGAGCAATCAGAACTGCCCCGGCCTACGCCGCAGGATCCTCTGGCTGATGTGTTCGACATGGGGGCGCTTAAAAAGGCTGAGTCGCATTATCTGAACATCAAGGAATTCGCTACTAGGTCGCTGGACGAAAATCCGCGTGACGACGAGATCGAAGCCGTTGTCGGCAGGAACAAGGACGGCGAACCCAGGACGGAAACCTTTACCCGCAAGCAGCTTGTCAGTATGCGTCTCAACGCCGAGCACGCCCTGTCCAAACTGATCCCGGACCGCGAGCAAATGCTTGCCAAACGGGCGCAGGCGGACTCGTTGGCGATGGAGGTTTACCCGCAGTTTAAAGAGAACGGAGGGGACAACGAATGGAGCGGTTTTGTGCGCGAAACTCTCGCCATTTTACCGCAACTAGCGAAAGTCCCCGACATTGCGATATGGCTTGGACACGCCCTTACCGGTCGCCAGATGACCTTGGAACGACTGCAAAAGAAATACGGCGGGAACGCGCAGGTGCCACCTGTCGGTGAACATTTGGTTGCAGCGTCCAAAGCAAGGTTCAAACCGGCGCCACCGGTTTCTACCGGGCGGGTTCCATCGCAATCTACGCCTCGCAGGGGTGCAGACGTTGAAGCAGCACGGAAAAGCATGAAAGCCAGACCAGGCGACGATGAGGCGATGGAAGCCTTTATTGACGCCAAACTTTTCCGGTCTCCTTCACGCGGTTACGCAAAACTTTCGTAACCAAAGCACTTTTAGCTACTTAGGAGGATTCAAAAAATGCCGGCAGTAACAACTGCTGACCAAGTCGTTCGCGAAGATTTGTCCGATGCGTTTTTAAACATCGACGTTAGAAAGACGCCGTTAATCGCACGGATGAAACGTGGCGAAAAGCTTGGCAACGTCCTGTATTCCTGGACCGTTGAGACCTACGACGGACGTAGGACTGACGGTGTCCCGGAGAACAAGGACGCAGATAGTTTTGAGACTAACAAACAATACCGGCTCTGGAACCGGACACAGAAGTTCTGGCGCACTCCCCATGTCACCACTGAGGCCAACGACATCAACGTTGCCCCGGCGGAATTTGGGAAGATGAAGAAAGAGATCGTCAACAAGACCCGCGATCAGCAACGCGACGTTGAACAGCGGATTTGCGACGATCGGAGCAGCAAGGACGACGACGGGGTTTCCGGGCGCGAGTTTTTAGGTCTCGGGATGGTAATTAACGACGGGGTATCCGTTGGAAGTAGTGGAGGAGCGTTAACAAATTCCGACGCGCAGACGGCGATCCCTGCGCAGTTTATGACGCCCACGGCGCAGATTTACGTGGGTGCGTTGACGGACAAGAAAACGTCGGATGGCAGCAATCAACTGAAGGTCTTACTGGATCAGAACACGTTTCTGGACATGCTACAGAACCGTTTCGACAACGTTGGAATGACGACTGAACTGTCGTTGTTCGCGGACGCGCTCTTGAAACGGCACACCGCGCAGTTCTTCGGAAAATACGCGCCGCAGATTCGCGTAAGCGACACTGTGGTTCGGACCCCGCAGGCCGGTGTCGATGAGAACCGGCTCAACATCACAGGGGTTGACATGATCGAAACGGACTTTGGTCCGATCGACATCAACCTGGTTTCGTGGATGCCGCGTGTTGCGGCAGGCACGATGAGTGGGCGCGGGTATCTCCTGGACATGGAGCATGTTCGGATTAGACCCAGCGGTCTTTGGTTGACCTACCAGGCGTTGGAGGACAAGGGCGCGGGGCCACGGGGACTCTTACAAAGTATCTTGGGATACGAGTTCGGAGACCCACGCGGTCATTGCAAGATTGATCCTGCAACGCTGCAAACAACTTCGTAAGGAGGAAACAGACATGAGTAAATTCTATCCGCAAATCAGCGACGAAGTTGCGCAACAGACATACACCCACGAGTTCGACTTCGCTTACACGGACATCCCGGCGGGGATCGCGGTGAACACCGCACAGGTGTTCCTGCTCCCCAAGGTGATTGCCGGGGACGAAGTAATCGAGCTCGGGATCCGTCTGCTAACATCGTTTCAGCAGAGTGGGCAAGCTACGTTCAACGTCACGATGGATGTTGGCGATCAAACGAGTCCGACCACATACGCTACGGCGGTAGCCATTGGGGTTACTACTCCCATCACGTTCACGCATGTAGCGGACAAAAACATCGTCTATACGGCGGCGAACCAGTTGCAAATTCGGCTGAATTCACAGGCAACGTTTTCGTTGTCTAACCTGACCCAGGGCAAGTTCTGGATTAAGTGGAACATCTTCCGGGCTACAGCCAAGGAGAAAGCTCTGCTTACTCCGTTCGGGTCTGGTTACGTATAAAATTGGAGAAGTAGGCAAAGGTAAAGCGCGTCAGGGTTTTGATGGGTCTTCTTCCTGGCGCGCCTAACCTTCCTGCTTGGGCCGAAGTGTTACCGGAAGGTTTCCAACTAATGTTGGCAGACTTTACTCGGGGTTTGCCTCCTGCGGTCATTGAATGGTTTCTGCACAGTCAGGATCCGAAAGCCCAAGAGCACCGTGAGCGGATCAGGATGCTGGCCGCGCAACACATCGAGGACGCGAACCGCCGTCAGGCATTGCGCCATGAGGCGATGAAAGAGGAGGCTAAATACTTTGACGAAAAAGCAGAGCTTCGACCGATTGCCAGCATTGATCCGGTGATCGCTCAAGACATGCGAAACCGATATGGAAGCGGGTGCCTTAATGACCGGGAGTTTCTGGACGACTGCCGCAGGAAGGCGCCGCAGCTCTTTTTTCCAAAATGAGGACCAAGCCGTTCTATGAAGTTTACAAGAGCGTGGTGTCTCGGCACGGGATTGACCCGGACGGGGACAAGGTTCCCTCCTACACGGCACGGGCGATTGTGCGGGCAATGAACCGCCGGACACGCATGGCATGGCGCGCCTGGGACTGGGTGGATTTCAGTGTGACCGAGGAACGCGCCTATCGCCAGGTATGGAACGCCTCTCACCAATACCTGAGAGTCAACGCCAACGGTGTGCCAGATGAAATCTTTTATCTCCCCGCAATTTCCTATTTCGGGATAAAGCCATCAGCTCCGGCTGATCCGCCCATTGGGTTTCCTCCCGGAGGGACTATCACATACCCGAATGATCCCTACTGGCAGTCTCTTTCGCCGCTGGATCCGTACGTGTCTTTTGATCAGGTTTGTCAGAAAAGCATTGGGCGGGTAATCGGAATTTACAAAAGCAACCCGCGCCTGGACGGGTTCAAGCATAGCGGGATCACCTTTAAAGTGACCGAGAACGGGATAGACCTTTTCCGGGTAAGTGGGCCGACGATCTTTGTAAAGTATCTTCTGGCGCCCTCACGCTTCACCATCGTCCCATTGGTGGACGGCAAGGCGTATTCAGTGGGCAACCTGGTATTTTCCGATGTGACCGGGGAAACTTATGTCTCGATTGTAAACAATAACACGGCGTCCTTAAGCGACGGGAACTCGTGGCGGATAATGCCGCTGCCCGAGGTGCTGGCTCCCTACATCGAAGCGGGCGCGTATGCCGATTGCATGCGGGAAAGTCATCCTGTGGACGCCGCGATTGCCCAGGACGCAATACAGAAATCCGCTCTGGCCGAGGCGGAAGCGCAGGAGCTTTTACAGAGCGAGATCGACGTTTTAATGGCTATGGGTCAACGGCACAGTTACCAGCAGCACCGGCCACCGAGGCGTTGGACAAGGGACGGACTGGTGACCACCCCGACATGGCAACCGGGAACGGTAACGACGCTGACCGACACCTGCAAGACGGACGGGGTGTATCCGCCGGCCACGCCGCCAATGGGAGTGGCATGGCAATGGCATCCCGAGATTGTTTCCCTGAGTGGGCCATCGATCCCTTCGCTTCAGGGTCTTGGAACCGTGTCGATGCTGGTTGGGTCAAAGGTAGAACTGGTAATTGGCGGGGTGGGCCAGGAATGGGAACTTGCTTCCGGCGCTGCGGACGCGACTGATCCTGGCCAAGTCGCACCTGCTGATTTTAATGTCGCCAGTAATAACAAGAGGTGGGTGAAAACGGGATGACCACTAAACAGATTGTGCTGGCGATATTCATTGCTGTAACGGTCATGCTGGCGTTGCTGGTTTTTGTTTATGGCGCGACTGAAGGAATCAGTATCGATACAAAAACCCATGCGGTGCGGCCACCCAGCACATCGGCGTCTGCTCCGGCGGACTTCGACTTCACCGGGCGCACGGTGCTTGGTCTTGCAACTGGGGGTGGCGGTACGCCCGGCGGCACTAACGGCCAGATCCAATACAATAATGCTGGCGTGTTCGGCGGGTTAAGCGCGATTCCTGCTTCGCAGGCCGGAGTCCCCGCTGCTGGCGGAACGTTACAGGTGCTTTCCAAAAATAGTGCCACCGATTACGACACGGGATGGGCAACCGTTAGCGCCTCCAGCGAAGGCACATGGAGCTATACGGCCGGTAATAATACGATGGCTGATCCCGCCAACGGCAAATTTCGCACCGATCAAAGCACATTCTCGGCTAGTGCTAATATCGCCATTAGCACGAGAACCTACGACAACATTGACCGC
>Ga0306925_10003574_pt1 | contig 13829 bp, 11 predicted proteins | sample flu12Cox44000176_FD_203755 | JGI IMG/M metagenome (GOLD analysis project Ga0306925, IMG submission 203755) | Lab enrichment of tropical soil microbial communities from Luquillo Experimental Forest, Puerto Rico - flux8day.12C.oxic.44.000.176 (v2)... | ecosystem: Environmental > Terrestrial >... | reverse complement strand
CCGCTGATTGGAACGCACGGCGCAGAAGCCGCGGTACTATTTCTTTGGCCGCTCCTACTGCTTGCAGCCGCACTTGTGCTGGTCGCCGCGATTGCCGGGCAAATGAGTAGCCGTGTCGTCAGCTCGCAGGTCACGGCGGTGGTGCTGGCAGTGCTTTCGACGCCGGCGTTAATCCATTTCCGACCGGGTGCGATTGATCACCATAACGCGCAGATATGTTTGTTGCTGGCGCTGGTCTTGCTGACGTCACAGATCGAGCAGAGCACGGTCAAGGCCGCGCTGGCCGGCCTGGTCGCATCGCTATCGCTCGCGATCGGCATCGAGATGCTGCCAGCCATCGTGGCGATTGGTCTTGCAGTACTCGGCCTTTTTAATCAGCGCGGTGCATTCGTCTCGCGACAGATCGTCGCCTTCGGGGCCTCTCTGGCAGCATCATCGCTCCTGCTCGCGACGGCATTGCTTCCACTGCCATCGCTGGCGTCGCCGGTCTGCGACGCCTTGGGTGGGCCGGTGCTGCTGTTGGTGGCCGGCGGCGGCATTAGCCTGATGCTCATGGCCGGAATTGATCGCTACCACTCCACGCTGGGCGTTCGCTTGACCACCGGAGCAGCGTCAGCGATCGCTTTGCTTGGCGCGTTCCTCTCACTGTTTCCGGGATGCATTGCGTCGCCTTACGCACAGCTCGATCCGCTTGTTACGTCACTTTGGGTCGATAAGGTCGTCGAGTCGATGTCGCTCGCTACGATGCTGCAGCTCATGCCCCAAAAGGTCCTCGGCTTCTATGGGTTTCCATTGATGACGATGGGCTTCGCCTTGGCGGCGCTGATCAAGTCCGACCCGCCCGGACGATTCCGCTGGACCCTCGGCATAATGACACTGGCCGCGCTGATCGGGCTTAGCGTTTGGGAAATGCGGGCGACTGCGGCGGCATCGATGGTAGCGGCTCCGATGTTTGCTGCGAGTCTGGCCATTCTTTGGCCAACTCATGCTCCCGGACGAAACCTGTTCCTTTTGGCCCTCGCCGTTTCACCGGCCAGCTTTGCAGCCCTGGGCCTTTCGGCAAAGCCGCTGATCTACTCAATCCTCAAGCCGCCGATGACAATCGCCGAACGAAATGCGTCGACGTGCCAGGCCGTGTCCGATGTCGCTTCCATGACACGACTTCCAAGGGGACGTGTGATGGCACCGATCGATCTTGGGCCGACAATTCTTGCCGAGACCGATCACGCCGTTTTTGCAGCGCCCTACCATCGCAATAACGATGGCAACCTCGCGATGCTCACGCTCATGCTGGCGCCAGTACTGACTGCGCGTCAAATATTGTCCGATCGTCGTGTCGACTACGTCGTCATTTGCTCGGCAGATCCCGACCAGGATCTTGTCAGACTCGCTCCGGACGGATTGGCGGCGCGGCTCGGCCGTGGTGAAAGGTTCGATTTCCTTGAGCCACTTGACCTCGACCCCACGCATAAAATTTCAGTATGGCGCGTACGAAGATAAGTCGAAGCGCACCGCCAGCAACCGTCATGAGCTCGTGCCGGCGCATCCTTCGATGATGAGGTAGCCCGAGTTCCAAAAGCTCGGCTTCACCTCAGGCCAGACTGACCTCACTATTTGAGGAAATCGCGGATACTTTCGGCAATCTCGCGAGCATGCGTTTCCAACGCGAAGTGGCCGGTGTCGAAGAAGCGGACAACCGCACGAGGATTGTCCCGCTTGAACGCTTCGGCACCGGGCGGCAGGAAGAACGGGTCGTTCTTGCCCCACACCGCCAAGAGCGGCGGCTGTTGCGTGCGGAAGTATTCCTGGAATGACGGATAGAGCGCGACGTTGCTCTTGTAGTCGCCAAAAAGGTCGAGCTGAATTTCATCGGCACCGGGGCGCGCCAGGTAGAAGTTGTCAAGACTCTGACCGTCCGGCGACACGATCGTTTGGTCGGGGACGCCGTGGGTGTACTGCCACCGGGTCGTCTGCGGCGCAAGGAACGCGCGGAGCACGTTTCGGTTCGCGGGCGTCGGGTGCTGCCAATAGGCCCGGATCGGAGTCCAGCCATCACTAAGCCCTTCCTCGTAGGCGTTGCCGTTCTGCGAGATTATGGCAGTGATCCGCTCGGGATGGCGGAGGGCGAGGCGGAAGCCTGTCGGCGCGCCGTAATCAAAGACATACACTGCAAACCGATCGAATCCGATGACCTCGGTAAAACGATCAATCACGCCGGCAATGTTGTCGAAGGTGTAACTGAATTTTTCCCGTGGTGGCATGTCGGACTGACCAAATCCAGGAAGGTCCGGCGCCACGATATGAAATCTGTCGGCAAGCAGCGGGATCAGATCGCGGAACATGTGACCCGCGCTGGGGAAGCCGTGCAGTAACAGCAGCTTCGGCGCATCCGCCGGCCCCGCCTCACGATAGAAAATTCCGAAACCATCGACATCCGCCATGCGGTACTTGATGGGCGCCATTTAAGCCTCCTCTCTTTGTAACCTAACTCATGCCATCAGGCGGGTTAGCGTGTAAGGAGCGAGCTCGGAGTTAAGCCTTCCGAGCTCTGTCTTATAGCCTGCCACGCATGGAACACTCTCGGCGCCGTCGCGGCCGGCTGGGAGGCAGCGCTGATCAAACGTGCCGGAAATGACGTGCTGGGGGTTGGCCCTGAGCCTCACATGGTAGGCGATGACCTAAACGACGTTGCCGATCAACTCATCACTCGACACAACACGCGAGCCTGATAGGCCGTCTCGCCTCAGATAAAATGGCATTCTGCCATCGTCATGGATTTCTCTTTTTATCGTCGAGAGGAATCCGGGCATCTGCCTCGAAGCGCGCTTTGCGCTTGCGGCCGAACACCCAGATCACGATGCCTACGAATGCAGCGACGAGGATAAGAAGGTAGATTGTCCCAACCATGCTTGATCACCTCTCTATCGTCTTGCCGCGCGGCTCAAGATTGCGGTCCTCAATGGGTCGTTTTTCTTCCGCTCACTGCCACGGGGGGCAGACCCTCGCACCTCGAGAGACAAGTGCCGAACATCGGATTCGATGCGGAATGCAGCGCCGCTAAGGACTGATGCACTCCTGCGTCTCATAGGCCCTCACGAAAGCAACTTACCACATTGTTTGCGCGCTCGCAGACGTTGACCGAACGAAACCTCAGCCAACTGATACCAGCCCGTCGTCGGCCGTAGCCAAGGAAGCCCTGGTGCGCGGCAGGACAAAGTGGATGATCGCGGTTGCAATCACATAGACGCTGGCGCAAGCAAAGAACACAATGGTGTAGTTGTTTCCAGTTGCGTCGAGCACACGACCGACGGCCGCAGCGGAAAAGGCTCCTGCCAAAGAACTTATGGCGCCTCCCAGCCCGACTGCGGAAGCCACCGCGCCACGAGGCATGGTGTCCGATACCAGCGTGAAGAGATTGGCGGAAAATCCCTGGTGCGCGGCCATGGCGATGCCGATCAGAACCACCGCGGCCCACATGCTGTCCAACTGCGGCGCCAGAAACACCGGCAAGGTGCAGGCTGCGCAGATGAGCAGCGTGATCTTTCGGGCGGGGAACACATCGATGCCGCGCTTGATCAGGGTCGAAGAGACCCAACCGCCCACGATCGAGCCGACATCGGTGAGCAAATAAATCACGACGAGAGGCAACCCAACCGCAAACAGGGAAACATGAAACTTGCTGTTGAGGAAGCTCGGAACCCAGTTGTTGTAGAACCACCAGGCCGGATTGGTGAGCACGGCGCCAACAATGTAGACCCAGGTGCCGGGATAGGCGAGCAACTTGGCCCAGGGAATTTTTTTTGTCGCGATTTCGGGATCGCTGTTGATGTAGGCGAGTTCGCTCGGCGATACGCGGGGATGTTCGGCGGGGCTGCGGTAACTCATCAGCCAATAGGCCACCCAAACCAGCCCGATCGCTCCCGTGACGTAGAAGGCGGCTTGCCAGCCGGACAAGCTGACAACCAGGGCACCGATCAGCGGCGCCAGCATCGCGCCGATATTGCTGCCGCTATTGAAGATACCGGTGGCGAGCGCCCTGTCACGCACGGGAAACCAGGTGGCGATCGTCTTGATGCAGGTCGGGAAGTTCCCTCCTTCGCCTAGACCAAGCACAATGCGGGCAAGGATGAAACCCGAGACGGAGGCGACCATGCCGTGCGCGGTGGATGCAAGGCACCAGAGGATCGCGGCTGCGGCAAGACCAAGGCGGATTCCGATCTTGTCCGTAAGCCACCCCATTCCAGCGTAGCCGATGGCATAGGCTATCGAAAAAAAGAAGATGATGTTGCCGAAGTCGGTTTCGGTGAAATGCAGGTCGCTCTGAATCGTCGGCTTAAGCACGCCGAGGATGTTGCGGTCCATATAGTTGATCGTCGTGATGACGAACAACAGTGCGCAAATGACCCAGCGGTAGTGAGTGGTAGCCTTGGTGAAGGCTTGAAGGTTTGACTCTTTCATCTTTCCTCCCGGCGGTGGCTCGTGGACGGTGTCTTTTGACGCTGATGTCGTTATGTCGAGGCGCTCGTCAGCGGCTGCGCGCTCGTTGATCGTGCAATGTGTAGTCGAAGCGTGCGAAGCTGCCGCCTTGATATCGTTGACCGATTGCGTCGAGCGGGTTCTGCTGTCGCAAGATCTCTGCGGCGAAGTCTTCGGAATTCTGCATCGGCTGGTAACCGAGACGCGCGCAGTCGGTCGGCGTCCAGTAGCTGCGCGTATTGTTCGACACGCCCCATGCCGTAAGGAAGCCGACATTCGGCGCGTTAATGCAGCAATTGATGAACTGCATCAGATCTTCGAGGCCAAACCAGGTGCTGAGGTGGCGGAATTCGGTCGGTCGCTCGAGCGCACTGCCGATTCGCACGCAGACGCTCTCGATGCCGTGCTTGTCCCAGTAAAGTCGAGCCAGCCCCTCGCCCCACATCTTGCTCAGGCCGTAGAAGCCGTCGGGGCGAAAATCACAATCCAGCCCGAGCCTTTCAGTTGCCTCATGCATGCCGATCGAATGGTTCGAGCTGGCAAATACGACGCGTTTCACACGGTGTCGCCGCGCACCCTCGTAGACCTCGTGCAGCCCAACCAAATTGTTCTCGATGATTTCGGGCAATGGCCGCTCGACGCTTGTGCCCGCCATGTGGATCAGAACGTCAACTGCTTGTAGAAGTCGGTCGACATTATCGGAATCGCGCAAATCGCCGTGCGTCAGGTCCTCCCCAGAACGAAGCGGCTCTAACGGATAACGACCAGCGGAGCGAAGGTCGACACCCTGAGCGAGCAACCTTCGACGCAAAAATTGCCCTAGCTGTCCTTCTGCGCCTGACAATGCGACCTTGGTCATGTTCTGTCCGCCCCTGCGCGGTCGGCAGCAACGAAGGCTCGCGCAAGCCACCCATATTTTCTGTACGGCATTCCCCTCACCTCCGGCGTGGTCCGGCTGTTTTCCGTGGGGCTGTTTCCCCACGACGCGCAACTCGCTGGTCAGAACTTCGTCATCGCTCAGGGCGGATGGATAAAACGTATCTAAAGGACATCGTCGGTGCGGGTCGACATCCTATTGAGCATCGATCAATTCATTTTCGGCATTGATTGCGGATGCGCCAGCGCAGGTTGGCGACTGCATGAGGATTCTCATGCGCCCCGGCAATCGCGATTCCGGGTCATGCCATTGTCGGCGAGACCCTGCTCCAGCGCCGCCAATGCTCGCCGAGTGAAAATCGGAGTTTGGCGTTCCGCCACTGAGCACGCCATCCGGGGCAGCGCTGACTGGGCCCAAGCGCACACCGGCCAGACCGCCGCACTCCCGGCAAGGGCGATGAAGGAGCGCCGCTTCACTGTAATCCCCGCTGCGCAGGGCTTCAGTTTTCGATGCAGGTCATCAAAACAGAAATCGTAACCCTACGAAATACGAAACGTTTGATTTGCCCGGCGGTTCGCCCTGCCCACTCTCGGCACCTGCAGTCGCAACATCGAACCGATTACAAAACCGGTGTCCACTCTTGCGGAAAACCTTAATGTTCGACCCGGTACAGGTGCCATCGCTCCGGCACGCCTTTGAGCTGGTGAACGCCGCGATCCTTGAAGCGGATTCCGGACTGCGACATCAGATCCTTGACCGCGCTCGAGACCAGGATTTCGCCCGCACGCGCTTTCGCGGCGACGCGCGCGCCGATGTGAAACGCTAGACCGAACACCTCTGCCCCGCTCACCTTGTATTCGCCCGCGTGCAGCCCCGCCCTGATCTCCAGCCCCAGCGTGCGCACTGCCTCGCGGATTGCGGTCGCGCAACGGACCCCGGCAGCCGGCGCGCCGAACGTCGCGAGCAGTCCGTCCCCCGTCGTCACGACTTCTCTTCCGCGCAAAGTCTTCAGCTCTCTACGGACGGCGGCGTAATAGTGATTCATCACCTGTGTCCAACGCGAATCGCCCAGCCGCGCGGCTTTTTCGGTAGACCGGACGATATCGACAAAGAGGATCGTGGCGAGCGCTTGTTCGAGCTCGGCGCCGCGATCGGCGGTTCGGCGCCGGATCGCAATATTTCCAGCCAGCGGTTCATAGCGATGATTGCGTCGCCGCGCGATTGCGGTTTTTGCATAGTCTTTGGCACGCTGCACCGTGCCGCAACGAATTGTTTTCGCCCTCGGTGGAAGCGTCCAGTAAACCTTTCGCCCGTCTCCGACGCCACGGACCTCCACAGCGCCCCACTTCAGGAAAACCGTCGAGCCAACCCGTCGAACGCACCATGCCTTTGACGTGTATCCGGAAACGTTCGACTGATGGACTCCGATGCGAAGGAACTTGGACATGAATGTGCGGCCGATCGAAAGACCGTTTGGGCCTACCTGAGGTAAAGCGTAGTCATACATTCCTGCGTTGGCAACAGTGCTTCCAAGCGAAGATTTGCCGATGGCTCTCGTGTGAATTCGCGTTCGCAATCACCCTCCCACGAGAGCGCGCTATCGAACAAGCCTCAGTCGAGAACAAATGTGTCTCTGGTTCAAGGCGACATTGCATGGTGGTGGGCGCACGTCATCACGCCAGCTTCGGGCCAACAGGAGACTCATGCGCCGCAGCAAAACGGCTGTTACTCGATCACCTCGTCGGCGCGGACGAGCAGCGGCGGCGGTATATCAAGGCCGAGCGCTACGCCGGGAGTTCGTTGCGGGACCAGGTTCGGTGGCGGCGATACCATGTGCCCACCAAGGACCGCGAATTTGGACAGAAGCCTGGCATCTTCCAGAGCGGATATTGAGCACCCACCGAGCCAAACCGCGAAGTCCGCATGGGGTCAAACCCGGAACAACTCGCGCTGAGCATAACGAGTGCGCGCTACCCCGAGCAATTCGACATGAGAGCTTACGTTGTGGGAGGTCTGCGTCGGGCCAGATCTGAACATTATGTTGCCGCTCTCCGAGAGCTGTTAGTGTTGCGCGGTTTTGGGAAAGTCCGTCCAGAGGGGGATGATCATGCCTCCAGGTGAATTGTCGAGCAGCGAGGCGGAACGACTGCGCGCATTCGAACGCCAAGGTCATGATGCTTTGGCAAACAGCTATCACGCATTTTTTTCAGCCGTGACTGCGCTGGCTACCAATCCCCTTCTCGATGCAGTGCGATTGCGCGCCGGAACACGTCTGTTGGATGTCGCGAGCGGGCCAGGTGCTCTTGCAGCCGAAGCCGCAAACCGCGGCGCACGCTCGGTCGGCGTTGATTTGTCCCCACGGATGATCGAACTGGCGCAGCGATTGTACCCCGCGATCGAATTTCGTGAAGCTGACGTAGAACATCTCCCATTTCCTGATCACGCGTTTGACGCAGTCGTCTGCGCTTTCGGGCTTGGACATTTTCCCCAGCCAGAACTTGCCGTCGCAGAGTGCGTACGAACCTTATCGCCCGGAGGATGCATTGCATTCGCCTGGTGGCATGATCCGGCGCGTCAGCGAATCCAAGGCATCTTCCGTGAAGCCATTACGGAGATTGGCGTATCGGTACCGTTGGACGTGCCACAGGGCCACAATGTGTTTCGTTTCTCCAACTCGGGCGAATTCCTTCGGCTGCTGGAGGGAGCTGGACTCACGGAAGTTGCGGTCACGGAGTACGCAGCGACCTACCTCGTCCCCGATACGGAGACTCTTTGGCGAGGTGGATTGGGCAGTCTCGTTCTGACCGGTTCTGTCATCAGGCGTCAAGATCAGGCGACTCAAGACTTGATCCGAACCGCGTTCGAACGTTGCGCAAACGTCTACAAATCAGACGATGGACTGAACCTGCCTATCGCATTCATGATAGGCTCCGGCCAGCGGCCGATTTGATGGGCGCACTCCTACGGGTTGAGAGCGAGCATCAGCGTGAAATCGGGACAGCGTTTGGCGGCCGCGCGCCCGACGAAAGCCAATTTTCATAAGTTTGGAATTTGACGCCGATCTCGTCGTAGTGGACGCGCAGGTAACCGTCGCCGTCACGAGCTACTGCTTGCGGCATCACCTGCTGCACCTCCTGCGCTATGACGCCCACATAGGCGCGATCGCTGCCGTTATAGCTGAAGCGATAATAGCCAAGACCGTTGGCGAGATGGCCAAGCAGGACGATGTCGTGCTTGACCGTGATGTCGGATCGCCGTCCGCCGCCGCGACCACCACCACGGAAGCCACCGCCGCCACCGCCGCGGAACCCACCACCGCCGCGGGCTCGCATGCCGCCGCCTCCGCGGAAACCTCCACGGCCGATACTCGCGCGCCGTCCTGACGCAACGTGCGCTCGTCCAGACCTCACGTTTCCTAATCCGCCTCGCCCGCGGGAAGGTCGCTGCGCTGCCCTCGGCCGGCCGCCCGACGGCCGTTGTCCTGCGCCAGGCCTGCCAGCGCCGGGCCGTTGTCCTGCACCGGGTCTACCACCAGCAGGAAGTTGTCCTATGCTCGGCCGCTGTCCGGCACCGGGCCGTAGCCCTGCTCCGGGGCGGTCGGGCCGGTGTTGCCAGTTGGTCCCGCCGAGCGGATTCACCCGTGGCCGATTGGCGATGATGCCGGCATTGCCCCAATTGACTCCGCCGCCCCACCAATATCGGCCGCCCCCCCAATTGCTGAGAGCCCAGCCCGCACCGAATGCAAGTCCGGCCGCGATCAGCCCGCCGGCGATGTATCCGGGGTATCCCCAATAATATGGCGGATAGTCCGCGTACGGCCACGTGCCGTACACGACGGCGGGATCGTAGTACGGGACATAGAGCATGTTCGGATCGGTCGGCTCGATCGCAATAATCGTTCTGCCAGCCTCCTGGGTCTTGGTGACCTTCTGCTCCTTGGTTGAGGTCAGCTTGTTGTTGGCATCAGCTTTCGCACGCAAGCGCTGAATGGCATCCATGACTTCCGACTGCTGCGCCAGAACCGCTTCGCCCAGCTTCACGGTCCAATCGAGCTGCGAACTCATCATTGCAAGGACGTCGGGTGTGGCGACCAGCGATTTCACGCTGTCATCCCAGGATTGCCTGTCAACCGCCGCCTTCAGCCGTTCGCCTTTCAGCTTCTTGTTTTCCGTTGCCCAGCGATCGGCCTGTACAACCTCGACCGGGTAGGTCGAGGCCATCAGGACCAGAGAGAGCAGATTGTCTGGATAGAGCGCGATCGGCGCCACGAGCGCTTCGAGCTCTTCGGGCTTGAGTAGCTTTTCGGCGGGCGCTGGCTGAGCTGGGGGAGCCGCCGTCGGCGCCGGCTGGGCCGGCGAAGCGGCTGGCGTCGATTGACTTGGCGGCGCAGCGCTGGGCGCCTGCTGATTTTGCGCCATGACCGCCGATGGGGTGAGCACGAAAAACCAAAGGATTAGCGACGCAACCTTCACCGCCCGGGGCAAAATCATCCGAGTCCTCCGGCTCACATTTTGTACGTTCACTACTCCGTCGACCTAGCTACTTCACGTTGATCCAGATCAATGGAAAACGAAGGCCGCGTTCGCGGTTCGCCATTTTCCCCGGATGCGCATGCACGATGAGCTATCAAAGTTTGCGTCCGAAAAGCGCCGCGACGCGTGCGTCGGCTGGTTTCCACAGATCCATGCGGCGACCGGAGGCTGATCAAAAGGGAACGGCGATAACGCGATTCGACGGATCGCCGGTGGAGCTTGACATCCGCTGGTAGGCGGCGCCGCCGGATAGCTGGCACCGAGCAAAGGTCTTCGTGAGGGCACCAAGGTTCATTTCGGCTCGACGAGGTGATCATCGATGTCTGATTGTGGGCCAATCGCAGACACGCCCGGGTGATCGCGAGGGCTGTATCGCCCATTTGATTTAGCCTCGCGAAGCCAATAAGTTCTTCGCTGCCGGATATTTTAGCCACCAGCGGTGGGAGGACCTTCCGTGGTGAAGATCATTCTGATGATTGGCACCATCTTGATATGGTGGTCATCAAATGCGACGGCACAAGAAAGGTTGGTAGGGCATTGCATAGCCGACCTCAGGAACCTGTGCCCAGGTATTCCGCCGGGAAACAACGCCCTCCGGGCCTGCATGAGGGAACACATCCGCGATGTCTCATTTCCATGCCTAGTGACGCTTGCTAAGTTCGCTGAGGTTCGCGGGTCTCACAAAGAGTGCAGCGCCCATCTTCGGCAACAGTGTGCGGGCGTCGAGCGTGGAGGGGGACAGTTCGCTGCTTGCCTGAGGTCCGCTGCCGCTAGCCTAAGCGATACTTGTAAAGATGCTCTTGCGCGGGCGGTCCGCCGCGCTCGCTCATAGTGACCCGCAACGGTCGATGACAACGTCTGCTTAGAGGTCAAAAGACGACATTGCAGAGTGATCGGCGCCTGGCCGCTCCCGCGCTTAAAAGCGGACCTCTGGGCGCGATGATCACGTTAGTGGGCCGATAAACGTATATGACCAGAGCTATTGGACCTGAGTCCAACTAGTCGGCATTTTCGGCAACCCCCAAACTTCGCACCTCAACACCCCTCGCCGGTGTCTCGTCCCCGGCGGGGCAACCGGAATTGGGAGTCCGTGATGAACGATACCGACACGCCGCATACCTCCTTCTCGGCTTCAACGCCCGTCGATCATTCCGTCAATCGCCGCAATATGCTGCTGGGCGGTACCGCGCTCGCGGCGGCGACGGCCCTGACAGCAGCAGCGCCCGTCAAAACGGCGCAGGCGCAGCAGCAAGCGGCACCGGCCGCCGGACAGAAACCGAACATCCTTGTTATCTTCGGCGATGATATCGGCGTGCCTCAAATCAGCGCCTACACCATGGGCCTGATGGGATATCGCACGCCCAATATTGATCGCATTGCGCGTGAAGGCGCTATTTTCACCGACGCCTATGGTCAGCAAAGTTGCACGGCCGGACGCGCATCGTTCATTCTCGGTCAGGAGCCGTTCCGCACCGGCCTTCTTACCATCGGCATGCCGGGCGATCCGCATGGCATTCAGGATTGGATGCCGACCATTGCCGACGCGCTGAAGACGCAAGGTTACGCTACCGGCCAGTTCGGCAAGAACCATCTTGGCGATCGTGACGAACACCTGCCGACAAAGCACGGCTTCGACGAGTTCTTCGGCAATCTTTATCACCTCAACGCCGAGGAAGAGCCGGAAGGATACTTCTATCCGAAGGACCCGGCCTTCCGAAAGCAGTACGGACCGCGCGGCGTCATCAAATCCTCAGCCGATGGAAAGATTCAGGACACAGGTCCTCTGAACATCGCGCGCATGCCCACAGTCGACGAGGAGTTCCTGGGGGCGGCCAAGGATTTTATCGGCCGCCAGGCTCGAGCCAACCGGCCGTTCTTCTGCTGGTTCAATTCCACACGCATGCATGTCTTTACTCACCTGAAACCGGCATCGCTCGGCAAGACCGGAAAGGGCATTCACGCGGATGGCATGGTCGAGCACGACGGCATGGTCGGCGAGCTTCTCCAGCAGCTCGACGACCTCGGCATCGCGAACAACACGATCGTGCTCTATACGACCGATAACGGTGCCGAGATCGCGTTGTGGCCCGACGGCGCGATGACAATGTTCCACGGCGAGAAGGGCACGACCTGGGAAGGCGGCTTCCGTATCCCGATGATGGTGCGTTGGCCGGGCGTGGTGAAGCCGGGAACGCAGTACAACGACATCATCTCGCTCATCGACTGGTTCCCGACGCTATGCGCGGCCGCGGGCATCCCCGACATCAAGGAAAAAATGAAGACCGGCTTTGCCGGCGCGGGCGGCAAAACCTTCAAGGTCCACCTCGATGGTTACGACTTCCTGCCTTACTTCAAGGGTGAGGCGAAGCAAGGACCACGAGATGCGATCTACTATTTCGATCAAGGCGGCAATCTCAACGCGCTGCGATGGAACGATTGGAAGCTCAGCTTCGCAACAACCAAGGGCAACATCGCAACAGGGGTTCGCGAAACGTCAGCTTGGGCGCTCATCGCAAATCTGCGCATGGATCCCTACGAGAAAGGCCTTGAAGAAGGTGGGGGCGCTATCGAGTTCCTGGCACGAAACATCTGGCTGCTCGTTCCCATTCAAGGGAAGGTCAAGGAGTTCTTCAGCGATTTCGAGCAATATCCGTATCAGAGCGGCAGCTCACTCAATGCTGGCAACATCAATTATGGTATGCTTCGCCAGCAGGACGCGATGAGGCGGCTAAATGAACTCGAGCGATTGATGCCTCAATAGCCAAATTCCTCCTCTCTCGGCAGTCTTCGGCCTCACCGGGCAGCCGGTGAGGCCGCTTCTTTGACGCAGTCACGCCCGCCTTGATGTCAGGCGGAAGCCCTGTCGAACCCGAGACCGGCACGACGTTGATCCATATCAATGCGCGATAGTTAAGAGCGGCGTTTTCGTATGCTTTGATCCGGATTTGCCAATGATCGCAGGCAATGATCCGGATAAGGCAGGAATGTAGTGGCTGAGACGGTTTCTCGAACCGTTTGGGTCGACGCGCATGACCGCTTGGAAAACACACTCTATTCCCGGATCACCTTTCATCTTTCTTTTGTTACTTGTGCTGTGTGCTCAGTCTGGCGCCCTTGCGCACGGCGGCTTTTCGCACGACGACCCCTGGAATCCGGAGCATATCGATCGCCTTCCACCCGAAATACGAAATGCCGTGATTCACATGTGCAGCGAGAGACCCAGCGCCGCGCACTACTTTGCGACCTATCTCGACAACGCGAGAATAATCAGGCTGCATTTTGAACATTTCGATTGCGAGGGAAGAAAAATTTTTCGCGACGCGGGCCGCTGCCTCCACGAGGAGTTTGAGCTTTCACATTCGCACTACAGGCTGATCAGAAGTTACTACGCTCGATGCGACGATTGAGCTCTTTCCCCAAATTGAACCTGGAGCCGCGTCCGGGTCATTGGTGGCAGTGACCTGCAGCGCCGGTGAGACGTAATTACTTGTCCCCGACAGCCGCGCTATCGCCAATTTGAACATTGCTCAAGGAAATGCGCGCCATCCCGTTTTCAAGGTTTTGAACAAGCGGCCTATAAAGTGCGGCGCCAGTCTCTTCAAAGAGCAAATCGACTCGTCCAAGCTCTTCCCGAACACTCACGATCTCCCCGGACACGAAAAGTATCTGGGCACGCACAATGCGCGCCAGACACTCGGCGATCCTGGCGTGCCTGATCATCGAAGTTTTTATTGCGTCATCTGCCGTTCTCAACGCGATCGCAAGATCACCCTTCAGCCGGTAGGCATTGGCCAGATCAGCCAACATTCTCGGTTCGTATTCGAGCCCAGCGCTTCTTCGTCGGGCGAAATCCAGGGCAGCAGTCAAATCTTCAATGGCCCCGCTCGGTTTACCCGCCACGATTTGAGAGAGACCACGGCATGCCGTCGCATACGTTCGGAGGT
>Ga0306925_10003571_pt1 | contig 13833 bp, 16 predicted proteins | sample flu12Cox44000176_FD_203755 | JGI IMG/M metagenome (GOLD analysis project Ga0306925, IMG submission 203755) | Lab enrichment of tropical soil microbial communities from Luquillo Experimental Forest, Puerto Rico - flux8day.12C.oxic.44.000.176 (v2)... | ecosystem: Environmental > Terrestrial >... | reverse complement strand
TCGCTCGGCGAAGCGCTCCGGAGTCTCTCGGGGGTCCAATACTCGGGTCGCAGTTGGCTCAAGATGGAGTCAACCTGCTCGATCGGCATCCGCTCGTAATCGTCGCCCGCATCATTCATAACGCAGCCCCCGAGGTGCACTTGGCAATTGGCCGTCTCCATCCTTAGGGTTCGTGCGCTCACGTTTTGCGGGCGTTTGATGCTTGGATGCCGTCCAGTTCGTCATACGACGTCGCCGCGTCCAACCGGACGGTCAACTCTGCCAGAGCGCGAGTCGCCGAGCTTTGCGTCAACCAGCGCGTGATCGGCGGGTATGTCGATCATAACGTCTAAGGTAAGCAAACCTGTCCGCGCCGTCAACAGGTTTTGCCGCCGCGACCCCCTTTATTCTTCGACAATCAAAGATTATTTGTGATAAAGGACTTTATCACTCGGCAGGCCGTTCTTCCCGTCAGTTCTCGATTTGTTGGCGGATGGTCGGCGGGTGGCCGACAGACGTCACCCGTGCGATAATTTTATTTGTTTCCAGTTTCGGGCGAAATTCGCCAAAGAACAGCCGCTCGGCGGCGATACGGGCAGCGCGGGCCTCAGGCAGCGTCTGGAAATATCCCAAATAGTGCTTTTTGCGGTGCGTGCTGATCGTGGCCAAAAAGGCATTCCCCCTTCGGCAGACGCCGTGACGAGACGCACCTGCACACGATTGACCTGCTGGTCGAAAAGCAAAAGGACGATGAAGATGGGCAGCGCTACTTCTTCCAATCGGAAAAGATCCTGACACCCAACGGTGAGAGTTTGGTGCTGCACCCGCTGGACGAGGAAACGGCACGGAATAATATCCGCGGCAAAACCATTAAGCGAAGCCGACCTCATTTCTGAGATTAAGGAACTGACCAAGGTGAGTCATACCACCGCGAAGCGGGCAATCGCAAAATTGCTCGCCGAGCCTTTGGGGGATAACGATTGATGGAGTCGAGAGAGCATTAGATCGGAAATATCGGAATTTTTGTGTCGACGGGAAATGGCAGTTGCCCAGCTATTGAACGGGGCCAACGAGAGCCTTGCCGATCAATTGGCAGCGTTTATGATCAACGATAGCAATCCGGTATTTCAATGACCTCGCTTTAGCTCTCTAACGAGCCAACGGCTCTCAGCGACAGACAGACAAAAAACAGACCTTCGTCAAGCTGCCCGCTGCGGCAACCTGACAAAACCGGCCAAACCCGCCGGAGAGCGCAAATCCACCGCCGCTCTTACACCACCCCTTGGGCACGATCTCGGTTCGAAATTGGTCCGTTTGTGAGTGCTGACGAAGCTGCCGCAATTTCGAGCGCGCGTCACCCCCATCTATGATGATGCATTTATAGCTGCTCGTTAGAAATCAACCTGATGGGTTGATCTATTGGACAACATACTCCGGGTTAACCATTTGGGTAGCACGCGCGAACGCTCGGAAAAATGATCAGATGTCCGAGACCGCCGAGCACGTCTTGTTCGTAGCAAACCGTTAGCCCAGGCACGTCCTCTCCCGGAAGAGGCGGATGATTCCAAAATGGGACTCCCTTTTGAGGACTCTCCATATCGCCGTAGCGCTTAGACATCCCTGCCGGTGGTCGTCGATCCAACTCCTGCGGCGGCTTGAAGGTTCGCCGGGTCCAAGTCCCGAGTGAGGCCGATTATTACGTTGCCCGCTTTGGAAAGGTAGCGGCTCAAAAATGAGGGGTTCCGAGTCCCTTCCATACACCGCGGCGGTCAGACGAAATCGCGCTCGACGAAGGGAATTTATGCGTATCAGCGAAGTGTCATTTCCCGCTTTACGTGCTATAGTTGGTTCGCGGTGACGGCGAACTGTCGTCGCCACAGCGGGATTTGATGTCAGCTTGTCGCCGCCTCAACAACGACTAAAGCGCCGGATCAAGCCGCCAAAGTCGTCAGGCCGCGTCCGGGACAACCACCGGACGGAGGCCAAATGGGTTCAGAAACGATTTAGGCGCGATTCGGCGAAGAGAAATACTCGCTAGGCCGACTTGTCTTAGACCGCGCTCGTGCACTCAGAATAAGTCGGACCGAGCTTGTCCGCCGTCTCGGTTACCGTGATGTAGGCAACGGCCACAAGGCGCTCAGCGAACTTCTGACAACCGGCAAGATGCCACCGTTGATTGCACAACATCTCGCCGACGCTCTCCAGGTCGACGCGGCACTCGTCGCCGATGTCATGGCGGCGAACGCGCGACAGCAGCAAGACGAGGCGTGTCAACGCATTCTCACCCGAGAGGTTGCATACAGGACAGCGTTCAAGCCCCATCTACGCTGCGAAACGGAGAGGGCTATACCCGAACCCCTTTTTGTCGCTGCGCTGCTCACAAGTGCCCGGCTGCGGCTGGTGCCGGTGTGCTCCGAGACTTGGCAGTTGAGCAGTGATGAACGCGATCGACGGCTTAAACGAGCGATCCAAGAACACTACTCCGAGCGCCGGGGCCACGTGCCCGCCTTCGGGGCAATCATGGGCTACACGGCAGTCGTGACGGCAGGCTACCGGCTTGATTTCGGGCTCCCCTATGACATCGACGGCGACCCCGTGGGGCCGATGCAACCCGTCGAGCGGCTCCACGAAGCTGCTTTAGGAACCAAGCGGAACGATATGCGGCTCACCGGGCTTTTTCGGGATAAACCGATCAGCACTCTCACATAACGGCTTCGCTACGGCGTCGGCTTTATTATCTCGGCGCTTGGATACTGATCGACCGACCAGCCGCGACTTCGAGCGAGACGCCCATGCCTCACGCCATCATTCGGAGAAAGAACGGGCGACGCCACGAGGTCGATTTTGGCAGCGCCGCGGTTCGTGTCGAGATTTATTCGAGCGAAGAGACCGTCGAGATTTTCATCGAGGCGGATTTCGAGGCGCTCCCAGAGGAGCGTCGGCGCTTTGCCCTTCTCAATATTCCCCGCCACCTGTTCAGCGAAGCCACCGCCGCAACGGCGCAAGGTGCCGCGAAATTTCGTCGTGCATCGTCGGCTTGTTCAGAGAGTTCGGCATTTCCGACTGAATTCTGTTCCCTGAGACCGAGGCAAGGCCGCTGATCCGCCATGATGTGTTAATCAGGGAGTTCAACCGCCCCATACCCTTCCCAAAAGGGACCCCGAAATCGATGGAACGATCCATCGCACCGTAGCGCTCCAGGAGGCTCGCCGTTCCCGGTCCACCGAGCGTGGCCGATCGGGTTGCATAGCGGAAAAGAGGGGGTGCCGAATCCCTGATAGGGTACCCATCCAAGGAATCTTCGGCGGGTTCCCATCGGAGAGAACCTTGATCGCGATCACCCACGAATCGGGCGCTCGTAGGTCTTTGTCGCAAGCCCCATGATGCCGTCCGTGCTGCGGCGAAACCCCGCCGAGCAATCGAGGTGTCAGGCTCCCGCTACTTCGACTGCGCCAGTCGCCCATTCCTTGTCCAACGGAGACTTGATCTTCGTTATGGCCTCGTAGAGGACCGTCCGAATGTAGAACTCGCCATAGTCCTGGGCGGCTGATCCGTCGTCGTGACCGAGCAGCGCGTTTTTCACTTCGTCTGGGAGCCAGGCGTCACGGCATTCGCTCTTAAACCGATGACGCCATGAGTGGTTTGGAGCCTTGCGGCGGTCTGTGATGCCTACTTTCTCGCCGCGCACCCATCGACCGATGCGCTTTGTGCCGTTCCCGCTTCGCCTCCCAAACCGATCAGGGGTGAGATCGGGGAACAAGGGACCGTCCTTTGGCAGTGAACTCACATATTGGACAAAACCTTCGTCGACCAAGGCAGGATGCAGCGGGACAACACGCTCTGAGTTCACCGTCTTCAATTCGGCCCCTGCTTCCCGATAGTCGAGCCGGATATGCAGACATGGAACGCCATCGAACACCTCGACATCGGCAACCATCGCGCCACAAATCTCATCAACGCGAGCGCCCGTAAATGCCGCCACCCATGGAACCCAACGCAACAGGGCGTCTGTTTCAGCACGGGCCGCGACGAGAATCCGCTTGGCCTCATTCTCCGTATATCCAAGCCGCCTGGTGCCGGGCTGTTTCTTCGCCCTGTATTTGACCTTGGCGGCTATATTGATGGGGATCAGCTTGTTGTCGGTGGCGAAATTATAGAGGGTGCGAAGCACGATCAGATGGTTTTCAATCGTAACCTTTAAACCTGAACTTATGAGATGACCTTTCCAACCAATTAGGTCGTCTTCCTTTACAGCGACAGCGTTATCGTGCTTCAGATAGGAAACAAGTTTATCAATGATCTTCCGCCAACTATAAGCCGTCTTGGCGGTTGGTTTTCGTTCGCTAGCCCATTTGTCGATGATGGTCGAGAATGGGCACGGTATCGCTGTTGACGTCGATAGGCTGACAGTTTGTTGGCTGACAACCGGCTTGCCATTCTTGAGTGCGGCGAGTTGATCGTCTGCCGCATCCCAGATTTGCTTCGCAGCGGCCAATCGATCGTCGATCTCTGGCCGATAGCCATAAGCGGTCTGGTGATGGATTTCCCGGCACCGCTGTTTTATCCGATCGAACGGCCCCGAGGCGGGTCGGTAATCCAGACCTTTTTCGACGACGTATCGAGCAAGTAGATCCGTCAACTCCGTCTCGCCTGTCAACGCCCACCCGCGCGGATCGAGACCATTGCTGACCAACCCGACCCCTACGTTGAGCAGCTTCGCTCTTTCCTGACAAAACCATCGCCACCAATCATAGGCGATCGGCTCGATGCGGTCGGGGGGAAGCGGCGGGTAGTCGCCTCGCTCGGCGTCGCTGATGACCTGATCGGTTTGCCCTATATGGGCAACGACGAGGCGGTTGGCCTCGGCCTTGTCTTTCGTGCCTAACGCGGCGACCCATTCGGGTTTCCCGATGATCGGCTTGAGATGATCGGGGACGCGCCTGCGGAAACGATAGCTCCCCTTCCACTGCTGGACGTAAGGCATGTAGCGAACCATCGGTGTATCCCTTCCGTGTATCCCGGAAGGATCGATAACTGCTTGATGTTATGAAGTTATTTGCTTTACAAGCGGTTAGGTGTGGACTGGCGGAGAGGGAGGGATTCGAACCCTCGGTCCCCCGTAAGAGGGACAACGGTTTTCGAGACCGCCCCGTTCGACCGCTCCGGCACCTCTCCAGACCAGTTATGTCAATACCTTATATAGGAACGCTTCGTGAACTGGAATCCGTCTGATCCAATATTTGATCCAGCGTGGAGGTGAATGTCAACCGGTGCGACCGCATTCGTTCTGGTATCGTTCTAGCTCTCTAATACGCGCGCCGATCGCTGAGTGTGCGGCGCCGGCCGCGCGGCATGGCGCGGCCGGTGGCCTAGCCATTACCGCGTAATAGCGTTCGGCGGGGATGGCGCTCCGAGCACCGCGCCGACGAGAGAGGCCGCCGGGTCCGCGTCATGCGGTAATGTATGGCCGTAGACCCGCAATGTAATGTCGGGCGAACCATGGCCTAAGCGCCGGGCGAGCCGCGGCAAATCGTAATTGGCGGCGAGCAAGACCGAGGCGTGGAAATGCCGCAGCCCGTGCAAGCTCACTTCTGGGAGCCTACGGACGCGTCTGACGTTGGCGAAGTCGCGCGATACTTTCGAGGAATCTAACATCGTGCCGTCGGGACGGGTGAACAGCAAATCGGACGAGGCCAAGGGCGGCATGCCGCCGGTCGCTCGGCGCTGTTCCGCGACCTGGTCGAGATGGGCGCGCAGATAAGTGAGGAATGCTGGATCGATCTCGACCTTCCGATAGCCCGCGGCGGTCTTTGGCGATTTTAGATAACGTCCGTCCGCCCGCGTCACCGAGATCGCCTTGCTGATCAACACCGAGTTGGTGGTGAAGTCGACGTCACCGAGAGTCAGTGCGATGACTTCGCCTATGCGCAACCCGCCGCCCAACGCCAGCGCTGCGACCCCTTGCAGGTAAGCGTGACCGGCAAGCCGGTCAAGCACGAGACGGGCATCGGCGCGCGCCAATACCTGTTTCTGGGTCAACGGCACCGCGGGGGTCGAGGCGTCCGCTACGGGATTACGTGGCAGGAATTGCGGTATCGCGTCGCGAAGCGCGCGGCGCAGCGCACGATGACAGTTGCGGATCGTTTGTGGGGCGAGTGGACCACCGCGGTAATGGCCGCGATCGGCGAGTGCGGCGTGCCAGGCGCGGATCCGCTCCTTGTCGAGCGCCTGCAGGCGAAGGCTGCCGAGAAATGGCAGGATCTGTTTATCGAGGTACCCTCGCACGCGTTCTCGTGTCTTCGGCGAAGCCGAGTAATTGACGAACCACTCTTCGAGATAGGCGCCGAGGGTTAGCGGCGTGGGCTGGACAAACTCGCCGGTTAGAATCGCTGCTTGGCGCTTTGTGATTTCGTTCCGAGCTTCTTGCTCCGTCGCTACCTTGATGGTCTCGCAGATCCGCCGACGCTTGCCGGTCAGCGGATCTCGCGGCCCCGAATAGCGGATCCAGTAGCTCCGTCCGCGCCGTGTGACGCTACCCGAAAAGTTTGACAAACGATGTTTGCTCATTTGCTTCTCCTTGCGCAGGGTTGATGATGTCGCTGTACGGTATCCTGTGCACCGCCTCGGCCACGAATCCTCGCATGGCGTACCACAATGGTTGCTTTTGCGCCGGTCCTGGCCTTCCTGAGATGGCCGGCGGCCTGATCGAGCATCACCTACGCGATGATCAGAGCCTCTTGGACTAACGCCCCCGATTCGCGGTGCGGGCGAAGCGCGCCTAACAGGACAAGTCGGCGAACTCTCCGGAGCCGCGTCACTCCATCCGTCGAACACCCGGCACCGCGTTACGGACTACAATCAATCGGGGTGTTCCGCAGCTGATCCCGGATTCTGGCTTCTGTGCCGGATCGACGCTCGTTACGGATCCCCGTAGGAGCGCCTCTACAGGAGATACTAATGCCACATCCGTCACAGAAGCTCATTTCTGCACGCACCAGCGTTGCTGAGATTACGACTGGTGGTCCGGAGCAGGAAGTTGCCTGGACAGGGCGAGCACGACTGCTAGAGGCCATCCGGCATTGGGATCCTCGCCTGTGGCAGCGGGTCGATGATGTGATCACCCCTCCTGGCACGCGTGGTAAACGCCCGGTCCCCCTGGCGCCGTCCTCGGTTGTGCCGGTGCCGAAGGAAGACCGCCCTGAGTGGCTTGAGGCTGTCACTTTGATTAAACAGAGAGCCAAATCAGGTGGAGGGTATATTCTTCAAGTTTTTGGACATTGGTGAACCTTCTAAGAAGCCAGAAATTGCCTCCGACGAATGGATAGATACTATCCTGCCCAAGGAGGTATCTTTTGAGAACTCCCAAATTTTAAGCAATAACAGCGTGTTCGGTGCTTGGGTAAGCTCGCGATCTCAAAAACTAGCCAAAGCACCCGAGCAGCAGTACCGAAGTGTGGATAGGGGCGGGCGCTCGGACAAGTTTCCCTGGGATGACTTCTGGGTTGAAGCTTGCCGGGTTGCTAACACGCCCGACGGATTGGCTGAACAGCGCGAATTCAACAAGTCTATGCTCGAATGGGTTTCCCGAACATGGCCGGATCCTCCAGCCGACAGCACGGTTCGAGCCAGGTAGCCAAGTTGTATCGAGCACTCTCGCTGCCCTAAAGCAGGAGCGGCGTCACCGTTCCAACAGTTTGCAGCGGTTTTCAGCGGTTATCAGCAGACATAGCGTACCTTAACCGCGTCTGATCGCCTCGCTCATTCGCCGTAGTCGCGGCGAACTACTGCGAGGGCAGCATGACGCGCACCAGCGCACGACAGCCGACCAGTCGCGATCCGCTCTACGACACTGTCCGCCAAGCGGCGCGCCGGCTGACCGTCGGGATTCCGACGTTGCATCGACTGATCAACGCCAAGGTGATTCCCGCCCAGACTTTCAACGGACGGCGCAAAATCGCCAAGCTCGTCGTGGGACAGCTATTGGCGAGTGCCTACGATATTTGGCCGCCACAGCGCCGGCCGCACTACAGCGTCGAGGAGCTGCGCAAGTTAAGCGGCATCACCGTCGAGGCGGTCGCTGCACAGCTGGGCCTCGGTCGCACCGGAGGATACCAGGCCGTTCGCAATCGCCAAATTCCCGCGGTAAAGCTCCCCAATAGCGATCGATGGATCGTCCCGGAAGATGTCGTAGCGCAGATGGAGGCATACGACCTTGGGAATTTGCCGACTGCTCCAAGGTGGGAGGAGCCCTGTCGGTCTTCCTTGTCGCACAGCGAATTACAGGACGGAACGACCGACGACAAAGCAGCCAGTGAAGGCATCGATGCGTGATGCGGTAACCCGCGAAAGCGGGCTCGAGCAAAGTTGCTCAAGAGACCGGGACGCTGCACTACGAAATGCGCTTGCCCACTGTACCGCGCAGCGCAGGTCGCTCCGCCGCTCTGTCGTTGCACTGATCAGATGCTGGGTTCGCAGCGGCGTTGTCGCCAACCTCAATCAAGTCGCTGTCGAGCTCAATCGCCTCGGCATCCCGAAACTGGAGGGGAAGAAACGCTGGCAACGGAACATCGTCGTCGAGATGTTGCGGCAGGAAGCGCCAAATCTGCTCGCCAAGCTCGACCGTCCCCGGCGGCACTATCTGACCGTGCCCGAACTCGCCCGCAAGCTCGGCGTCAATAACAAGCAAATCTACTACGCCGTCGCGCGCGGCACGCTCTGCTGTCGCCGGTTTGGCCGCAAGATCGTCTTTCATCCTGATGTCATCGAACGAGCTGCGCGAGCCTTACGCGAACACCGTGCCAAATCGATCTGAAAGAGAGGTTCCATATACAAAACCCTGGTCTCAACTGTGCCAATATCGTCGCCGCTTCCCTGATTAGAGCCGCAAGGCTCGGTTCACGGCGAGTCTAATGCACTGACAGCAAAGGACAAATCATGTTCAAATATGGGGGTGTATAAATCGTTCGGGTTTTAGTGGAATACACTCCAATATTGTTGAATACACGGACATATGATACATTCCCGTACAAAGAACGCTGATTCCGTACTAGAGAGCTACTTGTACAGGAGAGAGGATGTCCGCATCAAAGAATCGTCATCCGGTCAACCCCTCGCAGGCTGGGGGACCCGATACTATCGACCCGGAAAGTTTACTGCCGCCGATGCGGCGCGCCTGGGAGCGCTATCGCGAACCCGACGCGGGGCGGCATGTTCCCAAGGGCGATGGCGCCCATCTCTACGCTCGCGTCTCCGACGAGGAGCAGGCCGGGCCCGGGCGAACCTCGATCGACGAGCAGATCCGCTTCGAAGAGAAGGCGCTCGTTGGCACCGACATTCCGATCGTCGGGAGATGGCGGGACGAAGGTTTTAGCGGCGTCTCGCACCTCGGGGATCGCCCGGTCGGCCGCGAGTTGTTGGCGGAGGTCAAGGCCGGCCAGATTGTCGTCATCTACCGCCTCGACCGGCTTTTGCGGAATACGGAGTTGGGGCTCGCCGACATCAACGAATTACGACAGCGCGGCGTGGGGCTGTTGATTGCCGCGAACCATCACTGGATCCCGCCCGCCGGTAGCGAGCTCGACCCTATAGGCGAGTTCAACCTGCTGCAAGGCATCGTTCTCGCGCAGTTTGAGCGCGATCTGCTCGTCGCTCGGACCGAAGCAGGCCGCCGCGCATTGGTACAGCGCGGCTATTGGCCATGGGCCGTGGCACCCTACGGCTATAAGAGGGAACATGACGGTTTCGCGTGGAAGTTGGTGTTGGACGATAACGAGCAGAAGGTTCTCGCTCTAATGCGACGATGTCATCAGCGCGGCGCCTCCGCGCCTCAGGTTACCGCAGCGTTGAACGATGCCGGGTACCGCAATCGTCGTGGCAAGAAGTTCGAATATTCCGACGTCTATGCACAAATGCGGAAATCCGGCATCGTCGAACCCAAGACTAGGCCCCGGGGTGGGGTCAAGTCGGACAGGGCCAAGCCGAGAGGCAATCCGACAATTGGTGCGGCCTCGTCCTCGGGTGTCGCCGCGGTGTTGCAGCAGAAGATCCGCGACGCCGAGCGGGTCCTGCCGATAATCGCGCATCTGGTCTCGCACCAGGGTTGCTCAAGCTATCGGCAGCTGGCCGATGCGCTCAATTACCTCGAGGTCGAGACCCCCAGGAACAAAGGCTGGCATCCGACAAGCGTCAGGAATGCGATGGCAACGACCGGTGTGACGTTCACGAGTCTACTCGGCACGCCGGCTCGCGACCAGCAACCGGGTGTGGAGGGACTGCCAGCGCGGCCAAATCGTTCTGAGCGCCACGCCGTTCGCCATCTTTACGGATTGCATGGCAAGCCGCGGGGGCGCGTGCAAAAAGCCACCCCCGATATCCTGTTTATGCGGGATCGGGGCGTAACCGCCGATGTTATCGCCCGCGTGCTGTGTCTCCGTCGCACGAGTGTCACGGCGGTTATCAGACGGTATCCACGCTGGGAGATCGACGACCCGACGGTGGTCGAGCAGGTGCTCGCTCGCCACGCCGCTGGCGAAGGGGCGCGAACGATTGCTCGTGATCTCGGTCTGGAGATCCGACAGGTACGTCGGAGATCGGGGTTGCGCAGTGGCAGGTCAAACCTACTCGGGGGCATGTAGCGCCTCTCGCCGAGGATCGCCGGGCCGCGATCCTCGCCTTGCGCAGGCAGGGCAAGACCGGGCCGGAAATTTTTGCTGAGCTCGGGATCGAGACGGAGCCGGAGCGAGGGCAGATCCGTCGGTTTCTGCGGTTACACGCACGGCGCGAGTCGGCGCTGGCATTACGGAACCCTCCGAAGCTGACCGACGAGATCGCCGCGGCCAAGAGCGAAGCCAAGCCTCCGCAGGACTACATCCGGGACGATTATTTTCCAGCGGAATATTGGGCCGATAAATGCAACTCACCACCGCCGCCAGAGGTCGCACAGGCGGTGGTGTTACTGCAGGAGGGGCAACCGATTGTCGAGATTGTTGCCCGCACCGGCCTTCCGCGGGGCCGGGTCAAATATATTCGCGCGGCATTGCGGGATGGTCGGATGCAGACCGAGGGGTTGGTATCCCGATAGGGACTGAACTCGCCAAAGGGAGGATGCGGAGCGGCCAGGCCCGGCAGCCGCTTGTGTGGGCACAACCGCGTCGCCCTGGCCTATTCGCTGCTAAAGCGAACTATCCAGTCTCTCGACCCCGATCGGCGTGTCGACATGTCTCGCTCGGACAAGGTGTGCGCGCATGACGCGTAGGACAGTACGCTAAGCAGCGCCAGATCGGGAATGACACCGTTAGCCCTGGCTGACGCGGCGCTCCGCTCCGCTTGACGATCTCGTCGATCGTATTTCCCGCGTAGCCCCAGTTCTCGGTCGATCAGGCGAACTTTGCCCAGCGGCGACGACGCTCGGAGTGTGGAGCAAACCGATCGAATTTCGGCTGCTGTCGGCCGCGGCTGCGCTTGCCCGCAAGTGCTCATAAGCCGCCACCCCGCTTCATGAGTCTTCTTACCAGCTGGTGCCGTCGCCGCGGATGAGTGCTCGACGGCGTTACGCGCTGCCCGCCTGGGCACGCTGGCCATGTCAGCGAGACGACGCCTGGCCGAGCCTTAACGCGGGTCATCTGCGTAAGTCAGAGCCCGGCGCGGCCGATGCCGGCGGTCGACGTACCCGATGAGTATCGCAAAAGAGCAGGAGGCCTGGGTTGATCGTAATGTTGCAACGGCCACTTGAAGAGACGCGGACACCAGAGCGATCGTGCGTTTACGAAGCCGAATGCGAGGTTGATGGCCGGCGCTATTCAGCCAGGTCGCGTCACGGAGCAGCCAATGAATTAGCGCGTGTGCTGGTTCCTGCCGGGGTGCCCGATCAGCCACCAGAGATCCGGCAGGCCGGCATAAAAGGCTGCATCACCTGGCACTCGCTGCACGAACTGGCTCGCTGGACCTACCACGAGAGTGCCACGGTGACGTTGCGGCGGGTCCGCTGGAAACCTCCACCCGATTTCAGTGTCGATTTTAGGAGACGTGATGCCCAAAACCGGGGTGATTCCGCCCGAGCGGTAGAGGAGGACCGGGAAGAGCTTCCAGGTGGATTTTGAGCATTCCGTATCAGCGGACACGACGTCGGAGGTCCCGCCGGCATCGGAGCTTCGGGCCGGCGGCTGATCGGCATCGTGGGCGATGTTGCGGTCCGGCTCTGTGCTGAGGCCAAGGACGGTCAGATTCTTATCAACCAACGCGTCAACGTCGCACTAAAAGGAAGCGTCGCAACTGAACAGCTTGGCCCACTCGCCCTCAAGGGCCTCACCCAGCCGGTAGTGACCTACAACATGCACGCTCGCGACCATCCACTCGGCTCTCCGTGCTATCGATGGCGGCCCACAAAGCGTTTGAGTGCGATCACCCTCCCGCCGGGTTGCTCCTCAATGTCGGCAATGGGGCCAGGCTGTGAGAAAACGTGTGAGAGCCGAGAAAGCGCAGAACGGTTTTCTCTATTTGGCTTCTTCCGACAGCCCTCGCCAGCACGTTTGGTCTTCCGATTGACTAAATCGATTCGTCGCGTTCTCAGGTCGAATGCCGAGTCGTTGGCGGTTCGCCTGGAGCTACCGGGCGCGCCTCGATGCCGGTGAAGTGCGTCGTGTAATGGGCCAGGCTGCGAGCCGTCCAGAACTCCCCGTCGCCCATGCAATCGAGCCCGACCTCGACCTGCCGCCTCACCGTTTCTGCTATGGCCAGCGTAACCTGCGCAGCGATGACCGCGGGGTCCGTTATTTCCGCGCTGGCAAGCCACCCCGGCATGTCCTCCGAGCCCTTGGGTGGCGGCAGCCGGCCGACATGCGAGGTTCTGACCGTGTCATGCTCCATTGCATGTTCCTGCCCTCCCGGTGCCTACATACGATCGTGCGCATAATAATACGATGGACATCGCGATCGAACCGTTGCGGCTCCGACCCAAAGGGGAGCTGCCGCTTGCAGAGTTCGCACCCTGGGTGCGGTATACGAGTCATATCAACGTCAGGCGCTGTCGCTTGGAGAGCGGTTTCGGCTGGGGTCCGCTAATTGAGGCTGACCTGTCGTGCCGCCGACGCGGCGGTACCGCCGTCTCTGACCCAAAGGCAACCTTCAGCCGCCACTTTCACTCACACGCTGCGTTCCAGATCGCCACGAACGGCCACACATAGGAGGACTTCAAGAGGACGCCACTGCGGCCGATCCCGCGACACCGCGCCGCCTGGCGTCATTGGTCTTGGCGCAGCGCATGCGGATCAATGCGCACGCGCAGGTCTCCAATTGCAATAGCCTTAATCACCTCGGTACGGCCCGCAACGCGTTTTTTAGCCGACGCGCGATCGCCTGTTTGCTTTCCAGTGTCGGATGGCGGGCCCTCAGCCGCCCGTTCGCAATGTTCAGCTCGACAAAAACCGAGATGACGCTGGAATGCCGATAGAGGATGACTGGCTCGCATCGGTCCAGTGCGGTAACTTCGTCTCGTTCACCTCTGCGGTGGGTCCAGTAGCGGCATCGGCGAGCTGGGTCAGGAAGACACCCGGGTCGCCGGGTCGCCAATCGATAGTTTTAGGGGCTCTCGCTCTAGTGGGATCGAGCGCCAATGACTGGATCTCGGTGAATGCTAGAACGCGCTGCGCGAAGCGCCGCGCCAGCGCCTCAGAGCCCGGCCCGAAGACACGATCGTCGGTAATCTCCAGAGTGCCGGGCGGGTTCTCGCTTAGGGACGCGTCGTCCCCGCAATCAAGCGAGCGTCGCTCCGGCGTATGGCTGAAGCTCGCCACTTTCGACCATGCCGACGAGCCCGGCCGTGAGCTCCGCATCCTCTCCGCCGAGCACATCGAATAC
>Ga0306925_10003568_pt1 | contig 13837 bp, 16 predicted proteins | sample flu12Cox44000176_FD_203755 | JGI IMG/M metagenome (GOLD analysis project Ga0306925, IMG submission 203755) | Lab enrichment of tropical soil microbial communities from Luquillo Experimental Forest, Puerto Rico - flux8day.12C.oxic.44.000.176 (v2)... | ecosystem: Environmental > Terrestrial >... | reverse complement strand
ACGGCCAGATCGTAAGTCGTGCTTGATCCGAGCGTCGCAACGACCACCTGCTGTTTTAGCTCCGTACTCGTGCGCTCCGGCCCACGGATCCCGTTGGAGTCATGTGAGATCGCGAAGGGATGGAGACGGGAGTAATTTGGAGTAGGAATTACCTGAAGAAGTGGATGATATTGGAACTGTCCGGCGGGTGCCGTTCCGGCCGCGTTCGCAGGAAAAAGCTGCATTGGCAATACATGAATTGCGGCCAATGCATAGCCGCCGATACCGATAAGAAACTCTGTGAAGCAAATTGCAAGAACAAACCAAGCGATCCGTGGAAAGATGCTGAGTAACATTCCCGCCAGCGAAAGTACAACAAGGTAGAGCGAATACGCATCTCTCAGCGCTCCCCAATTCAGATACCCAGTGGCGGCAAACCGTGCCCCAGCGGCAACCAGTATAGTAAGCAAGAGAAAGAGACCTGCGAGGAAGGGAAGGACCTTGTGAAAGTCGTACGGTTTGTCGAAGCCGTAGAGTGCCTTCATCAAACCCTCCAAGGACGGGTTCCCTTCGGTGCGCGGGATATGACTCTACCGCGATCACGGATGTTGGCCAGAGCCGACGTGGCTGTTCTGCGTGCACCCCGGCACAGGCTCGGGCAGTTTCTCGACACCACCACGAACGCGGTTTCTTGTTGAACGCCGCAATATCAAAGTCGCGGCTTCCAAGTTCTGCCGATCCTTCCGACGGCCGTTCAACGATAACGACGGTCGGCTCGGGCGCAGGCGGATTGCGGCGAATATCGCCAAGCTGCCGGAGCTGTTGCGCAAGGGTGCGGAGGCCGAACTATCACCTTCAATGTGCGTTGAATCGCCGGGAGGCAAACCCTCCGCTCAAGTACCACGGAGGACAATATGAGAGCAGCTCTTGTTCTCGGAGTAGTAGCCACCTTGGCGCTTTCAGCAGGTGCCGCATCGACCCAGGAGGCGGTGTACCCCCGCCACGGCTATGCACCTCATGGGTACGGCTATGGCTACGCTTACGGCTACCATCACCGCCACTACGGCTACCATCATCGCTACGCACGGTATCGCTACTAGAAAACTTTGGGGCATCGCCGCTTCCCGCCGCCTTGGTCTATTGAAGAATTGGACGCCTGCTTTGTCGTGCGCGATCACAGCGGGCAGCAACTCGCATACGTGTATTTCGAAGATGAGCCGGGGCGCAGATCGGCGGCGAAGTTACTCACTAAAGATGAGGCGCGCCGGACTGCGGTGAACATTGCAAGGTTGTCAGAGCTATTACGCAAGAAGCGGGAATAGAGGGGCGGCCCGCTTGTGCCTTAGTCATTCCGACGACGCTCTTGAGCAAATTCGGTTGCTAACTCAAGCAGTGTCTCGGCCTTGCTGAGATAAAAGCTGGTTAGTCCAGCATCAAACTCGGCTACAGCCTTGACGCCAGCAATAGTGGCGAGTGCTCTCGCAATATCCTTAACGGTAATGCCAGACAGCCTCGCTTCCTGCAAAAGTCTGGCACGCTCGAACTCAACTATCGACACAGCAACGAAACTCAACATTCTGATTGAGACTTTTTGAGCATTGTATCTGGCCCAATGACCGTCAAGAGGGAAACGGATAGCGCGACGGATTGTAGTTAACTTTGAGAGGCTGCCGGAACTATTGCGCAGAGCTAAATGAGGCGGTGTCGGCGAGTGGAAGAGCAAAATGCTCACATAGCAAAGCCGTCGGGATGCGGAGCCGATGGCTTTGCCTTCGTCCCCCCATCCGCGCCGCATGTGAGGGATGCGGTGACGCGTTTGGGCTGTCGGCCGATACCTCCACGGTCCGACACAAGTTTTTTGTCAGGCTGTGATGGCGCGATTAAGGGCGGCGCGTGGCCAACAGCTGTACGCGGTGAGCGTTGCGGAGCCTGGCGGATGAATAGGCCGTCGCCTTAGCCTCTCTGGTAACGTCGCTCGCTATGCCTCGATGGCGTTGGCGTTCTCGTATAACTCAATAGCAAGCCCCTAAGATGTGTTTGAGGTTCTGGCGGATTTCTGATAAATTCAATGGTGATTACAAAGTGTAGCCTTGGCTACATCGCAGGTCGAATGGGACAGCGCCCTAATGGCTCCGCTCAAAAACCCCCGCCATGAGGCGTTCGTCCACAGCTATCTGAAATGCGGTGACGCCACCAAGGCGTTTGAGCTTGCGGGATACACCCGCGATTCCGCCAATGCCCATCGGCTACTTAACCGCCCTAAAGTGCAAGCCCGACTCCGCGAGCTTCAAGATGAGATTGCGGTCAAGGTGCCGATCACGATTGAAAGCCTGATTGCTGAGTTAGAGGAAGCCCGGCAGCACGCCACCGGCAAAAATCAGTATTCGGCAGCCATTAAGGCAATCCTCGGTAAAGCGCAGCTTGCGGGTCTATTGGTCGAGCGCAGCAAGCTCGAGGTCAGCACCGATCCATTCCAGGGCGCAGAGACTATGGACGAAATCGGGCTGAAGATGATTGACGGACATTACAAGTTTGAGTTTGCCCCTTATCACGATTACCGGGAGGAAGATCGCCAATACCTCGCCGACCTCTTTGTCCGCCGCACCAAGGAGTGTTTCGCCGAGATGGACGCCTACATCGCCGAAATCAAGGCCAGACCATACCGGACGGTCAATCTAGCGAACGTCAAGCAACCCGGTCTCAAACAAATCAAAGCTCTCCCCTCACCACTTAGCGGCAAATCCGACAGTCAAACCACGGCTGACTGACTGGATAAGACAGCTAAAATCGAGTCTTGTGGGCTTAAAGCGGAATTATCTGGACACCATCTGGCACAGATAAGCCAAGCCACAGTAATGCCGATGGCTCAAGTATAAGCTCAGCACCACAAGCTAGTGGGCGAGGATTAAGCGGGGATAAAGATAAGTGCGAAAAGGGATTGAGTTTGCGTTGGCCTGCTTCGCTTCCGCCGCGTTTTCAGCTTGGCAGTGATTTGGCGCTGACCTTACAGCAAAGCCGCCAGTCAGGATGAAAACCGACGGCTTTGCCTCGTTGTCCCGAAGGATGCGCCTTGTCTCACTAGGGAATTCATCGTCGGGGCTGTCGAACCGGAGTGAAAAGCAAAAAAGGCTCCGGTCCGACCACGGCAGTATACGCCCGTAGCGTTGACCTGCACAGCAAAGCCGCCGGTGTTGCGACGGTCCGACGGCTTTGCCTTGTCCCCCATACGCGCCGCGTGGGTGAGTCGCTCGCCGATCCGCACGCGGCAACGCTGGGTGTCGGACCAACACAAGGGAGCGGTACGGCAGGCTGGGCACCGCGCATCACATTCGACGGCAGTCCAGTCCTTGCTTGGTAATCCGTCGGTCGGACCAAGGAGTAGCGTGTCCTCGTTGCCAGAGTATTTGGCGGCCCTAGCAGAAGCCGTTGCCGTCCAACCGGAATGATAACAGGCAGCAAAGATTTTCTGCTGATTCGTTGCGTTGCAAATCTTGGCGGATTCGTCCCACCAAGCGCGGCCAAGGGATTCGTCTTCGCCCCAGGGTATTTGTTCAATCATGCCGCCACCCGTTTTGGATTGTTGAGAACGGACAGCGCCAGAGACACCGCCGTGTCCTTGGCCCTAGTCAGGTTCACCATGTCAGTCAGTCGACCGTCAAAACGAACCCGGTACATGTGCACTACCCGGTGCAATAGCCTTTGCACTGCTCTCTGTGTCGCTATAGCTCCGGCAACTTGGCGATATTCACCGCGATCCCCAGCCGCCCAAACGCTCATTGATAGCCCCGCGTTTTGTTGCTTAAACTGTAAAGACGGAGGGCGTCGTGCGGGCATTCCTTGCGCTAATGGCGACAGTGCTTAGCAGCAAGTTTCACAAACTCTTGAAAGCAAATATGTGGGCCAAAACGTCGATGCCCTTGTCTCCGAATTTGGACCTCCCGCAAGTACATTCAAAATGAACAGCGGCGAAACGGCATACACTTGGCAATTATCTAGCGTTACTGACATCGACACTTACCGGGGCAGCGGTACGGCAAGCACCTTCTTTTGCAAGCTCAACGTCATCTCATCGCCAAAGGGTATTGTTACGAAGCTTACAACAGAGGATGTAAGCGGCACACGTGGCATCCTCGGCGATGCGGGCGTTGACTTTTATGGGAGCCTTTGCGCGAGACGCCTCGGAATTCAGCGGCCCACTCCGCAGTGAGAATGCACCGTCGATTTGCAGCTTGGCACCACAGCGAGGGCATCGGCCGCGCTGCGCCCATAAGGGCAAGCGTAAGCACTGGGGCGATGTCACCGCTGCCGAGGCTATGGCTCGTATCGGCACCGGCAAAGAAACAGCGGGCGATGTCAGATTTTTGAAAGATCGGGCCAACATAGAGCAGGCTAAGCAGTCACGCATAGCATTTCAAAACATTGCCCTTATGGAAAGATACGGGCGTGACCGCAGCAAATGGCCCCAGCCGCCCGAACATGACGGCCCCGAACACGACGGCCCAACGATTGACGGTGAGGCGACCGTGGTCGCCACCGTTCCGGAATTACCAGCGCCCACCACCGAAACCGACACCCATTCCGAGGAGCATTGCGCGGAAATGCGCACCAAATTGCAGTCACTAGGAATTCGGACTAAGTAAAGGAGGAACACGACTGTGAAGTTTGAAGCGGCTCGTTGCGGGGTCGTCGCGGCGCATTCACTGTTCCGCGTTCAATCGCAAGCATCGTGAAATCTTGCGACAAAAATTCTCGCAAGAGCTTGTCATCGTCCCGAGATGCAAAAAATGAAAAAGCTACTACTCGCAACCGCAATGGCTATCGCTGTTACCGGTGTGGCGCTCGCTGGCGCGTGGCCAGACGTTGGCGATCAGTTCCGTACCGACGATGGCACGCTTCTTGTCGTCGCTAAAATCATCGTGCGTCCAGATGTTGACGAAAGTCTGGTCTGTATGCACGCGAGCGGCACTCGTGCCGAGGATACATCATGCGATTGGGCCAAGGTTGGTGATTTGCATGGTGATTGGATCACTTATGAAGGCGTTCCGCAGCACGCCGGAGATGACAGCGACTCGACGTCTTTGTCAGGGGTGAAGAAGATTCCGCCTTGCGATAACGAGGCCGTCATCGAAACAGCAAAGAACACCGTCAAAAACTCGCCGACTGGCAAAATGACCGGACTTATCGCGTTCGCTCTAAAGGATGCGCGGGAACTCGATTACAATGCCAAAGCTGACAAGCGCACTTGCGCGGCGACACCAATGCTGGCAAGCGCGGGATGATATACACCGTCGAATGGATGGATAAATCTGGCGGCCAAATTTGGGTGCAGGAAAACCTCGTACGGAGCCTCCCGCCAGCAATGGCGACGGACCCAGACGCTGACACTTATCTATGCCACGTTGGCCATAAGTCGTATCCGGTCACGCTTCGCTACGAGTGGAAAGATAATGATTCCGGCGAAGTCAAGGACGGCGGCACCATGACGTGGCGCGGCACGACGTTTCAGAACCTGAAACTTGGCGAAGGTTGCAAATTAGAACTCTTGGGGACCGCCAATGGCGTCACCGCTGATCTATGTATGAAAACCAAAGGTGTTGCAGATCTGACAGTCGGCAATCAGACGTTTCACTGTCAGATGCCGCGATAAGAACCTTGAGGGTGATGGGTCAGGCTGCTATCCTCGGCATCCTTGCGGCACCAAATCCGCCATGTCCGCGCCCAATCCAGCTTAGTCGCCCCGGCATCGGCCCGGCTCAACCAGTAATCCCGAAAGTTTTCCAGCGTTGTCGCAAACCCACTGTCGCCGAGGAGATTACGGGCATAAGCCTCATCGTCCGGTAATGGCCTCCAATCCTCGGGAAGCCTCTTACCCCGGAGACTCCGGTTTCTCACCAAAGACGGTTGGGCGATGGTGGTGACGTTGGTTCCGATCTTCACTTCCTCGGCTACCAACTTGGTCTGAATAATCGGATTGGAATCGGGGAGAGTGGGCGAGCCAGAATGGCGAGCCCCTCTCTCTTTCTTAATCAGAGGTTCATTCGGAGGTTCATTCAGAGGTTCGGGTTTCACAGCTATGACACTAGGGGGGTGTCGTAGCTGTGACATCAGGGTGATGTCATCTGTGACACCAGGGGGGTGAGGGGGTGGTGTCATAGCTGTGACACTACCCTTGAGCTTTGGTTGGTATTCGTTCGGGGCATTTTTGCTGCCGTTGCGCTGGCGCTTTACCGAGAGATGCCCGGCCTTTTCGAGCCGTTTCACGCTCCGGATAACGGTGCTGCGACCAATGCCTAGAATTCTTTGCAATCGTTTGTAACCCGGCCACGCCAAGCCGTTCTGCTTGCGGTTCATGTGCGCGGAAATTGCCAAGGCGACCCGGAGCGCACCGGCAGGGAGTGATTTGTCGGCTGCGATCTGTAGCTGCCAAGTCTCTTTGAATGCCTCGAATGATTGTTTGGTGGCGCTCGGGGTCGGCTTGGCCGGAATCGGAATGATGATCGCCGAGGAATCGGCGGTGATCGGCTCGGCGGTGCTGGAATTTTTTGTCGTGAAAGTCATTTTCCTTGCCCTCGACGGCAAGGACGCGGTATTTTGGCTTCGCTTCGAGCAATAGCCAAACCGCGTCCTAATTCGGTTGCACTCAAAGGCCCGCCGCTCCCAATCGGCGGGCCTTTTCTATGCGGCGGCTTTGCTTTCGGCTTGGCGCTCGGCCAGCCAAGCTGCGTCGGCTTCGATGGTGATATAGCGGCAGGAGCCGACCAAATAGGACTTCGGCGCTAATCCAAGCTTTAGCAGCTTGTAAAACATCGACCGGGAAATCCGGCGATGCTTCAGCCACTCATTGAGTTTGTAGGATGCGGCCCGCTGTTCGGCTCGCCGATGGGCTTCCTGTAATGACATTGCTACCTTCCACAGTTGAGTTCGTCGTCATGCTGACGTCACATCAAACTGTGGAGAGCAGTTTGCCCGCCTATCCCCCGATAAGCATGAATGTCTATGTTTAAAATGATTTGCTGCTTCGGCGCAAGCTCAAACTAATACGGAACGGATCAGCTAACGGCCCATGCAGTAACGGATGCGGAACAATCCAAAAATCTGCACGAGCCTAACGGCCAATGCAGTGCCGCGCCCATTGAGTCATTAATTCGCGGCGCTTCTGAAAATGATCGCTTCGCTGATAAGCCTGCTCGACTTTATCGCCGTTAGCGTGAGCTAAAGCGGCTTCGGCAATCTCGCGGGGAAAGTTCGTGCATTCGGCCGCCCAAGTGCGGAAGCTAGAGCGGAACCCATGCGGCACGGCGTCCTTGATCCGCATATACGTCATCGTCCGGCGCATTATCGTCGCCCATAATGGCTTGCCGGGGCTATAGACGAACACGAACCCACTGGCGTCCGGCGTGATGCTTTTGAGGATTTGAAGCACCGCTTTGGTCAACGGCACCTTATGCTCGGCACCGGCTTTCATTCGCTCAGACGGAATCGTCCAGATTCCTGAATCTGAATCTATCTCGTCCCATTTGGCACCGAGGGTTTCATTGGTTCTGGCGGCCGTCAAAATGGTGAATTCCAAAGCCTTGGCGGCTGCAGTGCCGCGTTCGTGAAGCTGCGCCATGAAGGCCGGAATGTCGGTGTAGGGCATCGAGGCGAAGTGCTGAGCCTTGCGGACCTTGGATGCGCGTGGCAGCAGCTTATCGAGATTGCCTTTCCACTGAGCCGGGTTCGGTCCAGAGCGATAGTTTAGAACCGTGGCCCAAGCCAAAATGTTTTCGATCCGGCCGCGCAGCCGAACTCCGGTTTGCGGTGTCTTCGCCCATATCGGCTGTAACAGCCGGTGAAGGGTGGGCACGTCTATTGCTGCCACCGGCAATTCGCCGATGGATGGCAAGACATGCTGGTCCAGTGAGTTAATCCATTGCTGGCGATGCCGGGCGTTTCTCCAGCCGCCGCCGTGAGCTTCGATGTAAGCTTTGGCGCATTGCTGGAATGTCATCGCCTTGGATGCGGCATCGAGGCGTTGCTGCGCCTGTCCAGTGCGCCGAGCCTGAAGCGGATTGACGCCTTGCTGTAAGAGTTGCCGGTATTCAAACGCGAGCGTGCGTGCCTGCGCGAGACTGACGAGGTGTAGGCTGCCAAGACCCATCTCGCGCACGCGTGCGCGTTCTGAATCCCAGAACCGGAAGACCCATGATTTCGCGGTCGGTGATGAGATTTGAAGATACAGATTGCCACCGTCGTTATATGTTCCGGGTTTGCGGTGCTTGCTGACGAAGGACGCCGATAATTTTCCGTATCCATTGCTACCCATGATCTACCCATAAGAATGTTTGCGATTGCGATGGGCATCCATGAACAGGTGAGGATAGCAAAATTGTGAAAGTATTAGAATCCAATTAGTTACGGGATAACTGTGAACACCAATGAACAGGGGTGCAGTAGATTGCAGTAGACATGGGCAAAACAAAATCGCCAGAGGAATTACGCTCCTATCGCTGGCTCGGCCGTAACGATCTGCGCTCGTTCGGTCATCGCTCGCGGCTGCGCCAGTTCGGCTATGACCGCGCCGATTGGGTGGGCAAACCCGTTATCGGCATCATCAATACCTGGAGCGAGATCAACGCGTGCCACGGCCATTTGCGCGATCGCGCCGAAGACGTCAAACGCGGCGTCTATCAAGCCGGCGGATTCCCGGTCGAGCTGCCGGCAATGTCGCTCGCGGAGCCGTTCGTGAAACCTTCCACCATGCTCTACCGCAATTTCCTGGCGATGGAATGCGAAGAGCTGTTGCGCAGCCATCCGATTGACGGCGCGGTGCTCATGGGCGGCTGTGACAAGACCACGCCCGGATTGATCATGGGCGCGATCAGCATGGGCATTCCCGCGATCTACGTGCCGGCCGGTCCGATGTTGCGCGGCAACTGGCGCGGCAATGTGCTTGGCTCGGGTTCGGACGCCTGGAAGTATTGGGACGAAAAGCGCGCCGGCCGCATCGGTGACGATGAGTGGAATGAGATCGAGGGCGGCATATCCCGTTCGTTCGGCACCTGCATGGTCATGGGCACGGCCGCCACGATGATGGCGATCACCGAGGCGCTCGGACTTGCGCTGCCGGGCGCATCGTCGATCCCGGCGCCGGATTCCAATCACCCGCGGATGTGTGCCGCGGCGGGCCGCCGCGCCGTGGAAATGGTGTGGGAGGATTTGACGCCAAACAAAGTCCTTACGCCGGCGGCGTTCGATAATGCGATCCGCGTTCATATGGCGCTCGGCGGTTCGACCAACGCCATCATCCATGTCATCGCCATGGCGCGTCGCGCCGGCATCAAGCTCGACATGGCGCGTTTCGACGAGATTTCCCGCCGCGTGCCGGTTATCGCCAACATCACGCCGTCGGGCAAATATCTGATGGAGGATTTCTTCTACGCCGGCGGCCTGCGCGCGCTCATGGCGCAGATGCGCGATCTGCTCGATCTGTCATGCGTCACGGTTTCCGGGCGCACGCTCGGCGAAGCAATCGCCGGCAGCAAGGTGCATCTGCCGGACGTCATCCACGCATTGGACCGGCCGCTTTATCCTGAAGGAGCAACGGCGGTGCTCACCGGTAATTTGGCGCCGCGCGGCTGCGTGATGAAGCCGGCCGCCGCCGAAAAACGCTTGTTGCGTCATCGCGGCAAGGCGATTGCGTTCGAGAACTACGACCACATGGCGCGCGAAGTCGATCGCGACGATCTCGACGTCACGCCTGATCACGTACTGGTGCTTAAGAATGGCGGACCGAAAGGCGGGCCGGGCATGCCGGAATGGGGTCAGCTACCGATCCCCAAAAAGCTTCTCAAAGCCGGCACGCGCGACATGCTGCGCATTTCCGATGCGCGCATGAGCGGGACGAGCTATGGCGCCTGCATCTTGCATGTGGCGCCGGAGAGTTTTGTCGGTGGTCCACTGGCGCTGGTGCAAACCGGCGATGAGATCGAGATCGATGTCGCCGCGCGGCGGATCCACTTACACGTCGGCGCCGACGAGCTGGCGCGGCGTCAAGCGGCCTGGAAGCCGCCGCCGCCGCGCTATCTGCGGGGATACGGCGCCATGTTTTCTGCCCATATCGGCCAGGCTGACGAAGGCTGCGATTTCGATTTTCTGCAGGGCCAGGCGGCGATCCCCGAACCGGAAATTCATTGATTGCAGACCACGGTTAGTGTCCCGATACGGCAGTGCCACGCGCTGCTTTGTTTTCGGCTTTGCCTCGCATCGCCGGATAATGCGCCAAGAAATCGGCATACATACGCTGTAAGCCTTCCTTCAACGGTGTCTGCGCGCGCCAGCCCAATGCGTTGATGCGCGACACATCGAGAAGCTTGCGCGGTGCGCCGTCGGGCCGCGAAACGTCGAACGTGATCTGACCGCGAAAGCCGACCACATCGGCGACCACACGGGCAAAATCGGCGATGGTAATATCTTCACCGGTCCCCACATTGATGAATTGCAGATCCGAATAGCATTTCATGACGAACACGCACGCATCGGCGAGGTCATCGACGGCGAGGAATTCGCGACGCGGTGTGCCGGTTCCCCAAACTGTCACGTTCGGGCTGCCAGCGATCTTGGCTTCGTGAAAACGCCGCATCAAGGCAGCGGGCACGTGGCTGTCCTCGGGATGGAAATTGTCACCCGGACCATAAAGATTGGTCGGCATCACCGAGACGAAATCGTCGCTATGCTGCAGGCGGTAGGCTTCGCATAATTTGACGCCGGCGATCTTCGCTATCGCATACCATTGGTTGGTCGGCTCGAGCGGTCCGGTGAGCAGCATTTCCGGCGTCATCGGCTGCGACGCCAGCCGCGGATAGATGCAGGACGAACCGAGATAGAGGAGTTTCTGCACACCGCACAGATGGGCAGCGTGAATGGTATTGCGCGCGATTGCCAAGTTGTCAGCAAGGAAGTCGGCCGGAAAGGTGCTGTTGGCGCGAATGCCACCGACCTTTCCAGCGGCGACAAACACGGCATCGGGTTTGGCTTGAGTCATGAAGCGTTCGACAGCGTTGGATTGCCGCAAATCGAGTTCGTGGCGCGACGCGGCAATTATTTTGCACTGCTCGCGCTCAAGCCGGCGCACGATCGCGGCGCCGACCATGCCGGCATGCCCGGCGACAAAGACGCGCTTGCCGCGCAAATCGAAGACGACCGGTGCGCTCATGCGCTAGTCATGTAGATTGCGATGTGCGCCATCACGGCGCATTTCGGCCAAATCCAACTCGACCATTTCCCGCACCAGCTCATCGAACGTCACCTTGTGCCGCCAGCCGAGCCGCTGACGCGCTTTGCTTGGGTCGCCGAGCAGAGCGTCAGTTTCCGTCGGTCGAAAGTAGCGCGGATCAATCTCGATGAGTACCTGGCCGTCGCGTTTATCGATGCCTTGTTCCTTCAATCCCGAACCGCGCCACTCGATGGTTCGGCCGACGCAGGCAAAAGCCCTTTCAGCGAATTCGCGGACCGAGTGTTCTTCGCCGGTGGCCAACACGTAATCGTCTGGTTCGGGCTGTTGGACGATGAGCCACATGCCCTCGACATAATCGCGCGCATGGCCCCAATCGCGTTTGGCGGAGAGATTGCCGAGAAACAGCTTTTTCTGCAGGCCAAGCTCAATCGCGGCAACCGCGCGGGTGATCTTGCGCGTGACAAAGGTTTCACCTCGTGTTGGTCCTTCGTGGTTGAAGAGAATGCCGTTGGAAGCATGCATCTGGTACGCTTCGCGATAGTTGATCGTGATCCAATAAGCGTAGAGCTTCGCCGCCGCATAGGGCGAGCGCGGATAAAACGGGGTCGTTTCCCGCTGCGGTACCTCCTGCGCTAGCCCGTACAATTCCGAGGTCGACGCTTGATAAAATCGTACTTTGTCCTCGACGCGGAGGATTCGGATTGCTTCGAGCAGACGCAGCGTGCCGAGCGCGTCGGCATTGGCGGTATATTCCGGCGTCTCGAACGAGACACGAACATGGCTTTGCGCGGCGAGGTTATAGATCTCGGTAGGCTGCACTTCCTGAATGATACGAATGAGATTGGTCGAATCGGTCATGTCGCCGTAGTGCAGGAAGAACTTTACGCCGGGCCCGTGTGGATCCTGATAAAGATGGTCGACGCGCGCGGTGTTAAACGACGAGGACCGTCGCTTGAGACCGTGCACGATATAGCCTTTTTTCAACAAGAACTCGGCGAGATAAGCGCCGTCCTGACCGGTTGCGCCGGTGATCAGTGCAATTCGGTCTGCCATGAGCTGATCCGCGCCGGTTCAATTTGCAGGTAACGGGCCTAAACCCCGATCGAAAGGCGCCGGATTGAGGGCTAAACGCATCAGTTCGTCAAGTCTTGCCGTCCTATTGCGCCGTTCGTCAGGCGCCGGCTCCTCAACCGGTCGAGCTGCCGCCAACACGCTGTCGTTCGCGCATTTCTTGATTTTCGTGCATGCGCCGCTGCGCTTCGGCATCGATCGCGCGCTTGAGGTCGGGATGGTTGGCGGTGAACGTCCGAAAATCGGCGAGGTCGAGAATCAAGAGCGTGGAGGGCATTGTCGTCGTAACATTGGCGCTACGAACCGAATCTCCCAGCAAGGCGAGTTCGCCAAAAAATGCGCCGGCTCCGAGGCGCACAGGCTCCGGCTTGACATCGACCTGAACCTCTCCGGCGGCAATGAAATACATGCAATCGCCGATCTTGCCGCGGCGGATAATAGCGGTGCGTTCGGGTATTTCGAGTAGCCGCAACAAATGCGTGATCTCGGTAATCGCCGCCGGGTCGAGCGATTGGAAGAACGGCACCTTGCTGACAAGATCCCAGGTGCGGATGAAGTTGCGCCGCCGCGTTTCTGCGGCAAAGCCGGTCGCCAGGATGCCGGTCGACAATCCGAACGTCGCGATGCCGCAAATCATGACGAACCCGCCAAGCAGACGGCCTAAATCCGTGATCGGCACCTTGTCGCCGTAACCGGTCGTCGTCAGCGTCACCACCGCCCACCACAATGCCTGTGGCATCGAATTGAACGCAGTCGGTTGCGCGTGGCGCTCGATCACGAACATGGCGGCTGATGAAAGGACCAGCACGATCAGAAACAGCGCGAACACGCTCGCCAGGGCCTTGGCCTCGACGACGAAGACGCGTTGGAGCTGGGCAAAACCGGGCGAATCCTGCGCGAGCTTGAGCACCCATAGTGAGGCCAACAACCATGCCGTCGCGGAAGGCACGCCACACAGCAGCGCTATCGGAACGGCGACGACCGAAACGATATCGATCAAACCCGAAATCGAACAGATGTGGGCCCACAGTGTGCCGGTGCGCATTGCGAGATTGGCCCGCAACATCCCGTCGATCGCAAAATAGCCAAGGCAGCACCATAAGCAGGCGGCGAGCCAGTCGCCGGCTGCCCGTTGCAAATCGGGCACCGTATAGGCCGAAAGCGCCGCCAAGCCGAGAACGAGCACCGACAGCCGCGCCATGGACGAGGCACCGAAGCGGCGAATCGGCGCGGCGTAAGGGATCACGCTTTTAACTATGGCCGCGAAAACCACGTCCAACCCCGCAAGGCTTGAACGGTTACTCTAGAGCCTAATGATTACGCTGCCGTGGCGCTCTCGGCCAGCCGAAAGTACACGGCTAAACGCCGCCGGTTTCCTACGAAGGCTTTGCTTGTTCGTTAAACCATAACCGTCGGCCGTGTAGCAAATGCTTAAATTCGCTGGCCTATACCGCTAAACTGCGCCGTCGACTCGCAGCCCGCTTTTGCTCGCGGCTTATCCGGGACAGTGATGAAACGGCAGCAAATTTCACGCTTGGAGCTGGCAAGCTATCTCGTCTCGCCGTCGCTGTT
>Ga0306925_10003565_pt1 | contig 13842 bp, 12 predicted proteins | sample flu12Cox44000176_FD_203755 | JGI IMG/M metagenome (GOLD analysis project Ga0306925, IMG submission 203755) | Lab enrichment of tropical soil microbial communities from Luquillo Experimental Forest, Puerto Rico - flux8day.12C.oxic.44.000.176 (v2)... | ecosystem: Environmental > Terrestrial >... | reverse complement strand
CCCCCAGAAATGGACGCGTAGCGGTCGCACCGGCTGGCCCTCGAGGCGTGGAACCGCCGCTTCCGGTCGCGGCGGGTCCAGCCGGCCGACGCTCGCTTCCTCGACGGTATCGAAAACCGGCACAACATACCCAAACCTGCTAATGGCAAATATCTCGGTGACGACCGAGTTGAGACAGGCGACGGCGAGCCGCCGCTCCTTTGGCTTTAAGCGCGAGGCGGCCATCAGCGCCCGCAGACCGGCGCTCGAAATGTATTCGACCGATGAAAAATCGATGACGATGTCGTCGGCGGCCGACGTAACGGCCGCGAGCAGCCGCGCGTGAAAGTCGGCGCTGGTGAGGTTGTCGAGGCGTCCGACCGGCTGCAAAACGAGGGTGTTGGCTAGGCGCCTCTCCCCGATCTCCACCGCAGTCTCCCGATTTATTATTGCGCGGACGGTATTTACGGGAGTTTGGCAGGCCGAGGCAAGAACCGCCGTCAACCGCGGGATCGAACCCGCATCACGCTGATGGGTTATAGCCGGGTCGTCCGCGGCATGTCGCCCGCATCGCCCGCGGCACCAACGTCGCGAACGCTCGACCCGACCAGCAAGGGCTCGCCCGCGGTCAACCCGATCTTCACCCGGGTGCGCTTGGCGCAACGCATCCTAGTGCGCATCCACATCGATCACGTGCCCAACGGGGTGCGCCTGGTGGCGGGGATGATCGCAACCGTGCAGATCGATCCCCGCCCCCAACAGCAAGCCAAGTGAGGCGGCATGTTTTGACCTGATAAACTCCGGTCAATGCATCGCCACAGGGTCGGCGCCGAAACGGTTGTCGCCGACACTTCCGCGAAGGCATCCGAGCTCTACGAACAACCAGATCGCGCCGACGATGGGGATTAGAGCGATCAGCAGAAACCAGCCTGATCGATCTCGATCATGGCAGCGTTTTACATGGATCGCCAGAGAAGGCCATATGACCAACAGCGAAAGAATCGTCGAGAGCAGTCCAACGCCGGTCCGGGCGCTATACATGCCTGTTATCAGGTCTATCACCGACACTACGACGGCCAGGACGACATAGGGAAGGATGAACTGGACCCAGTACTGATACCGCGAAATCCGGCCTTGGAACGAGAATAGAAACTTCCCGAGCGATGGTAGCGATGACGCTGGTGCAGTCTGGACAACTTGGGTAGTGCTCATGGCGTGCTCCCTTCATAGCGTTGCCTTGATGGATAGAATAAATCAGGGATTGGGCGAAACGTGTGAGGTGGCTCACACTTCGCAAAAATTCATCGGCCGCCTGACCGGAGCCGGTGCCATGTCGCAGAATCCGGCAGCCCGTGGCGGCTGATGGGCAGGACTGGGTTTACGTTTCCCCCACCCTTAGAGCTCGCGCAGCCCGGCGTGCCTCTGACACCGGCGGCGGCGGTCCCATTAGGTCTGGATGTTTCTTCCGAAGCGCGACTTTGCGGGCCGGGGACGCCAGTGGTGCCCTGAACGATATACCCCGCGGCAGAGATGGCGCCCTGTTCGCCGATCAGGCGTCACATGCTCGGGCAGAGCCGCAAGACCTCTAGTCTCGCGAAATCATGGAGCGGGTGAAGGGAATCGAACCCTCGTCGTAAGCTTGGGAAGCTTTCGAAAATAAGAGAAAATCACGCAGAATTACTTGCGTCTGATGAATTTCCCGATATTTTTTGTATCACATGACTCTCAGCCTCCGTCGGCTGGCCGCTCGCTCTCCGGTAATGGGCGTGGCTTGGACAGCAGCAACCTGAGCAGACGATTTCCGGAGTCGATGGCCCTTGCGACCTCATCGTCATCCGCGTCATGCCCATGCAGGATCCGGTTCCGAACCTGATAAAATAGGATCAGGGCATCTCCGTCTTCGATGCTTAGCCTCCCCGCTTGCAGAAGGGCACGGACAACCGCGATTAGGGGTGGATGAGGCCCTCCTGTGACATCCAACCCGGTGTCAGCCGCCAATTCACGTGCAGCCCGGTCTATCTTCGCGGACAACAGCATCAGACCGAGGCGTGGGGACCGGATCGCCTCCCGCAACACTTCCTCTACCGCATCCTGTGCGACATCTGCAGCGAGTGTGCCGGCGCCGTGGAACCCTGCACTTGCCTGGATCATTGCTCCCGAGGCCGCTTCCGCCTTAGCTTCCGCAACCGCGGCTTTGGCCTGAAGTTCGTCCAGCTCGAATTCGGTTCCGAGAAACTTGCCTTTCTTGATCCGCGAGAGGATGGCCCGGATTGCCGGCCTAAACCAGCTTACGATAGCGACGACCACGACCGGCCATGTTAGCGAAGCGATTGCTGAGATCAGGTCCGCGAGGTCCTTCGCCGTCGACGCCCGGCGGATGATCAAGATAGCGATAACCAACGCGACCACCGGCCAGAGCAGGGGCGCGAGAGTGTGCGTGGGCTCGCCAGTTCCTAGCCAAGATCGAAACCGGCTGAGGCGGGGAACCGGCCAGAGCAGGGGCGCGAGAGTGTGCGTGGGCTCGCCAGTTCCTAGCCAAGATCGAAACCGGCTGAGGCGGGGTAGAAGGGCTTCCCACTGCTCCGAGACTGTTCGCGACCGCATGACCCAGCATCACAGATGAATGGCGTCGCCGGATAACATACCACGTCCGCCCTGCTGAGCGTTCCGGAAATGTACTACATCGCTGCGTCTGGCCAATCCTGTCGCACTGAGGATCTAAATGGATGCAGCGGGAAGGTTGATCGGCACGGTGCTCGGAGCTTCAATCACGCTGATTGGCACATAGCTGCAAGCGTGGAATGGAAGGAAGACTGCACAGATCACGGCAGCAAATCAGGCGAAGATGCAGTCGGAGAAGCTCAGACACGACGCTTTCCTCAGGGAAATCGGCCCCAAGAGGGCAAAACTTGAGGAACTCTATCAAGCCGTCTCACGCGCGACGGCCTACTCTATGCAGTCAATGGCAGTTCTCCGCAACGCTGCCGCGCCTACTCCAAAACAGATATTGGAACGCTACGAAGAAGACATAACCAATATCATCCTAGCACGTCTGATATCAAATCTATATTTCGACGATATTCCAAGAACAATAAACAAATTGACTGGCTTCACAGATACTCCTCAGCTCACCCTTCACGAATACTTTTCTTGTGGCTTAAGCAAGATCAAGACTCAGAAGCCCGTTAATTGTTCACAGTAATCACGATAACTATCAAGTCCGTCTGGTACAAGCCCGCAGAAATCGAAACTTACCTACGCGTCAGGCTTACAAACTTCTAAGTGGCGTATTAATATTTCCAGTTTCACTTTTTCTACTTCTTGGCCCTTCCGGACTGATACCTGCAACAATGCAGCTCCTCTCTGTTATTTAACAGCGTATCCGGCGCAATTCTGTTGCTTATTTCCGTCACAGCTGATGATTACGTCTTCCCGGCGGAGGGAAGTGCTCAGGCGGGGAGAGCAGGGCAGAAAACTTTCTCGCTCACGGTGACAACCAACTGTCCCGCCCAGCGGGCTAGATATCGCGCATGCGACCCAGAGACACGCACCCATCTGCTGACCGGCGAATGTGCCTAGGATCTGACGAACCACGACCGTCATATTCTCGCTCAGGTCGACCCAGGGGGATCAGAACCGACTAGACCAGAAGTCCTGGGAGGCCGCGCCGATCAGAGCAGAAGTTCTATTGTAACAGAATGTAAATATCTGGAAAACGGAACCAGCTACGCCCTGGAGCGGGTGAAGGGAATCGAACCCTCGTCGTAAGCTTGGGAAGCTTCTGCTCTGCCATTGAGCTACACCCGCATGCCGTGCATCATAAGCGACCCGCCACCATCCGCAAGTGCATCGCGACCGCAGCAACGGTCTTAGTCTCCGAGATGTCCGACCTGAAGTAAAGTAATGGGTACCGACTCCCCCGCGAAGGCGAGGGTCTAGGGCGACCGCTGCGACCTCGCCCCTGGATCCGCGCTTTGGCGTCAGTTCGCGGGAAAGACGAAAAACCTTTTGATTTCGGCACTGTGTTAAGAGCCGTTGGGACGGCCTGGCGGCGGGTCGACCGAGACCGTGCCTATTTCCCCCGGCAGAGAGACTTCGAGGAGCTCGAGATCGTCCGAGGTGCCGATCTCGTTGTGCTTCACGCCGCCTGGGATAAAGCACGAATCGCCGGCTTCGAGCCGGCATTTGCTGCCGTCCTCAAAGGCGAGCTCGACCCAGCCCTTCAAGGTGTAGACGAACTGGCCCTCGCAGACATGGTAGTGCCAGCCGGTAGGCTTGGTCATGCCGGTGATCGCTGTGGTCAGCTGAGCGCGCATCCAGCCGTTGCTCGCCGAGGTCACGCCGAGGTCGCGGTATTTGAAGAAGGTCCGTCGGCCCTCGACATAGTCGGGCGCTTTGGCGCTCGTCACCGCGACCTTCATTGGCGCCGGTGCAGAGGCGGGCTTCTTGCCCGATGTCACCGCTTCGACTGTCATGACGTAACTCCCGATGGTCATCCGAGGTGCTATTAAGCGTGCTTTCGACGTCCGCCGCAAGCATCGGCGCGGAAGTATCGGAGGTTATCGGGATGGCGAACAAGCTGCGCGATTTGGTTGGACCCGGCAGGCTGGTGAGCGTGATGTCGGCGCACAATCCGCTGTCGGCGCGGCTCGCCGAGCTCGCCGGTTTCGACGGGATCTGGGCGAGCGGCTTCGAATTGTCCGCCGCCTATGGCGTGCCCGATGCGAGCCTGCTGTCGTTCACCCAGCATCTCGACATGACGCGGGCGATCGTCGAGCGGGTATCGGTGCCGGTTATCGCCGATCTCGACACCGGCTATGGCAACGCGGTCAACGTCATGCACGTCGTCGGCGCCTACGCCCGCGCCGGGGCCGCCGCCGTGGTCATCGAGGACAAGAGCTTTCCAAAGGATACGAGCCTGCTCGCCGGCGGCCGGCAAGACCTCGTCCGGGTCGAGGAGTTTCAGGGCAAGATCGCCGCCGCCCGCGCCGCCGGCAGCGGACACGGTCTGCTGGTGGTCGCCCGCACCGAAGCCCTGATCGCCGATCTCGGCCTCGACGAGGCACTGAGGCGAGCGCAGGCCTACAGCGAGGCCGGGGCCGATATGATCCTCGTCCACTCCAAGCAAAAGACACCTGACGAGATCGTCGCCTTTGCGCGGCGCTGGCAGGGCGGGACCCGGCTGGTGGTGGTCCCGACCGCCTATCCGGACCTGACCGAGGCCAAGATCCGCGAGCTCGGCAATATCGGCATTGTGATTTACGGCAATCACGCGGTGCGCGCCGCCGTGACCGCGATGCGGCAGGTGTTTGCCGAGATCCGGGCCGATGGCGGCATCCAGAATGTCGACAAACGCATCGCCTCGGTCGAGGAGATTTTCGAATTGCAGCGGGTCGCCGAGACGAAGGCGATCGAGCGGCAATATCTGCGGTGAACCGATCGGCGTGCCGCGCGGGCTCGACGGGCTCAGGTCATCGACGCGGGTGATGCCGGCAGTCACCTCGACCGACACCAGCGCGCCGACGATCATGATCGCCGAGAAGGGTGCCGCGATCATTAGTGGTGCGGCACGGCACAGACTGGCGGCTTAACCCGAAAGGACAGCTTTAGCTTACGATAACCTTACAGCATGATCCGCGGTGACAAGCACGCGGAGGGTGGCATGCGGGTTAACAGCATGGTGGGCGCGTCCCAGTCGGCGGTCGGGAACCCGGCTCGGCGTCTGCACGTCATCTTTGCTGCCATCTTCTCCGGTTGGCCAAATATCTTAGCGTTTTCAATTATGTCAGCATGCGCTCTGGGAGCCTCGTGGGCGGCACAGGCCGGGTCGAGCTATCTGGCCGTCTGGTCGTCCGACAAGGAAACAGACGATAAACCCGGCGTCCTCAACACGGACTTTCTCGCCATCATCGACGCCGATCCAAAATCTCGAACCTACGGAAAGGTGGTGAACACGGCGTCGATGGAGAGCGTGCCCGGGGCGAACCTGCTCAACGATCTCGGGTTGACGGACGCGCTCAACCTGACCACCAAATACCGGCTTGCCGTCGACGGGATCCCGTCGGACGCGCTAAACGAGGCGCATCACATGACGCATGACCCGATCGTCATCGGCAAGCGCAGCTATCTCTTTATGGGCGGGCTGATCAGCGCGAACATCTTTCGTTGCGACGTCACAAATCCGCTCCGCATTCCGACCTGTCCCTTGGTCACGACCGCGAAAGACGTATCAAACTTCTCTGGCATCGACGACTTTCTGCCGGCCCCCAACGGCGACGTGCTAGTCACTTACATGGGCGCCAAGGACCTCACGACACCAGGCGGATTGGTCGAGATCGATCCCGACGGCGCGGTCGTCGGAGAATACGCGGCCGCCAAGCCGGGCGGACCGGCGCGCTACATGCCAAGCGTCAATGGCGAGACGGATACCGGATTGCTCGCCCACCCGCACGGGATTGATACCCGCCCGGACCTGGATTTGCTGGTGACGTCCGACTACGCCGACCCGCTTACCCTCGCGACTTCGAAGGATTTGCAAGGGAAGGAGGAAGACTGCGGCACAACCGTACGGTTCTGGAAGCTATCGGATCTCAAGGCGGGGCCCACGGCGATCGCGCAGCTTCCCGTCGGCAAGGGCAGGGAGGCTTATTTCCGATACAATGCGCCCGAGGGTGTCATGTCGGTCGCGCTCACTCATTTGCACGAGCACAAGGGTGTGTTCGCCACGACCATGGGAGGTGGAACGATCTGGTATGCGCCGGACGCCACCGCCGCCGAGCCCGAATTCCGCATGATATATCGAATAGGTCCGGGTGCCAGCGCCCCGATATTCTTCGTCACGCCGGACGACCGGTTTCTCGTGGAACCGATCCAAGGCGTATTGTCTCCCAGCGACCCACCGCCGGCCGGCCTCTCGGTCTCGGCCTATAACCGCGATTATGACGGTGAACACTCCCGCCGCGTCATTGTCCTCGACATACAAAAGCTGCTGAGAGCGCGGACTCTCGTCAAATGCGACGCGCCGCCCGTCGAAACCGACGCAAGCGGGACCATCACAAAGATAACCGCTCCTAACAACGGCGCCGCGGATTGCCCGACGGTCACCGGAACCCTCAACCTGGATTCGCAAGCGAATTTCGCCACCCATAGCGGGCCGCACTTTGTGGCGTTCGACCACGAGACGCGCCGGGTCGCTGCCTCTAACTATTTTGTGCAGTTGACGCCATTCGCATTACCGGGGCTTCACGAGGATGGGGACCATCGGGTGTGCGTGGCCAGGCTGACGACGACCGGTCAGCTGGTCCTCGATCGGGCGTTCAAGGACGAACTGAACCTGGCCGAGCCGGGGTGCATCGCGATGGACCGGCCGGCGTCCTATCGCTGGCCTAACCGCGGCCGAACCGGTGCCGCCAAGCCGCATGCGATGGCGTTCATCAACCTGGACGACGACCGGGACGACAATCGGGATCGGGACTGAAAACGTTAGGAGCGCGTCGTTGAAGCGCCCGAGCTCAATCGCGCTCGGCACTGCTCTGCTCGCCGGTCTTGGAGCGGCCGTCTTTAGTGCTGTCTCTCACCAGCCCACTGCACGGAGTGCCGAGCTCGAAAACTTCCATCTCGTCGGGCCGACCGGGCGGTCCTACTCGATCGAGAGTTTTCCGTCCGGCTCGGTTCTCGCAATATATTTCGGTTACACGACCTGTCAGCGCTCCTGTCCAACCGCGCTTAACGACATCGCCGAGGCGATCGACCGCATGGGCAAGCTCGGGGCCTCTGTCCAGCCCGTATTCATCGACATGGATCCCAACCGCGCGGCGCCTATCGGTCTACCCGTTTATATGGAGGCTTTCGGACAAAGCTTCCTCGGTCTTACCGGTTCGTCCGACGACATCGAGCAGGCAGCTAAGAGCTTTGAGGTCAGAGTCGGGCGCACCCAACTCAGTGCCGACCCGAGCGACTATGTGATGAAACATACCTCGCCGATTTTTGTTATGCGGCCCGGCGACCCCCACCCAAAGAGACTCCCGGCCTCAAGTTCGCCCGCGACAATCGAGGCTGCGCTGAGGAGCGCTCTCTAAGAGACCACGCTCGGCGGGATGCTCGTCGCGCGGCGGGCAGAGCCGCTTCACCCTCAGAAGCGGCCGGTGCTATCCTGACGCGGTTGATTCGAGGAGGGACCGATGCCGAATATCCCCGGTGCAGTAACCGATCCCAGCCGTGTGCGCGGCGAAGCGATCGAGCTCAAAAGCGGCAGCGACACGATCCGCGGCTATCTCGCCCGGCCGAGCCAGCCCGGACGCAATCCCGGCATTATCGTGATCCACGAGGCCTTCGGGCTCGTCGAGCACATCCGCGACATTGCCCGGCGCTTTGCCAACATCGGCTACAACGCCTTGGCTCCCGACCTCTACACCCGCGCCGGAGGGCCGTCCAATCCCGACGACATCGCCACGGTCATGCCGGTCATGTTCGCCAAGCCCGATGCCGAGGCGGTGCGCGATCTCGAAGCGGCGGCAGCGCATCTGCGCGGGCTTTCCGGCGCCACCGCAAGAGTCGGCGCGATCGGCTTTTGCTCCGGCGGCCGCCAGACCTTGCTGTTCGCGTGCAGCAGCGACAAGGTCAACGCTGCGGTCGACTGCTGGGGAGGTTTCATCCATCGCGCGACCCCGGACGCCGAGACCATACCATCGCGGCCAAGGCCGATCCTCGATATGGTCGGGCAGCTGCACTGCCCGCTCTTCGCGGTGTTTGGCGAGGAGGACCAAAATCCGACCGTCGCGCAATCCGAGGAATTGCGCACACGCGCGCAACGTGCCGGCAAGGAGGTCACGATCAAGGTCTACAAGAACGGTGGGCACGCCTTTCTTGCCGATTACCGGCCGAGCTATCGCGAAGCTCCGGCGGCCGAGCTGTGGTCGGACGCCGTCACGTTCTTCGACAAGCACCTGAAGGGCTGACGCGGTCGTTCGTGTGCAACAGCCCCCTTGAGAGGGGGCCGAGCCATCCTTATATGCGCGATATATGTGATTTTCTCAATTTATATAGAGGACTTTGGTGCTGTGATCATAACGAAAAATCGCCTCGCAAATTCGGCTGCCATTCGGCTGCCGGAATGCGCTTTGGCACCCGAAATTCGGCTGTCGCGGACTCGGCCGGATCGCACCAAGAGGCTGATCTGGCGTGCTTTTTGGATTATCGAACGGTGCATTCGCAGGCTGAAACATTTTTTTCCGCTGTCGGCAGTGGAAACGGATTTGGGCCGAAGGTGCCGAGCCATCGGCTACGGCTAGGTGTCTCAGAGGGCGGGTAGCCGGTCTTAGAGGTCAGTCCGGCAGGTCGAAAAACTTGCACCAACCATTCGGGCTGATGTCGCCGGCTACGACCTGGCACGATCGCGGCGGGCGAAACAAGGTGCAAGCGGCGCAGGCGAGGGCGCTCTTCGGCCAGTCTTGATACTTGGCTTCGGCTTGCGACATCTTCTGCTGCGCCATCGTCGTCGCGACGCCGAGCACCCCCGACGCGCCGGCCAAAACCGTCCGCAACAGATTGCGACGTAACAGCCTGGGAGAGGCGTTTGACAACCGTTGCGCTAGAAAGCTAGCCTCGCGCGACAAGCGCAGACCCGTTCGAGGAGTGCCGCATTATGTCGCAAGAAATATCACCCCGCCTCAGCCATGTCGGCATTTACGTGACCGACTTGGCGAAGATGAAAGACTTCTACACCGCGGTTCTCGGCTTTGTGGTCAGCGATGCCGCATCCGACGGCCGCATCACCTTCTTGAGCCGCAACCCCAGCGACCACCACCAGGTCGTGCTCGTGCCGGGTCGTAAGACCGAGTTCGACATGCCGATGGTGCAGCAGATCTCGTTCAATGTCGGGAACTTGGCCAATGTGCAGCGCGCCTTCCGAAAAGTGCGCAGCGCCGGCTGTCAGGGTCTCCGGCCCGTCAGCCACGGTAACGCCTGGTCTATCTATTTTCAGGATCCCGAAGGCAACCGCATCGAGATGTTCTGCGACACGCCGTGGTATGTCTCCCAGCCCTGCGGTTTTGAGATCGACCTCGACAAGTCCGAGGACGAGCTCTACCGCGAGACCGAAGCGCATTGCCGTACCCTCCCCGGCTTCAAGCCGATGGAGGAGTGGCGGGCCGAAATCTCCCGCAAGATCGCCGAGAAGCTCGACGCCTGACCGAGAGTTTTTGGGAAATGGCGCCGATGAGTGGTACTATCGAGCCAACTCGTCGTCCCCGCGAAAGCGGGAACAAGCCGCGAGGACGTAGTCGCTGGCCCTCCCGCCGGCGCGAGGGCGACGATCCATCAAAACCCGCGCGGAGCGGGCAACGAGCGAGGGCGCGATGAGCAAACGACCAATGTATCTGCAGCACGTCAACATCTATGTTCGCAACGCCGAGCGGGCTAAGGAGTGGTATGAAGAGATGCTCGGCTTGCACACCTATGAGTATCGGCCTGGCTGGGCGGCGTTCATGTCGGCCGACACCGAGCAGTCACATGAGGTGGCGCTGATGCAGCTGGGCGATGACGCGCCGTTGCAGCAGAAGGGTCAGGTCGGGCTAAACCACATGGCATGGCGGCTCGAGTCGCTCGACGATCTCAAGGACTTCTACCGCCGCATCAAAGCCAAAGGCTGGCCGATTGAGCACATTTCCGACCACGGCATCTCGCTCGGCATCTATACGCGCGATCCCGACGGCAACGGCGTCGAGGTCTTCTACGAGATGCCGCGCCCCGAATGGCCGGTCGACTACCACATCTTCTCGCGCGACAAGGTCGGCCGCGGCCGTTTCCCCGGCCCGTGGGACGCCGAGATCCGGCCCGACGGACCGCCGGTGCCGCAGGCCCAGCCGGCCGCGGCGGAGTAGGATCCGGTCATCCCGGTCGGCGCGACCACCGCCGACCGGGGTTCATCTTCGCCCCGGAAAAATGGGGCTCACGGCCCTTCGGCTTCTGTTGTTTTCTCTCCCTCAGGGCCGTGCAGTTTTCGTTGATCCGGAGTGGGGATACATTGTTTCCCGACGGCGCCCGGTTTTGCCTAGCCGTTTGATCAGGCGCGCATTTGTGGGCCAGTGTGCCGCTACGAATTACGTTGGTCTTATCGCATGCTCAACCCGACTTACGGACCCAGCCGTAGCGCAGATTGCTGCGCCCGGGCCCATTATTCACATAATCAGCCTTTAGCTCGGCAAAGCGATCGGGCGCCGCTAGACCGGCGTGTTGGTCGAAATTGTAGAGCCGCGCGGTGTTGCCGCCAAAGACTGCTGTTTTGGTCGGGCCGTCGGCTGGCCCCAGCGGCTGAAAGCCGTACTTCTGCTGCATGTCCTCGGGGATCTCGAGGCGGCGCAGCCCTTCGATCTGCCACTGCGGGGCGCCGGTCCACACCGCATCGGTGCCCCACAGCACGTGATCCGCGCCGAGTCCCTTGACCAGCATGCCCATCAACGCTGCCGCGAGACGCGGCTCGGCGACCGCGGTCCAAGCAAAGAGCTGGCCCAAATCGCCGTAGACGTTGGTGACGCCGTATTTCTCCGGGATCTCGGCGAGGTCGCTGGTCCATGAGGTGCGCCCGGTCTTGTCGAATTCCGCCATGCCCTCGGCCGGGCTGGCGCCGATCCAACGATAGGCCGAGTGGTAGATCAGGAAGTTGAGCTGCGGCCAGTCTTTGGCCGCCCTGCCGACATCGCTGACATCGGCATAGGGCCGCAACCGCGGGAATTTCTCCTCGACCGCCGGCGCGAACAATCCCTTGTGGATGCAGACATTCTTGATGCCCGATTTCGCCGCCTTCTCATAGAAGGGGTACATCAGCTTCTCGTCATCCAAATGAAAAGGATGATTGGCGAGCTCCTTATGGGTGTTGTCGCCGACCGTATAGCCCTTCCATGAATCGGGCTTGTAGATTTCGATCGCGTGGTCGACCTGGTCGAGCCAGCCGGGCCAGCCCGGGGTGATCGTGAAATGCGCCATCATCCGCCGCGTGCCGGCATCCTTGTTGACCTGCTCGCGGGTCTTGAACACCTGCTCCTGCGGAATGAACCAATCCTCGGGGGCCTCGGATGGCGAGTTCGACAACAGCGCCACCTTGGTGTCGCTGTCCATGTAAATTTCTTTGACATAGTTGGCGTATTTGAGATCGTCGATGGTCTGTTCCTTGTCGCCGATCTCCTTGTTCCAACCCGCCTTGCCGACCGCCTCGCGCGCCTTGATGAACCCCATCAGGCGGGTGTCGTCGCGCAGGAAATGGGTGTGGCCGTCGATAATGAGCTGATTGGACAGTGAACCGGCGCGCTCGGCCGCCATGTCCGGCGTTGCCGCCTCCGCCTCGGTGACCTCGAACAGGCGGCCGAAGACCTGGTTCATTGCGACGAACGAAGCCGCCATCCCGGCGGCGGTCTGAAAAAAGCGCCGCCGCGACAAGCCCTGCTGACGGGCGAGCCAGCCGCTCATCTCCTTTAGCCGAGCCTCGACCTCGCGCTGCTTGGCGCCCTGCGGCACCGGCATGTATTCGTCGCTAGAGACGATCTGGGTCGGAACCGGCGACGGGAAAGACGATGTCTCAGCCGGCAGCAACTGCTGCAGCTCTTCGTCACTCAGGAACTTCATGGTCTCCTCCCCGGGGTCGCGGGCGCCTCGATATTCAACAGTCGGGCGGCATTGCCGCCCAGGATCGCCTTGCGCTCGAAATCGTCGAGCCCACGGGCGCCCTCGATCATGCCGAGCGGATCGACCTCCCCCATATCGGCGGGATAGTCGGTGCCCATCAGGATGTGGTCGGCACCATATTGCTCGACCAAATACTCGAGCTGGTGGTGAGTATAGACGAGCGCGTCGAAATAAACCCGCTTCAGATAGGTGGTCGGCATTCGCCGGATGCGCTCACAGCAATCCGGGCGCGCCGAGGCGGCATGGTCGATGCGCCCCGAATAGGCCGGCAGAAAGCCGCCGCCATGCGAGACGACCAGCTTCAAATTCGGGTAATCGGCAAGCACACCGCCAAAGATCAGATGATGCAAGGCGACCGTCGTATCGAGCGGGTTGCCGATCACGTTATTAAAATAGTGCTCGGCTAGGCGGCCCGCCTCGGTAAAGCCGTCCGAATGCATAAAGACGACGAGGCCGAGCTCCTCGCTGCGCGCGAAAATTTTGCGGAAGCGCTCGGCCGACAAATCCTCGCCGGCGACATGGGTCATGATCTCGATGCCACGCAGGCCGAGCGACCGGTGCAGGCGTTCGAGCTCGGCGACCGCCAGCTCCGGTGCCTGAAACGGCACGGTCCCGAGCCCGACGAAGCGCTCCGGGTAGCGGCCACAGATATCGGCGATGAAATCGTTGATGGTGCGCGAGGTCTCGCGCCCGAGATCGGGATCGGCGCCGTAATAGGTCTGACGTGGCGCCGGCGAGATCGCCTGAATGTCGATCCCCATCCGATCCATATCCTCGATGCGCTCTTCGGGAGAGGAGCCCTGCAGACGGGTCCGCACACCGTTCTGGCGGTTGATGTCCCGGCTGCGCTCGCTGGCGGAGGTTTCGAGAAACCACCGCGACACGGCGGTGTTGCCCTCGACCATTGCGGTCGCCTTGTCGCAGCGCACATGGCAGTGGATGTCGATCGTGAACCATTTGCCGCGCGCATGGACCGGACCCGGGAAGCGTCCGGCCAGCGGTTCCGTGCCCGGCGGCAGGCATTTGAACAGCATCGCCGCGCCTTCCCGGGTCAACCATGCACACCTGGGATTTCGATGTTTAAGAGCCGCGCGGCGTTACGGCCGAGGATCGCCCGCCGCTCGTTGTCATCGAGCCCCGATGCGCCCTCGATAAAGCCGATCGGGTCGACCTCCCCCATATCGG
>Ga0306925_10003563_pt1 | contig 13844 bp, 13 predicted proteins | sample flu12Cox44000176_FD_203755 | JGI IMG/M metagenome (GOLD analysis project Ga0306925, IMG submission 203755) | Lab enrichment of tropical soil microbial communities from Luquillo Experimental Forest, Puerto Rico - flux8day.12C.oxic.44.000.176 (v2)... | ecosystem: Environmental > Terrestrial >... | reverse complement strand
TGGGTGTTTGCGCTCTCGGTCGAACCGCGTGCCCGTCTGCGGGGCGTGGGGCAAGCCTTGTTCGAGGCGATCTCGGCGGAATTCAAAGCCGCGGGCGTGCGCAGCGTGCGAACCATGGTAGCGCGCGGCAATCGTCTGCACCTCGCGTTCTTCCGCAGCGAGGGGATGATGGCCGGACCTTACCTTCAGCTTGAGAAAGAACTTGACTGATCACCTGAACGCGGTGCGCGATGAAGCTGCAGATCTCAAGTCGGATCGCGATCTTCGCCCTCTTGGAGCTCGCTGCGCCACCGCCGCGCCAGTTCGCCGTGGCTGAAATGGCTGAGAAATACGGCGTCTCCAGCCATCACCTCGCGAAGGTCATGCAGGTCCTGGCGCGCGCCGGCCTGGTGCGAGCGGTGCGCGGTGCGCGGGGCGGTTATCAGTTTAGCGGCAATGTGCGACGCACCACGCTGCTTGATGTGATCCAGCTATTCGAGAATTTGGGCTCGGGACCCGCGTTTTCCCGGGCCATGGAGGCAACCGATGCGGGGAGAGCCTTGCGCGAAGTCCTCGCCGAGATCGACGACATCGCAAGGGCGACACTGGGCTCGATCACGCTTGCCACGATGCTCAAGCTGGTCGATCGGCGGCGAAACGGCAGCCAGAGCGAATCTGCAGTTCGTCAGGTCGTTATGACTCGCTGAGCAGCGCAATCATCCCATGCGGGCGGTTTCGCCATGGGTATTGATGAAAAGGACCGTGAGCTGATCCATGCAAATGATGTGCTCGCGAAACAATTTTGCCAGCTTCCTGCGCAGCAGCGTTTGCGCCTTTCGCCAATTGTGCCGGCTGAGGGCTGCCGCGCGATCGCAGAGATCAAGGAGCATCTGGTGCTCCCGCCTGTGACATTCGCACAGCCTGACGCCGGCCCTGTCCATCAGGATAGCCTCGTGATCGAAGTGCTCTCGCATGAGTTTCTTGAGCCGAGCAATAAAGAATTCGAATCGGAGTTGGTCGCAGTTCACTGCGCGGAGCCAGCAATCGGCGATGGCCATGTGGTCTGAATCGATCATATCGTTACCGAGCCTGAATTGTTTCCCGATTAGTAGGCGAACGCGGGGCATAGAACATTCTCTTACACGGCAATCGATCGGCGTCACGCCCGAGCCGGTGATGCCACAGCTGCAAGATCTTTTCCCGATACTCCCACTGATCATGAAAATGCGCGGTATTGCTTGATTTTGGTCAAGGTGCCTGACTGCCTGCGGGTACGGAATTCGCGCCCTCGCCAACCGTCAAGGAGACCGCCAATGTCACTTCTGCTCCCACCCGGCTGGACACCGCCCATTGGATACGCCAATGGAGTCGTGGTTCCTGCGGGACGCATCGTGTTCGTTGCTGGACAAGTCGGCTGGGACGAGCAGCAGCGCTTTCACAGCGATGATCTGGTCCCGCAATTCGAGCAGGCACTCAAGAACGTACTCGCTGTCCTCGCGCAGGCAGGAGGCGCGCCCGAGCATATTTGCCGAATGACCGCTTATTGCATTGATAAGCCGGCTTATCTCGCGGCACGCGTCGATTTGGGGCGCATTTGGCGACGGTTGATGGGCAAGCACTATCCAGCCATGAGCATGATTTTTGTCGCCGATCTGCTCGACCGCCCCGCCAAAATCGAGCTCGAGGCAACCGCCGTTATTCCCGCAGCGCCATCTGCCAATTGAATGCTTTGCTCGCTCGCGTGCGTTCTCGGGCGATGCACTGGCGCTAGCGCACGAATGCTGTGACACTCAGCTTTGCTGTTCGGCAAACAAGGACGCTGTCAGTCGACAGGCGAGTGCCGCCGCAGCGAGCCGGCGATATTGGGCTGCAGCGACCGTGGTTCGCATCGGCTGGACCTGCTTCTGGACCAGACGGTCAATCTCCTGGAGTGCGCTCTCATCGATCTGTCGTCCAACGATTGCATCGGTTCCGGCGAGCACAAACGGCCGAGAGTTTGTGCCGGTAAGCCCGATGCGCAGCGATTTTACGATACCGGCCGCGGCGCTCAGGACGACCGCGACGCCGGCGAGTGGATAATCAATGGCTCCGCGCACGCGCACCTTGGAGTAGGCCGATGGTCCTGGCGGCCGCGGCAACTGAACCGCGATTATGAGTTCGTCATCGGCCAGCCTGAGATGGGCACGGCCATCTTCGACATAGAGCTTGCCGAGCGGGAGCCGCCGCCGACCGTTCTTACCCGCGATCTCCGCGTCAGCGCCGAGCGCGAGCAGCGCCGGCGCAAGATCGCCGGTAAAGGCGGCGTGGCAACGCTGACCCTGGGGTGCCACGTGGCAGATGTCGCCACGCGACTTTAGGCAGAATTCGTTGGCGCGGCGCCACCATTCGCTTTGATTGTAGAAAATGCAGCGCGTGTCGAGGCAGAGATTTCCGCCCAGCGTTCCCATCGCGCGATGGCCCGGTCCGGCGATTCCTTCTGCAGCTTGTACCACGGCGCGATAATCGGAGGCGACCACCGGGTTGCGGGCGAGCGCGGCGATCGTCACGCCCGCGCCGACGCGGAGCCCGTTGTCGCTGACTTGGAGCTCGCTAAGCTCCTCGATCCCCGACAGATCGATCAGTAGATCGGGACTGTTCAGCCCGTGACGCATGTTGACCAGAAGGTCCGTTCCGCCGGCAATGAAACGGCTTGCTGGATGTTGCACGCGCGCGGCGACCGCATCCGCGATGCTGCGCGGGCGAGTGAGCTGAAATTCCGGCATCGAGGTGCTCATGATGCAGCCCTACGTGCCGCCACAAGCCGCCGCTCCCTGCGCCGTTCGACCACTGCCTGGATGATTCGATCGGGCGTTGCCGGCAGCTCGTTGAGGTCGATGCCGATGGCGTTCGCAATAGCGTTGATCACTGCTGGCGGAAAGCCGGCTAGCGCGCCCTCGCTCGCTTCCTTGGCCCCGAACGGCCCATAGGGATCGTGACTTTCCACGATCCCCACCTCGATCGGCGGCGATTCCGCAATAGTGGGAACGCGATATTCCAGCAGGCTGGCATGAACCGGCAGGCCACTGACGTAATGCGTTTCCTCGCTCAGCGCCTGCCCCATGCCCATCCAGACTGATCCTTGGATTTGGCCTTCCACTGCCAGAGGATTGATGGCGTGGCCGCAGTCGAGGGCAGCCCAAACCTTGTCGACAGCCACCATGCCGGTCGCCTCGTCGACGCTCACCTCCACGACCTGGGCGGCATAGCTGAAGCCCATAGTCGAGCCCACGGCACCACCACGATGTTTGCCGCCCTGTGCTTCCGGTGGACAGGTGAATGTTCCCGACACCGTGATCGCGCCGCGATCAACCAGCGCCGCTTTCACGACTTCGCGGAAGGGCAGGTTCGATTGTCCTTCCGATCCGACATGGAAGACTTCACCCGTGCATTCGATGTCTTCCACACGCGCTTCGAGCTTGCCGGCCGCCGCCTCCGCGAGGATGGATTTCAGCTTTCGGGCAGCATCGATCGCCGCATTGCCGACCATAAAGGTGATTCGCGAGGAATAAGCGCCGTTGTCTTTCGGTGTGATCGCGGTGTCGCCGGCGACCACGCGCACCCGCTCAAGCGACACGCCGAGTGTTTCCGCAACCGCGATGGCGACCATGGTCGAGGAACCCTGGCCGATATCGGCGGCGCCCGTGAGCGCGGTCACGCCGCCGTCGAAATCGAGCTTGACGTTCACCACTGCGTGCGGCTCGCCCGTCCAGTGAACGGGCTTGGCCGCGCCACTGACGTAATGCGAGCAGGCCATTCCGAGACCCTTGCCAGGGGGGAGCTTGCCGATGCGTTCGCGCCACCGGCTCGCGCGCTCGACCTTATTGAGGCATTGTTCGAGTCCGCAGCTGTTCACCATCAGATCGTTCAATGTACGTGTCGGAGCGCGGAGCAGATTGGCGCGGCGGACGGCGAACGGGTCGAGCTTGAGCTCGCGGGCCATGCGGTCGAGTAGGCATTCGAAAGCGTGGCGACTGTCGACGGAGCCATGACCACGCATCGCGCCGCATGGCGGGAGATTGGTGTAAACCCGATATCCGTCGTATTTGATCGCGGGAATGTCGTAGATTCCTTGCAGGAGCGCGCCGGCGTAGAGGATGGTCACGATGCCGTAGCCGGCATATGCGCCGCCGCGCTGGACCACCTCGCATTCGCAGGCAGTGATGTGGCCGTCACGCCGCATCCCGAGTTTGAGCCTGATATCGGTCTGCGGACGGGCGCGGTGCGTGAGGAAGTTCTCTTCGCGCGTCAGTCGCATGAGCACCTTGCCTGCCGCGGCCCGGGCAAGCAGGGCAGTGATAATCTCAAAATTCAGCACCTCGACGCGAGCGCCGAAGCCGCCGCCGATGAAAGGTTTCGCGACACGAATGCGCGAGGCGTCCATTTCGAGGCAGCGCGCAAGCATGAGGTGCAGGTAATAACCGACTTGCGACACGCTCTGCACTGTAAGCCGGCCGGTCGCCGAATCGTAATCCGCAAGGCAAGCATGTGGCTCAATCTGGGCGTGATTGACCTCGGCGCAATGGATGGTCGCCTCGCGGACGAGGTCGGCCGCCGCGAAACCAGCCCGCACATCGCCAAACTCGTGATGCACCTCGCGTTCGAGATTGTCAGGCTTGTTGGCATGCAGCGGCATCGCGCCCGGACTGCGCGCGTCTGCCGACACGTAGCAAGCGGGAAGCTCTTGCACCTCGAATTCGATCAGCTCGAGCGCGTGCGCGGCGATCTCTTCGTCAGTTGCCGCGACGGCCGCGACCGGCTCGCCGCGGTAGCGCACCCGCTCGCGCGCAAGCGGATATTCGTTCATGGCCACTGGCAGGACCCCGTAGGTGTGGGGACAGTCTTCACCGGTCACGACGGCGATGACCCCCTCGAGCGCGCGTGCCTTGGAGACATCGAGACGAAGGATCTCCCCGTGGCTCACCGGACTTCGAAAAATGCGGCCGACCAGGGCGTCGGCATGTTCCAAGTCCGCGGTGTAGCGCGCGCGCCCGGTAACCTTCTCAATGCCATCGATCAGCGGCACCGCCCGCCGCTTGGCATCATTTTTCTGATCGCCAGTCATAATGCCGCCTCCGCTGCGGCTTTCACCGACTCAATGATTTTCACGTAGCCGGTGCACCGGCAGAGATTGCCTGATAGCGCCGTGCGTATTTCAGCGTCCGTGGGATGAGGGTTACGGCGCAAAAGTCCCTCCGCCGCCATGATCATGCCGGGCGTGCAGAACCCGCATTGCGTTCCAAGCTTCTCGTGAAATGCACGCTGCAGTCGATTGGGACGCCCATGTTGGGCAAGGCCCTCGATGGTCTCCACGTTGCGTCCCTCGCAGCGTACCGCGAGCGTGATGCAGGAAGGTATCGCTTCGCCGTCGAGCAAGATCGTGCATGCTCCGCATTCGCCGCCATCGCATCCGACCTTGACGCCGGTCAACCGGGCGCTCTCGCGCAAGTAATCGGAGAGCAATTGGTTCTCGGCGACCGCGCCTTCATGCCAACGGCCGTTGAGCTTCAACCGAAGTAACCGCTTCCGCGGCTGCGGGATCTGTGTGGGCATCGGCCGGCCTCCACGCCCCGCCGCTCAAGAAGAAACGACGATTGGTTGAGTTCGCCGCGTTTCCTGACCCGCGGCCATGACCTAAATCAAGTAGCCCGGTAAATCCGCATGGACGACGCGAATGTCGGTCCCCGTCACGTCCGATCGGATGTGCGCCGTTCCGGCCTGCACCTGACATAAGTCAAGGACCGCGTCTTAAGGGGGTGCCTTAATTAATCGCTAACAGTCACGGGCGCAGACGAATGACCGCGGTTCGGGACTATAACGCCGCCGTAGACTTCGTCGATCGCAACGTTGCCGAGGGCCGGGGCGATAAAACCGCCTGTATCGATCCGGCTCGCAACATTACCTACGGCGAACTGCGCGATGCCGCCGCCCGCATCGGTCCGATGCTCACGCGACTGGGTATCGAGCCGGAGAATCGGATCGCTCTCATCCTGCTCGACACCGTCGAGTTCCCGATACTGTTCTGGGGCGCGATCCGCGCCGGCATCGTCCCGGTCCTGCTCAACACCAGGTTTACGGCGGACCAGTACCGCTATCTGCTTGAGGATTCGCGCGCCAAGGCGGCCTTCGTTTCTGCTGCACTGCTGCCGATAGTGCAGGAGGCGGCGAAGGATGTATCGACCTTGCGCGCCATTATTGTCGTCGGTGGCGGCCCGGATCGCGTGCCGCGGCTCGACGCGTTGCTCGCCGCCGAAAACGAAGGTTCGGCGCCGGCGCGAACCTGCGCCGACGAGGTTGCCTATTGGCTGTATTCTTCCGGCACAACGGGAGCGCCCAAGGGCGTTATGCACGTGCATTCCAGCCCGATGGCGTTGGCGCGGCTGTCCGGCCAGGACCGGATCGGGATTCGCGAGGACGACGTCGTGTTTTCAGTGGCGAAACTCTTTTTCGCCTACGGCCTCGGCAATGCGATCTTTTGCCCGATGTCGGTCGGCGCAACCTCGGTGTTCTACCCGGAGCGGCCCACCCCGCAGACGGTGTTCGAGACGCTGCGCGCCTATCAGCCGACAATGTTCTACGCCGTTCCGACGCTCTACGCGGCCATTCTGGCCGACCCCGAATGCACGCCGGAGAACAGTTCCAGCCGGCTGCGGCTGTGCTTTTCGGCCGGCGAGCCGCTGCCGCCCCATCTTGGTGAAGCGTGGAAGGCGCGCTTTGGTCTCGACATCGTCAACGGCGTCGGCTCGACCGAGATGGGGCACCTTTACATCACCAACCTTCCGCACAAGGTCGAGTATGGAACCGCCGGCATGGCAGTGAAGGATTATGATCTGAAATTGGTCGATGACGACGGGCACGAGGTCGCCGACGACGAGATCGGCGAACTCCTCGTGCGCGGGCCATCCGCGGCTCTCGGCTATTGGAACCAGCGTGAAAAATCGCACCGGACGTTCATCGGGGAATGGACGCGCACCGGTGACAAATATCTGCGCCGTTCGGACGGCGTGTATATCTACTGCGGCCGCACCGATGACATGTTCAAGGTGAGTGCCATCTGGGTATCCCCCTTCGAAGTCGAAGCCGCGCTAATCGCCCATCCAGCTGTGCTCGAGGCCGCCGTCGTTCCGGCTGAGGACAGCAACGGGTTGATCAAGCCGAAGGCCTTCGTGGTGCTCAAGGACCGGCGCGTCGATGGGCCCAACCGAGCGCTCTATGAGGAACTCAAAGTTCACGTCAAACGAACCGTAGGCCCGTGGAAGTACCCGCGTTGGATCGAGTTCATAGACAGCCTGCCAAAGACGGCGACCGGAAAAATCCAGCGCTTCATGCTGCGGGACAAGGCGCGGGCGGTCGGCTCCGGCAGCGCCAAGCGGGAGAATCCGATGCCCGCTCTCGCGCAGCTCGATCAATATTTGCCCCGACAGGGGCATGCCTGCCGATCGCGCAGCACCGTGGGTCGGAGGGAAAAATCATGTTCCATGTAGCGGTTGCCAATAACGTCGCGACGCTTACGCTCAGCCGTCCGCCGGTGAACGCTATCAACGATGATTGGATCCGCTTGTTCACAGGCAAGCTCGACGACCTCGCGGGGCGTTCGGATTGGGTGGTGCTGCACCTGCGCTCCGACCAGAAAGTGTTCTGCGCGGGCGCCGATCTTGCGGAAGTGCGCGATCATGTCCGCGCACCTCGCGGTCCGGATCGGATGTATGACTACGTCGCTGACATCCAACGCCTCTACCAGCGCATCGAAAGGTTGCCGCAGGTCACGATCGCTGAGATCGGCGGAGCTGCAATGGGGGGCGGGCTCGAATTGGCGTTGGCTTGCGATCTCCGGATTGCGGCCATCGATGTAAAGGTCGGGCTGCCCGAGGCGCGGCTCGGATTGATTCCCGGTGCCGGCGGCACGCAGCGGCTGACCAGGCTTTGCGGCCGGTCGGTGGCCGCGAGGCTCATTCTGGGCGCGGAAATCATCGATGGAGCAACGGCTAGTAAACTGGGCGTGGTCCACTGGGCGGTGCCGCGCACGGATTTGCCCGCGCGCGCCGTGGAAGTCGCCGCGCGCGTCGCGGCCCTACCGGCCGCGGCGCTGGTGTGGAGCAAGGCCTGCATTGCCGCTGCTGCGGAGCCAGGTCAAGACGGCTATCGCGACGAGCTCGAGGGCACGCGTCGGCTATTGACCAATGCGGAAACGCGGCAGCGCGTCGAGGCATTTTTCGCCGGTGCGTTGCAGTGATGGCGGCTCGGCGCGGACAAGGAGAGGTGCCATGAAACTTGACGGCAAGACGGCGCTGGTGACGGGCGGCGCATCAGGAATCGGCAAAGCGACGGTGATGGAGTTCGCCCGCAGCGGCGCTGCCGTTATCTGCGCGGACGTGAACGCAGAGAAGGGAGCCGAGCTGCAGAGGGAGGCGGCCGCGACCAATTTCGCCGTGGAATTCGTGGCAATGGACCTCGCCGATTCGGCCTCAGTGCGCCGCTGCGCTGCCGAGGTGCTCCTGCGCCACCCCCGCATCGACATACTGGTCAACGCGGCCGGATGGAATGACCTTGAGCCGTTCATGGAGAACTTGCCCGACTACATGGACCGCGTCATTGCCATCAACCTTGGCGGGATGTTGCACCTCACCCAAGCACTGCTCCCCGCGATTATTGCCGCCGGCAAGGGAAAGATCGTCAATATCTCGAGCGATGCAGGGCGGGTCGGGAGCTCCGGTGAGACGACCTATGCCGCCGCCAAAGGGGGGGTGATCGCCTTCACCAAGTCGCTCGCCCGCGAAGTGGCGCGCCATTCGATCAACGTCAACTGCGTCTGCCCCGGCCCCACCGATACCCCCATGCTGCAGTCGCGACCGGAGAAGCTGAAGGAAGCATTTCTGCGTGCGATTCCCTTCCGGCGGTTCGCCAAGCCGCAGGAGATCGCGGACGCGATCCTGTTTTTCGCGAGCCCACGCTCCGACTACATCACCGGGCAGGTGTTGAGCGTGAGCGGCGGGCTCACGTTTGCCGGCTGAAGGAGGCGACGATGTCCACACCCGTTGCAGCGGTCAAAGCGCGCTCGGACGAAACTGCCATGTCCGATACCGCTGGGCGTTTTCGCCCGCCGCGGGTTGATTTTGCCAATTTCAAACCGCTGCATTTCCTCTGGCAGCTCGACGGCAAGGTCGCGACTGTGACGCTCAATCGCCCGGAGCGCAAGAATCCGTTGACGTTGGAATCTTACGGCGAGTTGCGGGATGCCTTCCGTGACCTCGTCTACGCCGATGGCATCAAGAGCGTGGTGATCACCGGGGCAGGAGGCAACTTCTGCTCCGGTGGCGACGTGCACGAGATCATCGGCCCGCTCGTGGAGATGCAGCGCCAGGGCGACATGCCCGGGCTCATCGCGTTCACGCGGATGACGGGCGATCTGGTGAAGGCGATACGCGCCTGCCCCCAGCCGATCGTTGCTGCGGTCGATGGCATTTGCGCGGGCGCTGGCGCAATCCTGGCGATGGCCTCGGATTTGCGTCTTGGCACGGCGCGCAGCAAGGTCGCCTTTCTGTTCGTGCGAGTGGGCCTGGCCGGCTCCGACATGGGCGCTTGCAACATGCTGCCGAGAATCGTTGGCGCGGGACGCGCAGCCGAACTCCTCTACACTGGGCGGACCATGGATGGCGCCGAAGCCGAGCGATGGGGTTTCTACAACAGGCTCTGCGAGCCCGAAGCCGTGCTAACCGAGGCGCAAGCTTTGGCGAAATCCCTGGCCGATGGTCCAACCTTTGCCCATGCCATGACCAAGCGTTGCATGCACCAGGAATGGAGCATGGGTGTCGACGAGTCGATCGAAGCAGAAGCGCAGGCGCAGGCTATCTGCATGCAAACAAAAGATTACGAGCGGGCCTACGAGGCCTTCGTCAGGAAGGAGAAGCCTGCGTTTCAAGGCAACTGATGGCTCTGATCGCGTCGTCAATCGCGCCTCGTTGTGGCGACCGAGCATTGGCTGCACCGACATGAGCGCCGACATCGCCGCGCGGGTCGCTACGTTCCTCGACACCCACCACGTCGCGTCACTGGCGACATGTGGGCCGGAGGGGCCGCACGCCGCAAACGTGTTCTATGTGCGCGATGATTTCGCGCTGATTTGGGTTTCCGATCCGAAGAGCCGACACTCCGTCGACGTTGAGATCGGCGGACGCGTCGCAGCAACGATTGCACCCGATTATTTCGATGTTGATCATATTTGTGGAGTTCAGATTTCAGGTCGCGCCCATGTCATCGCCGGCTCAACTAATCGCACCAATGCACGACTGTTGCTCGAAGCACGCTACCCATCAGTAAGGCGGCTGCTCCAGGAGCCATCCGCTCTGCGAGAGGTCTACCCAAGGATGGAATTCTACCGGCTCGAGCCGACACGCATGGTGTTCATCGACAATAGTCAAGGCTTCGGACACAAGGATACACTTGATCTAACCTTGTCAAATAAGGAGGACATGGATGAAAAATGTGGCTTAATGCGGTAAAGGGGTGAATTTATTGCTGCTTATAAGTCGGCATTAATCACCTTGAGGTATATCGCCTTTTTTCATCTCAGTGAAAAGCACCGCGAATCGCCGCGCGCTCATCGGAGGCCAGCTGGCGCAACTTGCTGACATCATCCACCGCCACATGTGCGGCATGCACGACGACTCCCACGGCTCTCAGCTTAGCAAAGGCGCGGGAGAGCGACTCTGGTTTGAGCCCCAGCCGCGCCGCGATCAACACCTTGTCATATGGCAGGGCGACAACGTAGGAGCCGCGTTCGACCGGGACGAGAGAAGCGAGAAATTCGGCAACCCGCTGCACGCCGCTCTGCGCCTTGAGGTGCTCGATCTGCTCGACGAGGTGGTGCAGGTGTTGCGATGCGGATGCGATCATAGCCAACGCGATATCCGGGTTTTCGCGGATGCAGCGGACGACGTGATCGGCTGGGATCCGCACGATACGGGAGTCGCTGACCGCCTCGGCTGTGGCCGGATAACGGGCGCCCGTCAGCGCGTGAGCCTCGGCGTAGCTGCCCCCCTTGCTTAGGACATTGACTACGGTCTCTTCGCCGGACAGGGTAATACGGTAAAGCTTCACCCACCCGTCGATCATGATGAAGAATGCGGTCGCCGGATCACCTTGTCTGAACAGCGTCTCGTGCGGCCGCAGCATGACTGCGGTGGCGGGTGCGACGACGTGCTCGACCGTTTCCGGCTTGAGGCCCCTAAAGACCGCAATGCGGGCGATAATCTGGAGGTCTCCGGCCGTAGGATGCGAGGCCTTGTTGTAAGCCATCCGCGGAGGCTCAGCTGGATGCCTAATTTTCCTTGTTTAGCAGGATCACTAAGATGACAGCCATTGAAATTGATCTTTGTCAAAATACCGCCGTCAAATTTCTTCCCCCTCCAGCGATATCAGCTCGCTAGCCGTCATTGGCCTGCATATTATGCCACCAGGCTGCCCGTTCCCCAATGCTGAGGGACTTGATGTTGCAACGCACTTGGCGGGACCTCACGATAGTCGGGCATTAGGGTTCTGATACTCAAGGAGCCATTGCCAGCTGTCATTCGACCCGAGCGACAGTTATCCTAAGCTTGCGCCGCTGCTCATTGTGTCGTTTGCTCGGGTCGCATAGGTAGCCGCTTGCAAGGATCACCTGTGGCGAACGCGCTGCTTGAGGTCGAGGGCCTGTTCAAGCGATTCGCAGGCATCCTTGCGTCGAACGATATCAAGTTCGAGGTGCGGGAAGGCGAACTTCTTGCCGTCATCGGTCCGAATGGCGCCGGCAAGACCACGCTGATCAATCAACTTGCTGGAGAAATGCCACCGGACGCGGGCTGTATCCGGTTTGCCGGTCACGATATCACGACACTGCCAACCTACCGCCGCAGCGCGCTCGGCCTGGCGCGTTCGTTTCAAATTACCTCGCTGTTCTTGGATTTCACCGTGCTAGACAACGTCGCGCTCGCGGTGCAGGCGCATGCGGGACATTCGTTCCGCTTCTGGCGCGATGCGCGGCGCGAGCCTAAATTGCGCCTGCCGGCACTCGCGGCGCTCAAGCGCGTCGGTCTCGATTCCCGCGCCGACATGCTGGCCTCCAGGCTTAGCCATGGTGAGCACCGTCAGCTCGAAATCGCGATGGCGCTCGCCACCAGGCCGCGTTTGCTCCTGCTCGATGAACCAATGGCCGGGCTGGGGCCCGAAGGGTCTGGGCGCATGCTGGCGCTGTTGCGTGAGCTGAAGGCTATGGTGACGATCCTTCTGGTCGAGCACGATATGGAAGCAGTGTTTGCGCTTGCCGATCGAATCATCGTGCTAGTCGAGGGCCGAGCGATTGCCTCAGACGTTCCTGAGGCAATCCGGGCGAATGGGGAGGTCCGACGCGCGTATCTGGGCGACCAGGGCGCCGCAAATGCTTAGGTAGAGCCACAGCCAATCATCGGCTAGCAGCGGCCAGGCAGCGCATGCCCGGCGCGCAATGCTCCCACTCTCCCAAAGCTGACTTGATTGAGGTCAAGGCAAAGCATCGAGCAGAGCCTTACTAACTTAACTAAACCAGCCGAGGGGTGGGTAGCGCACAGAGTTGAGATTAAAGAGGCAGCGTTGCCGCGATCATTGAACCGCATGAGGCGTCCAGTCGTAGCGGCCGCTAAAGCCTCCGACAACGCTGCGCGTTTCAACGTGGCGCCGCTACTCGCCTATGACGATTTGCGGCGATGGCTCGAGGAGGCGCGTAAGCTCGGCGAGGTCAAGGAGGTGAGCGGGCTTGCTTGGCAGCGCGACATAGGCATGATCGCCGAAATGGCGCTGCACGACGATGGGGCGCCCTGCTTCGTGTTCGACGACATCCCCGGCACGCTTAAGGGCAGCCGTGTGCTGGTGAATTTCTTCGGCGGCAAGCGCAAGAATATGACGCTCGGCCTCCCTACTGAACTGGGCAAACTTGAACTGAGTGAAAGCTTCCGCACCCACTTCATGAGGCCAATGCCCCGAATCCAGCCCAAATACGTCACTGACGGCCCGATCTTCGAGAACGCGATGAGAAGCGACGACGTCGATGTTACCAAGTTTCCTGTGCCGCAATGGCACCAGCCCGACGGCGGGCGTTACATAGGCACTGGCAGCTTCAACGTCACCCGCGAGCCGGATGAGGGTTGGATCAATTGCGGCACCTATCGTGTCATGATCCACGATGCCAAGACCGCCGGCTTCTACATCTCACCCGGCAAGCATGGCCGGCAGATGCGCGACAAGTACCGCTCTCGCGGCGAACGGATGCCGGTCGCGGTAGTCTGCGGCGGCGATCCCATGACCTTCCTGATGGCGTGCAGCGAGGTGCCGTATGGGATCTGCGAATACGAGATCGTCGGCGGCATGCGTGGAAGGCCCGTCGAGGTGATCAATGGGCCGGTCACGGGGCTGCCGATCCCGGCCAATGCCGAGATCGTGCTCGAGGGCTTCGTCGAGCCGGGCAACGAGCGCATCGAAGGGCCGTTTGGCGAATGGACCGGCTACTACGCCAGCGATCTGCGGCCCGAGCCGGTGCTCGACATCAAAGCGGTCTATCATCGCAACGATCCGATCCTTCTGGGCTGCCCGCCCCAGCGTCCGCCGGACGAGATCTGTCGCTATCGCGCCGTGGTTCGCTCGGCGCTGTTGCGCGAGAATATCGAGAAGGCGGGCGTGCCCGGCATCACCGCCGCCTGGGCGCACGAGGTCGGCAATGCGCGGCTCCTGCTCGCCGTCGCCGTCAACCAGCGCTATCCCGGCCATGCCAAGCAGGCCGGCCACATGGCGGCCATGTGCCACGTCGGCGCCTATTTCGGCCG